>Ga0255058_10000201_pt1 | contig 35368 bp, 36 predicted proteins | sample Cases_109_9_MG_FD_188637 | JGI IMG/M metagenome (GOLD analysis project Ga0255058, IMG submission 188637) | Seawater microbial communities from Amundsen Gulf, Northwest Territories, Canada - Cases_109_9 | ecosystem: Environmental > Aquatic > Marine > Gulf | place: Canada: Northwest Territories...
GGATCGCCAATGGCTGCCTGGACAAGTGCGTCTTCTCTACCTCTATCTTGAGGACTTCATAGAAGTGCCGGCGGTTGAAAAGTCCGGTCATTTCGTCCCGGTAGACCAGTTCCTGAAGGTCAGTCATCTGCATCACCAGCCTTGCCTTGAAGCGATGATAGGCCGAGATCTGCATACGCCGAATCACCACGCTGCAGAATAACGCGTAGGTGAAGGGGACGCCTGCCGCCGCCGAGAAAAGAGCGAAGTGCCACCACTGTCCGCCCACTTCCACCGACAGTGCGATCAGAGCCGCGACCGTGACGATCGTGACCGCTACTCCGCCCGCCCATGCTATTCGGCTGATGCTGGCTTCTTCGCGTACCAGATCGCGCTCCGAAGCCGCCAGACCCGTTCCGTTCGGCATACGACTCAACCCACCTGATCCCCGCACTCTTCGTTTGTTCTGCCGAAACAGCCACTTGAGCCCCCACTCTGTCACCTGTCACACCGGCGGCCAGGCGACCGTACCCACCTTCGGCGGACCTTTGCGCCCCGTCCTTTCGGCACGGTTCGCCCCTTCGGTAGTGTGTGCGGCGCTATTCGCGTCGCACGGTACATTAGACGCTGCCTCCGCCTGGCAGTTACGTTTGGTTGGGGGTGCGTTAGTGCTCGGAACGCCATTTTCGGACAAGATTATCCGAAGCTTCACGCAAGCGGCGTGCGTTCCTGCCCCTCATCGGGCTCCGGGTGAATCACCACGTCAGCGCCGGGCAGGCGTGCCTGGATGTCCGCCTCGATCTTGCAGGAGGCGTCGTGAACGTCCATTACCGTGCGGGTCGCCTCAAAGATCAATTGCATGTCGATGTGGCGGGTCGCACCGGAGCGCCGCGTGCGCAGTCGGTTGTATCCCAGCACTTCGCCTTTGTGCTCCCGCAGCACTTCCTCGATCGCGATCAGCTCCGCGTCGGGAAGTGATTGATCCATGATGTCCTCCAGCGCCGTACGCACGAGCCCGACCGCCGTCCACGCCATGTAGGTGGCCAGCAGCAGGGCCGTGATCGGGTCGAACAGGCGCTCGTTCGTGATCCCGACGAGCGCCAGGCCCAGGATGATCGCGCCGGCCTGGATCACGTTCGTCTGCAGGTGCGTGGATTCCGCCGAAAGTGCCATCGACCCCGTTCGGCGCGCCTCCCGCCGCATCAGGCCGGCCATCACCAGGTTCGCTACCGCCGCTATCGCCATCGCCGCGAGCCCGATGTCGACGTCGATCTCTGGCGATCCTTCGATCAGCCTTCGCACCGCCTGGAACGTGATCAGCCCGCCGCCAAGGCCGACGACCGTTGCCGCGACCGACGCCGATACGGCCTCGACCTTGCCGTGTCCATACGGATGGTCCTCGTCAGCCGGCTGCGCGGCGATGCGCAGGCTGACCAGCGCCGCGGCGCCGCCCGCGAGGTCGGTCCCGCTGTCCACCGCGTCGGAGAGCACTGCGATGCTTTCGCTGATGATGCCGACGGTGAGCTTGAGCGCCAGCAGGCAGACCGTGACGAAGAGCGATGCGGCAGCGATACGCTGCGACGTTAGGGCAACGGCTGAGTGGGCTTCGGGGTGTGAGTGCCGGCCCTGGCTACCGGGACTTCCGAGAGATGGCATTGTCGGCGGCCCGGGCTATCGCTTCCGGTGTCAGTTCAAAGTGCTCTAGCAACTGCTTCCACGTGCCGCTCGTGCCGTATCCTTTCATGCCAACGAACTCCACCGGCGTCGGCTGCTCCGCCGCCAGCGTCTGGGAGACAAGGCCGCCGAGCCCGCCCTGTATGAAGTGGTCTTCCGCGGTTACGATCGCGCCCGTCTCGCGTGCGGCCGCAAGCAGCGCCTCGCGGTCGAACGGGCGCAGCGACGAGGCGTTCAGGACTCGCGCATCGACGCCCTGGCCGGCCAGCGTCTCTGCGGCGTCGAGGGCGGCCTTGACCAGCTCCCCGCAGGCGATCAGCGTTACGTCCTTGCCGTCTCGCATCAGCGGCCACTTGCCCAGCTCGAAGCGGTACGAGTCGTCGTAGAGGATCGGTATCTTCGGGCGCAGCGCGCGGATGTAGAACGGGCCTTCCGTGCGCGCGGCGACCTCGATCATCTGCTCGCACTCTACGGCGTCGGCCGGGAAGAGGACGGTAAACGTGGGCAGCGAGAGCATCAACGTCAGGTCTTCGAGCGCTTCGGCGGACGCGCCGTCCTCGCCCGTTACGACGCCGGCGTGACTCGCGAACAGCTTGACGTTGGTCCGCGGCTGCGCGACCGCCATCCGTAGCTGGTCGAAGCAGTGGCCGGGCGCGAAGACGGCGAAACTAGAGCAGAACGCCACTTTGCCGCACGAGGCCAGACCGGCCGCGACGCCGATCATGTTCTGTTCGGCAACGCCGATCGGGAAGAAACGCTCGGGAAACTCGCGGCCGAACTTCACGGCCGAGGTCGAGTAGCCGAGGTCAGCATCCACACAGACGATGTCGAGGCCCTCATGTGCCAGTCTCGCCAGCGTCGGGCCCAGGACGTCGCGAGTCGCCTTGTCGGCTGCTGTCTGGACCATGGGCTACTCCTTGAAGCCCAGTTCCTGCAGCGCCTGTGTTAGCTGTTCGTCGCTGGGCGCCTTGCCGTGGAAGTCCGGGTTGTTCTCCATGAAGCTTATGCCCTTGCCCTTGGTCGTTTCGCAGATGATCGCGGTCGGCTGCTCATCGTCCTCTCGCGCGTCCCGCAGGGCGCTGGTGATCGCCTCAAAGTCGTGACCCTCGATGCGCTTCGTGTCCCAGCCGAAGGCCCGCCACTTATCCTCGAACGGCTCCAGGTTCATGATGTTCGCCGTGTGGTTGTCTTCCATCACCCAGCCTCCCGGCCTGTCGGGAGACTGGTCGCCGTCGTAGCGTTGGTCATCGGAGTAGCCGTCGTTCTGGATGTGGTTGCGGTCGATGATCGCCGTCAGATTGGCCGCTTTGTGGTGACCGGCAGCCATCGCTGCTTCCCACGTCTGACCCTCCTGGCTGTCACCGTCGGAGAGTAAACAGTACACGCGGTAGTCGCGCCCGTCCAGCCGCGCTGCCAGCGCCGCGCCCAGCGAAAACGACAGGCCCATGCCCAGCGCCCCTGCTGACATCTCGACCCCCGGTGGCTTGCCCATGATGGTGTGCCCCTGGAGCTTCGTGCCCAGCTGGCGGAACGTAAGCAGATCGTCCGGGTCGATGTAGCCGGCCTCGGCGAGGACGCTGTACATCAACGGCGTCGCGTGGCCCTTGCTCAAGATGAAGCGGTCGCGGTCCGGCCACGAAGGTTGCTTCGGGTCGTGGCGCATGATGCGGAAGTAGAGCGCCGTCAGGATCTCGACGCTGGAGAGAGATCCGCCGGGATGCCCGGACTTCGCCGCGTGCGTCATCCGCACGATGTTGCGGCGTACTCTGCGGGCGATCTCCTGCAGCTCTTCGGTGGATGCTGATGGGGCCTGTGCCACGCTGCTCGGTCCCTCCTTCTGGCACGATTATACGTGGCGTACCGTCACTCGCAACGTTCGCCGGAAAACGGCCGCGGACCTGGCTCTTGTGCGTGCTATCATCCGGGACGAGTAACGCGTGATCATCGATTTCCACACGCATATCTTCGGGCCCGACGTAAGCGACCGACGTGACGACTATGCCCGCCGCGATTCCGCGTTCGCCGAAATGTATACTGACCCAAAGGCGAAGATCGCGACTGCGGACGATCTTCTCGCCGGCATGGACGCCGCAGGCGTCGACCTTAGCGTCGCCCTGGGCTTCGCCTGGAGCGACGACGATGACATCGCCTGCCACAACGACTACTTGCTCGAGTCCGCGGCGAAGAGCAACGGCCGCATCATCCCATTCACGACCGTCAACATGTCGAGCGCCACCGCCGAAGCCGAGATCGCCCGCTGCGCAGCAGCAAAGGCCCGTGGCCTGGGCGAGCTGCGGCCGGACAGCCAGGGCTGGGACCTCAACGGCGGCGATGGTGATCGCCTCGCTGCCGCCGCCCGGGAGCACGGCCTGATCCTCCTCGTACACGTCACCGAAGAGGGCGGCCACGAGTACGCGGGCAAGCGCGGCTGTTCCCTCGCGGCGTTCCGGGAGTTCGTCCGTCGGCACCCAGACCTCGCGATCGTCGGGGCGCATCTCGGCGGGGACGTCTACCGCGACGACCCCGCACCCGTCTACGTCGACACCGCCGCTCAGCCGTTCCTCTATCGCGACAGCGAGGCAAGGGCCGCTCTGGCAGCCGTTCCCGAGGACCGCCTGCTTTTCGGCAGCGATTACCCGCTGATCAGCCAAGAGCGGGCGCTCGACGAGCTGCGAGCGGCGGTCACCAGCGATGAGCACGTGAGCCGCGCCGTTCAGGGCAACGCCGAGGCGCTTCTCGGCCGCCTGTCAGCCGAGTCGGCCTCGTGAGCGACGAGCCGAGCGTCCTCCGGCTGTTCATCGCCGTTGAACTGCCGGCGAGTGTGCGGCAGCGCCTCGCCGACGTGGCCGATGAGCTGCGCGGGATGGGCCTGGAGCGCCTGCGCTGGGTGCGGCCGGAGAACATCCACATCACCCTCAAGTTCCTCGGCGAGACGCCCGCCGAGCGACAGCCGCAGATCGAAGATGCGTTGCGCGCTGCCGCGGAAGGCGTCGCGCCCATCGAGCTGACGTTGGGCGAGCTCGGCAAGTTCGGCGGGCGCCAGAACCCGCGTGTGCTCTGGGTAGACGTTCGTGGGGACGTGGACGCGCTCAAGGCGCTCCACAAGCGCGTGGACGCCAGGATCGCAGCGTTGGGCTTCCCTGGGGACGAAAGGCCGTTTGCGGCCCATCTGACGCTCGCTCGCGTGCCCCAGGACCTCTCTAAGAAGATCGCGAGGCCGCTCACGGATGCGATCGAAGCCGTGAAGGTACCGGACCCGCCGATCCCCGTGCGCGAAATTGTGCTCATGCGCAGCGAACTGCGCCGGGAGGGCCCCGTCTACACGCGCCTCAGCGGCGTCGAGTTGGCGTAGAGGCTATGGCAGGTCGAGGAGGCCGGTCTTCGGGGCGCTGACGAGCGCCGCCATCACGCCCAGCGGCTGACGCCCTTCGAACATAAGCTGGTGCGTTTGCGGGATCTCCTCGAACGTGTACGCCTGGCCCAGGCAGGGGTTGATCTTCTTGTCCAACACCAGCTGGTTGAACGCGCCCGCCTGCTCGTCGTTGGCGAAGTGCGAGCCCTGAAAGCGCTTCTGCCGCATCCAGAGGTATCGCAGGTCGACGACGGCGTTGAAGCCGGTCGTCCCGGCGCAGATCGCGACCATGCCGGCCGTGTCGCAGATGAAGATCGACGTCGGCACCGTGTCCTCGCCCGGGTGGTCGAAGACGATCGCCGGGCTTTTGCGTTCGCCGACGATCTCCCAGATCTTGCCGCCGAACGCCCGCGCGCCCTTCGCCCACTTGCCGTACGCTTCGTCGTCGGTCCAGTGCGGCATGATGCCCCAGTGGTCGAACTCCTTGCGGTTGATGCAGCCTCTGGCGCCCAGGTTCATGCAGTGCTCGAACTTTTCCTCGCTGGACACTACGGCGACGGGGATGCCGCCCATCTCGCGGACGATCTGGATCGCCATCGAACCCAGGCCGCCTGAACCGCCCCAGATGAGCACGACATCGCCCTCTTTCACTGTGTTCGGTGGCCAGCCCATGAGCATGCGGTAGGCGGTAGCGCCCACGAGAGTCGGCGCCGCGGCCTCTTCCCACGTCAGATGCTCTGCCTTGGGCAGACACTGGTGCGCCTGCACCTTCGTGAACTGCGCGAAGCTCCCCCAGTTTGATTCGTAGCCCCAGATCTTGAACGAGCGCGAGAACATCGGGTCGTTGCCAGCCTTAACGAACGGGTCGTCTTCGTCCCACATACCGCAGTGGATGACGACGCGGTCGCCCACCTTGATGTTGGTGACGTTATCCCCAATGGCGTAGACGATACCGGCCGAGTCGCTGCCGCCGATGTGGAAGCCTGTCATGTCGCCTTCTTTTTCGCGTGCCTTGATGACGTTGACAGGGATTCCGCGCGACGCCCAGACGTTGTTGTAGTTGATCCCGGCGGCCATGCTCAGGACGAGCGCCTCGTTGGGCTTCAGCTCCTTCGGCGTGTCCACCTTCTCGACCTTGAACGCGCCCTTCGGCTCGCCGAATCGCTCCGGGCGGATAACCTGCGCGTACATCTGGTCCGGTACTTCGCCGATGGGCGGAATCTCGCCGATTTCGTAGATGTCCTTCGTCGAGACCACTGGGCTCCTCCTCCACGTAGCTATGCAGGCGTCATGCCTGCCTGGGCGCGGACTACGCTATCAGGCTAGCGTACGGCGGGCAATGCGACTGCGTGCGATTCGCCTAGCCGCGCGGCAGGCCGAGGCCGCGTGTCGCGATGATGCCGCGGTTGATCTCGCTCGTGCCGCCGGCGATCGTCGAGGCGACTGACTGGAGGTAAACGCGCCCGAAACGGCCTCTGTCTGGCGCGTGTCGGGCGTTGGCGGATCCCTTCTCGCCGCGAGTCAGCAGACCGGGCAGTCCCAGGATATTCGTCGCCGTGTTCGCGATCCGCTGGTTTAGCTCCCCGGCGAAGATCTTAACCGCGGAGGCCTCGTGGTTCGGGACCTGGCCGCGGTTCTGTAGCGATATGACGCGGTACGACATCAGGCGCGCCGTCTCCGCCTCGATCGTGCGCTCAACCAGTTCCATCTTCGCCGTCGGGTGCAGCGTGCCGCGGCGATTCTCCTTCACCCACAGCACCAGGTTCTCGACTGTCTGGCCCTGGGCGATCGAGGTGCCGATGGACGAACGCTCGAAGTCCAGCGTCGTCGTGCCCACGTACCAGCCGCGGTTCTCCTCGCCCAGCAGGTCCTTGCGGGGGACGCGCACGTTGTCGAAGAACACCTCGTTGAAGCCGGGCGTGCCCGCCATGTTGACGAGTGGCTGCACCGTGACGCCGGGCGCCTTCATGTCGAGCAGGAAGTAGGAGATGCCCTTGTGCTTCGGGGCCTCGGGGTCGGTGCGCGCCAGGAGGATCATCCGCTCGGCGTACTGCGCGCCCGTGATCCAGATCTTCTGGCCGTTGATGATGTAGTCGTCGCCGTCCTTCTCGGCTTTCGTCTGCAGCGACGCCAGGTCCGAGCCGGAGCCGGGCTCCGAGAAGCCCTGGCACCAGACCTTGCCCTCGAGCATCCCCGAGAGGTGCTGCTTCTTCTGATCGTCTGTGCCGTAGACGATGATCGTCGGGCCGGCCATCGTGATGCCGATGCCGCCGGGCCGCGGCGCGCGTGCCAGAGCCAGCTCCTCGTTGAACACGAACTGCTGCATGACGCTGAGGCCGGCGCCGCCGTACTCAGTTGGCCAGGCGGGGGCAACCCAGCGCTTCGTCGCCAGCTTCTTGATCCACGCGTTGTAGCGCTCCAGCGCATCAGCGCCACCGGCCGAGGCGGCCTGCGCCGCGCTCACCGTTCCGCCATCGCCGTCTTTCTTGTACTCGGCGCTTATGAACGTGCGCACGTCCTGCCGGAAGGCCGCTTCTTCAGGTGAATCTCGAAAATCCATGTGTGTACTCCTTCGCGCGCCATTCTAACGCGCACGTCAAGGTTCCGCCAGCGCGGCTCGGGCCGTCAAATCACGTAGGGTCGTCCTGCTGGCGCCAGTCTACGGAGACGATATCGACGGGTTCAGGGATGCCTTTGAGACGGACAGCCCGAGGCTCAGACGTGTCGTACCCATCTCTCGCCTCCGTCGTTCGTTATCGATGTCGGGGCTCTGGTTCAAGGCGCTCAGGCTACACTCGCTCGGCGAGGATGTCGGCGGATAGCGTAAGTCCTACGCTACCCGCCCGAACCGGTGCTGCTGCACCCGCTACTCGCGCGGCAGGTCGAGGCCGCGCGTGGCGACGGTGTTGCGCTGGATCTCGCTCGTGCCGCCCTCGATCGTGTTCGCGACCGAGCGCAGGTCAAGGTTCCGCCAGCGCGCCATCGACTGTTAGATCACGTAGCGTCGTCCTGCTAGCGCCAGTCCACGGAGACGATTTCGATGGGTTCCGAGATGCCTTTGAGATGGACAGCGCGAGGCTCAGAGGTGTCGTAACCGTCGCCGCAAGCCGCGAGAGTCTCGCTGCTGGCGAGGATCTGTCCCGCTTCGCCCTGGGCGCCGATGCGGGCGGCGATGTTGACACCTCTGCCAAAATAGTCGCTGCCGCGGCGTCTAGCCTTGCCCTGGTGGAAGCCGATTCTAACCTGCGGTGCGAAACCGGCCGTGCGGCGATGCTCGTCCAAAGCTCGCTGAACGGCGACGGCGCATTCGGCCGCGTCCGAGGGGGCAGGAAAGGCGATGAAGAACCCGTCACCGCTGTGCTTGATCTCCTCCCCGGAGTGCTGCTCGAACAGTGAGCGGAGCCTCTTGTCGTGCCACTGCAGGAGGATCTCCCAGGCCTCGTCGCCCATCGCCTCCATAAGGTCAGTAGAGCGGCAGATGTCGGTAAACATGAACGTTCGTTCCTGACGCGTGGTCTCGACCGCTACTCCGCCCGGAACCGACTCTTCGATGAGGCGTTCGGCTCGGAGCAGGTCTGGACGGGCGCCGAGCTGCTCGAAGGTGGCGCGTGCGGCGTCCAGTTCGAGGGCAGCCGTTGTTCGGTCACCGATGGCCAGGTAGGCGCGACCCAGATTGAGCCTCGCCAGAGCACCTTCGTATGGGGCGTCGACCTCTTGCCAGAGACGGATGCCGGACCGCAACGAGGCAACGGCGGACTCGATGTCGTCTTCGGCGATGGCGACGAGACCTGAACCGCTGGCCGCCTCTGCCTTGAGCGCGGCGGTGCCATAGGTCTCCGCGATTTTCTCTAGCGCGCGCGAAGCTTCGCGCGCGCTAGAGGGATCACCTTCGGCGACGTGGATCTCGACTTGCGAGGGAAGGAGGCGAGCAAGCGCGAGCTGGTCCCAGCCGGCGTTGGCGACCGCGCGGTCGATCATGCTGCGCGCGCCTTGAACGTCCCCCTGCCGGAAGCACAGATAGGCCAACCCAGGATTAGGGTCGCGGCCGAGCTGGTGCGCCTGGTGAAAGGCCTCCTCAGCAGCCTCCGAGTCTCCCACCCGCAAACGAATTTCCCCGATCTCGTAGAAGGCTTCACCTAGCGCGGAGGTGCTGACGTTTCCAACGGTCTCCTGCGCGAGCCGGGCTTCCTCTTCGGCCTGATCCCAGATACCGCGAAGACGCATGATCGCGGCTCGGTAGACGCGGCACAAACCCGGAAAGACAGTTATCGATTGGCGGCCGCACCAGCGGTCGGCAGCATCCGTCCACTCGCTGGCGCGCTTGTAGTCAGCCATGCGCGTGCAGGTGGTGATCATGGAGCAATAGATGATGCCCATAACCCGCGGTTGGAGATCTCCACCGACAGCGGCAACCATCGCCTCATCCAGCAGCGGAAATCCCTCGTCGACCTTGCCCATTGCGATCAGGACGTTGCCCTGATCGAAAAGACCGATCGCCAGTAGGTCAGCACTGCCCACGGCTTCCCCAATCTCGTACGTGCGTCTCGCGTGCTCAGACGCGACTTCGAGGTCGCCTTTCGCGACGGCGAGGTTCGTGTCGAAATACGAGATCATGCCATGCTCCGCACTCGGCGCCTTGTCCTTGAGCAGCCGTCGCGCCTTCGCCAACCAGCCACCGGAGACGGAGCTCATCTCAGGATAGGAAAATGCCAGCCATATGGCCGCGTTTGCCGCTAGCACCCCTTCCCCGATGTCCAGAGCTGCGGAGTAGGCTCGCTCGTAGACGCTAAGAGTCTCATCGACACGGCCAATCCACCAGTTTGACTCGGCGAGATCGACCAGATCAGGTGCAGACAACCCTTGTTCAACGTCCGCCTGCGTAAAACGCTCAACCGCCGCTTGCCAGTCGTGTCTGGCGAAGGCAGCGCGCGCCTCGGTCACTCGTTCATCGACGTCGGGGCTCTCGGTCATGGCGCTCAGGCTACACCCGCTCGGTGAGGATGTCGACTGATGCCGTAAGGCTTACTCTACCTCCCGAACCACCGCCACTGACCCCTGCGACCTGCGGCCGATTTCCGCTACCCTACAACTGGAGGTGCCCCATGCTGCTCGTATCCCGCGTGGCCGCACCCGGTACCCGCGGACCTTCTGCGCCCACGTGACCTCTCTCTGCTGTCAATCAGCTTCAGCCTATCCCGGAGTGTCCCCGTGATCGAAGCGTCGCCCGCAAGTGTTCGCGCAGCATCAATCAAACAGAACGCCGCGCCGCCAACACAAAAACCAGCCGGAAAACGAAACTTTTCCGCCAAACAATCAGACGACATATACAGACATCGGCAAACGATCAAACGCCAAATTCCGCGCCGTCTCTCGCCGAGTCTTCCCCCTCGCCCGCGCACGGGAAGGGGGCCAGGGGGTGAGGCCTACTCCCGCGGCAGGTCGAGGCCGCGCGTGGCGACGATGTTGCGCTGGATCTCGCTCGTGCCGCCCTCGATCGTGTTCGCGACCGAGCGCAAGTACTGGCGCTGCAGGCGGCCCTTCATCGGCGCCCACTTGCTGCCGTCGCTCAGCTGCCCGTACAGGCCCAGGAGCTTGATGCCCGTGTTGGCGATGCGCTGGTTCAGCTCCATCGAGTAGAGCTTCGTCGCACTCGCCTCGTAGTTCGGGATCAGGCCGCGGTTCTGCATCGTGATCAGGCGGTAGGAGAGCATCATCGAGCACTCACTCTCGATCAGGCGCTCGGTTAGCTCGGAGCGGATACTCGGGTTCGTCGAGAGCGCGCTCTGGCCGTTATCCTTGTGCTCCTTGGCGAAGGTGATCAAGTCCTCGACGGCCTGGTTCTGGCCCACCGCCGAGCCGATGTTTGAGCGCTCGATGTCGAGCGTCGTCACGGCCATGTACCAGCCGCGGTTCTCCTCGCCCAGGAGGTTCTTGGCGGGGATGCGGACGTCCTCGAAGAAGACCTCGTTGAACTCGTGCCCGCCGGTCATGTTAATCAGTGGTCGTACGGTGACGCCCGGGGCGTTCATCGGAACGACGAAGTAGGAGATGCCCTTGTGCTTCGGGGCGTCGGGGTCGGTGCGGGCGAGCATGAGCATGTACTTGGACATGTGCGCGACGGTCGTCCAGATCTTCTGGCCGTTGATTACGTAGTCGTCGCCGTCGCGGACAGCCTTCGTTTGCAGCGAGGCGAGGTCGGAGCCGGATTCCGGCTCGGAGAAGCCCTGGCACCACATCTCCTCACCGGAGAGGATGCCGGGGATGAACTCCTGCTTCTGCTCGTCGGTGCCGTAGACGAGGATCGTCGGGCCCAGCACCGCGACGCCCAGGCCACCGATGTAGATGGTGGACGGGGCACGCATGCGCGCCGTTTCCATGTTGTAGACGAACTGCTGCATGGGTGTCATGGCGGCGCCGCCGTACTCCTTCGGCCAGGCCGGTGCGATCCAACCCTTGCCGGCGAGCTTCTTTCGCCACGCTATGTAGTCGCCGGCGTTCGAGAAGAAGCTGCCGCCGTTCAGCAGCGACTCCGGGCACTCTTTTTCCAGGAATTCGTGGACTTCCTGGCGAAAAGCCTCTTCTTCAGGTGTCAGGCGAAAGTCCATTGGTGTCTCCTCTCGGTTCGGGCCGGCGCGGCCGGGGGGCCACTGGCGATTATGGGAAACCGTGACGTACGCGTCAAGGTTGAACGCGCGTCAGGCATCCCCTGCGAAGGGCATCAGCATGCCGTCGCGAAGCAGGACGAGGGTGGCGCACTACACTTCCCGTTCGCCCGCTACAGGGCGCCCAGCCTCAACGTCATCAATGAACGCCTCGAGTTCTGCGACGAAAGTCTCTGTGCGCCAGCGGAAGCCGTGTCCGCAATCGCGCCGCAGCACGAAGCGCGAGCCCTTGATCAGCGCGTGGTCGCGACGTGCGCAAGGAGCCAGCCAGTCCCGCTCGCCCATCATCACCAGCGTCGGGACCGCGATAGATCCGAGCCGGGCCGTAAGGTCTGGCCGCGCAACGACTGCCCTCGCGGTGGCGGCGTACCCCGCTGCAGGCGTCGTCCTCGCGCGGCGCAGGTAGTCGTCGAGCTTGTAGGGGCTGTCCCGGAATTCGGGGTCGTTCTCGTAGCGGAAGTTGTACTCACGGCGCATCGCCTCTTCGAGGCCGTGCTCCTCTACCACGCTCGCGCGGTTGCCGATCACGCCTTGGACCCAGCGCTCCCATTTGCCCGCTTCGCCCTCGTCGACGCCGTTGCCGCAGCTTGTATCGCTGAGAATCGCAGAGGCACAGAGCGATGGGAAGTCCACGGCGAGGTTAGCCGTGATCATGCCGCCCAGCGACTGGCCGCCGATGTGTGCCTTCTTCACGCCGATGGCCTCGAGCATCCCGGCGAGGTCTGCAGCGAAGATCTTGAGGGAGTAATGCCGGTCGCCTGGCGGTGCGGTCGTCTTTCCGTGTCCGCGAGTGTCATAGAGGATGAGCGGGCGATCCCTGGCCAGCGAGAGGAGACGAGGCACCCACTGCTGCGACGTAGCGCCTAGCCCGTGCGAGAGGACGAGCGGCGTAGCCGGTCCCTCGCCGTGGATTTCGTAGTAGGTGTCGATTCCGTTCGCGCTGGCGTATGGCATCGGGACTCCGGTCGCTTGGCGCGCTAAGGCGCGGCCCTGATCATCGCGCCGATCAGCGCTCTTCCGCTTCCCGTTCGTCTTCGCCCTCCCGCTCGCGCCGTTCGCGCTCCAGCGCCTCGGCCTCCTCGCGCTGTTCGCGCTCTTCCTTCGTCTCGGCCAGATCGATCGCTCCTTCGTCGGTCGTGCGCAGCTTGGCCGTGAGGACGTTTCCCAGCGTCGAGTAGCGGTCGACGCCAAGGTAGTGCAGAGGCCGGTACTCCGGGTCGTTCAGCAGCCACGTCTCGCCGAACGCCTCCTCGTCAGCCTCGACGACGAGCACGCGGCCAACGAACAGCGTGTGGTCGCCGATGCGCAGAGAGTCCTCCAGCGAGCACTCCATCCAGGCGACGCAGTTCTCGATCAGCGGTGCCTCTACCTTCGAAGCGCGGAACGTCGCCAGCTTGCCAAGCTCGATCTTGTTTACGTGAGAACCGGAGACCGTTCCGAAGTACTGCGTGTGGTTCGCCAGGTCGCGCGCCGGGAAGTTGAGCGCGAACTCCTCGGAGAAGCGCACCATGTCGTGCGTGTGGCGCGCCGGGTTGACGACGACACCCACGAGCGGCGGCTTGCGCGACAGCGGCGTCGTCCAGATCGCCGGCATGGCGTCGGTCTGGTCGCGCCAGCGGGTTGTCACGAGCACCACCGGTCCGCCGTTCAGCAGCCGCAGCGAGTCCAGCGGGTCGAGCGCGCGCCTCGTCATGCGCCAAGCGTCGGCGCGAACGGTCCGTCCGTCAAGAGGCGCGCCGTTGTCATCTTGTCGAGGCGAGTCTAGAATTAGGCATTCGGCCCCGGTTCAAGGGAGGATGCCCATCATCGCCCGCACTCTAGTCTTGGCCCTCGTCTCTGCCGTCCTCGTTGTAGTCGTGTCGATTAGTGAGAGCGGCCATTCCGTAGCCCCTACCACATCTTTCGCGACTACGAACGTGGCGTGGGCCGACTTGGACTGCAGCGGCGGAGTTACGACTGCTGACCCGTTGCAGGTGCTGCTCGAGATGGGTGGCCTGCCCGGCGACGGGGCCGAGTTCTGTCCGATCGTGGGCTCGCCGGTCGAGGCCGATGGCGTCGCACGCGTCTTTGGCGACGTCAACTGCGACGACAAGGCCGACGGGCCCGACGTTGTTGAGCTGCTCCTTGATCTTGCCGGCATCGGTGCCACGACGGGCGCTTGCCCGGGCGTCGGCGACCCGGTCGACCTGACGCTTCTGGCCACGGTCTTCGAGATCGGCGACGATTGGCGCGACTACGGCGACGCCCCCGAAGGTGCTCCGACGCTTTACACGGGGGGCGCGTTGACCGGGAGCTTCCCCACGTCTGAGGTCGCTGGCCCGTCGCACGAGACGCCGTTCGCCTTCCGGCTCGGTGAGTTCGAGACGGCTGAGGAAGTGCCGCGCGACGACGACAGCGCTGACGATGGCTTGCTCTGGCTCGAGATGACCGAGTGCGCCACCAGCTCCGCACTCGTCGCGATCAGCCTCGGCGGTCTGTCCGAAGTTGAGCGTGACACGCCGCTGACCGTCAATATCTTTGCGGACTGGAACAAGGACGGTGACTGGGATGACACTGATGGCTGCACCGACGAATGGGCGCTGCAGAACTTCGGGCTCGACGTCAGCGGCGAGCCGGACTTCACCATACTGACGGTAGACTTCCCCGGCGGCGAGCAGGTGGACGAGTTCTGGATGCGCGTCATGCTCACGGACCGGGACTACAATCCGGCGACAGATAACCTTGTACCCGGAGAGACTGAGGACTACCTGATCACCGGGGGCCAGGTCTTCCTGCCGGATGATTCCGAGCAGACGTCGGCATTGGCGCAGCCGCTGGGCGGGAAGAAGGCTGGAAACCAGTTCCTTTGCCGCGGGAGCGTCGTCCCGCACGGCTCGAAGGAAATTATCTTCCAGTTCGAGCAGACGATCGCCAGCTTCGGCTCCGGATTCAGGGTAGGCAATATCAAGACGCGTCTGTCGCAGCCCACGATGGAGGACGGAAAGGATGCCGCTGACGTCGCCCTGGGGCGGACGGCTTGGACTCTGACGAGACTGGACAAGAACGGCCAGGTAGAGGACGACCCCACGAAAGACGGTCGCATCAATTTGCAGCTCACGGTCGAGATCACGACAACCAAGGACACGCCGGACCGCGTTGAAGGTCCGTTTGTCATCGATGTATCCATTTCGGGGCGGCAGCGAGACGGTAAGAAGGAGAAGTTCAGCGGCAGCCAGGACTGCGTCTTCTACGTTGACCATTCGGCCGGGGCTGACGAACAGGTGGGCGTTGACGGCTTCTTTGGCGGCCCGGGGCGCGCCGCCGCGACAGGCAAAGTCGATCCGAAGTTCGTTTTCGTGCAGCACGGCAAGACGATCGTCCTCCAGTCCGACGCCTTGATCCTCAACTGCGCCGGCTTGACAGGCGCCGAGAAGACCGCCTGTCAACAAGAAGTGACTGGCTCCCGCTACGACAAAAGCTCAGTCACGGTATTTGGTAGCGATGGCGCTGTGATCGCTCCAGCTGACCTAAAGACCAAGGCCGGCATTAAGTCCGTCAAGGCGGCGACGAATAGGCGCGTCATCAAGATCAAAACCGTGAAGGACAATCACGATCCCCCCGTGGAGCGCATCGTGATTCGCGTCAAGGGGAAGCGACCGGGCGGAGCGCCGTTCTGGGATTACTTCCGGGTGGTCATCATCCACGAGAGAGGATCAAAAGCGAAGAAGTTGGCCACGGAGTTCATGGAGAGCAGCGTCGCATTCTTCTTCGAAGAGGACGAGGCGACGACGATCGCCTACGTTGGGGACGGCCAGTCCCTGATCGAACACGAGGCGCCGTTCGGCCTCGCTACGTTCGACGATACGGAGGTAATCTGCGTCGCGGGAAGTGCGGAGCAGGTCCGTCATCCCTTCCATAGCTCCTTCGAAGTCAGCTCATGGGGCTTCATCCGGGACTATGGCGGTGGCCAGGGTTCGGACGTCTACTTTATCCCGCCGTCTAACCAGGCGCGTAGCGTGAGCGGAGGCTTGAACTGCCCGCCGCCGCCTGCCGTCAACGTCACCGATTTCGGGCCGAACTCGGGGTTTGACATCCTGGAGGCCACAGGCTGCGGCGATAAGGTCCTTTTCAGCGAGTTGAATTTGGAGAGCGGCACGTTCCGGCTTGGCGCGGTCGGGCACGACGGTTCGGGGCTCGCTCCTGTTGCCGAAGGCGAAAGCGTTCGCGACATGTCGTGCGTCACGTACGACCACACGACGGGCATCGGTGGTAGCACGCCGGATCCCGAGGGGGGGAGTAGCGGCGTGTTCCTAGGACTCCTCCCCTGCAACGCGACGTGCACACAGTCGCCGCTGGCGCCGAAGGTGGTCATCCCGGCCGACGGGCCGGACGTGCACATCGTCGGTCTCGCCGTCTCGCCGGACGCCACGAAGATCGCCTGGTACAGGACTGCTCCCGGCGAGTCGCAGATCTGGGTCGGCGACTTCGATCCGTTCACGCAGACGGTGAGCAACCACCAACAGCTGACAACTGAAGGATTGAACTACGATCCGACCTGGTCCCCGGACGGAAGTCAGGTCGCCTTCTTTTCTGATCGCGATGGCAATTTCGAGATCTATGTGATGAACGCTGATGGGAGCGACCAGACGAACATTACGAACACGCCGAACGTTGCCGAGACCGAGCCCTCGTGGCAGGTGCCATAGCGAGACCGAACGCGGCCGCCCGGGTGCGATAATCAGGCTATGGGCGGCCGCATCCTCGTCGGCTCCTGCTCGTGGGCCGACAAGACGCTGATCGATAGCGGCTGGTATCCGCCGGGCGCTGCGAAGTCGCCGGAGGAGCGCCTCCGCTACTATGCCGATCGATTTCCGATCGTCGAAGTCGACTCGACTTACTACGCTATTCCGCACGCGCGCAACGCAGAGCTATGGGTCGAGCGCACGCCGGACGACTTCACGTTCGATGTCAAGGCCTACGCACTCTTCACCGGCCACGGCGCCGCCGTGCAGGCGTTCCCCAAGGACCTGAAAGAAGCGCTGCCGGACGAGCTGCGGACGAAGCGAAACGTCTACATGAAGGATCTGCCGGAAGAGATTGGCGACGAGATGTGGCGCCGCTTTAACGAGACGCTACTACCGCTGGACAGCGCCGGCAAGCTGGGCACGGTCCTCTTCCAGTACCCGCCCTGGTTCGGGCCGCGAGGCGACAACCGTGAGGCGATCCTGTCGGCGAAGGAGCGGCTTGGCCAGTACCGGATGGCCGTCGAGCTGCGCAACGGCGCCTGGTTGACGGAGCCGCAGGACCGGGAGCGCACGCTGCGATTCTTGGCCGACAACAGCATCCCCTACGTTTGCGTCGACGAACCGCAGGGCTTCAAGAGCAGCGTGCCGCCGGTCACGGCCGTGACGCACCCGTCGGTCGCGCTGCTGCGCATGCACGGTCAGAACAACGACACCTGGGCGGCGCGCTCGAAGACTGCGGCCGAGCGTTTCGACTACCTGTACAACGACGACGAACTGCGAGAGTGGGTCCCACGTATACAGGGCCTCGCCGAGGACGCTGCTGAGGTCCACGTCCTGATGAACAACTGCCAGCGCGATTACTCAGTGCGCAACGCACGGCAGATCGGTGAGATGCTCGGCGTCATCGAGCACGAGCCGCAGCGGACGGTGGAGCCGGACGGAGGCTCAGAGTCGACTCAAGAGCGCTTGCTCTGACGGGCCCTCCGCGTCGGCGAACTGGCGGAGGAGTGGAATTCGCCAAGCGGGCGGTCGTCCGGGCGGAGCCACGATCGGCTTTCGCCTTTCAGGCCCGCGGGTCTTGATGGCGGAGGGGGTGGGATTCGAACCCACGGTACCGTGAAGTACACACGCTTTCCAGGCGTGCCCAATCAACCACTCTGGCACCCCTCCGCGGAGAGACTCGGGCTATCCGGTTCGCGGCGCAACGGCGGCATGGCCTCGCGTCCCTGACCTCGGAAGCTTGCTGGCGGAGGGGGTGGGATTCGAACCCACGGTACGCCGAAAGACGTACAACGGTTTTCGAGACCGTCCCATTCAACCACTCTGGCACCCCTCCGGGGACGTTTCTAGTCTACTGTACCGGATCGTAATTCTTCGATCAGATGCTGCTCGGGCGCGCCCCCTTCGCGGCTGACTCGTCCGCGACGGATGACCGGTTACTTGTCGGAGCGGCCGACGATCTGGCGATAGCGCTCGTTCATCTTATCCTCCGCCTCGCGCTGCGCCTTCTTCGCCTCGCCCATCGCTTCGTCGAACTGCTTGCGCAGGCCGTGAAAGGCGGATCTGGCGTCGCCGGCTCCGTTCGCACGGTCGTTGGCGGCGCTCCCGCCGTTGGCCTCATCTTTCTCGGAGGCCAGAAGGACGGAAGCGGCGAAGCCGATGCCGACGCCGATGAGCAGTCCGAGAATAAATCGCATGTTACTGCTCCTTCTTGCCGCGGCCGGCGACCTTTGACGCGACGCCGACGAAGCGTCGGGCTCCGGCCGCGACGCCATAAGCCTTGACCACAGGCTTGACCGCGTTGTCGGACACGAACGCAACGGTACCCTTTACGTTCTCGGTCGTCTCTTTGACGTTCTGGGCTGCGGGCTGCACGTTGTGCTTGAGGATGCTGCGTACGCGGTTCAGGACGTTCACGCCAAGAAAACCGCTGACCAGCGCGAGGATGATTCCGATCAGAAAAAGGAGCGTGCCAGCGACCATGTACATCATGATGAACAGGTCGCGCCATTCCTCGGGGGTGTCTATGTAGCCTAGCTCCACGGGTCAGGGCCTCCTCTTCCGTCGTAGTCTTGGGGCGACAGTCGGCGGACGGCGGTGATTATACCAAACAGTTTCCCTAACGGCCCGCGGCGCTCTACAAGCGCTCGACGATCGTGCCGCCGCCGAGAACCCGCTCGTTGTCGTAGAGCACAACGGCTTGTCCCGGCGTCACCGCCCGCTGCGGCTTCTCGAACTGCACTCTGGCTGTTCCAGCCTCTACTTCTACAGTCGCCGCTGCTGGCACGCTGCGGTAGCGGATGCGCGCCTGGACGGTGGCACTCGAGGCGGGCGGCTCGCCGCTCACCCACGTCAGTTCGTTCGCGAGCAGTTCGGTGGCCATCAGCTCGCGCTGCGGGCCGACAACGACACGGTTCTCGTCCGCGTCGACGTCAACGACGAAGAGCGGCTCGTCACCGCCCCGCGCGGGCAAACCGCGCCGCTGGCCGACGGTGTAGTCGACGATCCCTTCGTGCCGGCCGACGGACTCACCGTCCAGATCGACGATGTCCCCGGCCGTGACGGGCACACGTTCGCGGACGAACGCGCGATAGTCGCCACTGGGTATGAAGCAGATGTCCACGGAGTCAGGCTTGTCGGCGTTCGGCAGCGACCACTTCTTCGCCAGGTTGCGTATCTCCGTCTTAGGGTATTCGCCGACAGGGAAGAGAGTGCGCGAAAGCTCTGCCTGACCCAGCGTGTACAGGACGTATGACTGATCCTTGTCCGGATCGACGGCCCGCAGCAGCTCTGCTTTCTCGCCGTGGCGGACGCGGACGTAGTGGCCGGTTGCCAGGTAGTCGGCCTCGAGGGCGATGGCGTGCTCCAGCAGTGGCCGAAACTTCACTCGGTCGTTGCAGGTGAGACACGGGTTCGGTGTGCGGCCGCGGCTGTACTCGGCCACGAAGTGATCGACGACGTCCGCCTGAAACTCTCGCTCCAGGTTGAGCACGTAGTGGCGGATGCCCAGTACGTCGGCGGCGGCGCGAGCATCTGCCGTGTCTTCGACGGAGCAACAACGCTTATGGTGGCGGGCCGCCTCCGGGTCCTCCTGGGTCCACAGGCGCATGGTGACACCGATCACCTCGTACCCCTGCTCGAGGAGGAGACCGGCGGCAACGGAGGAGTCGACTCCTCCGGACATTGCGATGACCGCGCGCTTATTGGGCATGACTGTTCTCATGTTATACTTAACCCCCTAAATCCGGGTAGAAATTCACTCTCAGGAGCGCATCTGCAAGCGGAACAACTGGCGCACCGAATAACTGACATTCTCTCCGAGAAACAGGCGGAGGACATCCTGCTGCTGGACATCAGCAAGGTTTCGTCTTTCGCCGATTATTTTGTCATCGCCAGCGCGGGCTCCGACCGCCAGGTCGAGGCCATTCTGGAGACGATTGACGAAGACCTGCGTAAGGCCGAGAAGATCCAGCCGCGGGGCCGCGAAGGCACGTCGAAGACCGGCTGGGTCTTGCTCGACTACGGTGACGTTATCGTGCACATCTTCGGGACCGAAGAGCGCTCTTTCTACAATCTCGAGAGCCTCTGGGCCAGCGCCGTCCCCATCGTGCGTATCCAGTAACGGCCAAGCAGAGCGCGTCCGTTAGGACGCGTCTTCGAAGATCCAGCGGTCGACGTCGCGTTCGTAGTCGAACATCTGCGACTCGTCAAAGAAGAGCGAGATCTCACGCGTCGCGGATTCCGGCCCGTCCGAGCCGTGGATCAGGTTGCGGCCCAACTCGACACCGAGATCGCCGCGGATCGTGCCGGGATCAGCTTCGGCCGGGTTCGTTGCGCCCATCGTCTTGCGCACTACCTCGATCGCACGCGTGCCCTCGAGCACGGCGGCGATGATAGGGCTCGACGTGATGTAGGCGATCAGGCCATCGAAGAACGGCTTGCCCTCGTGCTCGGCGTAGTGGCGCTTCGCCAGCACTTCGTCCACCTGCAGCATGCGCAAACCGACGATGCGTAGGCCGCGCGACTCCAGCCGTGAAATGATCTCGCCGGCGAGGCCGCGCTGCATGCCGTCCGGCTTCACCAGGATCAGGGTTCGTTCTCTCATGTCGCGTCCGATTCTAGGCTGCGTGCGGCCTAGCCGCTACTGCTACTGAGGGCCGATTGCGGGCGGCCGCAGGTACACCGGTGCGACGAGCGCTGGTTCCTGTGGTGTCCCGGCCTCGAGCCGGGCGTGTCCCAGTTCCGCGAGTGCGATGGCGCGTCCCACCGTGGTGGGCTCCGCGATCTCCGCGAGGTCACCTGCGCGCTCGGCAAGCAGCGCCGTCAGCTCTTCGTCGATCTCGCCGACGAGGAGCGTCCGTACGCGCACACCATCCGCGAGCTCGTCGGGCTTCGTGAGACGGGGGGGCGTGAGTTCGCGCCATGGGCCGTCACTGTAAGTCGCCCAGGCCAGGTCGCCGCGCCCGGCCTGGTGTACGGCGACGACGTTGCCCGCGAAGGTGGCGTGTGGGTAGGCGTCCAGCTCCAGGCGGCCAACGCCCAGGAGGGGTATGTCCGACGCGCGCGCTAATCCCTGAGCTGTCGCGACACCGACGCGCAGGCCCGTGTACATACCGGGGCCGATAGAGACGAACACGGCCGTCAGGTCGCCGGCCGACTCGGATACGTTCGCGAGCAACTGCTCGATCGCCGGCAAAAGCTCGACGCTGTGATTGCGCTGGCAGTGCCATGTCGACTCGGCGATGACTTCGCCTCCACGCGAGAGCGCGACCGAGGCTAGCCCGGAGGCCGTGTCGATTGATAGTTCCGTCATCCGCCAATCGCCCCCGCCAGCGCTTTCGCTCGCTCGCCCGACGCCTCCGGCGTGATCCGTCGCGTGTCCGGGCCGGTCACCTCGAAAAGCACCGTGAGGCGCTCTGCCGGCAAGACGACGTCTCCGCGCTCGGGCCACTCGACAACGAGGACGCCATCGCTGCTGATCTCCTCAAGCGCCAGCTCCTCGACCTCGAGTGGCGATTCCAGGCGGTAGAGATCAGCGTGGTATAGGGTGATCCGCCCCGCGTACTCGCCGAGAAGGACGAACGACTTCGATGACACTGACCCCTCAAACTCGAGGCCGCGCGCGATACCCTGCACGAACACGGTCTTGCCCGCGCCCAGCTCCCCCGAGAGGAGAACCACGTCGCCGGCTTCCGCCGCGCGGCCGAGAGCCTCGCCCAGCCGCCGTGTTTCTTCCGGGCCGCTCGACTCCAGCGCATTCACGAGCGGAACGCGTCCCAGCCGGTGTGCGCGAACTTGATCTCGCTTCCTTCGCCGTCCAGAAGGGTCGTGCGCGTTGAGCCCTTCACGATGTCTCCGATCTCCGTCACATCCGGCACGCGCGACACGGCAGCCGCCGGCCCCACAAGCAGCAGTTCGTAGTCCTCGCCGCCGGTGCAGGCCAGTTCAAGTGCGTCGTCCGGGTAGGCGGCGCGCAGGCCGTCGCTCAGCGGCAAGTCCGCCGCTCGCAGCACTGCGCTGACGCTCGACTTGTCGCAGACGTGGCCAACGTCCTGCAGGAGCCCGTCGGAGACGTCGATGCCGCAGCGCACGCCGGAATCGACGGCGGCACGGCCGGCCTCGATGCGCGCCACCGGTCGCGTGTGCCGCTGGACGATGGGGTCGTCCGCCGCTGTGCCTGACCGGAGGAGTCTCAGACCGGCGGCCGAGTCGCCCACCGTGCCCGTGACGGCGATGATGTCTCCCGGTTGGGCGGTGCTCCGTCGCAGCAGTAGCGGCTCGTCGTCGCGCTGCGGCGCGCGCCCCATGAGGGCGACGGTGACGCTGACCTGTGGCGCGCGCACGACATCTCCGCCGGCGATGACCACGCCGTACTCACGGGCCGACTCGCCAAGGCCGCGATAGAGCGCGTCCATCGTTTCGGCTGGTGTCTCGGGCGGGAGGGCGAGCGTGACAAGCGCGAAGAGCGGCGTGCCGCCCATCGCTGCGATATCGCTTACGTTGGTGGACAGCGCCTTCCAACCGACGTCCTCCCAGCGGGTCCACTCAGGCAGGAAATGAACGCCCTCGACCATCGCGTCCGTCGTTGCAAGCAAGAACTCGCTTCCGACTCGCCAGACGGCGGCGTCGTCGCCGGGGCCGACGACGAGGTCCGGCGAGCGTCTGGCGCCAACGATGCGTGTCAGGCGCTCGATCAGGCCGAATTCGCCGAGTTGTGATACGTCCACGAGGCCATTATAGGAGCGGGCCGGACGTTAGGAGCAGACAAACAGCGAACGTCGTAGCAGACCCGCTTCGATGGCCTCCGACTGCACGTTGAGATTGCCCTGACGTTCGTTGAACGCCGCCTCGCCCTCGACGGCGATCATCTCGGCGGCGTGTTTGCTACGCTCTGTCTGCCAGGCTCTTGAGGTGAGTAGGAACTCGGCGGTGAGATCGGTCTCCTCGGTGCGGCCGAATCCGGCGCTCGCGATGATTTCGCAATGATCCTTGCGGCGGCTGCTCACGAACGTCGGTCCGGAGCGCAGAGCGCGGCGGTACTGGGATGGGGTCAGGCCGGGCGCTACGAAGATCGTGAAAAAGGCCATGCTGCCGCCGGGTCGCAGCAACCTCCGGCATGCTCTCAGCACGGAGAGCTTGGCGTCGATGCATCAGAGAGTGTCGGCGTGACAGATTGCGTCGAAGGAAGCGGCGGCGAACGGTAACTGAGTTGCGCTGGCGCGAACCACGGAGACTCGATCGGATGCGTCCGTGCTTCGCTTGCGCGCGGACAGAACTGCCGGCTCCGGCACGTCGGTAAGAACGGCATGGCATCCTGTGCGGGCCGCCACGTGCAGCGCTGGCCAGCCCCGTCCGGATCCGAGATCGAGAAGACGGCTCTCCGGCGATAGGCGAAGCGCCTCGACCAGCCGATCGGCCTGGGCTACTGTCGTGTAGCCGTTGGCGCCGACGTTCGCTCCAATCACGCGGCGCTCGACCAGCCGGCCGGCGGCTGTGCCTCCTTCGGCGTAGCGGCTGGAGAAACGCTCCAGGAGTTCGTCACTGCTCCTGCGTTTGCTCATCTCGCCTCTGACGATAGCCAGCGGGAGGTGTAGTGAGGGACCATCGCTACGCGCCTGCGGTGGCCGCCGTCTCCATCACCTCCGCGTACCCGTCGAGCATCGACAGGGCCTGCTCTTCGCCTACGCTCGGCAGGGCGAAAATACAAGAGTCGACGCCCGCTTCGATGTAACTGTTGATCGCCTCGGGGCGTGGCGCGACGCCGTAGATCGTGACGGGGACCGGCCCGCGACCGGCGTCCGCCGCCATGCTGTTCAACTCAGCCATCTTCTCCCCGATCGAGGCTCGCAGGCGAATACCGATCGGCATCCAGGCGTCCCCGTAGCTGACGACCCGCTTGAACGTGCCCTCGGCGTCGCCGCCGACGTAGACGGGCGGGTGCGGCTTCTGGACCGGCTTCGGCCACGACCAGACCGGGTCGAAGTCCACGAACTCGCCGTGGTACTCGCCTTCGTCCTCGGTCCAGATCTGCTTCATCGCCTCGATCCGCTCGCGCATCACTTTCCAGCGCCGTTTCGGATCGGTGCCGTGGTTCTCCATCTCCTCGCGGTTCCAGCCGCCGCCGACGCCGAAGAGCACTCGCCCGTTCGAAATGTGGTCGAGGCTGGCGATCTCCTTGGCGAGCGTGATCGGGTCGCGCTCAACGACGAGGCAGATGCCGGTACCGAGCTTGATCTTGCTGGTCACCGCCGCCACTGCGCTGAGGCCGACGAAAGGGTCGAGGGTGTGCCAGTACTCCTTTGGCAGATCGGCGCCGCCGGGCCACGGCGTCTTGCGGCTCGCCGGAATGTGGGTGTGCTCCGGAAACCAGATGGAGTCGAATCCGCGCTCCTCGCAGGCCCTACCCAGGGTGACCGGATCGATCGAATAGTCGGTGGCAAATATGACGACGCCGTACTTCACGGGAACCTCCTTCGTAGCGCAACGGATGATAGCAGACGACAGGCGCCGAATGTGAGAGGGTACGATTGTGCGAGACCGTAAGGAGAAGCGAATGAACTTCGAACTGATCACGTACGACAAGAGCGACGGCATCGCTACGATCACGCTCAATCGTCCCGATCGCATGAATGCGTTCACGGCGCAAATGATCGACGAGTGGTACGCGGCGCTGCTGGACGCGCACGAGGACCGCGACACGAAGGCAGTGATCGTCACCGGCACCGGGCGCGGCTTCTGCGCCGGCGCGGACGTTGGTGGAAAGGGACCGCTGGGTGGCCTGCAAGACCAGAAGCGGACGCCCGCCGAGAACCGCAACTTCCTGCGTGACGGCGTTCAGCGAATTCCGCGCCTCGTTGCGCTGATGGAGAAGCCGTACATCGCCGCCGTCAACGGCGCGGCGGTCGGCGCGGGAATGGACATGGCTTCGATGTGCGACATGCGCTTCGCGGCCGAGTCCGCTCGCTTCGGTATGACGTACGTGCGCATGGGCATCATTCCAGGCGACGGTGGTGCCTACTATCTTCCGCGCATCGTCGGCCTGGCGAACGCGCTGGACCTGATCTGGACCGGCCGCATCTTCGGCGCCGATGAGGCGCTGGCGATGGGCTATGTGAGCGCAGTTGTTTCGGATGGCGACCTGATGGAGCACACGCGCGGCTATGTGTTGAAGCTCGTGAGAGGCCCGGCCGTAGCGATTCAGCTCGCCAAGCGGCTGGTGTATCGCTCGCTGCATACGGACGTCGACGGCGCGCTCGAACTCGCCTCGCAGGCGATGTACATCGCACAGTCGACGGAGGACGCCGTCGAGGGGCCCCGCTCCTTCGCCGAAAAGCGCGATCCGCAGTTCAAGGGTCGCTAGAGCGGGCGACGCCGGTAGACGCTTCCGATAAACTGCGCTAGCCTTTTCGCAGATGTACGCGAGCCAACGAACAGCGAGCGCCTGACTTGGCCCGCCGCTTCTCGTTCACTCCGAGACGCGCCCCGGTAGCGGCGAGCAGTGCATCATCCTTCGCCATACTCATCCCGATCGTCATCGCCGTTGCGCTGGTTGGCTTTGGACTTGTCGTCGCCGGCGGCGGCGGGTCCAGCGCGCTACGCGGTGAAGGTTGCGCCGGCGACGCATGCGCGCCGATCGTCGCCGCGGCCACCGCCACTCCGTCTCCGGCTGCGACGTCGGCTGTCAGCCTGGCCGCGGAGCCAGAAGATCCGCCGCTTGTCCCGGTCTACGCCGCCACCGTCATCGAGGCGTCCTGCGGCGCAGCCCTCTACACATTCAATGAGACGCTCCGCCTTGCGCCTGCGAGCCTGGTCAAGATGATGACCGCAATCGTTGCGCTGGAGCGGGCGGAGGCGGACGAGATCGTTGAGATTGGAATCGACGGCGCGGCGCTTTCGCTGGTGGCGGACGCCACGGCGATGGGCCTGCAACCGGGTGACCGGCTGCCGCTGATTGACCTCATCTACGGCTTGTTGCTGCGTTCCGGTCACGACGCTGCGATCGTGATTGCGGAGCACATCGCCGGCGATGAAGCCGCGTTCGTCGCGTTCATGAACGAGAAAGCGGTCACGTTGGGTCTTTCGGACACCACTTTTGCCGGAGTGAGCGGCCTCGATCACCCGGATCAGCGGATCTCGGCGCTCGACGCCGCTCTTCTTGGCGCCGAACTGCTGAAGGAGCCGCTCCTGGCGGAGGCGGTAGCCACAGCCGAATACCAGCCGGCGTGGACGCGGGGACCGATCGAGAACCTGAACCTTCTGCTCAACAACTATCCGGGCGCGGTCGGTATAAAGACGGGCTTCACCGACGATGCCGGCCAGACGATCGTCGCTGCCGCTGACAGAGGTGGCCGCCGCCTGATAACCTCCGTCCTGCATAGCGAGGAGCTGTACGTGGACGCCGCCGCTCTTCTGGACTGGGCGTTCGCAAACACCGTCCCCGCCTGCTGATTGCACGTCAGGGTGACGCCTGGAATACGCGCAAGCTGGTGGGAGCAATCATTTGCCAAGATCCGAGGGGGAAAGATGAAGATTTCGGACGAGCACCGCGAATTCCTCGAGAGCCATCGCCTCTGCGTATTCGCTTTTAACCGCCGCAACGGCCCGCCGTCACTCTCGCCCGTTTACTACTTCATGGACGGCGACGAGATCGTGATCTCGACGACGGGCTCGCGCGTCAAGGCGAAGGCCGTCCAGCGCAACCCCGAAGTCAGCGTCTGTGTGCTCGACGAGAAGATGCCGTTTGCGTATCTCACCGTCTACGGGCACGCGCGCGTTGAGGAAGAGGGTGCCGCCGACGTGATGAGGCGCGTCGGCGAGGCGATGACCGGCAGCCCCATTCCTGAGGCAGCGCTGCCCGCGCTCGAGACGCGAGTGAAGGACGAAGGCCGCGTCGTGATCCGCGTCAGGCCGGCACAGTTCGTCTCGATGCGTCCGCTCGCCCGGTCCAGCGAGTAGCACGCACCGCCATGGCGCGCTAGAATTCGCGCCACATGACCGCTGCCGCGTTCACCCTGGTGCTGACCTCGGCGGTGATGCACGCCACCTGGAACTTCCTGCTCAAGAACAGCGGTCACAAGCAGGCGTTCTACTGGGCGATGAGCGGTCTCAGCGTGCTCTTCACGACCGGCCCGGCCGTCGCATTCGCGATCGTCTACGGGTTCAGTTGGACGTCGCTCTGGCTCGGTTTCGGTACCGCCTCGATCCACGGTGTCTACGCTTACACGCTAACCCGTGGCTACGACCTCGGTGACCTGTCGTCGGTGTACCCTATCGCGCGCGGCGTAGCTCCGGCTCTCGTTCCCCTGTTCGCCGTCCTGATCTTCAGCGAGCACGTGTCGGCGATCGCCGCCGGTGGAATCGTGCTCGTTGTCGTCGGCATCTACGCGACCCACATCGACCAGCGCTTCCTGCGTGATCTGTCCCATCCTCTACGTGCGCTGGCGACGCCGGCGACAGCTCTGGCGCTTCTCACGGGAGTCGTCATCGCCTCCTACACGCTGTGGGACAAAGCTGCCATCGATGAAGATGTGCATCCGCTGACCGTCAACGGCTTCGCGATGGCCGGTAATTTCATCTTCCTGGCGCCGTTTGCGATCCTCCGCGTTGGCCGCGAAACGCTGCTCGATGAGTGGCGAGAGCGAGGCCGCAGCATCGTCGCCGCGTCAGTGTTGGCGCCGCTCGGCTACACGCTCGTGCTGATCGCGCTGATGACGAGCCGTGTCAGCTACGTTGCGCCGGCGCGCGAAGTTGGCATCGTGCTCGGTGCGGCGCTGGGCGTGTTTGTGCTGGGTGAGGGATACGGGACGTCGCGCATCTGGGGTGCGGCGCTGATCGTCGTCGGCATCGTCACGCTCGGCGTCGCGCCCTGACCGGTTTCGCGATAGGCTTGACGCGACATCTCCCGTACGGGCAACGCCTCGTACCGACGAAAGGACGAGAGCTTGAAGCGCATTCAAGAGGGCATCTATCAGATCGTCAGCCCGTTCCCTGAATTCGAGCGCAAGGAGGCCTATCGCCTGCGCGACGATATGGAGGAGCACCCGCGGGTGACCAAGGGACTGCCCTACGTTATGCCTTACGCGATCACCAGCCGCGGCGAGACGCTCCTCGTCGACTGTGGATGGGCGACCGACGACTCATACGACGCTCTTTCCGAGCAACTCAACGAGATCGGTATCGGCATTGATGACATCACGAAGCTGGTACTGACGCACGCTCATCCGGACCACTGTGGCCTCGCCGGACGCGTGCACGAAGAGGCGAAGTGCGAGGTCTACATGCACGAGATCGAGATCGACTTCCTGCGCACGCGCTATACCGAGCCGGAAGAGATCCTCAAGAGGATGGCCGTTTGGCTGAAGGAGCACGGAGTTCAGCAGGACGACGTCGAGGACCTGGAGCGCGGATCGATGCCCGTCCGGTTCTTTGTCGCTACTGTGAAGCCGGACAACCCGGTAAAGGGTGGTGAGACGATCAACGTTGGTGACTTCACGTTCGAGGTGATCTGGACGCCAGGCCACTCGCCGGGGCACATCTGCCTCTACGAGCCCAACCATCGGCTGATGGTCAGCGGCGACCACGTCCTGCCGATGATCTCGCCCAACGTCAGCCTCCACCCGCAGCAGCGCGAGAACCCGCTGCAGGACTACATCACCAGCCTTGAGAAGATCGCCGATATGAAGGTCGATCGAGTGCTGCCGGCGCACGAGTGGGACATCGACTGGTTCAAGAAGCGCGTCACTGAGCTGCTGAGCCACCATGAGTCGCGCCTCGACGAGATGGTCGAGGCGGTCGGCGTTGAGGCCGAGGCCACGGCCGCAGACGTTGCGCGGCGCATCCGCTGGAACACAGGCTCCTTCGACTCGTTCGCCGCCTGGATGAAGCGCGCGGCGATCGGCGAGACGCTGGCCCACCTGCGCTTCCTCGTCGGCAATGACCGACTCCGCCAGTACCAGCGGGATGGCGTCACCTATTTCGCGAACTCGTAGGCGGCTAATACCGACGCGCCTGATAGCCCCTACTGCTACACTTTGGCCACGGAGGAGGCGATATGACAAAGACGGCACTTGTACTCGGTGGCGGTGGCATGCTTGGCGTGTCGTGGGCCACCGGCGTGATCGCAGGGCTGGGCGACGCGGGCGTCGATGTGACTGGCGCGGACCGCATCGTCGGCACCTCCGCGGGCTCGATAGTCAGCACACAGATCTCGCAGGGGAGGTCGCTCGACGAGATGGTCGAGTGGCACCACGCGCCCCGCGACCCGGACGCCATCGAGCTGAACATGGAGATCGACCTCCCGAACATGATGGCGATCTTCACGAAGTGGGCCGCCTTCACAGAGATGACACCCGAAAATTGTGCCGAGATCGGAGCGATGGCGCTCGCCTCGAAGACGGTCGAGGAGGACCGCTGGATCGAGTCGTTCGAAGACCTGATCGACGCCGACTGGCCGGATCGCGACATGGTCCTGACCGCCGTCGACGCCGAGAGCGGCGCGCTCCAGACGTGGACCCGTGACTCCGGCGTTGCGATCCACTTGGCGATCGCGTCCAGCTGTTCCGTGCCCGGGCTCTTCCCGCCTGTGTTGATCAACGGCCGTCATTACCAGGACGGTGGCGTGCGTTCGGCGACGAACGCAGATCTCGCGGCCGGCTTCGACACCGTTTTGATCGTAGCGCCGATAGGGGCGCGGTCGGACGGCATCGACCCAATCTCGAAGCGGCTGGCGACGGCTGAGGCCGAGGCGCTGCGAGCGGCCGGCGCCAGCGTCGAGCTGGCGTTCCCGGACGAAGTCTCGCAAGAGGCCATGGGAATCAACCGCATGGACTCCTCCCGACGTGGCCTCTGCGTCGACGCTGGACGCGAGCAGGGCCGCTCGCTCGCGGGGCGGATCGCGGCCTGGGCGCAAGCCGCCGCCTGAGGAGCCCGTCGTGCTGCTGGCGGTCGATCACCTCGTCTACGCGGCGCCCAGCCTGGACGCTGGCGTCGAGGCGATGGCGGAGCGGCTTGGAGTCACTGCCGCGTACGGTGGGAAGCACATCGGCATCGGCACGCACAACGCTCTTCTCTCTCTCGGACGAAGCGTTTACCTCGAGATCATCGCGCCCGACCCCGATCAGCCGCGACCCACGGAGCCGCTGCCGTTCGGCCTTGGCGAACTGCACGAGCCCGGCCTTGCCACCTGGGCGCTGGCGGTCACCGAAATCGAATCACGGGCCCAGTCGGCGCGCGATGCTGGCTACGATCCGGGCCCAGTGATACTGATGACCCGAGCGCTGCCCGAAGGTGGTGAGCTGCGCTGGCGCCTCTGCCTCCGCCGTCCGGCTGCTGGTGACGGTCTCGTCCCCTTCCTCATCCAGTGGGAGCCCGGGCCACACCCGTCCGCCTCGTCACCCGGCGGCTGCACGCTGACCGACCTGACGGCCGAGCACCCGCGCCCGGACGATGTCTCACGCATGACGTCCGCACTCGGCGTCGACCTGCCCGTCGCGGAGGCGGCCCGCGCGGCCCTCATCGCAACGATTGAGGGCCCGCGCGGAACGGTCGTCCTCACGTAGGATCAGCGGCGGCCCCCGTATACTGGCCGCATGCGCGTTCTCGTCGTATCCGACGTCCACGCCAACCTCGCCGCGCTTGAGGCCGTCCTTCGCGACGCACGAACCGGTGGTGCGATCGACGCCGTCTGGAGCCTTGGCGATTGCGTTGGTTACGGGCCGCAGCCGGGCGACTGCATGTCTCGCCTGAGCGATGAGGATGCCGCGTTCGTGGCGGGCAACCACGAGCGTGCGGCGACCGGCGCAATCAGCGTCGACGACTTCAACCCGGACGCCCGTGCGGCGGCACTCTGGACGGCCGACTGTCTCGCTGCAGACGAGAAGGCGACGCTGGACGGGATGCCCGAGACGCGCGTCGAGGCGGTGCACTTCTCTCTCGTCCACGGGACTCTGCGCTGGCCGATCTGGGAGTACCTGTACTCGGCCGAGGCTGGCGCCGCGCACCTCGCTCTTCAGGAGACGCCGTTCGGTTTCTGCGGCCACACGCACGTGCCGGCGATCGCGTCGCTCGATGCGGACGCGCCCAAAGGCTGCGACTTCCGTAGCCTGTCCGACGGTCAGTCCGTCTCGCTCGACCCGGGGACGAAGGTCGTGATCAACCCCGGCAGCGTCGGCCAGCCACGCGACGGCGACCCGCGTGCCTCGTGTGCGATCTACGATTCGGAGACGCAGAGCGTGACTCTATGCCGCGTAGAGTACGATATCGGGAGCACGCAGACGCTGATGGAGGAAGCCGACCTGCCGCGCTGGCTGATCGAGCGCCTGTCAGAGGGGCGCTAGCCCAGGTTCGATTCGAACCAGAGCCTGTACTCTGGCCAGTCAGGCAGCTCGGTGCCGTCAGGCGCGGCGTAGATCAGCGCACCGATGGCCGTCAGCGCTTCGATCGGATTTGGCGCGAACGCCTCTAGCGTTTCGCCGGTCTCGCTCACGTAGCTCAGGCCGGGCCCGTCGTAACGGAACATGGCCGCGATCTCGTCCCAGGTACCGTGCGCCCTGGTCTGGAATTCTTCGTCGGAAACGAGCTGTGTCCAGCCGGTCGCCGCCATGAAAGCGCTCATCTCTCCCGTTAGCAGCGCTTGCCCGTAGCTCCCAGAGGGGGTGTCGCGCATCTGGTAAGCGTGCAGCAGCTCGTGGGCGATCGTCACGCGGTCGGCGCCTGTCTGCAGGACGATCTGGCTAGAGACGCTGTGGGTGTTGCCGTCCCAGTCCTGGGTGGCGTAGAAGTTGGCGGCGCCGTCTCCGTATGGTTGCCACCCGGCGAGCGTGCGCCCGGCCCCGTTCGAGAGGACGGAGAGCGACCCGTGCGAATTATCAGTCGCCAGCGAGACGACGTTAGCGGGCAGCATGGCGAGCGCTCCGGCAAGCGCGCTGAGGTTTCGCATCTGCGCTGCTTCGTCGGCGCCCCAGTCCTGGCCGGCGATCGCGACGCGCATCCCCCATTCCGATTCGATCTCTGTTATCAGCTCGAACGCCGCAGGCGAGAGCGTGGCGTCCGGCGCGGGAGTGTAGAGGTGTGGTGTCGCTGACCAGGCTTCGCTGAGCGTGGGTGTGGTGGAAACGGCCGGGACGAGAGTTGGCGGGGCAGGATCGGTGGCTGTAGCGCTGGCTGTCGGTGTGGGCGCGGGCGTGGCCGCTTCGCTGGCAGTCGGAGCGGCGGCTGTCGATGTGGTGCGACTTGCTGCGACGACGGTTGCGGTGTAACTGTATGGCGCGCGTTCCGAGTCGCCCGAGTTGACAGCGATCGCGCCGGCGACGGAACTGCTGAGCAGAACGACGGCTGAGACTGCGGCCAGAGGGCCAAGTGATCGCTTCCACCCTCCCCGATGGCTCGTCATGCGGCCCCTCTGGTCGGTCCGGTCTCCGTTCAGTCCTGGTCCCTCCCACCCTGAGCTCGCCTCAGGTGCGTTGGAGACGTCGGTCCCCTTGTCTGCATTCAGGTTAAGGAACGGTTTAGGCGGGGTCAGTTAACGACCGGTGAAGATTGGTCGCGGCTTGGAGAACATGGCTGCGGTTGGCATGGCTTATAATCCGCATCACATGACTGAATCCATCAACGTCACGATCGCCATGCCCCTCGACGAAGCCTTCGTGGAGCTGGTGCGCAACGTCTCCCCGCGGGTGTCGCTGACGCACCTCTCGCGGGCGCAGCGGTTCGTCTACCGGGAAGGCCGTCCGCTGTGGGGTGGCTACCGGGAGCCGCCGGCGCCTGAGGATGAGAGCGAGGAGGAAGCGCGCAAGTCGCTCGACGGTATCCTCGGTGCGTCCGAGGTGCTCTTGTCCAACCAGGTGCTGCCGGATGACGTCGTCGCCCGCGCCGGGGTTCTCAAGTGGCTGCAGCTAACCAGCGCCGGGGTTGACTCGCTTGTTGACCACGAAGTCGTGCGGACGCCGGGTGTGGTCGTGACGACCGCGAGCGGCATCCACGCGGCGACGATCAGCGAATACATCGTCGGCGCGATGATCAGCTTCGCGAAGAACTTCACGAAGTCGCTGCGTGCTCAGGACGAACGCACCTGGCAGCCGTACTGGCCCCAGGAGTTGGAGGACGCGACCGTTGGCATCATCGGCCTCGGCGCGATCGGCGGTCGCACGGCCCAGGTCTGCCGTGCGATGCGTATGCGCGTGATCGCGATGCGCCGCTCGTGCGAACGGCGGATGAGCGGCGAGGATGCTGGCGAACCGGCCGTCGACGAGATGTTCCCTCCGGCTGACCTGCACGCTCTTCTGGCGGAGTCCGATTACGTTGTGCTGGCGCTGCCGCTCACCGACGCATCGGCTGGTCTCATTGGCGAGGCGGAGCTGGCGGCGATGAAACCGAACGCCGTGATCGTCAACATCGCTCGCGGCCGCGTGATCGATCAGGACGCGCTGGTCCGTGCGCTACGGGACGGAGTTATCGCCGGCGCCGCACTCGACGTCACGACGCCAGAGCCGCTGCCGCCAGACAACGAGCTGTGGAGTCTGCCGAACGTAATGATCACGCCGCACATCAGCGGCGGCACGCCTCGCTACATGGAGCGGGCGATCGACCTCTTCTGCGACAACCTCCGCCGATATGCGGACGGCGAGCCGCTGCGTAACATCGTCGACCCGGCCCGCGGCTACTAACGGGGCTACGCTTCCAGAAGCACGCGGCGCAGGTGGTCTAGAGGCACGTTGCCTCCGCTCACTATGATCGCGACGTTCTTGCCTGCAAGGCGCTCCTGGAGCTGAACAGCTGCAGCCGTCGCTGCCGCGCCCGCTTCTTCGGCGATGACGTGGGCGGCGCGGGCCAGCATCAGCATCGCGTCTCGGATCTCCCCCTCGCTCACGAGGACGAAATCGTCAAGGCGGTCGATCATCGTCCGCAGAGCGGGATGGTAGGCGGCGCCTGTCGCCAGGCCCTCAGCGGCCGTGTCGATGCCGGCCTCGCGCAGCGTGTGAGACTTCCACGACTCGTAGACCGCCGGTGCGCCGGCCGCCTGCACGCCGATAACCTCGACGTTGGGTCGCAGCTCCTTGGCGACGATGCAGTTGGCCACTGCGCCGCTGCCACCGCCGATCGGCACAAGGATGACGTCTACGTGCGGAAGGTCCTCGACGATCTCGAGGCTCATCGTGGCGACGCCGGCTATGAGCCGTGGCGCGTTTGAGTGGTGGATGTACTGCACACCCTCGCTGGCAGCGTGCTCTTCGGCCCATTCGCGCGCTTCCTCGAAGTTGGCGCCGTGGAAGAGCACCTCTGCGCCCAGGGCGCGCATCGACTCCACCTTCATCGGGTTCGCTTCTTCGGGCATGACGATGATGCACTTGACGCCGGCGAGGTTCGCGCCGTAAGCGAGCGACTGACCGTGGTTGCCTGTCGACGCGCCGATGATCCCGCGCGAGCGCTCGTCCTCCGTCATGCTCAAGGACAGGTAGACGCCGCCACGCACCTTGAAGGCGCCGATCGGTTGCAGGTTCTCGAGCTTGAGCCACGCCTCGAAGCCCAGCTCGCGTGACATCGCCGGGTTGCGGATGAGCGGCGTGCGCTGCAGGTGCGGTTTCAGCAGGTGCCTGGCGCGGTAGACGTCGGCGAGTGTCGGCAGTTGCTCGATGTGCCGGTCGTAGATCATGCCGACGGGATTCTCGCGCAGTTTGGCAGCGCACACGCGTTCTAGCTTGTCTACCAGTTCCTGCGGCAAGAGTTCAGTACGCAGGAATCCCAACCGCTCGTAGTAGGCAGGCAGGTCCGTCGTGATGTAGACCTCGTCCTGAGGGAAGCGACGGATTAGCTCTCGCGTTATCTGCTCGCCCAGGCCCTGCGAGCGTTCATCTTCGATCACAGCCACGCTTCCGAGCTCGTACGTCTTGTCGTACGGCTTGATGCGGCCGAAGGCGATGATGCGTTTGCCGCGACGGAGCGTGATGAACTGATCTGGCGCCAGTCGTTCGCCGTCGAGCCGCAGGCGCTCGATCATCTCGGCGATGAAGGCCATGTCGGCGGCGGTTGCCGGCGTGAAGTCGACGTTGGGTGCTGCTTCCGTGGTCACCTTCCCATTGTACGCGGGACGTGCTTCTTGACTGCGGGTCTACAATTGTGGCGCCGGCAGGCCGGCACTAGCCAGAGGAGGTCCCAAATGCCCCGCTACGTCATCCTGTACAATTTCACGGATCAGGGCTTGAAGAACATCAAGGACACGGTCGGCCGTGCTGCGGAGATACGGAAGGCCAACGAGTCGCGCGGCTTCAAGATCATCGGGACGTACTGGACGCAGGGGCAATACGATGTCGTGGCGATCGTCGAGTCGCCGGACGAGGAGTCGATGCTGGCTGGCCTGTTCAACATCGCAGAGACGGGTAACGTCCACAGCACTACACTCCGCGCCTACGATGAATGGGAGATGGGGAGCGCGCTCGCCAAGAAATAGACGCTAGGTCGCCGCGTCCTCTGCCGCCTCTTCC
>Ga0255058_10000203_pt1 | contig 35273 bp, 30 predicted proteins | sample Cases_109_9_MG_FD_188637 | JGI IMG/M metagenome (GOLD analysis project Ga0255058, IMG submission 188637) | Seawater microbial communities from Amundsen Gulf, Northwest Territories, Canada - Cases_109_9 | ecosystem: Environmental > Aquatic > Marine > Gulf | place: Canada: Northwest Territories...
GTGACAGGGCTTGGGCCGCAAACCAGGTATCAATGACGAGGTTGTCTCCCTTCCAGTTCTTGTAGAAGTCGTTAAGTGCACGTTCGCGTTCTAATCCGCTGTGGGCTGCGAGAAGGAAAAGTGCGTGTGCACGGTCCGTCATGTTTGAGGCTTTTGAGTAGTGCTTGGAGAGCCGGGCCAAATCTCGGTTTGAGCGCCGCGCCGTCAGCAGCGTCAATGCGCCGTTACGCAAAGCACGCCGGCCAGTGCTATCGGCATCGGGCGAGAAGGGGCCGTCTTCCGCCATCTCGTCGTAGATGTCCTCCAGCAGCGGGCCAAGCGTGCGCCCAACCAAGGTCGAAAGCTGGCGGTGGGCGCTATGGATGAGCGCGGGGTCGACGTTCTTACCAATTACGCGTGCGATATCGGAAGGCGACGGCAGTCTCAACAGCTCTGCGCGATAGGCTGGCTCTAGTGCATCGTTCATGACGATTGGGCCGAGCGCCTTGGCATATGGCTGGCCCTTGCATGCGCGCTTGCCTTTTGCCAGAGACCGGACAGTGCCGACGAGGATCCGTGTGGCGAAGTTGTTGGCGGCCTGCCAGCGATTGAATGGGTCAGAGTCGTTGGCCATCAGGAACGCGACGTCGTCATCGGAGAGATCGATCGTCACGTTCACCGGCGCTGAAAACTGACGCAGCAGAGAGGGCACAGGGCGCGTTGGCACGTCGGCAAAGCGGAAGGTCTGTTTGCGTTTTGTGATGGCGAGCACGCCGTCGTCGAGCTCCTCACCGCTCTCAAGCTTCAACGGCAAGTCGTGCCCGTTTCCGCCAAGCAGACCAAGCTTCAAAGGAATGTGCAGCGGCTTTTTGTGGGGCTGGCCGGGGGTCGGAGGCAGCGCCTGCTCCACGCTCAGCTCGGCCTTCTTCTTTGTTTTGTCGTATCGGAGGGCACATACGAGCTCTGGCGTGCCGGCCTGGGAATACCACAGCCTGAATTGCGTAAGATTTGTTCCGCTCGCATTCTCAAAACAGGTGATGAACTCTTCCACCGTGGCGGCTTCGCCATCGTGGCGTTCGAAATAAAGATCCATACCTCGACGAAACGCCTCACGTCCGAGTAGCGTCTGGATCATGCGCACAAGTTCGGCGCCCTTCTCGTAGACGGTGGCCGTATAGAAGTTGTTGATCTCGATGTAGCTCTCAGGCCGCACTGGGTGCGCTAAGGGGCCGGCGTCCTCGGCGAACTGCATCGACTTCAGGCGGCGCACGTCGAGGATGCGCTGCACGGTCTCAGAACGCTCATCTCCAGAGAACTCCTGGTCGCGAAAAACGGTCAGCCCTTCCTTGAGACAGAGCTGGAACCAGTCGCGGCAAGTGATGCGATTTCCCGTCCAGTTGTGGAAGTATTCGTGCGCAACGACGCTCTCTATCGCCTCAAAGATGGTGTCCGTGGCCGTCTCGGGTGAGGCGAGGATGAGGCGATCATTGAAGACGTTGAGCCCCTTGTTCTCCATCGCGCCCATATTGAAGTCGGAGACGGCGACAATGTTAAACACGTCGAGATCATATTCGCGGCCGAAACGTTCCTCGTCCCACCGCATGGAGCGCTTGAGTGAGTCCATGGCCCAAGCGGCGCGTTCGTCCTTGCCGTGCTCAATGTAGATGCGCAGGTCCACCTCGCGCCCTGACATGGTCTGAAAGCTGGAAGCGATGGAGGACAAGTCGCCGCCGACGAGAGCAAAAAGGTAGGAGGGCTTGGGGAAGGGATCGCGCCAAACCGCATAATGACGCTTGCCGCCGTCGACGAGGCCGCGCTCCAGTAGGTTGCCATTGGCCAGCAGCACGGGTGCTTCCTCCGGGTCCGCCTCGATACGGGCGGAGTAGGTGGCAAGCACGTCAGGGCGGTCGAGGAAATAGGTGATGCGCCGGAAGCCTTCGGCCTCGCACTGCGTGCAGTAAACGCCGTTGGTGCGATAGAGGCCCTGCAGCGCTTTGTTTGCTTCGGGATTGACGAAGGTGACAATCTCAAGCGTGAAAGGCTTTGCTGGCGTCTTCGTGAGTGTCAGCGAGGTGTCGGTGAGCTTGTAGTCCTTCGGCGCAAGTTTCTTTCGATTGACGCTGATCTCAGCCAGTTCCATGTGCGTGCCGTCAAGACGCAATGGTTCCCGCTTGCCGCGCACCTTCGGGTTTGCGCGTACACTCAAGCGCGAGCGTATGCGCGTGCGTTTGGGATGCAGCGCAACGTCGAGGTCTACCTTGTCGATCAGGTACCCAGGAGGCCGGTAGTTCTTGAGAAGGATTGGGCGGGGCGTCTTGGGTCTCATGCGCGTCTCATGTTGTGGTGGTGCAACCGCTCGTAGTTAGCGGTCAGCGAGCGTTTGGAATATAGGGCTTGTCACTGACCGCGTCAGGGGCGAACTCGAATTAGGCCGACCACTCGTTATACAGAACTCTTGCTTGTCAGGCCCAGCGTCCCGCCGCCGCTTTGTCGACGAACCAAATGACCTCGCCGACGGGGCGTATGCGCCCGGCTGGCACGGACGTGTCGCCCGACCAGATCTTGTCCAGCATCTCACGCTTCTCCTCGCCCGCGACAAGAAAGGCGACGACACGGCTGGAGTCGAGCGCGGGGTAGGTCAGGCTCACGCGCGGCTGCGGCCGCCCGTGCGGAACGGGTGCCACCCAACGCTTTGTTTCTTGCAAGACCGGTTGACCTGGCAGCAGCGAGGCGGTGTGGCCATCGGGCCCGAGTCCGAGCAAGGTGAGATCCAGCAATGGTTGATCGAGGCGCAAGGTATCTCCACCGTACAGCTTCATGAGCATCGCCTCGTATTGCTCGGCGGCCTCATCAAGTGTGACCCCTTCGGTTGGAACGGGATGCACGTTTTCGGGAGGCACCGGCACGTGAGACAGGAATGCTGCGCGTGCCATGCCGTAGTTGCTGTCGGGATTGGATGGCGGCACGAAGCGCTCATCTCCCAAGATCCAATGCACCCGGTCCCAGGGGAGCTGGCTGCGCACCGGCTCTTCGGCGAGAAGTTGGTACATGGGTTTGGGCGTATTGCCGCCGGACAATGCGACCAGCACGCGGTCACTTGCGGCCCGTGCCGTCTGGCACAAATGGTCGGCACAAGCGCGTGACAAGGCGGCGAGGTCGTCCGACACCCGAAGCGTTCCGATCGCCGGCTTCATGATTGTACCTCCTGACCAAGCAAGTATGAAAGGTTGTGTCGTTGCTCTGACAACGCTCAACTTTAATCTCTTTGCGTACCGCAGAATAACAAAGCGTTGAATGAGATCGTACTAAGCGATGTGATAGCGTGAGATCGCTGCATGTGTTCGGCAAAATTTCCGATAGGCTTGCCTAAGGCTGCGGAAACTGGCCATATGAAATTCACAACCTGGGAGCGCCGGAATGTCCAGTAACGATAGTGATGTTCACGCCGACGGCCCGCTAACGCTCACCTTCGATATCGGCGGTAGCCATCTGAAGGCCGGCGTCCTATCGACGGCCGGTCAACTGGTTAAGGATCGCGTCAGGATCGTCACGCCGCATCCGGCTGAACCTGAAAAGGTGGTCGAAGGTCTGATTGGGCTGGCTCAGCAGCTCGGGCACTTCGACAGGATCACGATCGGATTTCCCGGCGTCGTTCGCTCCGACACTGTCCTCACCGCTCCCAACCTTGGTAACGAGCTATGGCACGGCTTCAAGCTCGCCAGCGTCATGTCCGAGAAATTGGGCAAGCCTGTACGCATGCTAAACGACGCCAGTGTTCAAGGGCTTGGTGTCATTACCGGCCACGGTGTCGAGTGCGTCTTGACGATGGGAACGGGTATGGGGTTCGCCCTGTTCGTCGATGGGTGCCTGGCCCCGCATCTGGAGCTCAGCCAGCACCCCTTCAAGGGCGGCAAGAACTATGACGAGTATGTTGGCGCAAGGGCGATCGAGAAGATCGGGCCTCGGCGCTTTAACAAGCGCGTGCGAAAAGTTATTGAGGTTCTCGAAACCGTCGTCATGTATGACGTACTGTACATTGGCGGAGGCAACTCGCGGCTGCTCGAACCCCCCTTGCCTAAAAATGTGAAGACGGTGTCCAACAAGGCTGGCATTACCGGCGGGGTGCGCGCTTGGGATAGGCAGATGGACCATGCGTTTGATGAGAAGCTACCAACTGTCGACCCGGCAATGGCGAAGAGAGGTTAGCTCAACCCCCTTGTGGTGCGGGCGCAAGGTTATGATTTCTAGGCCCGCCGCAAGCAGGCCACGCAACGAAACGCAAACGTTTGCACAGGCCAGGTAGGCGTCGCGATGGAAGCCCAAGACAAACTCGACGAGCTTGCGATCAATACCGTTCGCACGCTGTCCATCGACGCCATCCAAAAGGCCAATTCCGGCCATCCCGGCACAGTGATGGACGCAGCGTCGACCGCCTATGTGCTGTGGCAGTATTTCCTGCGCTACGATCCCAAGAATCCCGAATGGATCAACCGCGACCGCTTCGTCTTGTCGAGCGGTCACGCGTCGATGCTACTCTATAGCTTGATCTACCTTGCGGAGATCCGGGCGACCGCTGCGTCCTACAAGGAGAAGGATCGCGACGCGATCACGCTGCAGGACATTGAATCGTTTCGCGAGGCGGGAAGCCGTTGCCCAGGGCATCCCGAATACGGTTGGACCAGCGGTGTCGAGGCGACGACCGGTCCGCTTGGACAGGGCGTTACGACCAGCGTGGGCATGGCGGTTGCGGGCAAGTGGCTGGCTGCCACGTACAACAAGCCGGGCTTCGATATCTTTGATTTCAACGTCTACGCGTTGTGCGGCGAAGGCTGCCTCATGGAGGGGGTTTCCAGCGAGGCGGCGTCGCTCGCCGGCCATCTGAAACTTTCCAACCTTTGCTGGATCTTCGACCAAAACCACGTGACTATCGACGGTCACACCGAAATTACCTTCACCGAGGATGTGGAAGCACGCTTCCTGGCTTATGGCTGGAACGTCACGCGGGTGGCGGACGCCAATGATTTTTCCCAACTGGCGCACGCATATGGGGAGTTCTTGGCGACGGAGGACCGGCCGACGCTCATCATCGTGCACAGCCACATCGGTTATGGCTCGCCAGAGAGACACGATACGCCAAAGGCGCACGGCGAGCCGCTGGGCCCGGCGGAGGTACGCCGCACCAAGGAATTCCTTGGCTTCGATCCCGACAAGAACTTCGTCGTGCCTGAGGGCGTGCGCGAGCACTTTAGCGATCTTATGGGCAAACGCGGCGCGGACCGGCGTCGCGATTGGGAGGCAACGTTTGCAGAATACACGAAGAAGTTTCCCGATCTTGCCACTCAGGTCGGGCTGATCGCCAAGCGAGACCTTCCCGAGGGCTGGGATAGCACGATCCCGGCGTTCGCACCCGACGCCAAAGGGATGGCGACGCGCGAAGCATCGGGCAAAATCCTCAATGCGATTGCCGAAAAGGTTCCCTGGATCATGGGCGGTGCAGCCGACGTGGGAGGCAGCACAAAGACGCTGTTACTCTTCGAAGACGCCGGCGAGTTCCAGCCGTATAGCCGGCTTGGCGACTATCGCGGACGCAATATGCGCTTTGGCATTCGCGAGCACACGATGTGCGCGATCGTCAGCGGCATGACCCTGACTGGGATACGGGCCTATGCGTCCGCCTACCTCATCTTCACCGATTATGCGCGTGGCGCGATACGTTTGGCATCATTGATGAACCTGCCGGTGCTCCACATCTGGACGCACGATTCCATTAGCCTTGGCCAGGACGGCCCGACGCATCAGCCGATCGAACAGTTGCTGTCGCTGCGTGCCATTCCCGGCATGTTGGTCATCCGCCCGGCAGATGCCAATGAGACGGTCGAAGCCTATCGCGTCATCATGCCATTAAAGGACCGGCCGGCTGCACTGATCTGCTCGCGTGAGCCGCTGCCGATCTTCGATCGCTCGAAGCTTGCGCCGGCGAGCGGGCTGGCAAAGGGCGCCTACATTCTCGCCGATGCTCCCGACGCCAAACCGGACGTCATTCTCATTGGTACGGGAAGCGAGGTATCGCTTTGTCTGGCCGCACGCGATCTGCTGGCGGCCGACAAGATCAAGGCACGTGTGGTCAGCATGCCCTCCAGGGAATTGTTCGAGGCGCAGGACGAAGCCTATCGCGACACGGTATTGCCGCCGGCCATCGAGGCGCGGGTGACCGTGGAGGAGGCCTCACCTATCGGCTGGGATCGTTATGCCGGCGCCAAGGGGATGGTCCTCGGCGTGAACACCTTCGGCCTTTCGGCGCCGATCGATGTCGTCAACGAACATTTTGGATTCACACCAGAGCGTGTGGCTGCCGCGGCCAAGCAGGTTCTAGGTCGCGGTCCGTGACGTCCCGCCGTCGGGGACGTTCAGGACAAAAAACGAAGCGCGGAGAGAAACGATGCAACTAGGCATGATTGGCCTCGGCCGTATGGGTGCCAACATGGTCGTGCGATTGATGAAGGCCGGGCACGACCTGCACGTGTACGATACGCACGCTGCCCCCGTTGAGGAACTGATCGCCAAGGGTGCGAAGGGCAGCACCGACCTCGCGAAGTTCGTCAACGGGCTTTCAAAGCCGCGCGCAGTGTGGATGATGGTGCCGGCCGCTGTCGTCGACTCCGTTCTGACTGATCTTTTGCAGCATTTGGAGCCAGGCGACATCGTCATTGACGGCGGCAACTCCTATTATCACGACGATCTACGTCGCGCCAAAGCGCTTAAGCCCAAGGGCCTGCACTATGTCGACGTTGGTGTCAGCGGCGGTGTGTGGGGATTGGACCGCGGGTATTGCATGATGATTGGTGGCGAGGACGCTGTCGTGCAGCGGCTCGATCCGGTGTTCAAGACGCTTGCGCCGGGTGTCGATGAGGCGCCGCGCACGCCCGGAGCGACTGGCGAGCCAAGCCGGGCTGAAAACGGATACCTGCATTGTGGCCCTAACGGCGCCGGGCACTTCGTCAAGATGGTGCACAACGGCATCGAGTATGGCGTGATGGCCGCTTATGCCGAAGGGCTCAACATCCTCAAGAATGCCAACGCCGGGATGGAGCAGCGCAGCGTGGACGCTGAGACGACACCGCTGCGCGACCCTGAGCTTTATCAATATGAGCTCAACCTGCCGGAGGTCGCCGAGGTTTGGCGCCGAGGCAGTGTGATTGGCTCCTGGCTGCTTGACCTGACTGCAAGCGCGCTGCGTCATAATCCGGACCTATCGAACTTTGAAGGCCGCGTTTCCGACTCCGGCGAGGGCCGCTGGACGTTGCAGGCGGCGATCGACGAGGGCGTTCCCACACCGGTAATCAGCTCCGCGCTCTTTAGCCGGTTCTCTTCGCGTGGTGATGCGGAATTTGCCGACAAGCTGATGTCGGCGATGCGCTTCGAGTTCGGCGGTCACCTTGAGAAGAAGGCACCATGATACGATCAACCGATGAAGCTTCAGACGCGCTTATCTTCTTCGGTGCGACGGGGGATCTCGCCTATAAGCAGATTTTCCCCGCGCTCTATCGACTCGTGCGCGATGAAGGGTTGGCGACACCCATTATCGGTGTCGCCAAGCGGGGCTGGAACCTCGACCAGTTGAAAGGCCGCGCGGCCGATAGCGTAAAAGAGCACGGCGGTGACATAAACTGCGATGCCTTCAAGCAGCTCCTGAGCCAGCTTCGCTATGTGGATGGCGATTACAACGATCCCAATGTGTTCGCAGAGCTGCGCAAGAAGATGGGCGACGCCAAGCGTCCGCTACACTATCTCGCAATCCCCCCGATGTTGTTCTCGGTCGTCGCCTCCCAACTCGCCAAGTCGGGATGCTCCAAGAATGCCCGGCTGGTTGTCGAGAAACCATTTGGCCACGACCGGAAATCGGCGGGTGAACTGAGCCGGATTCTCGACCAGTACTTTTCTGAAGCCGATATTTTCCGCATCGATCATTACCTTGGCAAAGAGCCGGTGCAGAACATCCTCTACACGCGCTTTGCAAATTCGATGTTCGAGCCATTCTGGAATCGCAACTTCGTTCGCAGCATCCAAATCACGATGGCCGAGAATTTCGGCGTGCAGGATCGTGGAAAATTCTATGACGCGACCGGTGCCATTCGCGACGTCATGCAAAACCACATGCTGCAAATACTGGCGTCACTGACTATGGACCCGCCCACCGGTCAGGAATATGAGGCGATGCGCGATAGAAAGGCGAGCCTCCTCAAGGCAGTGCGGGCTCTCGACCCTGAGCATCTCATACGTGGACAGTACGAGGGATATCACGAGGTGCCTGGCGTGCGCGCCGGCTCGACCGTGGAAACCTACGCGGCCGCCAAACTCGAAATCGACAACTGGCGCTGGGCAGGCGTTCCCATCTTCATCCGGACCGGCAAGAAACTGCCCGTCTCCATAGCCGAGGCGATCGTCGAATTTAAGCGACCGCCGCGCGAGACATTCGGCGAAATCGTCACGTCGGGATCGGGCCATATGCGCTTCAGGATCCAACCCGACGTCACCATCGCCCTGGGAACACGCGTCAAAATACCCGGTGATCGCATGATAGGCGACGACGTCGAACTGATCCTCTCGCGGCAGCCAGGACAAGACATGCCGCCTTATCAGCGCCTACTCGGCGATGCGATGCATGGTGTAAGCGAGCTGTTTACGCGGGAAGATATCGTCGATGCCGAGTGGCGGATCGTCAACAACGTTCTGGGTGATACAACTCCGGTTTACAAATATACACCCGGCACGTGGGGTCCAAAGGGAGCCGAACAGCTCGTCGGTTCAGATGGTCCCTGGCGCAATCCCGCACCTGCCGGCGGCGCGTGATGCCGCTTGCGCACGATACCGTCTTTTTGTTCGACGTGGACGATACGCTGCTCGACAATGATGCCGTCAAAGCCGACCTGAAGGAAAAGGTCTTAGAGAAATTTGGCCAGGAAGCGTGCGATCGCTTTTGGGCCATATATGAAGAGGAACGCAAGAAGCACATTTATGCCGACTTCATCAGCACTTTGGAGCGCTTTCGCCTAGAGCACATGCACGATCCGCAGGCTCTGCAACTCTCGCTTTGGATGATGTACTACCCATTCGCCGAACGACTCCATCCTGACGCTCTCGCCGTTGTGCGGCACGTTAGCCAATGGGGACTGCCGGTCATTCTCACTGACGGCGATGGGGTGTTTCAGCCATATAAGCTGAAACGCGCGGGCTTATGGGACGCCTTTGACGGCCGTGTGCTGGGCTACATACATAAGGATAAGGAGCTCGACGCCGTGGAGCGGGCCTACCCGGCAAGACGCTACGTCCTTGTCGATGACAAGCTGAAGGTTCTCAATGCCGTCAAGGGTATTTGGGGCGACCGCGTCACAACAGTGTTCGTAAAACAAGGCCACTATGCAAACGATCCTAAGACACTCGCTAGCGAACCGGCCGCCGATATTATGGCCGACCGCATTGCGGAACTCATGATGCACGATTTCTCCGCGATTCGTGCCAACTGACGAGGTGGATGCTGTGAAGGCAACGCAAAAATTACACGATACCGGTCAAAGCCTATGGATTGACGACATCACGCGGGACATGCTCGACAGCGGGACGCTCGCGAAATACATCAGCGAGCTTTCAGTCACTGGGCTGACGTCAAACCCGACGATCTTCGATCGCGCCGTAACCAAAAGCGACAAATACGACGATGAGATTCGTCGTCTGTTAAAGGGCGGATTGAAGGGCGAGCCGCTATTTTTCGAGCTGGCGCTGCAAGACTTGTCGCGTGCGGCCGATCTGTTCCTGCCTGTGCACCAGCAAACCGCGACCGTCGACGGTTGGGTATCGCTCGAAGTCTCGCCGTTGCTTGCCTATGATACAGACGCGACGATCGCGGAGGCTAAGCGGCTTTACAAAAAGGCCGACAAGCCGAACCTGTTCATCAAGATCCCCGGCACAAAAGAAGGCCTGCCGGCAATAGAGGAGGCGATCTTTTCGGGCGTGACCGTGAACGTCACGCTTCTGTTCTCTGCCGCGCAGTACACGGCCGCGGCCGATGCCTACATGAAGGGCCTTGAGCGGCGCGTGGAAGCGGGTCTAAGCCCGGACGTTCGCTCTGTCGCTTCGGTCTTCATCAGCCGCTGGGACAAAGCGGTCATGGATAAGGTTCCCGACGCTCTGCGCGACAAGTTGGGAATTGCAGTCGGCAAAGAGTGCTACAAGGCCTATCGCGATGTGTTGAATACCGACCGTTGGCAGCGGCTGGAGTCGCTGGGCGCGCGTCCGCAACGCCTGCTGTTTGCCAGCACCAGCACCAAAGACCCTAAGGCGCCGGACACGATGTATGTCCAGGCGTTCGCTGCCCCCAATACAGTGAATACGATGCCGGACGAGACGCTGCTCGCATTCGGCGATCACGGCACAGTAGAGGGAGTGCTGTCGCCGGACGGCGGTGATTACGCGGCGGTGCTTGCCGAATATGAAAAAGCTGGGTTCGACGTAGCGGCGCTGGCTCAGAAGCTTCAAGACGATGGCGCGAAGTCCTTTGTCCAGTCCTGGCAGGACTTGCTCAAGGCCATTGAGACCAAGTGTCTGGCGCTGGCATAGAGGAGCCCGACTATGGCGTCCCGAGAACTTATTGATACCCCGACCTGGAGGGCGCTTGTCGCGCATCAGGCCAAGATTAAGGACGCCCATCTGCGCCAGTTGTTCGCCGATGACCCCAAGCGCGCCGATAAGTTCACGGCGAAAGGGGCTGGCATCCTGCTCGACTATTCCAAGAATAGAATCGACGGCGAAACGATTCAGCTCCTGCTACGACTTGCAAAAGAGCGCGGTGTTGCGGCCCGGCGCGATGCGATGTTTCGCGGCGAGAAGATCAACAGGAGCGAGAACCGCGCGGTGCTGCACGTGGCGCTGCGCGCTCCGCGTGATGAGGTGATCGAGGTCGACGGGCATAACGTTGTGCCCGACGTGCACGCCGTGCTGGACCGCATGTCGGAGTTCGCCGACAAGGTGCGCGATGGAAGCTGGACCGGGCACACGGGAAAGCGCATCCGCAACGTGATCAACATCGGGATTGGCGGTTCCTATCTCGGGCCGGAGATGGCTTACCTGGCGCTGCGCCCGTTCAGCGACCGCGGCATGACGTTCCGCTTTATCTCGAACGTGGACGGTGCAGCCTTCAGCGAGGCGACGCACGGCCTGGATGCGGCTGAGACGCTGTTTGTCGTTTCGTCGAAGACGTTCACGACGTTGGAGACGATGACCAATGCCAAAACCGCGCGCGCCTGGGTGGTGGAGAAGCTCGGCGCGGAGGAGGCTGTGGCCAAGCATTTCGTCGCCGATTCCACCAACACCGCCGGTGTAGAGACGTTCGGCATCGACACCTCCCACATGTTTGAGTTCTGGGATTGGGTCGGGGGACGGTATTCGATGGATTCCGCCATCGGTCTTTCGACAATGATCGCCATTGGGCCAGAGAATTTCCGCGCGATGCTCGCTGGCTTCCATGCCATGGACGAGCATTTCTGCACGGCACCCCCGGAAAAGAATCTGCCCATGCTGATGGGGCTCTTGACGGTTTGGTACAACAATTTCTTTGGTGCCCAGACGCTGGGCATCATGCCCTATGCCGAACACATGTCACGCTTTCCCGCCTACCTGCAGCAGTTGCAGATGGAGAGTAACGGCAAGCACGTCGACCTCAGCGCCAACCACGTCAACTATCAGACCGGGCCGATCATCTGGGGCGAGCCTGGCACCGACGGCCAACACTCGTTCTATCAGCTTATCCACCAGGGCACGAAGATCATCCCGTGTGATTTCATCGGGTTCATGATGCCGCTGAGCTCGTATGCCGATCACCATGACCTGCTGATGGCTAATCTGTTTGCGCAGGCTGAAGCCCTAGCGTTCGGCAAGACGGCTGCTGAGTTCAAGGAAGAGGGCTCACCCGATTTCCAGACGCCGTTTCGCGTAACAGAGGGTAACCGCCCGACCAATTTGATCCTCGCCGACCGGCTTGATCCTAAAACGTTGGGGTCTCTGATCGCGCTCTATGAGCACAGCGTCTTCACGCAGGGTGCGGTGTGGGACATCGACTCGTTCGATCAATGGGGCGTCGAGCTCGGCAAGGTGCTGGCGTTGCGCATCATCCCGGAGCTTCAAGACGCTGCTGAGCCGTCTCTCGAGCACGACAGTTCCACGAACGCGGCGATCGAGCGTTACCGTGCTTATAAGGCGCGCCGCTAACGTTTCCTTGCAAAGGTCTTGCATCGCGGGCAAAGACGGGCCATCTGGCTTCGCTCGCCCCTGTCTTTGGCCCAAGATGAGCAGGATCGCCCCGTGACGGTATGCGCCCATAAATTCTGCGTCGCGCCAATGATGGATTGGACGGACCGGCATTGCCGCGCCTTCCATCGCCTGCTGACGCGCAAGGCGCTTCTTTACACGGAGATGTTGACCGCCCCAGCCGTCATTCATGGCGATCGCGAGCGGCTTCTGGCGTGCGATGCGAGCGAGCATCCCGTCGCTCTACAACTCGGGGGCAGCGATCCTAACGCGCTTGCCGAGGCAGCAGAGATTGGTGCTGGCTTTGGTTACGACGAGATCAATCTCAACGTGGGCTGTCCTTCTGATCGCGTGCAGGAGGGACGCTTCGGTGCGTGCCTCATGGCAGAGCCGAGCCTTGTCGGCGAATGCGTTGCGGCGATGCGCGCGCGCGTCGCGGTCCCCGTCACGGTCAAGTGCCGTATCGGTATCGACGATCAAGATAGCGAAGACGACCTGCAAAGGTTTATTGCGACGGTTGCGAGCGCAGGGTGCAGCACCTTTATTGTGCACGCACGCAAGGCGTGGCTCGAAGGATTGTCACCAAAGCAGAACCGAGAGGTACCCCCGCTCGACTATGCACGCATCTATCGCCTCAAGGCGTCGCACCCGGACCTGACCATCATTCTCAACGGCGGCATCGCCGATCTGGATGAAGCCGAGCAGCATCTTGCACATGTCGATGGTGTGATGCTCGGACGCGCGGCCTACCAGACGCCATATCTGCTCGCTGAGGTCGACCGGCGATTCTTTGGCGGTGAAGAGCCGGTTTCCTTACGCGCCGAGGTGCTCGAAGCGCTCATGACTCATACGGCGCGCCATCTGGAAAGCGGCGGACGCCTCAACAACGTCGTGCGTCACGTGCTTGGCTTCTATCATGGTCAGCCGCGGGCCCGTGCCTTCCGGCGGCACTTAAGCGAGAACGCAGTGAAGGAGGGTGCCGGCCTCGACGTTCTGCATGAAGCACTGTGTATCGCCGAGCCATCGCATCGATTAATTGCCGCCGCGGCGGAGTAGGGAGCGCTGAGAGATGGAACTGGCGGTGACGCCGGCTGAGCTTGCCGCGGTCGTCGTCGCACTTATTGCGGCCGGTATCGTCGCGGGCTTTCTTGCCGGGCTCCTTGGCATTGGTGGCGGCGGCGTTCTCGTCCCGGTGCTCTACGAAGTCTTTGGCGTTCTTCACGTTGATCCTTCGGTCCAAATGCACCTGACGCTTGGCACCACGCTTGCCATCATCGCTCCGACTGCACTCAGGTCGTTTGCTGGTCATCGCGCCAAGGGCTCGGTTGACACGCAGGTCCTCGTACGTATGGGGCCCTGGATTGTTGCAGGTGTCGTTGCCGGCATTCTGATCGCGAATGTTTCAAGTGGCACCACGCTGAAGTGGGTGTGGGCGATCGCAGCAAGCCTGTTTGCGCTCAAACTGGCGCTAGGTCGGGAGGACTGGCGGCTTGGCGATCGTCTGCCTGGCCGGCCTTGGTTGGAGATCGTTTCATCGTCGATCGGTTGCCTCTCCACGTTGATGAGCATCGGCGGCGCGACGTTCGTCGTGCCGTTTCTCACGCTCTACGGCCGGCCCATTCTTCAGGCAGTTGCCACGGCGAGCGGTATTGGTCCGATAATTGCGATCCCAGGAGCGCTCGGTTACATTTGGGTGGGTTGGGGCGCCGAAAATCTTCCGCCCTTCTCGCTGGGTTATGTCAGCCTAATCGGCGCTGCGATCATCATTCCCGCGAGCGTTTTTGCCGCGCCATTCGGCGTTCGCGTTGCGCACAGCATTCCGCGGCGGCGGCTCGAATTGGCATTTGCCGCCTTTCTAGCCTGCGTTGCTGTACGGTTTTTTGTCGATCTATTGGCGTGAGGAGGGAGCGGGCGATCGCCTCATATGGCGAGCTTCTGATTATATTCGCCGACCTCGCCGAACTTTGAAAGCTCTGCATCAATGTCGGCAAAGATCGCCTTCATGTTGGATTCCGACGTCGGACTTTCGACGACGACGACAAGCTCGGGCTTATTGGACGAGGCGCGTACCAGTCCCCACGTTCCATCTTCCAGCACGATGCGGACACCATTGACAGTGATGAGTTCGCGGATTTTCTGGCCCGCAATCTGCGCACCGTCTGCGGCGAGCTTCTTGTAGTGCTCCACCACCTGGTCGACGACGCCATACTTCTCCTCGTCCGCGCAGTGGGGTGACATGGTGGGGGACTGCCACGTCTTGGGCAGCGCGTTCTTCAAGTCCGCCATCGTCTTTCCGGGGTTGTGGTCGAGCATGTCGCACACGGCAAGGGCGGCGACGATGCCGTCATCGTAGCCGCGCCCGAGAGGTGGATTGAAGAAGAAGTGGCCGGATTTCTCAAAGCCGACGAGCGCCTTCGTCTCGTGACTGTAGCGTTTGATATAGGAGTGGCCCGTCTTCCAATAGGTCGTCGTCGCGCCGTTGGCCTGGAGTACGGGGTCGGTCAGGAAGAGCCCCGTGGACTTCACGTCAGCAACAAACTTCGCACCTTTGTGCGAGGCGGAGATATCGCGAGCCAGCATGACGCCGACCTTGTCGGAAAAAATCTCCTCGCCTTCGTTATCGACCACCCCGCAGCGGTCGCCATCGCCGTCAAAGGCCAGGCCGACGTCGGCGCCAACTTCGAGCACCTTCGCTGAAACGTCGTGGAGCATGGCCAGGTCTTCAGGGTTGGGATTGTAATGCGGGAAACTGTGATCGAGCTCTGCATGGAGCGGTACCACTTCACAGCCGACGGCTTGAAGCACCTTCGGCGCGAAAGCGCCCGCCGTTCCGTTTCCGCAGGCGGCAACGACTTTCAAGCTGCGCTTGAGCTTTGGGCGATCCGTTAGCTCCTTAATATAGCGATCGGCCATGTCGGGAACGAAGGTGTATTTTCCACCCGGCGCGGTCTCGTATTTGCCGCCGAGCACGATGTCCTTCAGGTCCAACATCTCATCGGGACCAAAGGTCAGCGGTCGAGCAAGCCCCATCTTGATGCCGGTCCAGCCGTTTTCGTTGTGACTGGCGGTGACCATGGCGACCCCTTCGACGTCGAGATCGAACTGCGCGAAATAGGCCATGGGCGAAAGCGCTAAGCCGATGTCATAGACTTCAGCGCCGCCAGCCAGGAGCCCCATCATCAACGCCTGCTTCACGCTGCCCGAGTACCAGCGGTAGTCGTGGCCAACGACGATGCGCTTGGGAACACCGCGCTTCGCAAATAGCGTTGCGAGCCCGAGGCCCACGGCATTCAATCCCATGAGGTTGATTTCGTCGGGGAACAGCCAGCGTGCGTCGTACTCGCGAAAACCGGTCGGCTTAATAAGCGCTGTGCGCTCAAATTCAGCAGTGTTCGGCTTCAGATCGGCCCTTGGCGGCGGCAGCATGACTTGATCCTCTAGGAACGGTGCAGTGACGCGCAGGTGTACCCGCCTGGCACCCTTAAGTCGATGCCGCGGAGCCTGAAAGGGAAAGGAGGGGGAACGAAAATAGCCCGACTTAATCCTGAAGCACGAGGAGCCCTGGTCGCATGTTGAAACGTGATAAACGGCCCAAAAAGCTCATGCCGAGCAGGGAGGTTCTAAGACGCCCGGGCTCGGAGACGGCGGCGCGCACATCGCGCACTGTGATGTCGCCAATACTGACGCTGTTGAGCATCACGGGAGCAACGCGTGCCCGGCCGTTGGCGGTGCTGACGGAGTGAGTGAAATCGCCCGGATTGAGAAAGATGCCGGCACGCTCGGCATCCTCGTAGCTCAATGCCACCATGGTCGCACCGGTATCGACCATGATCGTTATGGGATGGCCGTCAATCTCAACTTCGGTGAAAAAATGACCACTGCGCGTGGCGGAGATTTCTACGACCGAACCGGAACGGCGTGCGCGGGGAATATTCGCCTTGGCTTGGGGCGCTGCGGCAACGTCTGCTGACCGGAACTTGCCGAGTGTCCCCACTATGCCTGTTTTTATTTCTTCGAAATGCGTGAGCGCCACGGCAGCTACAACGGCGATAACGGTCCAACTGACGGCTTCGCGAAGCAGATGCCTCGTTCCCGATGACAGCCCCATGAAATGATCCCGTGATATGTGCGCTCTGGGCCTGAGTGCCGGCTACTAGCTCCTGAGCGTCAGGAAATCCTTCGAGAACTCATACGAACGCAAACGCCTTAAAAAACTCATACCAAGTAAGTTTTCGTTGATACTTCCCGGCTTGGCCACGAGCGCTTCGACGTCGCGCAACTCGATGGGCCCAATAGTGATCGAGCGCAGGCGCACAGGCGCGGCATAGGCGGTCCCGTTGGCGGTTTGCACAGCTGCTGTATAGCCGAGGCTTCTCGTATCAATCCCCGCTCTGGCGGCGTCTGCAGGTTTAAGCACGACGGTCGAGGCACCTGTGTCGACGAGGAGCGTCATGGGTTGGCCGTTTATTGCACCTCGAACGGCAAAATGGCCATCGAGGCGGCGGCGCACACGTACGGCATGCTCACCTCCTTGTTCGCTGCGCACGGTCAGCGAATACCCGGGCGGGGCAAGCTCGCCCGCGACGCGGTGAGCGATGCCCGATATATCCTCGCGATAGCTGTAAAGAGCGATCAGCAGGAGCGCCAGCGCGCCCCACACAGCAAGATTACGCATGGCCTGCAAGGGACGCGTGCGCTCACCGCTGACGAGCACCACGACATATACGGCAATCATCACGACGGCGGCGCCGAGAAAAATGGTCTCAAACGCGCCGACCTCTGAGAACAGCATGGTATCGCCGCGCAGCAGAAAGAACGCAGCCGCAAGAACGAGAAATGCCACAATAAGCCACGTGATCATCTACCTAGCCCTTCAAGATAATTGTTTTTCGTGCGGTGAGCACATTCATGATCCGCTGCCGCTCCCTACTCGTCATAGTTGCCCAGTGGGCGATCTCGTCAATGGTGCGCCCGCAGCCCATGCACAATCCGGACTCGCGATCGATGTCGCAAATGTTGACGCAGGGCGTTTCCATCGAGCGCTTCGCTCTCCCGTGTGATGCGCCGATGGAATTCGGCACTCAGTTATGGGGAATATGTAGCGTTCGCCTGACGCCAAAACAACGCGTAGGCCGGAAGGCTCAGTTAAGATTGGTGGAATGACGCTGCGCAGGCAACGTTTTTGCGATTTTGCGCAGGCGAGGTGGCCGCGGCGCCGGCTCTTTTAGGCGATGTGTTTCCTGACCCAGCGGCTGAAGAGGCGCCATTGTTTGCAACACGCGGTGCGGCGGCAGCTCAACGATGGCCTCAGTTCCCTTGCGCAACTCCGACTTGAGCGAGAATGTGCCGCCATGCAGTTCAACAAGGTGCTCCACAATGGGAAGGCCGAGCCCCGCGCCGCCTTCCGCGTTTTGATGTGCCAGCGAACCCTGACCGAAGGCCTGCATAACCTTGGGGATTTCGTCCTCAGGTATGCCCGGCCCGGTGTCGCGCACCGAAAAGTATTGTCCGCCCCTGTCAGTCGGACCAACCGTCAGCGTGATGCGCCCGCCCTTCGGCGTGAACTTCAAAGCGTTAGACATAAGGTTGAGACAGATCTGCCGGACAGCACGCGGATCGGCCCAGACGAGCGGAAGGTTAGGTGCGAGTTCTTCGACCACCTCAAGCCCCTTGCTCTCCACCTTCAATTTCATAAGCCGGTGGCAATCGGCTACAAAGTCCGCCAATCGCACGGATTCCTCGTGCAAATCGTAGCGGCCAGACTCGATACGCGACAAATCGAGGATCTCGTTGATCAGGTGCAGCAGGTGGTGTCCGCTCTCAAAGATGTTGCCCGCATACTCCTTGTAAGCCGGGTTGGTCATTGGACCCATCACTTCCGTGTTCATGACTTCAGAGAAGCCGAGGATGGCGTTGAGAGGCGTTCTCAGCTCGTGGCTCATGGTGGCCAGGAAGCGCGACTTGGCTCTGTTGGCGGCTTCTGCCCTGCGGCGTGCTTCGTCGGAGACTGACTTTTGCTCTTCCAGTTCGGCGATGAGGGCGTCCTTCTCGGAGCGGAATTCCAACATGGACAAAGCAGTCGACTTCAAGCCGCGCGCAAGGAACAGAAAGTAGACGTAGATGCCGATCGCCATCGAGGCCAGTGCGAGATAGAATGGATCGGTCAATAGGAGCAGGCGCACGACCACTGCCAACGTCATGGGGATCGTGCCGGCAAGCAGGACCTGCGTAAATGTTGCTGCGAACATCACGCGGATCGCCAAGACGAGGATGAGAGTGGCAAAGATAAAAACGTGCGAGGAGAACACCGCCGATTCCGCCGCGCCGACTTGCTGCCCCACACCAATGAGCGCGAAGCCGGCCAGCGTTGATCCGTTCAACAGCTCGATCATGATGAAGCGCCGGCGCCAGAGCCGGACATCGACCTGATTTTGGGGCTGCGCTAAGAAGCGGCGGCCTTGGTCCAACAGCAAAATTTTTGCAATGATGACGATCACAAGCCATAGAATGCCGTCTGAGATGGGCGCCCAGAACATGGAGGCGATGGCAAACAGTGCGTACAACGCCGGCATGGTGAACGCGGCGCCGATCTCATTGCGAATGAACATGGCCAGGAGCTCGTATTCGAACTCCGGCTTCATCTCGGTTCCCGCAGCCAGGCGCGCGCGCGTAGCCTTGAGGTCTTCGGCGGCCCGCCTTCTTGCGTCCCGTCGGCCTCGAAGCCTTGAGACCTCTTCAGCAATAGCGGTCTGATCCATATTAGCTGCCGTACCGAATCCCCGAAGGACCGGCCGCGCTGTCGGCGTGACCAGACTTCGAACTCAATCTGTGCCGGAATCCCTAACTAAGTGCTTATTAACGTTTTCTGGCGGGGCGGAGCTGATGCAACCCAAATTGCCTTGGGCGATGGCGTTGACAACCTCAACGACCTCAACACGCATTGTGGGTTGCTTTCCCGACGGTTACGCTCACTCAAAATCGAGTCCCTTTAGCGGCGAGTAATACTCATCCGATGCGGATCATCGAGACGCGCAAGGCACCTAATCCCCGTCGTGTTCGTATCTTTCTCACGGAGAAGGGGATCGAAATACCCTTCGAGGGGATCGATCTCATGGCGGGCGACCTGAAGACCCCGGAATTCACGGCCATCAATCCTATGCAGCGCGTGCCGGTATTGCTCCTCGATGACGGTACGGCAATCGCGGAGTCGGTCGCTATTTGCCGCTACTTTGAGGAGTTGCACCCAGAGCCGGCGCTTCTCGGGCGCGGCGCGGCCGGCAGGGCAAACGTCGAAATGTGGAACCGTCGCGTAGAGCAGGGGCTCTTCGCTGCGGTTGCGCATGTCTTCCGCCATTTGAACCCGAAAATGGCGCACCTTGAATCACCACAAGTGGCACCCTGGGGTGAAGCAAACAAACCGAAGGTGCATTGGATGCTCGGGCTGCTGGATGAAGTTCTGGCCCGGCATCACTATATCGCCGGCGAAGATTATTCGATCGCCGATATCACTGCCCTTGTCGCAATCGACTTCATGAAGCCGGCGCACTTGGAGTGGCGGGACGGGCATGCCAATGTCGCGCGCTGGCACGACGAGGTTTCTGTCCGACCGAGTGCCAAGGCGTAAAGAGGGATAAGAACATTCAGGCAAGTTTTAGAATTGCCGCCCCGCCAAGAAGGGCGGAAAACTGAGGTGTGAAGGCAGATCATGAGGCAGCCATGAAGCTTACTGTCGTCGGGTCAGGCGATGCGTTCGGCTCCGGCGGGCGACTGCAAACCTGTTTCCATGTCGCTATGGCTGGCGAGGAGTTCCTCATCGATTGTGGCGCGACCAGCCTCATCGGTATGCAGCGCTTGGGACTGGATCCTCAGCGCGTCTCCTCAATATTTATCTCGCACCTTCACGGCGACCACTTTTCAGGGCTGGTGTGGTGGATGATCCATTCGCATCACGTGACGCGACGAACGCGGCCGCTCACAATTACGGGACCGGCCGGCATCGAGGAGCGGGTTGTCACGGCGGCAGAAGCGCTTTTTCCCGGTTCGGCCAAAGTCGAGCGCCGCTTCGAGTTGCGCTTCATCGAATACACGCAAGGCGAGTCAATCGAAGTCGGTCCCGTTCGCGTTACGCCTTACGAGGTCCGCCATCCATCAGGGGCGCCACCCTATGCTTTGCGCATTGAAACAGGCGGTAAGATCGTGAGCTTTTCCGGCGATACCGAGTGGGTGGAAAGCCTCATCACAGCTGCTAATGGCGCCGACCTGTTTATCGCAGAGTGTTTCGGTTTCAACGAGCCGAGGGGCTATCATATGACGTGGCGCGAGATCGAAAAGCATCTCGATCAGCTTGGCGCCAAACGCGTAATGCTGACACACATGGGCACAGAGATGCTGGCAAAGTGTAGCGAGGTTCGCGATCCGCGTGTTCTCGTTGCCGAAGATGGCATGATTATTGACGTCTAAGTGATGAGCTATGGCCTCAAGCCTCGACAGTCTTCTTGCCGAAGTTCGCGCTTGCCGGGTCTGCGTTGAAGAGCCCGACCGCGAGCCGTTGCCGCACGCACCGCGGCCTGTCCTTCGGGTGAGCAAGACCGCGCGGATCGCGGTCGTAGGTCAGGCCCCTGGAACGCGGGTACATGCTTCTGGAGTGCCATTCACCGATCCATCTGGTGAGCGGTTGCGCGCCTGGATGGGCGTCACGGACGACGAGTTCTATGACGTTGGCCGGGTGGCGATCATCCCCATGGGTTTCTGCTATCCCGGTCAGGACACGAACGGTGGCGATCTGCCGCCGCGGCCTGAGTGCGCGCGGCGTTGGCGATCGCGGCTGTTCGATCAGCTGCCGCAAATTGAATTGATGCTGCTCATTGGCGGCTACGCGCAGCGATGGCATCTCGGGGCGTCTGCCGGCTCAAGTGTAACGGAAACCGTGCGTGCATGGCGTGAGATATGCGATCGACCTGGACCGTGCCGCATTCTCCCGCTGCCGCATCCTTCTTGGCGCAACAACGGCTGGCTCAAGGCGCATCCTTGGTTTGAGGCGGAGCTGTTGCCGTGCCTGCGCCGTCATGTGCAGCACATGCTTGGACCGGCGCATGGATCTCGTCGCGCGCACTAGAAAAATTTACCCATATTGGGCTTGACTGCGGGCCTATGGGCAACGTTTACTCCTATTATTCGGTCATTACGAAACAGTTTTCCAAATAGAGATCCACGATGCTCGATGAAATGGACATCAAGATCCTGAGTATTTTGCAGGAAGACTGCACCCGTCCCGTCGCCGAAATTGGCAAGGAGGTTGGCCTATCCACGACACCATGCTGGCGGCGCATTCAGAAGCTGGAGGAGGCCGGTGTGATTGAGCGCCGCGCGGCGATCCTCGATCCGCTGAAGGTGAACGCCGGCGTTACGGTCATCGTTTCGATCAAGACCGATCAACACAGCCATGCTTGGCTGGATCGGTTTCACGGCGCAGTCACGGACTTTCCCGAAGTCGTCGAGTTTTATCGAATGTCAGGTGAGATCGATTATATGCTGCGCGTGGTGGTGCCCGACATCGCCGCATACGACGCCTTTTATAAGAAGCTCATTGGGCGCATCGAGGTTGCGAAGGTCTCGTCCGCCTTCGCTATGGAGCAGATCAAATACACGACTGCCCTGCCGCTGGAGTTCGCACGTGCCGGCACTGAAGGGCGTCCGGCCAAGCCTAAGCAACCAGAAACGGCAGCGATAGCGATAGACAAATGATGGCGGAGAGAGCGAGCGCTGTGAATGTAAGAATGATCCCCCCAACCCGGAATCGCAAGATGTGCGGGGTCTGCGAAAGGCCATAGGCGTGCATGAGCCGGCCCGCGATTAATGTGAGGCCGACAACGTGAATGAGAGGGCGGGGTGCCGTCATGCTTTCGCCAATCGCCATCAGCAGCAGCGTGAAGGGGACATATTCAGCGAAGTTCGCGTGCACCCGCATGCGTCGCAAAAGCTCGCTATCCTCACCGTGACCAAGCTCAACACTCTTCAAGCGGCGCCAGCCAATAACGCGAAAGCTCAAGAACACAAAGAAAAGCCCGAGCAGCGCGGCATAGAAGGCAGTGATGGCCATGCCTCCCTCCTTTTACCAGGGATGAACACCTTGTAGGGACCTGCCATCCTACTCGCCAATGATCTTGACGAGTACGCGCTTTCTGCGGCGCCCGTCGAACTCACCATAGAAGATCTGTTCCCAGGGACCGAAGTCGAGCTTGCCCTGCGTAATGGCGACAACGACCTCCCGGCCCATGACCTGACGCTTCAGGTGCGCATCAGCATTGTCCTCACCCGTGCGATTGTGGTGGTAGTGGCTCACAGGCTCATGGGGGGCAAGGCTCTCCAGCCAGACCTCGTAGTCGTGATGCAGGCCGCGCTCATCGTCGTTTATGAAGACGGAAGCGGTGATGTGCATGGCATTGACCAGGACCAGTCCTTCCTCAACGCCGCTTTCGCGCAAGCAGGTTTCAACGTCGGGCGTGATATTTACGAAGGCCCGGCGCGTTTGGATCTCAAACCACAGCTCTTTGCGATAGGACTTCATCGCGACCTCGTGATGCCTCTTAGTCTGGACCTCGATCGTGGGCACTCAGCCGCGCGATCAAGCTTGAGGTATCCCAACGGTTTCCGCCCATGTTCTGCACGTCGGCGTAGAATTCATCAACGAGGGCGGTAACGGGAAGTGCTGCCCCGTTGCGGCGTGCCTCTTCCAGGCATATCGCCAAATCTTTGCGCATTAAATCGACGGCGAAACCGAAGTCAAAGTGGCCTTCGTTCATGGTCCTCCATTGATTTTCGAGCTGCCAGGACTGGGCGGCGCCTTTCGAGATCGTGTCCATCACAAGTTCCAGGTCGAGACCGGATCGTTGCGCGAAGTTGATCGCTTCGGAGAGCCCCTGAAGCAGGCCAGCAATGGCAATTTGATTGACCATCTTGGTGAGCTGTCCAGAACCAGAAGGCCCGACGAGGTTGGCCGCGCGCGCATAATGCAAGATCACTGGCTTGGCGCGCACAAAAGGCGGCTCGTCTCCGCCTACCATGACGGTGAGGGTTCCGCTCTTGGCACCAGATTGGCCACCGGAGACCGGCGCGTCGAGGAAGGCGAAGCCCTGATCGTGTGCGGTTTTATGGAGTTCGCGTGCCACTTCGGCAGACGCTGTCGTATGATCGACAAACACGGCCCCGGCTGCGAGTGATTGAAAGGCGCCATCCTTACCGGTCGTTACTTCGCGCAGGTCGTCGTCGTTGCCAACGCAACACAATACGATGTCGGCACCGTCTGCCGCCTCGGCAGGCGTCGTAGCCACACGCCCTGCGCCATGTTCGCCAACCCAGGCTTCGGCCTTTGCTCGACTTCGATTATAGACGACGACGTCGTGGCCGCCCACCTTTAGGACGTGCCCGGCCATGGGGTAGCCCATGACGCCAAGCCCGATCCACGCCACCTTCGCCATCCTCGTCTCCTAAAGTGCGCTTCTCCCAGCAATGGTTCTAAAGCAGGCCGGGAATGGGCAAAAGCGCAAGGCTGTGCCTTTGAAAACTATTTGGCGCGCTCAAACGGGTTGAGCGCGCCGATCGTCCGTCACGCAGTTCTCCAAATCGCCTAGAGCCTGATCGTTTCACTTGGAAACGCTTGGTGCGTCCAAGTGAAACGTGAATCAGTCTCTACACTTTTGATTTAGAGTAAGATTCACGTTCTTGTTGGCGACCTCCCGGGCTTGGTGAGTGGTTCCATCAAGAACGATCTTGCTCTAGTGCGTTATTGCCGGTGCCACCGAGCGCTATGCCCACGAGAGCTCTGCGGCGAAAAAAGGAAGGCCCCGGATCGTTCTCGATCCGAGGCCTAAGTGGGAGTGCTTCAAGAGGAGGGAGAGTTAAGTAGTGAAATAGACCAATAGTTGGAGTGTTAAAGTGTTGCGATCAGTTTGTGCCAGTTGCGAGTGTCGGCTGACTCGAGGAGATTAAGGGGGTGGAGCTGGCGTCGGCACGTAAGGTTCCTTCGGTATTGAGCGATGCTACGAGCAGAACCCCTGTCAGCAGGAACAGCGCGAGAATGCAGGTGCGGACCAGGGTCCACTTCAGCCCGCTCTGCGCCCTGGTGGCTTTGAGATCCATGATCGTGCCCCTGCTTGCGACCTAGACTTATGGTTGCTCGATAACGTTGATGCTTTTTAACCGATAAGATCTCGTTAGTCTAACTATCAGTAGTCAGATGGATAATGCGACAATTGTAGGTTTAACAAAGTATTTACTTCTTGCGACGGTTCCAGTCACTGCAGCCATTTGTTTGGGGCTTTTGGTCATTTCGGATCTCAGACAGCGTCTTGCCGGGCGTGATCGCTTCGGGATCGAGCTTCAGCTCAATAACCGTCGGGCCGCGTGCTGAAAGGGCGCGCTTAAGGGCGGGAAGGAAGGCGGCCGTTTCGCTGACCGTCTCACCCTTGGCACCAAAGGCGCGGGCCAGCACTGCAAAATCGGGATTGACGAGGCTCGTGCCCAACACCCGGCCAGGGTAGTGACGCTCCTGCTGCATGCGGATGGTGCCATACATACCGTTGTTGGCGACGATGAGTACGATTGGCAGCCCATACTGAACTGCGGTTGCTAGCTCCTGTCCCGTCATGAGCATGCAGCCATCGCCGGCGAGCGCGACGACGGGGCGTTCTGGATAGGTGATCTTGGCGGCAATCGCGGCGGGCAGCCCATAGCCCATTGAGCCTGACGTCGACGCGAGTTGGGTGGGGTAGCTCTTGTATTGAAAATATCGATGCAGGAAGGCGGCATAATTTCCCGCGCCGTTGGTCACGATTGCATCGTCGGGCAACTCGGCCGAAAGGGTAGTGATCACATCCTCGAGCTTGACGTCGCCAGGAGTGGGCGATGGCTTCAATGATTTCTGGTAGGCAGCGCGCAGATCGCGCCGCCGCCGCTCCCATCGCCGGTTCGGCGGCGGCTTCAACCGGCCAAGCGCCCTGGCGAACGGTTCTGGGGCCGCGACGATAGGCCAGTCCGTATGGAACAGGCGTCCGATCTCGTCGGGTGAGGGATGAACGTGCACGAGGGACTGGGTGGGGTTGGGCACCGACAGCATTGAATAGCTACCTGTCGTTATTTCGGCCGGCTGTTCGCCGATGACGAGCACCAAATCGGCACTGCGTATCCCCTCGGCAAGCCTTGCTTCACAGTTGATGCCCGCGTGGCCGACATACGTCTTGAGGCGGTTGTCGATGTGGTCTTGGCGGCGAAAGGCGGTAGCAACCGGGACGTTGAAGGTCTCGGTGAAGGACGCGAGGTTTTGCGCCGCTGTTCTGCTCCAACCCGGACCGCCGGCGATGATCAGTGGCCGATTGGCGGTCATGAGCCGGTTCTTGAAGCGCGTCATTTCGGCGGGCGTGGGGGCTGGAGCCGGTACGCGAGCGCGGGCTGCGTCCTCAGTGTCAGTGCGCGCATTGAGGACGTCCTCTGGCACACCAAGCACGGCGGGTCCCGGCCGCCCGGCCAGCGCCGTATGGAACGCGCGGCGCACGTACTCGGGGATCCGCTCCGGTGAGCGCACGACGCCGGCCCACTTCGCAATCGGGGCGAACAGCGCCTTGATATCGAACTCCTGAAAGGCGTCTCTATCCTCGACCCTCCGCGACGTAACCCCAACAAGAAGTACCATCGGCGTGGAATCATGTTGGGCGACATAGACGCCGCTCACCGCGTTGGCTGCCCCGGCTGCACGCGTTACGAAGGCAACGCCCGGCTCGCCTGTAAGCTTGCCGCATGCTTCCGCCATCATCGCGGCTCCACCTTCGTGACGGCAGACGATCGTGCGGATGGGGCCTTCGTCGAACAGCGCGTCGAGTGCCGCCAGGAAGCTTTCACCGGGAACAGTGAAGAGCGTACGGCAGCCCTGAATGACGAGCTGGTCGATGAGGATTTTTCCCCCTGTTCGCATCAACGGTCCTCTGGTGGCTGGGATTGCATGGGGTGTTTTAGGCAATGCTTGCGGCCGGGGAACAGAAGAAACCGGCAGCTCGGTTACGAGCGCATTGGCCCCGCTGCACCGTGGCGCCCGATGATCGGGTAAAAATGGTCATGCGGGCGTGCAATGGGATAGAGATGGGGGAGGTGATTTGCACGCTGAACGTCGCTTCCAGAAAAGGCTTTACAGGGGGGGCTAACCACCCTAAATCCAACGTCTTTTCGGGTCTGGCGGTGTCTGCTCCGAGCCGCTCCCCTGTTTCACCGCGTGGTGGAGGTCCTATGCGATGGAGAAGCTTGCCTGTGCAGCAGCCCTGATCGGCAAGCGCCGGCCGGAGCGGCCGGTCCGTGGGCTGCGCCCGCATGCCGCGGGGCGGGCGGCACGATGGTTCCTCGAAAAATTCCCCGGTGATGTGGCCTACGCCTACAAGGCAAACAACTCCGCATTTTTGATCGGCGCGCTCTACGGTGCCGGCATCCGTCACTTCGACGTCGCCTCGCTGCCTGAGATCGAGGATGCGGTGACAATCCCCGACGCGCACCTGCACTTCATGCACCCTGTCAAGTCTCGCCACGCCATCCACCGCGCCTACGAGCTGGGTGTGCGCAGCTTTGCGCTCGATGGTGAGGACGAGCTTGACAAGATCGTCGAGGAGACCGGCGGTGCGCGCGATCTGCTGTTGTGGGTGCGGATTGCGGTTCCCGCCATCAACAGCCGCATCCCGCTGGAGCGCAAGTTCGGTGTTTCCGGACAGAAGGCGGCGAACCTTCTCATCAAGACGCGGCAGGCGGCATCCGAGCTGGGGCTAACGTTCCATGTCGGATCGCAAACGACGACACCCGATGCTTTCGTGACGGCGCTTGCCGATCTACACAAGTTGATCGTCAAGGCCGGTGTAATGATCGATCGTGTCGACGTCGGCGGCGGTTTTCCTTCGCGTTATCCTGACAGCGATCCTGCGCCGATGGACGACTTTATGGAGACGATCCTCGCCGGGATCGAGACACTGCCCGTCAAAGAGAACATCCGTCTTATGTGCGAGCCGGGGCGTGCATTGGTAGCCGAAGCCGAAAGCCTTATCGTGCGCGTCGATGCTCGCCGTGGCCATGATCTCTACATCAATGACGGCTCCTACGGCATGCTATTCGACGCCGCTCACCTCGGCTTCATATTTCCGATGCGCATTGTCAATCGTAAAATCGATCCCTCTGAGCCGCTCGTTCCATTGGAATTATGGGGCCCAACCTGCGACTCCATCGATTACATGAAGGGTCCCTTCATGCTGCCCGCCTCGACCGCTGAAGGCGACTACTTCGAAATCGGCAACATGGGCGCGTACGGGCGAGCGATTGCGGGGCATTTCAACGGCTACGGCAATTACGACGAGGTAATCCTGCTCGATGAGCCGATGATGAGCATGTACGTGACGAACGTTGTGCAGGTTCGCTCCGCGCAGCGTTGAGCGAAGAAGTCTCCACGGCGGTACGCGTTTCACACGGCACGCCTGCGATCACATGGCCGCCGCATTCGTCATCAAGTCGCTTTCTTATGCGTTGTCAGGCACTCCGCCGCGCCGCTGAGCGTGCGCTGCACAACTTATCCACGTTCTATCCACACGCGAATCACGTTAACGAAAACGTTCGGCGCAACCTTTGGGGGAAGGCATGTCCGCACCGGACTTCTTTGCGCGTTTCACATCGGAATTTGCTGAGCAGGCGGGATCGTCGCAGAAGAATGTGGATCGGCAGGTCGCTGCCGAACGCCTGGTGGCCATAGCCGAATACGAACTCCTCCAGTTGCGGCGCGCGCTTGTCGACGTGATGGAAGGCGTGGAGCCGCAGGCAGTCGAAGTGGAAGAAGAGATCGCGCAAACGCCCGTGGCTGCGCGCGCAGCCTGAAGCGCAAAACAACAGCTAATTTCATCTGCAAAATGGTGGGCGGTACAGGGATTGAACCTGTGACCCCACGCGTGTGAAGCGTGTGCTCTACCGCTGAGCTAACCGCCCGTTGTGCCGCTGAGGCGCCGTTATGGGAGGCGGCGAGCAGGGGTGTCAAGCGGCGGCACGTCGAGAGCGGTCCGGCTAGAGGAGGCCTGATGCGGCGCCGGTGACGTGGCCTAAGCGGCACAGCCCCAGAAAAACCGCGATCGCCAGCGCACTAAGCAAATGACAGCATCCGCGTGCTGGCCTCGGCAGAATTCGCCGCGCCGAAGCGGAACGCATCGTGACCTTATGAGACACGGGGCGGCTGCCAGGTCGGAATCGCTGGCAGGTTTCGACTGTGGGCGGCAAGCAACATGGCGCTTTCGACTGAGATGGGGCGTTGTTGGAACTCCAGCGAGCCCCTTGCGCGGCCGGTGCGGCCAGTGCAACCATCGCGCCTCGTGCGCCCGATTCCATATTCAACGGGTGGGCTTAACGAGGCAAATGAGACCTCGGTCGGCCGTAATCTGTCAGGCCTAGATAGGAGCCTACGGGGGAGCTATGGGCACTGAGGAGCCGCGCCGATCATTCTGGTTCTCGTTCGGACTGGAGCGGCTGGGTCTGGTCGCACTCAAGGCGCCGTATGTTTCCGCGGCCTTGATTGTTGTCCTGACGGCGGTGGCGATCGTCGGCGTCTCGCGTATCCAGGTGGATGACTCGCTCACCGAGCTGTTCCGCACCGACACCGAAGAGTTCCGCCAATACGAAGATATCGCCCGCCGCTTTCCCTCCAGCGAGTACGACGTGCTCGTTGTTGTCGAAGGCAAGGACTTGCTCAAGGCCTCCCAACTCACCGTCTTTGGAGAGCTGACAACCGAGTTACAGCTTATTGAAGGCGTTGCCGGGCTCGTGTCCATGCTTTCGGCGCGCGACAAGCCCGATGAGACGGGCTACGCCCCACCACTCGTTCCCGATGAGATACCTGAAGGCACCGACTTCGAGGCGATGCTTGAGAGGTTGAAAACGAACGACATCGTGGAGGGCAAGTTTCTGTCCGACGATGGTGAGCTCGCACTCATCGTGATTGCGCTTGACCGGGAAATCGTGCGTGAAAGAACCCCGCGCGAGGTCATTGGCGAGATCAACTCCACCACCGCGTCATTCCTCAAGGACACAGGGCTCACTTCCAAGCTGACGGGCGCGCCCGTTATGCAGCTGGAGATCCGCAACGCCGTTGAGCGCGACCAACTCATTTACAATGGGCTCGGGCTCCTCTTTGGCATTGGCATTGCCTACCTGTTCTTCCGCCGTGTGTCGCTCACCATTATCGCGGTGGCTGGGCCGACGATCGCTATCCTGTGGACGCTCGGCATGATTGGGGCGATGGATTTTCGCCTCAACCTCTTCATCAATGTCATAACGCCGCTGATCCTGGTGTCCGGCTTCTCCGACTCCATGCATCTTGTGATGTCCATCCGCCGCGACGTGTTGGCCGGCATAGATCGCGTCCAAGCTGCGCGCCACGCCGTGCTTGATGTCGCCCCAGCCTGTCTGCTGACGGCCATGAACGCCGGGCTTGCCATCCTTTCATTCTCGTTTGCGGAATCGGCGCTAATCCGCACGTTCGGCATTGCGGCGCTGATGGCGGTTGGCATCTCCTATCTCGCTGTGGCGGTGGTCGTGCCAACCCTTGCCGCCATTCTGGTGCGTGATGAGAAGGCTCTAGATGTCGATCCGAACGTTCGCGAGGCGGGCAACGTCGGCAAATTACAAAGCTTCACCGATGCCATCGTGCGCACGGTTATCGCGCGTCCCATGTTCTTTTTTGTGTCGTCGATCATCGCTGTTCTTCTTACCGGCGCGGCATACGTCCAATTGAAGCCGCACTATCGTCTGGCCGACCAGGTGCCCGACAAGGAGCAGGCGTTGGCCGCCACGGACCGCCTCGATAAAAAGCTCACGGGCGCCAACCCTATGCACGCGATGATCCGCTGGGATGACGGGAGATCGCTTTATGACCCCGCTACGCTAGCCGTCATCGGCCAGGCCCACGACATTCTGGAGAACCGTGCTGGTCTCGGGAACGTTTGGTCGATTGAAAGCTTGCGCCGCTGGCTGGCCAACGCGGGCGACGACAGCATTGAAACCGTAAAGCGTTACGTTGGCATTTTGCCCGAACACCTGGTACGGCGCTTTATCGCCGAGGACGAGCAGGCCGTTCTTGTTACCGCACGGATGCCCGATGTGGACGCGAGCGAGATCCTTCCCGTTGTGCAGAAACTTGATGAGGCGTTCGAGCCACTGCGCGAGGCCAATCCCGGCTTTGAGATCTCGGTGACGGGCTTGCCTGCGATTGCGGCCCGCAACTCCGCAAAACTCATTTGGGAGCTCAACTGGGGGCTGGTGGGCGACATGTTCGTGATCTTCATATTCCTCGGCTTGGCCTTGAGGTCGGTGCTGGTGGGCGTTGCGAGTGTCATGCCTTCGCTCTTCCCCATCTTTGCCACGGGTGCGATCCTGTGGGTGACGGGGCAGGGACTGCAGTTTGCGTCAATCGTGGCGATTACGGTCGCATTCGCGCTTGCCATCGATTCCACGATTCACTTTTTGAATCGCTTTACTCTGGAGGAGAGCCGTGCAGGGCCCGGCGCAAGCAATGTGCGCGAGATAGTAATGCGATCGGCGCACCACATCGGGCCACCCGTGGTGCTGACGACCATCGTGCTGGCGCTTGGTCTAGGCGTGACAATGCTTTCCGACCTGCCGTCGCTGCGCCTCTTCGGGCAGCTGGCCGCCGTGTGTCTCTTCGCTTCGCTGATTGGGCAGCTCGTGATCCTGCCTGCCGCGCTGATGGTGGGGCGGCGCATTCTGCCCCGGCGCGAGGCAGGGAAAACGCAAGCGATTTCGTCGGACGCGGTCAAAACGTAAGCTTCAGCTCATCAGCTCTTTGATCGTCGGCTCCAGGTGCCGATAGTGATCGATGACAGCGTCTGGGCTGAATTCGCGCACAGGCGTGTCCGTGTAGCCGAAGGTCACCGCGATGACGGGCACGTTGGCCGCTTTTGCGGTTGCGATGTCGACTCCGGTGTCGCCGATCATGATCGCGCGTGCTGCATGGCCGCCGGCGGCGTGAATGGTTTCCAGCAGATGGTTGGGGTGAGGCTTGAAAGCATCGAATGTGTCACGCCCGGCAATCACGGTGAAATACCGCGCGAGATCCAGTTCGGTGAGAAGGGTCTTGGACATCCTCTCCATCTTGTTCGTGCACACGGCAAGCTTGGCGCCCGCGGCCTGAAAGCGCTCCAGGGCGGCAACGGCACCCTCAAACGGCTGGCTCGATACAGCGATATTCTGGGCATAGTAGGCGAGGTAACGCTCCAGAAGCTGGTCATGGTCCTCGGGCGTCAGCTTGGCACCGGCCGGCCCGATCGCCATTTCGATCATGTATTTTGCGCCGAGGCCGATCCAGGGCCGCAGGCTGTCCACGTCAACAGGCGGCACACCGACATGCTCAAGGACGTGATTGGTGGCGGCAACGAGATCGGGGGCGGTGTCGACGAGCGTTCCGTCGAGGTCAAAGACAAGTGTCAGGTCGTGCATGGGGCCTCAAAGCAGGCGGCGGGGCGCCGCAACGCTACCGGCTGCGGGTTCCTGTGTCATCTAGGCTAGGCGCGACGCCTTGAAACAGGGGCGCTCGCACCTTAGACAGAACGTGGAATAGAGCCCTTCTGCTGGTGTAGAAATGGACAAAAAGGTCATCACGCTTCTCAAGACACAGGCCTATATCGACGGGGCTTGGGTCGGCGAGCCGACGATGCCTGTGACCGACAAGGCAACGGGTGAGGTGATCGCGCATGTTCCAGCCCTTGGAGCGGCCGAAACCAAGCAGGCGATCGCGGCGGCGCATGCGGCATTCAAGCCGTGGTCTAAGCTGCTAGCCAAAGAACGCTCGCAGGTCCTGCGCCGTTGGTACAACCTCATCATCGAGCACGTCGACGAGCTGGCGCTTCTGTTGACAATGGAGCAGGGCAAGCCGCTTGCCGAGGCCAAGGGTGAGATCATTTATGGTGCGAACTTCGTCGAGCTCTTCGCCGAAGAGGGCAAGCGTATCTACGGGGAGACAATTCCCTCGCACAAACTGGATGCGCGCATCATCGTTATGAAGCAGCCTGTTGGGGTCGTGGCTGCGATCACGCCTTGGAATTTCCCCAGTGCGATGATTACGCGGAAAGTGTCGCCCGCGATAGCTGCCGGCTGCACGGTCGTGCTGAAGCCGGCTGAGGATACACCGCTGTCAGCCCTTGCTCTTGCCGAGCTCGCGGAGCGTGCGGGCATCCCCAAGGGCGTTCTCAACATTGTGACGGCGGCCGATCCGGCCCCTGTCGGTGCAGAAATGACGTCCAATCCTCTGGTGCGCATGGTGACCTTCACCGGCTCCACAGAGGTTGGCAAGCTCCTCATGCGCGAGGCCTCCGCTACCGTGAAGCGCGTCAGTATGGAGCTCGGCGGCAATGCGCCGTTTATCGTTTTCGATGATGCCGATCTCGATAGGGCGGTGGCGGGAGCCGTGGCTTCGAAGTTCCGCAATGCCGGGCAAACCTGTGTCTGCGCCAACCGTATACTGGTGCAGGCGGGCGTCTATGATGCCTTCGCGGAGAAGCTGACGGCAGCAGTCAAAGAGCTGAAACTCGGACACGGAACCGATAAGGGCGTGACGGTTGGCCCGCTCATCAATACCCAAGCGATCGAGAAGGTTGAGGCACATGTTGCCGAAGCTGTGAAGGCGGGCGCCAAAATTGTCGTTGGCGGCAAGCGCAGCTCAATGGGCGGTACATTCTACGACCCGACGATCCTCACCGGCGTGACACCAAAGATGCGCGTTGCGCACGAGGAAACATTTGGGCCCGTTGCTCCACTGATCAAATTCTCAAGCGAGGAAGAGGTGGTCAGCATAGCCAACGACACGCCCTTTGGACTTGCAGCTTATTTCTTCACGCGCGATTACGCGCGCTGCTGGCGCGTTGCCGAAGCGCTCGAGTATGGCATTGTCGGCGTCAACGAGGGCGTCACGTCAACTGAGATCGCTCCCTTTGGCGGCTTCAAGGAAAGCGGGATCGGGCGTGAGGGTTCGCACCACGGCATCGAAGAGTTCGTCGAGGTCAAGTACACATTGATGGGCGGCCTTTGACGAGAGGTATAGTTCCTTCCAGGCACTGGTTGCGTCGTGCGGTGGACGCAGCTTAGAGGTGTAGCCAAGAGGCCATATGGTTTGCGCCTGCGGCTCTTGCCGCGGAAAAGGGTCGAGAAAGATTGCGTAGTCGACGCTACGATAACCGTGGGGCACCAAGGACGGGACGAGACGGCATGAGTGACGACGAGCAGAAGATCGCGGCAGCGGAACGCGCGCTGCAGTATGTCGAGTCTGGCATGAAACTCGGTCTCGGCACTGGGACGACGGCTGCGAAATTTGTGGATTTATTGGGCCCCAAAGTGCAGGCAGGGCTTGAGTTGACCTGTGTCGCCACGTCGGAAGCGACGCAAGCGCGTGCTAGCGCACTTGGCATTCGCATGTCGACTCTCGATGAGACGCCGTTTCTCGATTTGACAATTGACGGCGCTGATCAGCTCGACGGCGAGTTACACCTGATCAAGGGTGGCGGCGGTGCGCTTTTGCGTGAGAAGATCGTTGCAACGTCATCAGATCGCATGATCGTGATCGCGGACGCGTCCAAGCGCGTCGAAACGCTGGGGTCCCATCCCTTGCCGGTTGAGGTCGTGCGGTTTGGTTTGACCGCCACGCGCAACATGGTCATTGCGCTTGCTTCGGATGCGGGGTGCGAAGGTGAGATCACGTTGCGCCAGGGCGCGGATGGTAAGCCCTTCGTGACGGACAGTGGCAACTATATTCTCGACTGCGCATTCGGGCGTATCGAGGAGCCCGAGGACCTGGACGACGCGTTAAAGATGGTTCCCGGTGTGGTGGAGAACGGGCTCTTCCTCGGTATCGCCGACCTTGCAATCGTTGCAGGACCCGACGGCATCACCCTGTTGAGCGCCAAGGATAAAGATAACGGCGACGACTGAAGCCAAGGGCGGGCGAATGTAGGCGATGAGCGATTTCGACTACGATCTATTTGTGATAGGCGCTGGTTCGGGTGGTGTGCGTGCCGCGCGTATTGCTGCTAGCCACGGCGCCAAGGTTGCCATTGCCGAGGAGCACCGGATTGGCGGAACCTGCGTGATCCGCGGGTGCGTGCCCAAGAAGCTCCTTGTCTATGCGAGCCGCTTTTCAGATGAGTTTGAAGATGCGCGCGGGTTTGGCTGGCAGACGGGCGAGCCCGTCTTTGACTGGCCGACACTCATCAAAGCCAAGGACAAGGAGATTGCGCGGCTCGAGGCGCTCTATCGCGCGAACCTGAATAAGACTGGTGTCGCAATTTTCGAAGAGCGTGCCGAGGTTTCCGGAGCCAACACGGTCCATCTCAAATCTTCCCGCCGCTCGGTCACAGCAAAAAGGATCCTGGTGGCGACGGGTGGCAGGCCGTCATTGGGCGATCCGATTGACGGGCTTGAGCACGTCATCACGTCGAATGAGGTCTTCGATCTCAAGGAGCTGCCGCGCCGCATTGCCATTTATGGCGGCGGCTATATCGCTGTGGAGTTTGCCGGTATCTTTTCCGGCCTGGGTGCCGAAACCATGATCGTTTACCGCGGCGACAAGATCCTGCGCGGTTTCGACGAGGATCTGCGCGATGGACTCAGCGAAGCCTATGCCAAGCGCGGCATTTCCATCGTGACGAACCGAACCTTCGCAAGCATCGAGAAGGCCGATGGTGGACTCATTGGACATCTCGACGACGGCTCGACCATCGAGGCCGATCAGATCTTATTCGCTATTGGCCGCGCACCCAATACGGCGGATCTGGGGCTCGATGCGGCCGGCGCTGAGCGGGGCCGGAATGGGCACGTCGTTGTGGACGACGCCTCGCGCTCGTCCGTGGCAACCATTTATGCCGTCGGCGACGTGACGGACCGCGTGGCGCTGACGCCCGTAGCCATTCGTGAAGGACATTCCTTTG
>Ga0255058_10000204_pt1 | contig 35256 bp, 29 predicted proteins | sample Cases_109_9_MG_FD_188637 | JGI IMG/M metagenome (GOLD analysis project Ga0255058, IMG submission 188637) | Seawater microbial communities from Amundsen Gulf, Northwest Territories, Canada - Cases_109_9 | ecosystem: Environmental > Aquatic > Marine > Gulf | place: Canada: Northwest Territories...
GCGAAACGTCCTGATGCAGTTCCTGTTGGAGGCGCTCGTTCTCTGTCTGGTCGGCGGACTGCTCGGGATCGTCGTCGGCGTGACCGGCTCGAGCCTCCTCGCGAACCTCGCCAACTGGAATACGGCGGTCTCCGGCAGCGCGATCGCCCTCGCGGTGCTCTTCTCCGCCTCTGTCGGGCTTTTCTTCGGGATCTGGCCGGCTCGGCGAGCGGCGAAGTTGGACCCGATCGTGGCCCTGAGGTACGAGTAGTGGCCTCGGGCCAGGCGGGTGCCGCGAGTCAACCTTCCGTTCGCAACCTCCCGGACGACGCGCGACTCTGGATCTTCGGCGCCAACCGACCGCTCGCCGCGGAGGAGGCGTCGCGCGTAGACGAGGAGACGGCACGCTTCCTGGAGGGGTGGGCAACACACGGCGAGGAGCTGCTGGCCGCGTTCGACTGGCGTTACGACCACTTCCTGATCATCGCCCTCGACGAGCGGCGAGCGGCGGCGTCAGGCTGCTCCATCGATGCGCTGATGGACCACGTGCGACAGCTGGAACGAGAGCTCGGCGTGAACCTCGTGGACGGATCGCCCGTCTGGTACCGCGACGGCGAGGAGATCCGCTTTGCGAGCAGGAGGAAGTTCCGGGAGCTGGCGACGAGCGGCGACGTGAGTGGCCGAACCGTGGTGTTCGACCTGACCGTGCAACGGCTCGGCGAGCTGCGCACGGGCCGATGGGAGCTCCCCGCGACCTCGAGCTGGCACCGACAGCTTCTGCCCTCGGAGGCCGACTGACGCCGGTCGAGCGACCCGGACCTGGCCCCGAAGGGGCCTCCGATCCCGCCTGACCGCCTAACTCAAGCCCAACCCTCCGACCGGTAGCTCCATCTGCGGCGAAGCTGCGCGACCGGGACCATCCAGGTCGAGATCCGGACGAATTCCGAGGTGCTCGAGAACGAGACGGTCCTGCGTGGTCAGTATCACCTGCCGCTCTCGCGCAATCGTGCATAGGACATCCCAGATCTCCGCGGCTCGGTCGGCGTCGAGATGCACGAAGGGATCGTCCACGATCAGCGGCAACTGTACGGCCATGCCCGCGAGGAAATCGGCCGCCCCCATCCGGACCGCGAAGAGAGCCAAGTGCAGCTCCCCGTAGCTCAGCGGAGGGGAGGCGAGCGCGAGAGGGCGGCCGCCGTACATCAGCAGGGCGGAATCCAGGTTGTCGGGCGCCAGGACGGGGCCCATCTGCCGATCCGCCAGCACCGTGAGATGCGCATCGATGTGGCGCAGAAGCCGCTCCTGGTCCGTCTCGCGAAACTCCTCGTACGCATCGACGAGGAGGCCATGCGCACGGCGGTACGCACCCGCGTCTCGCCTCGCTTCCGCAAGAACGGTCCTCAGCGCCTCGAGCTGTCCTTCCAGCGCCAGCGAGCTCTCGTCGGGTCGTGGAACGGCGAGGAACCTCTCTCGCAGCTCCCGCTCCTCAGCCTCCTTCAGGATCAACTCCTGCCGCTTTTCCTCCATCTCGGAATCCGTCTTCCGGAACGCCGCACGCGCATCCTCCGGTAGCTCTTCGATCTCCGACCTCTCACGCTCCAGCTCCAGTCGCGTGGGTGCCAGAGTGTCGTTCCGCTCCGATGAGAGCGCGGCATCCAGGGCCGACAGCAGGGCGCGAGCCGCCTGGATTCCGCCTGACATACTGTCTACCCGCGGCTTCGCTTGAACGCGCTCGTCAGCCTCCGAGCGCGACTCTCCCTCGACCGGCCGTGGACCGGGCAATGGAGCCTCGGTTTCTCGCGACGCGACCGTCCTCTCGGCCCTGCCATGAGCCTCCGCCAGCCGCCGCTCGGCATCCGCAGCACGACCCCGGGCCGATCGCCACGCCGCGAACTCCCGACGCCTCTCCGGGAGCGTCTCCGGTGATATCTCACCTGCGGCCGGCAGGCCGGCCAGCTTTTCTTCGATACGCCGCCCGAGCGCCTCGACCTCCAGGTCGATTCGAGCCAGCTCTAGGGTCGCGGAGCCCTCGGCCCGACGCCGTCCCACGCGACGCTGGAGGCCCCGGATCAGGAGGGTCGCTCCGGCCAGCGCCGCGACGAGGCCGAGGACCTGCAGCGACCCCTCGCCGAGGGCGAGGGCCGGCGATCCTACGGCCAGCAGCACGCCACCCAGCGCTACGCCGCCCACCCCGGCTGAAGGCCGGGTGTCGTATGCGGCATCCGGAACGGCGCCCCGCGCGTCGCGCGCTGCCTGCATCTCCCGCAAACGCGGCCAAAGCCCCTCCTCAAGCGCCGCGAGCCTCTCCAGGTAGTCCTCGGGATACGCTTCAGGGTAGAGACGTTCCGCGTTGTCGTCCGCCGCTGATTCCGCCTTCCAGATCGCCTCTCGAAGGTCCTTCTCAACCTCCTCGAGCCTTCGGATGCGCTGAAGCGATGCCTCCTCGCGCTCCTCCAGCACGCGCAGCCGAGAGAGAGCGGTGTGCTCGCGCTCCAGACGCCGGACGCTGCGGCGCAGCTCGACCAGCTTCCCCTCGATCTCCTCGCGCGCCGCCAGCAGCGGGGAGCGCTCCGACTCCGATCGGCGTGCAGCCGTGAGTCGGCACTCGAGTTCATCGAGCTCGGCCGCCAGCCGCTCCACCCGCCCCTTCTTTCGCCTCCGTCGTTCCTCGGAGCTGATCGCCTCCAGGGTGAGCTCGTGGTAACGGCCGCGAACGCTCTCTCGAGCGGTCTCCACGTCGGCATGTCCTCCGGCGGCGATACGCAGCAGGTCCTGCGTCAGCTCCGTCTCGAGCATGTGCCCCTGCTGGATGCAGGCGGTGCGCTCGTAGTCCTCCAGCTCGACGAGTCCGACGACGCTCTGCAGCAGCTCCCGGTATCGTCGCTGGTCCGAGCTCGATGGCGCGGCTGGATTCGCCTCGCCATGGTACAGCTCCTCTTCGCTGGAGGGCCGGCTGACCACGACGTCGTTCGTCTCGAAGTCCCGCTCGACGGCCAGGCGGCCCTCCGCGTCCTCGAGGAGGAGAACGGCGCGGAACCTCCCGCCCTTCCAGGGTCGACGGCGCTCCTGCATGAGACGCGCCTCGGGCTCCCGGCGGTTGAAGCCGAACAGCGTACGCACAACCGCTTCGATGAGGGTGGACTTCCCCGAGCCGTTCGACCCCACGACGACCGTCGGCTCTTTCTTCCCGGGGAACCTCTGACGGCCGTGGAGGCAACCGTAATCCAGCTCGATAGATTCGAGGCGAAGATTTCCGCTCATGTCACGCCGAGGCTTCGGAGCGCGATTCGCAGGGCTCGCTCCGTCTCGATCCTCTCCTCCTCGTCATCCGACTCGCCCACCCGACTCAGCCCGATGCGGGCGACGTGGCCGGCGACCGTCGGCTCCTGCGCTATCTCGGCCAGCCGTGTCGACGCGTAGAAACGGGTCGCATCCTCGACGCGGACGCAGCCGTAGCGCTCCACCAGATCGAATCGGACGATCTCGACGTCGAGCGGGAAAGCGGGCTCCCCCACCAGACGAGCCACCGGAATGCTCGCCTCGGGAGCTCTCTCTCTGAGTAGCTCGGCCACCGCGAGCTCGTCGGGACAGGCACCGACGTCCACGTCTCCCAGGCGAACGACCTCGCGCACCCCCGAGCTGACGTGGCGCACGCGAGGAGGCGCCCCGTTCTCCACATCCGCGACCACGTACCCGCGTGGTCCTTCCTCGGCGATGTCGACCGCCGCGAACGAGCCGGCGTAGCAGGCCCGCATTCCTGCGCCAAACTCCTCCGGCGGCCGGAAGCGATGGTAGTCACCCAGCGCCACGTAGTCGGCGTCCAGACCGGCCAGTCCTTCCGTAGGCAGGCTCAGCGAGGAGGGCTCGCCCCAATGCGGCGCGTCCGGCACTGCTCCGTGAAGCAGCACGACGTGAACACCCGGTGTGTCCGATCGCCGGAACGACGACAATGGGTCGCTCTCGCGCGCGCGATCGTAGGCGAAGCCGTAGACGGTCAGGGGGCCGGCCTCCGTGTCGGCGACCGCCGGCTCGGCGAAGATCGGCTCCGTGAAGAGGTGCGCGCCCGGAAGAGCATTCGCGTAGAGCGAAGGGTCAAGGGAGATCGAATCGTGGTTGCCCGGGACGGCGAAGACCGGCCGGCCCGCCTCCTCGAGGCGTCGTGACACCTCCCTGACCGCCGCGACAAGTCGCTCATCCGGCTTCGGGCCGTCGAAGAGATCGCCACACATGACCACCGCGTGGACTCCATGCGCCTCAGCCGCCTCCGGAAGTCCTCGGAATGCTTCCAGCACCTCCTTCCGACGAGCCTCGGCGACGGGCTCGAAGCCCGAGTAAACGGCGCCGAGATGGGCATCCGAGAGGTGGAGCAAGCGAATCACGCTCGAATCCTCAGGATGCGCCGGCCCGGCCCGCGTGACCCGCCGGGTATCGCCTGCCGACGAGTTCCCGGCTCAGTCACGTGCTCGTGCCGGTCGCTCCTTTTCGAGCTGTGCGAGCTGCTCCTGCTTGATGAGATACACGCCATAATCGATGATCGCGTACACCGATGTGATCCCGACGGCCAGGATGAAGAGCAGCACCAATCCTGGCCGGAAGATGAGCGCGAGGAGAGTGAGGAACTGGAAGAAAGTCGTCACCTTCCCACCCATTCTCGAGCGCGGGTGCACGTCGCGTCCCACGAGCCGGCTGACCAGATACGAGCCGCCGGTGAAAAAGTCGCGCAAGACGAGGATCACGAAGCCGGCCCAGTCCAGACGTCCGGACGGAAGGAACGACACGACGCCCAGCAACACGAAGATCTTGTCGCAGAAAGGATCGAGCAGGATTCCGACCTCCGAAGTCGTGCGGCTGACGCGAGCGATCACGCCGTCGAACAAATCCGTCAGAGAACCGGCAAGCACGATCAGGGCGAGCGCCTTCGCGTCGTTCGTGACGAGGAACATGACGCCCAGGGGGATGCGGCTGAGCGAGAGGAGGTTCGAGACCGTCAAAAAACCCGGATCGTGTCTCTCCGGCACTGAAGCGCCATGAGCCCGGCGCTGCGGCGAGGTTCCCGGCCCGCTCAAAGGTAGTCCCTGACGGCGACCCGGAACGGCAACGGCTCGAGATTGAAGACCGAGCGGAGTGGATTCATCCGTCTTTTCAGAACGCTCGCACCCTTGAACATCGCTAGCTGGTCCGGCGTTATCGGCTGAGGGAGACCGAGCCGAGCCGCCACCCAAAGGGCTTGCGTGCTCATGGTCCGCGGTAGCTTCACAACGGGACGCCGGACCCCGAGGGCCTTGGCTACGATCCGCACTATCTTGGCGAGCTCCAACCGCTCGGGCCCGGCGATCTCGAAGGTGCGCGCTGACAAGTCGGGACGTTCCACAGCTTGCACGAGCGCATCGGTGATGTCCTCGATCGCCACCGGCTGGAGTCTGGAGCGAACGAAGCCGAGGATGGGAAACACGGGCAGTCGTCGCAGCAAGTCCACGATCGCGGTCGTGAAGTGGTCACCGGGTCCATAGACGATCGACGGACGAAAGATGACGAAATCGATCCCCGAATCGCGTATCCGCCGCTCGGCCTCGTATTTGGTGCTGAAGTACGGCCCGCCGCTCGTCGAGGCGCCCAGCGTGCTGACGAATACCAGGCGGTCCACACCCGCTCGGTGCGCTTCGAGCAGGAGATTGTCGGTGCCATCGACATGCACGTCCTGGTAGCCTTGATCTCGGTCGGGCCAAGCGATTCCCACGAGGTCGACGATAACGTCGCAGCCTTCGGCCGCGCCGTGGAGCGAGCCCTCATTCGTCACGTCGGCCGGCCACCATTCCACATCGCCGCCCCAGCTGCCTCTCAGTGGCCGGCGCGCGAGCGCTCGTAGCTGGTGGCCGCGGCCCAGGAGCCGGCGCACGAGGTGCTGGCCCATGAAACCCGTGGCACCCGCGACGAGAACCCTGCGGGGCTGGCCGAAACCCGCGAGCAGTGGCTCAGGAGCCTGCTCGGTCCGTCGCTCCCGAGTCAAGGCCGGGCCCCATGCGAATAGCGGGCCCGTGATGGGACCCGCGTCGGGCTTGTAGGTCACGAAACAAGAAGATCTGAGGCGCCGCATACGGGCGCAACCGAACAGAGAAGCCCATCGGGTGGGCTCGGGACGGCCTCCGCGTCGTCTAGAGGAGTGCGGGGACCTCTTCTTCTTCCGTCGAAGCGAGCGAGGCGCCGTTCGCGCCGTCGAGCAACACGAACTCCTGAACGATGATATCTGTGGTCGGAATCGTGACTCCATCCCGCTCGTAAGATCCGTACTCGACGCGACCCTCCACGTAGAGCCGGCTGCCTCTTCGCACGAAGCGCGAGGCGATGTCGCAGGCCTTACCCCAGAAGGTGAGGCGGTGCCAATCAGTCTTCCGCTGCTCCTCGCCGTTCTGGCGGAAGAAGCGGTCGGTGGCGAGCGAGAGGTGCGCCACCGGCGTGCCGTTGTTCGTCTCGCGCACATCGGGATCGGAGCCGGCGTTGCCAACGAGAATGATACGGTTGATCGATCGAGCCATCGTCTTCCTCCTCGTTCAACTGCGTTCGGAGGCCCCGGACGGGCCTCTCTTCTGCGTTCAGTATGACGGCCTCGTCGATCTCGCCCACCCTTCATGTGCCAGATCGGGATCTGGCACACGGTCGCTGCATGCGGGGTTTGCCTGAGCCGATGCTTTGCCTCAGAATCGAGGCATGCGGGTGGACAGAAAGCAGCGCGAGTGGTCGGATGTGTGGAGAGGAGCCTGGTTGATCTTTGCCCTCTCCACCACAGGCACGGCCATCTTCTTCATGGATGAGACGCGACGCGCCGTCGAAAGTGGCGCCACACTCGTGCTGGTCGCGCAGGAAGCGGGCGAGCTCCGTCCGGGAGCGGCCGTCTGGATCGCCGGGAAGCACGCGGGCAAGGTGGCCGAAATTCGCTTCATCGAGGGAGGTGGCCCGGGGTCTCCGAACCTCCTTGTCCGGACGGTCCTGACCCGTGAGGCGGCGGGCGTGTTGCGGCGAGACGCTCGTGCGACGATACAGCCTTCCGGACTTCTGGCACCCTTCGTGGTAAGCCTCGAGCCCGGCAGTGGGGGCCAGCCAGCGTACAGCTACGACGACACGTTGCAGGCGAACCTCTCGCTCACGATGAGGGATGTCGCAGCGTTCGGGGACAGCCTACGGCGTGTCGTGGCCGAGCTGAGACCCCTGGCTACCCGCCTCAGGAAAGACGCTGCGGTCGGCGGCGGAACCCTTGCCGCTCTTTCGCGATCGAAGGGTGTGTTCACCGAGTTGCGGGCAAACCTGTCGGCGTTCGAGGAACTGGCAGCTGAACCCGGGTCCCTCGGGCTGCTCATGGCCGACACGTCCTTGGCAACCGGGCTCCGCCGGGCGAGCGAACGGCTTCAGGCTGTGGCGCTCCAGGCGTCCGTCGGAGAAGCGCCGAAGCGCTTCGGCGCCGCGGTACGGGCGCTGGCCGAGAACCTGGCTTCGCTCGACCGACACCTGAGCTCCGCTCGCGGAACGGCGGGTCGAGCGATCCACGACCGGGAAATCCAGAACCAGATCCGGCTCTTTCGGGCGCGCGCAGACTCGGCGAGGGCGGAACTCGCCCGCAGACCGTTCAGGTGGCTGCGAGTGCAGCTCTTCTAGGGATCGTTGCGGTCCGCCCAGGAGCGCCGCGAGCCGCCTACCGCTTGCCGGAGGGAGGCAGGCGGCCCTGGAGGACGAACTCCACCTTCTCCTTCTTCCGCTTCCCGCGACGGGTCACGACGATGATCGATTCGACCACATCCATCCGGTCCTCGAGCGCCACGGTGAACTCGGCGGAGCCATCGGCCGCGGCCACCCGGGTCCGAACGACCTTGCCGGGCTTGGCCTGAGCCTGTCGCGCCGGGTTTCGGAAGATGGTCAGCCGGGAGCGCCTGCGGCCCCGCGGAAGCTTGCGCGAGATCTTGACCCTGCTCAACCAGTCGGGCTGGTACCCGATGATCCACAGCTCGCCGCGCTGGTCGACCCCGCGAGCTTCACGATTGTGGCGCGCCATCAGCTCCTCCCAGCTTGACCCGTTTATCGACCTTGGTTATTCATACTCTCGAATCCACCCCGCTTCCGCGACCTCTTGAAACTATCCTGGAAATCCTGACGCTAACCGAAAACCCCTAGAGGGGCCTTCACTCCGACGGAGCTCGTTCCGTGGACATTGCAGAACTGAAGTCCAAATCCATCGCCGACCTTCACGAGATGGCCGAGGAGTTGAGCATCCACAACTACTCGGGCCTTCGAAAGCAGGACCTGATCTTCCGCATCGAGCAGAACCTCCTCGACTCGGACGTCGTCCTTCGCGGCGAGGGTGTTCTCGAGATTCTGCCGGAAGGCTACGGCTTTCTCCGCAGTCAGGATTGGAACTACCTCTACGGCCCAGACGACATATACGTCTCCCCGTCGCAGATCAAACGCTTCGACATGCGAACGGGTGACACGGTGCTCGGGCAGGTCAGGCCTCCCAAGGAGGGCGAGAAGTATCTGGCGCTGTTGAAGGTAGAGTCCGTCAACAGCGAGGACCCGGAAAAGGCCAAGCACCGGATCGGCTTCGACAACCTGCGCCCCCGATATCCCGAGGAGAAGCTGAACCTGGAGCACGGCGACGGCGACATCTCGATGCGCATCCTCGATCTCGTCGCACCCATCGGAATGGGACAGCGGAGCCTCATCGTTTCTCCGCCGAAGGCAGGTAAGACCATTCTTCTCCAGAAGATCGCCAACTCGATCCTGTACAATCATCCGGAGTGCAAGCTGATCGTCCTGCTCATCGACGAGCGCCCGGAGGAGGTCACGGACATGGAGGAGAACGTGGCGGCCGAGATCATCGCCTCCACGTTCGACGAGCCGGCGGACCGGCACACCCAGGTGGCGGAGATGGTGCTCGAGAAGGCGAAGCGCTTGGTGGAATACCAGCAGGACGTGGTCATTCTGCTGGACTCGATCACTCGACTCGCCCGAGCGTACAACACGACCGTGCCGCACTCGGGCAAGATCCTCTCCGGGGGCGTGGACGCCAACGCCCTTCATAAGCCGAAGCGGTTCTTCGGAGCGGCGCGCAACATCGAGGAGGGGGGAAGCCTCACGATCTGCGCGACCGCGCTCGTCGACACGGGAAGCCGCATGGACGAGGTGATCTTCGAGGAGTTCAAGGGAACGGGCAACAGCGAAGTCATTCTGGATCGGCAGATCGCCGACAAGCGCATCTATCCCGCCCTCGACCTCAACCGCTCGAGCACCCGGAAGGAAGAGCTGCTGCTCTCGGACACCGAGCTCAACCGGATGTACCTGCTCCGCAATTTCCTCTCGGACATGCCGCCGGCCGAGGCCGTGCAGTTCCTCATCGACCGGCTGAACCGGACGAGCAACAACGAGGAGTTCCTCGACTCGATGGCGGCCGGCGAATAGAGCGGTGACGGGAAGCGACGAGACCGACTCGACGTCGGAAGCGTATCGGGCAGCCCTCTCGCACCATGCCATCTGCGATGTCCAGCCGGTCTATCGCCAGTTTCTCCGGCGTCTGAAGGCGAATAACGCCGGCCTCTATGAAGAAGCCGTCGAGCGGTACCAGGCGGACGTAGTCAGCGGAGCGGACGTCGACTCGGATCCGCTGCTCAGATGGGTGCGGTACGGGGCGTGGCTTGCCGGGCAGATCGCTCCCGGACGGCTCGTTGCGGTCGACCGCGAAGGCCGGGCTCGAAAGCCCGACGGCCCTCCACCGCTCGGCCCCTTGCTCCTTCATCTCCCCGAGGGCACGGGCGAGCGGGGAGTCCCGATCGCCGTGCCGGCCGACCCCAGCGAGGCTCAGGAGGCGACCCGGAAGCTCCTCTGCGGCTAGCTCTGCCAGCTCTCGGCGGCGCTGCCGCCGTCCCGCATGGCAAAGATCGCCGCCTGGACCCGGGTCAGTCCAGCTCGAGCCTGTTGTTCGAACGGTCTGCGTCCAGCAGCACGGCGTCCGGGTCGATCTCCACTTCACCGGGCCGGGCCGATGTGATGACCTCGACCAGCTGAGATCGCGCGCGGGACTCCGCGACCACCACCTTCCGGTCGACCCGGACGCTCACGGGCATCCAGATCTCACCCAGACGCTCGACCTCCACGATCGTGCGCCAGCTGCCATCCGCCAGACGCTCCATCTCGACGTCTCGGACGGCGTAGTCCAACGTGTCGTGACCGTGCAGCCATGCGTCGAAGAACCACTCCAGCTGCCTTCCGCTGACAGCCTCCGCGGTCCGGAGGAAATCGGATTCGGTCACGTGACGGAACCGGTAGCCGGCGTAGTATTCGCGCAGCAGACGGCGGAAAACCTCCTCACCCAACAGTTCGCGTAGCATCCGGAAGATGACGGACGGCTTCGCATAGGACATCGCGCCGTACATCTGGAAGCTCGAGAAGTCCTTGGCAGGAGTACTCACGGGCTCGGCGATGCCCAGCCGTTCCAGCCGTGCCAGGCCGTCCATCGTGCTCCGCCACACGCCGGGACCGGCCTGTTCTTCACGAACCCACGAGGTCAGAAAGCTCGCGAAGCCCTCATCCAGCCAGGCCTCCCGCCACTCGTTGTTCGCCAATATTCCATGCACGTACTGATGCGCGACCTCATGAAGGATCAAGCCTTCGCTGGCGGATCCGTTCATCACGAGCATCGGGAACTCGGTCCCCCCGCCCTCGAGCCGATGAACGTTGGTCAGCTGAGGGTACGGATAGGGACCGAAGACGTCCTCCAGCCATCGCAGCGCACCGAGGGTCCTCTCGAGGGCCAAGCCTCCGCCCCACGACTCCTCATCTCCGGGCCGATACAGCACGTGGATCGCCAGCTCGGCAAGGGAGTCCGAGCCGCTTCGTCGAACGGCCGCGCCCTCGTACCGGTAGTCCGGATCAACGCTCCAAGCGAAGTGGTGCACGTCCTCCGCGTAGAAGCGCACGCGCTTCCGCCCGGCAGCGACCTCGCTAGGCAAGTAGCCGGGTGAGGGCCTCGCCTCGAGAGGGCCGTAGAAGGTGTCCTGAAGGCGAGGTTCGCCGGCGCTACGCGTCGCGGACCGCCAACCGGGATCTCCCTCGACCGGGACTCCCGTCGCCCCGATGACCTGATCGTCCGGCAGATCCAGTACCACGTCGTACGTGGCGAACTCGCCGAAGAACTCGCCCTGGGGGTAGAGCGGGTGCGGCTGCCAACCCTGCTCATCGTAGACGGCGATGCGCGGATACCACTGAGCGAAGTCGTAGTGGCGTCCGCCCCGGCACTGGCGACGGCACAGTGTCGATGGACGCGCCTCCCAGCGGAGGTCGACTCTGACCTCGCCTCCCGGCGCGAGGGGCGATTGGAGCGTCAGCTCGACGACGGTCGAGTCCGGCGCACCGGGGTATCGAGCCGCCAGCTGCAGCCCATCGATCGAGGCGCCCAGGAGGCGCTCGAACGCGTAGTCGGGCTCCTCGAGAGCCTGGAAGTCATACGCCTGACGTTGCTCGGTACGTGCCCACAGGCTGTTGGGTCGGAAGGCGTTCAGATGCAGGTGCAGATAGAGGACATCGAGTGTGTCCTCAGAGCGATTCGTGTACGTCAGGATCGCTGCCGCCCGAAGGAGCTCCACGTCCTCGTCCAGAACCGCCTCGATCGTATAGCGCACGCCCTGCTGGAACTCGTCGCGGCCGTTCGGAGCAGGACTGGTCTCTTGCGCCGCCGGCATGGAAGAGCCGAGGGCCTTCGGCGAACCGAGGGTTGTCGGTACGAGCAAAGCGATCGGAATCGCGAGCCACACCCACGTGTTGCCGGCACCGACCCGCAGGCAGGATCGAGCCCCCTGCATTCGGTGCAAGGTCACGAGGCTCCCGACTACTCTGTCTTCTTCGGAGATTTCTTCCGGGACCGCTTCCGAAGCTTCTCCAGCTCCGCTATGTCCTTCTTCTCGTAGGCTTTGTTGGCCTTGGACATGAGGTCGGTGTGGTCCTCCCGGTGGTCCTCATCAGCGAGATCCGGGTGAAGGTCACGCGCCGCGCCCCTGAACGCGCTCTTCAGGGCCTTGACCTCTCGCTGTTCCTGCTCGAACACCACGTCATCGATCGACCGGCCCGCCAAATCGTCCGTCCATGTGACCGGTAGTGCGAGCACGGGGCAAACCCCTCGACGGATCACGCGCTCGGTATGGCTGCCGCGAAGAGCATCGAGGAGCACGTCGCGCCCGTCGGTAGTCATCACGATCAGGTTGGCGGAGATGCGATCGGCTTCCGCCACGATCTGGGCCGGCGGGTCACCGCCCAGGACGACCGTCGTCCACTCGATGCCGGACTCATCAGGAAGGGTGACGGCCGGCACCTTCTCCGGATCTCCTACGTGGAGAAGCGTGACCTGCACTCCACCGCCAACCACATGGGCGACCCGTGTCGCGAACCGCACCGCCGGCTGAGGGCTCGGGGTGTGAGCGATCGGCACCAGGATTCGCCCCAACGTCAGGCGGCCGTTGGCGGGTGACACGAAGCCTCGACCTCCGCTCGGCACGAAGAGCGACATGGCATCCGAGCTCCGCGCCACTTCCTCGGCAACGGAACCCTTGAGCCACCGCGCGGGTCCGCCTCTTCCCCGTGTCGCGAGAACGATCAGGTCGGCCGGATGGTCGACCATGTAGCTGTGGCACGCCGCCACGGGATTCTTCTCCCGGACCACGACCTTCTTCACCCGCACCGATAGCTGATCAAACACCGCAGAGCGTGGGCTGCCGGGCTCGATCACGCCCCACTGCTCCAGTGTTCCGCGTACGGACGGAAAGAGCTCCCAGCTCTTTGACTTGTCGCCTCCGGCGTGGAGAAGAGTGAGCTTGGTCTTCCGGATCAGCGCGATGGCCAGCGCATGCGCGAAGGCCTTTCGGCTCCCCGAGGAGAAATCCGTAGGGTGCAAGACCGACCTGACCAGTGGAAGATCGTCGCTATCGGCCACGACCAGCCCTCCTTCGTTGGTTAGACAACAGTCCGCCCCGGGGAACTCGGCAACCGCTCATTACGCGACCGGCACCGCCGCGGCAAGAGAAGGGCAGCTCCAGGCGGCATCCGGAGTGCGCTGTTTGCGCCGGATCGGATCTTCCGCTATACCGAAAGTGAACCGAAACCAACCCATCACCCTTCACGCCGAGTTTGAAGACCGTGGTCAAGCCTTCCCTCCAGCAGGAGCGGATCCTACCCCGCTTCATCGAACAGGAGATGCGCGACTCGTTCATCGACTACTCGATGAGCGTGATCGTCCAACGCGCCCTACCCGATGCCCGTGACGGGTTGAAGCCCGTACATCGCCGAATCCTGTACGCCATGCACGAGCTGGGCCTGCGGCCAGACCGGCCGTACATGAAGAGCGCCGCGGTGGTCGGCGACGTGCTCGCGAAGTACCACCCCCACGGCGACAGCGCCGTCTACGATACCCTCGTGCGCATGGTGCAGGAGTTCTCTCTTCGCTATCCGCTGTTGGACGGCCAGGGCAATTTCGGCTCGATCGACGGCGACAGCGCGGCGGCCTATCGCTACACGGAAGTCCGCCTGGCACCGATCGCACTCGAACTCCTCTCAGAGATCGATCTCGACACTGCGGATTGGCGGCCAAACTTCGACGGCCGGCTCGAGGAGCCGACGACGCTGCCCGCCCGGCTCCCCCATCTGCTGCTGAACGGCTCGGACGGCATCGCGGTCGGAATGGCCACGAAGATCCCGCCCCACAACCTCAGCGAGCTTCTCGCGGCTGCGGATCGGTTGATAGACGATCCGGATTGCCAAGTGGCGGACCTGTTGGAGCACGTGGAGGGGCCGGATTTCCCGACCGGCGGATACATCTGGGGTCGTGACGGGATCCGGCAAGCGTACGAGACCGGTCGAGGGCTGGTGGACATGCGGGCGCGCCTGCACGTGGAGGAGGGCGGATACGGTAAGAGCCTGCTCGTGGTCACGGAGCTGCCATACCAGGTGAACAAGACGCGGGTCATCGAGCAGATCGCGAAGATGGTGCGGCAAGGCAGGTCCGACGCCATCAGCGATCTCCGGGACGAGTCCGACCGGGACGGAGTGCGGCTCGTCATCGAGCTCAAGCGGGACGCGGATCCGCGAAAGGTGACCGAAACGCTGTTCAAGAAGACCCAGCTTCGAACGACGTTCGGGGTCATCATGCTCGCGCTGCAGGCGGGGCGGCCCCGAGAGATGAACCTCAAAGAGGCTCTCGGATCGTTCATCGATTTCCGCCTCGACGTGATCCGGCGACGCGCTGCTTTCGAGCTCAAGCGGTCGAAGGAGCGCGCGCACGTGCTGCAAGGTCTTCTGGTCGCTCTGGACCGGATCGAGCGGGTGATCGAGATCATTCGGAGCTCTCGGGACCCGGGGTCGGCATCCAATAAGCTGCGGAAGGAACTCAAGCTGTCGGAGCCTCAGGCCGGGGCGATCCTGGCGATGCGACTCTCGCATCTCACCACCCTGGAGCACCGCAAGCTGCACGCGGAGCTGGATGAGCTCGGAACGAGGATCGAGGAGCTGCGGGAGCTCGTCGAGGAGGAAGCGGAACGTAAGCACCGCCTGCGGCGTGAGCTGTCCGAGCTCGCGACACGGTACGCGGATGGTCGCCGCACCGAGATCCTGGAAGGTGGCCAGTTCCCCCTTCCCTCCGGCGGTGCCTCCGGGGCCGTGCTCGTTCTCGTCAGTCGATTAGGGTATGTGAAAGCCCTTGCGGCTCGGGCCGGTGCGGGACTCTCGGGTGCGGAGGCTCTCGAGGGGCGGGTCGGCGATTTCGCGCGTCGCGCGTTTCTCTGCCGCGGAGGAGACCACCTGATGGCGGTGACCGCCTTGGGCTCGGTGCACACGCTTCCCCTGTCGGAGCTCCCTCTCGAAACGCGAAGCTCCCGCGGCCGAGCGCTCGCCGATTTCATCGACCTGGCCGAGGGAGACCGGCTGGTCGCCGTGACACCGGTCGACGACTGGACGGACGGCTATCTGGTGACCGTCACCCGCCGGGGGCAGGTGAAGCGGACGGAGCTGTCGGAATACTCGAACGCCCGAGCGAACGGCATCATCGGAACCGGTCTCGCAAGTGAGGACGAGGTCACGGCGGCGCTGGTGACCGACGGATCGGGAGAGCTCATTCTGGCGACCCGGCTCGGACAGGCGATCCGGTTCTCCGAGGAGGAGGTCCGGCCCATGGGTCGAGGCGCACGCGGCGTCCGCGCCATCGACCTCGCCCCCGGTGATGAGGTGGTCTCGGCCGTGGTGCCGAGGCGGGATTCCAGCTTCTGTCTGGCGACCCGCCGGGGGCACGGAAAGCGACTGCCCGTCACGGAGCTCAGGCTTCAGTCCCGCGCGGGCAAGGGCGTCAGCATCCTGCCCGACCGTCAAAGGGCGGGCGACCTGGTCGGGCTGGTGGAGCTGCATGGGAACGATCGCTTGGTTTGGGAGCTGGCCTCCGGTGAGCTCGTCTTCAGCGACGGGGATCGGCTGAAGGCGCGCGCGAGACGTTCAGCGACGCTTCGTGTGTTGCGGGAGATCGACGCGGACGCCGTCGTCAATGCGATCCACGTCGCGGCCACAGGTTCGTCCGATGTCGAAGATGAAGGGGCCGAAACCTCCGTCGGCGGCGAAGAGGTCTCGGCCGAGGGACCTGCACCCTCTTCGGGCGTCTCCCTGCAGGCGCAGCTGGAGCTCGCGGGTGACCGATGAGAGCTCGTGAGGCGTGGCGTCCAATGGAACAGATAGGGGTCCGAAGGGCTAGATAGCAACGACAAAAACGTTGTCCCGCACCCGAGCCCGGCCTATTCTTCGTCGGCACGCGAGTGTGCCAGAACGGCACCTACCCCCAGTATCGAGATCGACTTGCAGATGAGTCGGCAGTTCAGGAACCAGCGGTCCGGGAAAGAACACCCACGGTTTAGGCGACGTCGCGGGCAAACCTCGCTCGCCGCGGCCGGCCTACTCCTGGTGACCTCGCACGGCCTCGGGCAAGAGGTCCGTGGCGTCACGGCACCGCAGACCGTTCAGCGTCCCGTCGCCGAAGGCCGACGCATCGCGGAGCAGAACTTCGCTCTCAGACAGGCCCTCAAAGCCCTCGAGAGCGTAGATGCGAAGCCGAGTCGAGTCACCCTGTACATCACGAACCGGCGCGATGACGATCTCTGGCGGGTCTACTTCGGGTCGCTGGATTTCCCGAACCGGCGGTTCATGGTCGCCTACGAGGCGGTACAGCAGTCGCCGGGCAATGACGAGTTCGTCGTCACCAGCCACCCCGAGGACGTTCCGGCGGACGCGTTCGTGTCGAGAGCGGCGATGGCCCTGATCACGGCCCTGAATGTGTTCGAGCCGCCGCAGATCACCTTCTACCCGCACGTGTTCAGAGAGAGCGACGGCCGCTGGGTCACCTACTTCCTGCCGGACCTCGTGCCGCCGGGAAGCATGCCTCAGCAGGTCGATTCCCGCGTCGTGGTTTCGCCGGACACGCGGAGCGTCCTGGAGTCGACCCGATTCTACGCCGAGATCAACTTCAGCTATGGCATCAACGGGGCGGCGAGACGCGAGGTGTCTCAGCGGAACGGAATCGAGCAGTTTGTCAGATACGTTCTCCCGCGAATGGCGGCCCAGCCGACAGTGGCTCCGGTCGCTTTCCTGCTGAATCTGTACACCTGCTCCCTGACCCCGCACGAGCTGGCACCCGCCTGCCGTCGCTGATCGCCCTGCCCTGCCGTCGTCGCCGAGGACCCGGCTCCGACCCTACTCGAAATCGCCCGGAACCGCCCGAGCCATTCGCTCCTCGAACTCCTCCGGGACCCTGAGGTCGTCCAGGTCGAGCTCGAAGTCCGGACGCTCCATCGGCTCCAGCTTCTCCAGCAGCTCGCTGACCTCGCGCTTCGAGAGTCCGAGCTCCGCCAGCTCTTCCGGTCCGAGTGGGTCGGCCTCCGCACGAGCGGCGAGACTTCGATCCCGAACCTCGAGCAAGCGCCGGAGAGCCTCGAGCTCGCCGTGGCTCAACCGTCTCCCGCAGACCTGGTAATCGATCCAGGCCTCGTAGCTGAGGGGCGCGACCCGCTTCAGCATGCCTGCCATCACCCGACCGAACTGCTGGATCTCCCATTGGGAGTGGGGATCGACCCTGAGGGTGAGGAAGTGGATGAGGTTGTGGAGATCGATCTTCCAGTACCACTGCGTATAGGTTGAAAGCGGGAGATCGATACGGGCCAGCTCGCGGGCCACATCCTCCGCGAGCAACCACTCATACGCATCAGCGGCCGCCGCTCGAGCCTCCTCCCAGCGCTCGACCGCCAGCCGGTAGACGTCATCGCTGACGCCCTCCACCTGGCGTCCCTGCCTGTTGGCCCCGCTCTGCACCGCGACCTGGGTTTGCTCCGGGCGATAGAAGAGCAGCGGCATGAGGCTGTACCGACCACTGTACTCATTCACGGAGTTGTGGGTCACGATCCCGTTTGCGACAAAGTTGTGGTTTGGACCCTCGACCTCGAGATCGTACGTCTCTTTCACGCCTGCGTACTCGAAACGGTCGATTCGCACCAGCTTCGTGACGGTCAGCTTGTTCCACGGGCGCCTCGGTCGCGGCTCCCAGCGGGTTGTTGCAGCCGTACCGCCCAATCGTTCCACGACCTCGAGTTCCTTGCCCGAGATCTCGCGATGGCATTCGGCGCAAAGCGTCGTGAGGTTCCCCTCATCGCGCGCAAGCTTTGGGTCGGCCCATACCGGAACCACGTGGTGGCAATGAAGCTCGCGGGCTCGCCGCAGGCATAGCTGGCACGTCCAGCCGTTCCGCCGGTGTATCTTGACGGCCCGTTGTGTCGTCCAGCGCCCGATCCCTTCGCGATCGGTGCTCTTGCCACCCCGCCAGAAATTCGACGCACTGCCGGAGCGGGCTCTAAGGTTGGAACGCACCCAAGAATCACTCAGCTCTCGTGGACCCAGTTCGTACCTCTTGCCCTTGTTCCACGGTCGGTGTCCAGCAGCCCATCTATAAGATTTCTGCAACCCGTGGATTCGCAGCCATTTTCGGATGGTGTGATAGGAAACACCGGCCTCCGTCGCCATCTCGTCGATACGTGCGCTATCGTCAAGATAGCGTGCAGCGAGCCATTCCTTGTCACGATGAATGGGCGGCACAGACACGTCAGTCCCGTTGACGTGCACGTAGTGATCGCCCGAATTCCACACGGCTTTATTCGCTTTCTCGTGCAGTCCGACCGCTTCTCTAAGCGTCTGCCAGCCGTCCGAGAACATGAACCTGTGATCAGCGGTGGCCTCGATTTGCTTGCCGTCCGCCAACACCATACGAAAAACGGGCTTTGGCCCGTTTCGGAAGACATCTCGAATGTGCGTATGTTGGATCCGTAGCGTCTCTTCGTTGGCCTGCCGCAATCTCATGGCACGTAACCGGTCGCGTTTGAAGAACGGGTTCCTTTGTCTGTCCGGTCGGGTGTGATTCCGGGTGGGCTGAAATCGTTGCCAGATCTCCTCGATAGACAGCTTGTACAGCTGGTTGCCGCGTCGTCGAATCCCGCCCGGCAAATCAAAGTAGATCTCTGTGCCCTCGGCGAGGCACGCCGTGCGATGCCGTATCCACTGCCGCGCCACGAAGATCGGCATCGCGCAGTGGAACTTGAACTCCACCATCTCGCTGGGCGTCGTGTGAAGGTGCCGGCGTAGATACCGGATCAGGCCCCGCGTCTGGCTTTGCTTCCGGGTCCCGTAGCCGTAGCTCACCCGCGCGGCCCGCTCGATGCTGTCGTCCGTGCCCATGTAGTCGATCAGAGCGACGAAGCCGTGATCCAACACCGGGCAATAGAGGCCGAGAATCTCCTCGGCGGCGGGTACCGTCGGTCGCTTGGTCTCCATTCTCTTCTCGGGTGTTTGCGGCCGGGTCAGCAGCTCGACCGGAGCTCCCGGCCGAAGGATCAGACGTCCAGATTTCGCACGTAGCGGGCGTTTTTCTCGATAAACTCGCGACGCGGCTCCACTTCCTCGCCCATGAGCCGCTCGAACAACAGCGAAGCCTGCGTGGCCTCATCGATCATGACCCTGAAAAGGGTGCGCTTCTCCGGATTCATCGTCGTGTCCCACAGCTGATCGGCGTTCATCTCACCGAGCCCCTTGTAGCGCTGCACGTTGACTCCCCCCTTCGCGCCATCGAGACTCGCCAGGATCTCCTCTCGCTCTTCTTCCGAGTAGCAGTAGAACTCCTTCTTGCCCTTCTGGATGCGGAAGAGAGGCGGCTGGGCGATGTACACGTAGCCGGCCTCGATCAGCTCCTTCATCTGGCGGAAGAAGAAGGTGAGGAGAAGCGTCCGGATATGAGCGCCATCCACGTCGGCGTCGGTCATGATGATCGTCTTGTGGTACCTGGCGGAACCGATATCGAAGTCATCGCCGATGCTGGTGCCGATGGCCGTGATGATCGCCCGTATCTCGGTGTTGGAGAGGATTCGATCGATCCGCGCCTTCTCGACGTTCAGGATCTTTCCACGGAGCGGAAGGATCGCCTGAAAAGTCCGGTCCCTGCCCTGCTTCGCTGTGCCCCCAGCGGAGTCTCCCTCGACGAGATACAGCTCGGAGATGGAGGAGTCGGTGATCGAGCAGTCCGCCAGCTTCCCGGGGAGGATGCCTGTTTCGAGCGCCGAACGTTTGCGGGTGAGGTCGCGTGCCTTCCTGGCAGCGTCCCGAGCGCGTGCCGATTGGACCGCCTTTTCGATGACCGTCTTGCCAGCCGCGGGATGCTCGTCGAGCCACGTGTAGAGCTTTTCGTTGACCAGGCTCTCCACGATTCCGCGGACTTCACTGTTGCCCAGCTTGGTCTTCGTCTGCCCTTCGAACTGCGGCTCGAGCACCTTTACGGAGAGGATCGAGGTAAGCCCTTCCCGCACGTCGTCGCCGGACAAGCCGAGGTCTCCCTTCTTCAGCAGACCGTGTTTGTCGCCGTACGAGTTGATCGTCCGGGTGAGCGCGGCCTTGAAGCCCGTAAGGTGCGTCCCGCCCTCATGGGTGTTGATGTTGTTGACGAAGGTAAAGGTGTCCTCGTTGTATCCGTCGTTGTACTGCATCGCGACCTCCACCTCCACGTCGTCCTGGAGGCCCGCGAAATAGACGATATCTTCGTGAAGCGGCGTCTTCTGCCCGCGGAGGTACGCGACGAACTCCGAGATGCCGCCCTCGAAGTGGAAGATCTCCTCGCGCCGGCCGTTTTCGTTCTCTTCCCGCTCGTCCCGAAGGATGATGGTCACACCCCGGTTCAAGTACGCCAGCTCGCGCAGACGTCCGGCGAGGGCATCGAATTGATAGCTCAGCTCGGTGAAGACCTCCGGATCGGGCTTGAAGCTCACCTCGGTGCCCGTCTCTTTCGTCTTTTCACCCCTCTCCAGCTCGGTGGTCTTGAGGCCCCGCGAGAACGTCTGCCGCCACACGTAGTCGTCACGGGCGACTCTAACCGTGAGCCACTCGGAGAGAGCGTTCACGACGGAAACACCGACCCCGTGCAGACCGCCGCTGACCTTGTAGCTGCTCTTGTCGAACTTTCCGCCGGCGTGGAGCGTCGTCAGCGCCACCTCGACGCCCGGAAGCTTCTCGGTCGGATGCATGTCGACCGGAATGCCGCGGCCGTTATCCCGCACCGTGACCGAGTTGTCCTCGGCGATCACCACCTCGATCTCGTTGCAGAAACCGGCCATCGCCTCGTCTATCGAGTTGTCGACGACCTCGTAGACGAGGTGATGGAGACCGCGCGCGGCGGTCGAGCCGATGTACATGCCCGGCCGTTTGCGGACCGCCTCCAGGCCCTTGAGGACCTGGATTTGCCTCGACGTGTAATCGTCCGAGTTGCCCTTGCCGGTCGCCTTCTTCGCCGATTTCGCCTGGTTCGTCTTGGTGGCTTTCTTGGCCATCTAACCCTTTCCTGCCTGCACGAATACGATCTTCTCGATTCGGCCCCGGCGTCTGCCCGCGTTGATCCGGCAGAGCAGCTCGTGGCGCATCATGTTCAGCTCGCTGAGCCAGGCCGCGCTTACGACCTCGACGAACAGCGTTCGGCCACTTACCCGTGTGCCAACGGTCACGCGCGCGATGTGCGGGCCGACGAGCTTCTCCCAGTCGAGAGCCACGCCGGCACGCTCGACCCGCTCCGTGACCCCGAGTCGGTCGAGGAGCCCGCCTACGAGGTCACCCACTGGCTCGGGGCGTTCGCCCCGCTTGCGGCTGAGCCGCTCCGAGCGCGATTCCAGCTGGCTTCCGCTCAACAGCTCCGTCCTCTGCTCATCGCTCGAGCCGTCCCCCGCTGATGTTCCACTCCTCGAGCCCACCCCTGAGGACGACGTCGGCCGGTTTTGGGGCCGTGAGAACGGTCTGGCCGGAGCGACCATCCTCGAGCAGCGCGAGCAGGCTGCCGGAGCGTTCGCGGTCCAACTCGGCGAACACGTCGTCGAGCAGATAGACGGGCTCAACGCCCGCGCGATCCCGCAGAGTGTCCGCCTCAATCAGACGGAGCGCGAGAGCGGCCGTCCGCTGCTGGCCGCCAGAGCCGAACCGCCGAATGGCCCGGTCTTCCTCGTCAGCGACCGCAGAGCTCAGATTGAGGTCATCCCTGTGCGGACCCACCAGGGTCCTTCCCTGCTGTCTCTCCCGCTCCTCCGCCGAGGCGAGAGTCTCGCGAAAGCGCGCCTCCCAGGTACTCCCGTCAGCCTCCGACGAGGGCAGGCCGACCAAAGACCGGTACTCGAGGCGCGCTCCCGGCCCCCCGGAAATCGCCTCGTGGTATCGGGAGAATCCGTCCGCCCGCTCCGCCGCCCACTCGGCCCTCGCGCTCATCACCGAGGTCCCGGCGCTCACCAGTTCGTCGGTCCACGGCTGCAGCTCGTCGGAGGACGCAGCGCTCCGCAGCGCGCCGTTTCGCTGAGCCACGGCGACCCGACACCGTTGCAGAGCAGCCAGATAGTCCGGCCGGACAAGCGACAGGAGGATGTCCAGGAAGCGCCGGCGAGCGGCAGGAGGGCCGCTCACCAGCTCGACATCGGCCAGGCCAAGGGCCACGACACCGAGCGTTCCGAGCGCATCCGAGAGACGCTCGACCTCGACGCCGTCGACCTCCACCTTCTTGCGGCGTGTGCTCTTTTGGTAGGCTGCCGCGATCCTCCGCTCCCCATCCGGGCCCTCCACCGTGCCTTCGATCCGAAAAGTGTCGTCGCCGAGCCTCACCAGTTCGGCGTCCGGCGCTCCGCGGAAGGAGCGGAAGATGCCGAGATAGTAGATCGCCTCGAGAAGGTTCGTTTTTCCGGAACCGTTCGGACCGACAATGGCGACTCCGGAAGGCGGGAACTCGCATGCGAGGTCCGCGAAGTTGCGGAAGTGCCTGAGGCGGAGCGCCTTGAGAATGACTCTTTCAGTCGGCGAATCTACCTCTACCGGGCTCGTCGGGATGGTTGCTCGGGACAGCACTTCCGGACTTTTCAAGATATACCGCAAACCCTTGTGCTGCAACGAGAATCCCGATATTCGGTGCGTGCCGGAAAACAGGCGCCACCTGCTCCTCGTGACGAGCTCAACGCTTCACGAAATCACTGACGACGGGCGCCTCCCCGCTGTAGTCGTAGAACCCCCTGCCCGTCTTCCTCCCGTGGTGGCCCGCAGCATACATCCGGCGCAGGAGAGGCGGCGGAGCGAATCGCTTCTCTCGGTACTCCTCGAACATGATCTCGGTGATCAAGTAGAGGGTATCGTTACCGACGAAGTCGGAGAGGGCGAAGGGACCCATCGGATAGCCGCAGCCCAGCTGCATTGCGGTGTCGATATCCGGGATCGAGCCGATCCCCTCCTCGTAGGCGCGGATCGCGTCAAGCATGTACGGCACGAGAAGCCGATTCACGATGAAGCCGGAGTTGTCCCGGCACGCCACCGGGGTCTTGCCCAGCGAGCCCGCGAACTCCATCGCCGTCTCGAAAGTCTCCGTCGACGTGCCTCCCGCCCGCACGACCTCGACGAGGGCCATGACGGGGACCGGGTTGAAGAAGTGGAGGCCCACGAACCGATCCGGCCGGCCCGAGCTCACCGCCATCTCGGTGATCGTCAGGCTTGAGGTGTTCGACGCGAAGATCGTCCGTTCCGGGCAAAGCCCATCCAGGCTCCTGAACAGCTCGTTCTTCGCTCCGATGTCTTCGATGATCGCCTCGATGATCACGTCGCAATCCGCCAGAGGCTCGAGCTCGACCGTTCCGGCTATGCGAGTCAGCGCCCCATCCCTCCCCTCCGCCGTCAGCTTCTCCTTCTCCACGGCCCGGTCGAGGCTCCTTCGGATCGCCGTCAGGCCGGCCTCCAGCGGGGCCGTCGCGATCTCTCGCAGGATCGTCTCGTATCCGGCCGCCGCGCTCACCTGCGCGATCCCGCTTCCCATGAGTCCGGCCCCGACGACTCCGACCTTCCTTATCTCGCCCACGCGCCTCTCCTATCGTTCACAGATATCCTATCGCCCAGTCAGCGCATAGCAGGTTACGTGGCGCGGTAACAGCTACTTACGGAGCGTCCTGAAGGCGGCGGCGTGAGAGCCGGAGCGTCCTGAAGTGAATCAGACGCCGTCCGGCCGGCCGGACCTGGATCCGCTGAGCAGCCATTCCCGCCACCCGGACCCATCCTTCTCCCCACCGATTTGCCCTTGCTCCAGCCGATCCAGGAGCCCAAGGACCGCGAGCTCGATGCGATCCCTCACTTTGTGGATGGTCCGGCCCGCAGCCCACGAGGCGACCCCCAGGAAGCCGATCGCCAGAAAGGGAGCGATCACGATCGCTGCGCCGGTACCGGCGAGGATCGCGGATCCGATGGCGCCCGCCGTGCCGGTGGCGCCCAAGCCGAGAAGCCAGCCGGTCGCTTGTCCCGCCCGCAGGTTTCGAATATCGACCGAGAGAGTGACGAGCGACCAGCCCTCCTCCAGCCCCTCCACGGCCAGCTGGACGTTCCGTGCCTTCGCCAGGTCATAACCGTGCCCACCCACATCGAGCGAACGTTGCATCTGCTTGAGCAGGCCCGCCGCGGGCTCCCAAAGCGAGCGACCTGGTTTCTGGCGGACGGAGTGTAGGCTCTCCTTCTCCTCGAGATGCCGTTCGAGCCGCGCCTGCACCTCCGACGGATCGCCACGCACCGCACGACTCTGCCGAACGACGCCGGGCCCCCAGAGCCGCGCCGGCAGGCCGCCATCGACAGGGACGGTCGGCAGGAGAGACTCGGCCTGGACTTCGGCCAGGGCTCGCCGCACGTGGCGGGACTCGAGGCCCACCTCCTCGGCGATTCGCACGACCTCGCCGACATCCAGGTCGGTGACGTCCTCGCCCTCGTCGAGCTGGAGCTTCGCGGCCCGACGGAAAACTCGCTCGAGCTCGCCCGAGGAAACCCGCCTGGCGGGAAGTCCGGACGTCCCGGCCTCGGCAGGACTGCCGGCGAACGAGTCGGGATCAGCCATCCGGCCCACTGCGAGAGGACAGCTTTCCGGCCTTTCGCTCCTCGGCGGGCGCGGTCGTGCCCGACGCCAGCCGGCCACGCGCTTCACGATCGCCCTCGATCTCGCCTCGAGAGTCGGCACTTTCGAGCGCCGTCGGGCCCTCCTCCGGGGTGCCTTCCGCCGCGGCGACCTCCGGGACACGGGCGGTCGTCTTCATGGCCTGCAGGAAGGGCGCGAAGTCCAGGGGAAGCGGGAATAGCGTCGTCGAGTTGTTCTCGGCAGCTATCTCCGCTGCGGTTTGCAGGAAACGCAACTGCAACGACGCCGGTTGGGTGCTCAGAACTGCCGCTGCCTGACTCAGCTTGTCGGCGGCCTGCAACTCGCCCTCTGCGTTGATCACCTTGGCTCGCCGCTCTCTCTCAGCCTCCGCCTGCCGGGCGATCATGCGCTTCATCTCCTGCGGCAGGTCGACGTCCTTCACCTCGACGGCCGTCACATCGATCCCCCACACGTCCGATCCCTCATCGATGATCTGGCGCAGGATCTCGTTGAACTTCTCCCGCTCGGCCAGCAGCTCGTCCAACTCGGCCTGTCCGATCACCGAGCGCAACGTCGTCTGGGCGAGCTGGGAGGTAGCAAACAGGAAGTCCTCGATCTCCAGGACGGCCCTCTCAGCGTTCGCCACGCGGAAGTAGAGTACGGCGTTCACCTTCACCGAGACGTTGTCGCGCGTGATCACATCCTGCGGTGGGATGTCCATCGCGATGATGCGGAGGCTGATCCGGACCATCCTCTCGACCCCGAACGGGACGAGGAAGATCAGGCCAGGGCCTCGAAGCGGCCGCACCCTCCCCAGTCGGAACACGACCGCTCGTTCGTATTCCCTCAGAATCCTCAGGCTGGTGGCGAGCGCGGCCGCGCCACCGATGGCCAACAGGGCTAATATCGGTTCCATGCTAACACCTCTTCCCCCGTGCGGTCGGGACAGGACACCTCGTGTCCAGCGTCGACCGGACACATGGTAAAGCGTTCTAGTAAAGTGCTGCTGTCATATCTCGTTTCGGGCCAACCTAAACCTCAACGACGACGGCGATCCCCTGGCCGCCACCGATGCATGCCGAGCCCAACCCCAACCCTCCTCCACGCCGTCGGAGCTCATGCAGCAGATGGGCGGTGATCCGAGCCCCGCTCGCGGCCAGCGGGTGAGTGATGGCGATCGCGCCGCCGTTGACGTTCACCTTCTCACGGTCGAGGTCGAGCTCCTTTTCCACCGCGACGTACTGCGGCGCGAACGCCTCGTTCACCTCGACGATCGTCATGTCATCGAGCGAGAAACCGGCGCGCTCCAGCGCCGCACGCGAGGCCGGCGCGGGACCGAGCCCCATGATTCGCGGCGGCACGCCGACTACCGCCCAGGAGACGAGGCGACCGATCGCCTCGAGCCCTTCGGCGCGGGCATACTCCGCATCAGCGATCACCAGCGCCGCCGCCCCATCGCCGATGCCGCTCGCGTTCCCCGCGGTGACGAGACCGTCTTTCTTGAAGTAGGGCCGCAGCTTGGCGAGATCCTCGAGGTTCGTGTCTGGACGCATGTGCTCGTCGGCCCGGAACTCAACTTCCCTGCCCTTCACCTCGACCGTCACCGGGACGACCTCGTCATCGAATCGACCTTCGTCCCAGGCGGCCTTCGCCCGCCCCTGGCTCCGAAGTGCGTATTCATCCGCCTCGAGGCGCGTGACGTCGTACTCGTCCGCCAGGTTCTCCGCCGTCTCGGCCATCGAACAGCCGCAGTAAGGGTCCATCAGCGCTTCCCACAGCGTGTCCTCGAAAGGTGCGGCGGGTCCGAGGCGGAGCTTCCCCCAGCGAACGCCGCGCACGACGTGCGGGGCCTGACTCATCGATTCGGTCCCGCCCGTCAGGCAGAGCTGGCTGTCACCGAGCAGGATCGCTTCGGCCCCATCGATCACGGCCTGAAAGCCTGAACCGCAGAGGCGGTTCAACGTGGCGGCAGGAACCTCGATCGGCAGACCGGCCCGAAGGCCGACGTGGCGCGCCAGGTAGATGGCGTCGGCTGATGTCTGGATCACGTTCCCGAAGAAGACGTCCCCGAAGGCCTCCGAACTCGCTCCGGAGCGCTCGATCGCCGCCTCCGCGGCGACGACCCCGAGGTCGGTCGCCGTCTGCTCTCTCAGGCTGCCCCCAAAAGCGCCGAAAGGCGTTCGGACTGCAGATAGGAACACCACGTTCCTTTCACTTCCCATGGTCCCCATAATTCCAAGCCTCTCCGGCTGATCGTCGTATGGTGCACGCACAACTGTGGAACGCCGTCGCGGAAGGTGGTGGGAGACGGCCGTGGAGCACGAGTCTAAGCCTACACCGAAAGGTGTTTTTTGGCACCGCCGGATCGAGAGCCGGCTCAGTCTCCCCCGGCCACGTCCTCCGCGATCCACCGGCCCACCTCCTCGGTGGTTCGATCACCCCCGAGGTCCGGTGTCCTGATCCCGGCGTGAAGCGCTCGATCCACCGCCGATTCGATCCGGTCGGCTGCCTCCGCAGCGCTGTTCTCGCGGGCGAGCATGGCAGCGCTCAGAACGGCCGCCATCGGATTCGCGATCCCTCTTCCGACGAGGTCCGGGGCGCTGCCATGAACCGGCTCGTACAGTCCACGGCCGATGAGATCCAGATTCGCCGATGGAGCGAGGCCGAGGCCACCGACGAGGCCGGCACCGAGGTCTGAGAGGATGTCGCCCAGGAGGTTCTCGGCCACGATCACATCGAAACGGGCGGGGTGCCGCACCAGCTCCATCGCCAGGGTGTCCACATAGCGCGTCTCCGCCTCCAGCTCCGGATACTCCTCCGCGATCTCCAGGAAGACCCGCCGCCACAAACCGTAGACATGAGGGACGGCGTTGGCTTTGTCGCCGAGGGTCACGCGACGTCGACCATCGCGCCGGGCCAGATCGAACGCCGCACGAACCAACCGCTCGACCCCGTAGCGCGTCGCCAGTGACTCGCTGATGGCCACCTCGTGCGCGGTGCCCGGCCGGAGCGAGCCTCCGGAGCCCGTATAGAACCCCTCGGTGTTCTCGCGCACGATCGCGATATCGATCGTTTCGTTCTCGGTGAGCCGGAGCGGGGTGAGGTCCGGGCTTCGTAGCCTCACCGGGCGGAGGTTGACGAAGAGGTCGAGGCCGAAGCGAAGGCCGAGTAGGATGTCCCGTGCATGCGCTCCATCCGGGACGCGAGAGTCGCCCACCGCTCCGACTAGAATCGCCGAGAAGTCATCGCGGAGCCGGGCGAACGCATCCTCTCCAAGGGTCTCGCCCGTGGTGAGGTAGTGATCAGCGCCGTGCGGAAACGTCTCGAACTCGACGGAAATCCAGCCGGCGGACTCGGCCGCCTCCAGAACCCGACGTGCCTCTCGAACGACCTCGGGTCCGATACCATCGCCCGGTAGAAGGGCGATTCGGATCACGCGCTCGCGGTGCTCGCCGCGGCGACCCCCTTGCCGCATCTGGGGCAAAAGGCCCACTCCGCGGTCATCTCCTCGCCGCACGCCTGGCAACATGGCCGATCCTGGTCCTCACCGCAGAACACGCAAAAGCGCAGGTCAGGTCGAGGGGGAAGCTCGCGGTTGCACTTCCAGCACGCCGCGTGCGCCGGCAGATCCTCGTCCGGCGTACCCGCGGGTCCGGCGACCGGCAGGTCCGAAAGCGTCGCGGGTTCGAATGCAGAGCTTTCGGGCGCCTCGCCGGCCAACGCGGATGCCGGGGCATCGAAGACAGTGCTCAGATCCGACTGAATCTCCAGCTGGGCAGCCGCGAAGTTCTTGAGAAAGCCGAGGCCGGGCTCCGGCGAAGCCGCCTCGTCCCTCACGGCAGAGCGCAGCTCGGTCTCCGCCGAAAGCAGGTATCGCTCGCTGGTGAGCAGCTCCAGCATCTCGATGTCGTACTCGGCCTTGGTGGCGTAGCCGACCGAACCGCGGCAGATATGGTAGGGAAGCAAGGTTCGATGAAGCTCGGCGACCGAGACCGAGGCATCCCCAGCACGACCCGCTTCATCCAGACGACGGGCGAGCAGCGCCGCCAAAGTCTCGACGCTCATAGCCCGAGCCTCAGGGCGCCGGCCTTCTCGGAGCCGCGGATAAAGGCCTCCGGATCATCATCCGGGACGGGTATTCCGGTCGTGCAGTGTATGATGCTCGCGGCCGCCCGCATGAACTGGCCCAAAGACATCGTGGGATCCGGACCGTTGTCTCGCAGCGCCCGCACGATCTCCTCCCAATCGCCGGTGTAAACGCGACCGTCTCTCGCGTGCACGATGTGCGAAGGCTTGCCGGGCAGGCCAACGAGATCCAGCTGGCCCGGCGCGAACGTGTGCTCGGTTCTGGTCTCCAGGGCTGCCAGCAGCCGATCCTCCGGAGTGGGCTCGACGGTGAGCTCCCGGAGGCGGGAAAGATACGGGTCGAGCATCGGAGAGTCTTCGGGCTCTCGATGGTAGCTCCGCAGCAGCTCGATCGTCCGCCGCAAGGCGAGCGCATCCCAGAACTCCGCCGGTGGGACCCGTTCGAGCGTCGCGAGCGCTCGCTCCAGCTCTCCCTTCTCGTACAGCACCGTTCCGAGGAAGACCCTCGCCTCATGCTGCCCCGAGTCCTCCTCGAGCGCCCGCTCGAGATAAGGCTGTGCTTCCTCCGGCCGACCGAGATTGTAGAGCGTATAGGCGATCTCCGCCGCGGCATCCGCCGGACCTCCGTTCCGCAGGCTCCGCTCGAAGAACGCAAGCGCCCGCTCGTACAAAGCCTCCCGGTAGAGCGCTCGACCGATCGCCAGCGCGAGCTCGGCCTCGGCGTCGCTGCCCAGGATCATAGCCCGGTCGAAGACGGCGAACGCTCGTGCTCGATCCAACTTGAGCAGCGCTTCGCCAAGACCGATCAGCGCGTCCTCGTGATCCGGATCGATCTCCAACACCTCTTCGAACGCTCGCCGGGCCCAGACGTACTCCTCGCAAGCCAGTTCGGCGTACGCCAGCGAGACTCGCAGGTCGAGGCTCTCCGGGTAGTCCGAGATCCCTTGATTCAGAAGACGGCGGGCGCTCTCCCACTCTCCACGCTCGTACAGCTGCTGTGCCTCGCGATCGTACCGTTCGCTACTCCAGACTTCCCCGTTCATGCTGGCCGCTTCCTTCCCTTCAGGTTTCGACCGCCGGTCTCCTCGTCGGCCGGCATGTCGTCGCCGTCCGCGGGGCCACCGGGATGGTGCAACTCCAGCAGTGTGACTCGCCTGTCGGCCACCTCCCGGACCTCCAGCTCGGCCTCACCCAGCATGACGCGCTCCCCCTCCTCCGGGATACGTCCCAGGGTGCCGATCACGTAGCCGGCTACCGTATCGTACTCATCGTCGATCCCGGGCAGATCGAGCTCCTCCACAAGGTCCGCTAGCGACATTCCGCCGTCCACCTCGACGCGGCCGCCGGGCTTCACGGCGATGTCCGGCTGCTCGGCTACATCGTGTTCGTCGTAGATGTCTCCCACGATCTCTTCGAGAAGGTCTTCCAGGGTCACGATGCCGTCGGTGCCGCCGAACTCATCGACGACGACGGCCAGGTGTACCTTCTGCCGTCGCATCTCGGCGAGCAGATCGTCCACGTGCTTGCTCTCGGGCACGTAGAAGGGAGCGCGCGCCCCATCGACCGCCCTGAAACCGGACCAGTCGTCCTTCAAGAACCAGCGGAGAAGATCCTTGACGATGAGCACGCCCACGATCTTGTCGATCGAGGCTTCGTACACCGGGAATCGGGAGTGGCCGGTCCGAGCCGCCACCTCGAGCACTTCCTCGAGCGTGGCATCGGCCGGCACGGCCTGGATATCGGGGCGCGGAGTCATCACCTCTCGGGCCACCGTGTGCGTGAGCTCGAACACGCCGTGGATCATCGCCTCTTCATCCTGCTCGACGGCTCCCTCGCGCAAGCTGTCCTGAAGCAGGATCTGTATCTCATCGGGGCTGTGTACGGTGTGGTGCGCGTCGATGCCGGGCATGCCCAGCATCCGCAAGACAAGGTTCGCCGATCCGTTGATCAGCCAGAGGCCCGGTCGGATCAAGAGGTTGAACAGCTTGAGGCCCGGTGCGGTCAGCCTGGCTACCTTCACCGGGCGGATGATCGCAATCATCTTGGGGACCTGCTCGCCCAGAACCACGTGAAGGAAGGTGATCAGCGAGAAGGCGATCACGATCGCCGTCGTGTGGGTGGCGATCGAGCTCCAGGGACTCGGCCATCCGACGAAGACCCGCTGCAGCGTGTCCGCGATCGCCCTTTCCCCGATCCAGCCCAGACCGAGCGAGGCGAGCGTGATCCCCAGCTGGGCGCCCGAGACCGAGAGATCGATGTTCTCCTGCGCGTTCTCTACGATCCGGGCTAGACGGTCGCCGCGGTCGACGAGCTCCTTGATTCGTGATCGGCGAGCGCTGACGAGCGCGAACTCGACCGCGACGAAGTAGGCGTTCGCCGCGACCAGCGCGACCACCGCTGCCAGCTTCAGAAGGAGCTCAGCGTCCATTCGGATGACAGTGTACCCGGGCCCGCTCGGCAGCTTGCGGAAAGCGACGGGCGATCGTGGTCGAGGCCGACGGGATCCGCCGGCGGCCCTGGGCTATCGGGACAGGACTCAGGCTGCGTTTACCTCGTCTCGCTCGCCTTCAATATCGGAACTCTCCTCCTCAGCGTCCTTAGGTGTGTCGGTATCACCGTGCCGCTTGGGCGGCATGCAGTACCGCTGTCCTATCTTTTGTAGCTCGCCGAGCTCGATCTTGCTGAGGTCGGGATAGCGTTCCGCCAGGTAACCCACGGTATCGGCGAGCCACTCCTCCCGCTGGCCGAACTCGGCTTCGAGCACGCCGCAGCGGCGGATGTGGCTGAATAGTTCATCTCTGGCTCTCTCGAGCGAACTCGGGCTGTAGCTGTTCGTTCCCAACGGCTCACCTCCGTAATCGTTTCCGGCCACCCACCCTTTCCTGGCAACGGGGGCCTGCATTGTCGAGCTTCTAAAGTCGCGCGAGCGCGCACACATATACTATTCGGGCGATCCGCTTCCCGCAAAAGAGCTTACGCTTCGCCCCCTGAGCTCAGCCGCAGCCCGCGAAGCCGTCGGTCCCTGGAGGCTTGAAAGACACTCCAGAGCTGGGGAAGCGCTCGAAACCGGCTGCGGCGGAATCGGCGCGAGTAATCCGGGTCCGTTGCCAGTTCGTCGGCCTGCCGCACGTGCGGCCAGACCGACATCAACAGCTCCGCGTTCGCGGCCCAACCCTGATGCTTCAACAGCCGGCTGTCGCCCGCTCTCCCCAGCGCCCGCTTGAGGACGAATAACCGGTAGAGGCGGTAGCCGCGGAAGGGGTCCGAGATCTCGGGTGGGGTCGGCAACGAACGGGCGAGCACCACCGAGGCCTTCCGCGCGAAACGAACGGAGCGCGGGCATAGGTCATCCCGATCGCTCGAGGCGGTGACGAGATCGATCCCACCCTCGAAACGCTTCAACATCTCGGGTATCGCCTCCGGTGGATCGGTGAAGTCTCCCTGCATGCAGATGAAGGCATCCCGCTTCGGGTACGCAGACCGCTTCACCGCTTCCCGAAGCAAGCGCTCCACGGAGGCCGAGTAGCCGATCCGGCGTGGCTGCTTGAGGACGGTCAGAGGGAGCACACGCCTATAGGGCTCCAGAACCTCCGACGTCCCGTCCGTAGAGGCATCGTCCACGACGAGCATCTGGAAGTCCCGCTCCAGCTCCGTGAGGATCTCCCGGACCCGCCACAACAGGAGACCCAACGTGCGCCGCTCGTTGAAGGCGGGCACTCCGACATAGATCACGAGCTCGTGCCTCCTATCTCGGCGTCAGGAGCGCGGCGGGTAAAATCATCTCCTCAGGGCTGATGCCGCCGTGCAGGAAGCTGTCACGATAGCGATTCTGGTACTCGCGGAGCTTCGTCGGATAGACGAAGAAGAAGTCGTCGCGGCAGACGAGGTAGTTCGTCTTGATCCCGCCGGGCGGCAAACGGAGAGCGTCGGCTTCGGCCTTGGCCAGGACGGCCGACGGGTTCTCTACCCTGAGATCATCCCCGAACTTATACCGCAGGTTCGCCGAAGCGTCGCGCTTCGCGTAGACGGTGGCGGGCCGATGGCAGTGCAGCGAGCCGTGATCCGTCGTGAACAGCACCTTGACGCCCTGCCGGGCCGCCTGCCTGAGCGCCTCGAAGGCGGCCGAGCGCTCGAACCAGGTAACCGTCAGGCGGCGCAGCGCACTCGCGTCTCGCGCGATCTCCCAGAGGAGCTTCGATTCGCTACGGCCGTGGGTCAGAAGGTCCACGAACCCGAAGACCAGCGCGGTCACCGAAGCATCGGACAGGTAGCTGCCCAGCCGGCCGAGCATCGCCCCGCCCTCCTCGCTCGAGAAGATCTTCTCGTAGTGCGTGCGCACGGGAGCGCCGATCAACTCCTCGAGATGGTTGTGGAGCAACTCATCCTCGAACCAGTTGTAGCCGGATTCCTCACCACCCCCCCACCAGCTCTCGTGCCGCTCCGCGAGCTCGTCCGGGAAAAGTCCGCTGAAGATCGCGTTTCGCGAGAAGGGCGTCGCGGTGGGAAGAATGGAGGAGTAAAGGGTCTCCTCGACCTCGAAGTACTCGCTAATCTGAGGTACGACCGCCCGCCACTGATCCAGCCTCATGCAGTCCATGATCATGAGCAACGCAGACTCGTCCCCGAGGACGGGCTGCAGAAACCGGGGCAGGACGTCCACGGAAAGCGACGGCCCGCGCTCGCCACCGGCGTGGACCCACTCCTCGTACTGGTCGACGACGAGATCACAGTAGCCGCGCCGCACATCGGTCATCAGCGAGTCCAGGATCTCCTTCAGGCCTCGCTCGTTCGACTCCTCCAGTCGCAGCTCCCAGTTCACCATCTCGGAGTAAAGCTCCGCCCACTGCTTCCAACTGTCCGCGTGCGAGACCTTCTCGCGCAGCTCGCCAAATCGCCGGGCGAAGTCGCGTGAGATCTGCTCGTGCCGGAGTGCCGGTCCCGCCAACAGGCGGGTCACCACCGAAAGCACCTGGCGGGGACTCGTGGGCTTCACGATGTAGTCGTCCGCCCGCCGGCCGATCGCCTCGTGCATCGTCGAGTCGGCTTCGCTCTTCGTGACCATCACCACGGGCAGGCGGGGAGCGCGCCGCCTGAGCTCCTTGAGGACGTCGATCCCCCTCAGGCCGGGCATCTGCTCGTCCAGGAGCACGAGATCGTAGGATTCCGTCCGAAGGAGCTCGAGGGCATCGTTGCCGTTCATGATCGGGTCTACGACGTACCCCGCGTTCCGGAGAAGCATGAGATGCGGCTTGAGGAGGTCGGCCTCGTCGTCGACCCAGAGTATCCGGTCGGGCCGCGCCCCGGCTCCCCTTACCGGCCCGACGCGGCGCGTCGCCGACTCGGAGGTACGAGCCCGGTCTTCTACGGCCATCCGATCTCTTCCCTCGCCTTTGGATCCAGTTTCCGGACAAGCCCTCCGATGGCGGCGGTCGCGACCAAGAGGGGACGGTGCTTGCAGGGTCCGGTACCCGGACGCCGCGATCGGGGATCCCAACTCCCCGAGAATACGGTAGAATCATCGGGAACTTCCTGCACGGGCTCGGGGAGAATGACCCGGAGCACGAGTCGTTCAACCAAGGATAACGATGACGCCTGCGCCTGCCGGCACGGCCGAGGCCGCCTCCCAGGACGCCTCGCGCGACGGGGTCGATTTCGGAAAGAAGAGCCGGAATGGCACCGGTTTCACCGCTATCCGTCCTCGAATCCTCTCCAGGTACCTTCTCAAGCTGCTCATCGGCCCCTTCGCCTTTGCCACCGTCCTCCTTACGACGCTGATGCTCCTCAACGAAGTCGTGAAGCGCTTCGGGGACCTCATCGGAAAGGGGCTTCACTGGACGGTGATCGCACAGGTCTTTGTGCTCTCGATCCCCTTCATACTGGCGATGACTCTCCCCATGGCGGTGCTCGTGGCCGTCCTGTACACGTTCAACAGGCTCGCCTCGGACAACGAGATCTCAGCCATGAAGGCGAGCGGTGTGAGCATGACCCGGCTCCTGTTGCCGGTCTGCCTGGCGGCCGTGATCCTGGCGGGCTTCATGGTGTGGCTGAACAACAGCCTGCTTCCGGAGTCCAACCACCGGCTCCAGGTGCTCCTGACGAGCATCTCGAGGAAAAAACCGACGTTCGTGCTTCGGGAGCGAACGATCAACGAGGTCATCGCCGGGCGGCTGTTCCTGCGCGTGGCCCGGATCGATCGAGATCGAAGTGCCCTGGGCGATATCGCTCTGTACGACGGGCGGGACCGAGAGCGCCCGCGGCTGATCTACGCCGACAGCGGTTCCATGGCGTACAACCCCAGTCAGACGGACCTGTATCTGACCCTGTTCTCCGGCGTGACCCACGAGCGAGAGCAGGACAAGGATGATGAGTACCAACGACTCTACTTCAACGAGCTGATCATGCGGATCTCCGACGTCTCCAACGAGCTGAAGTTGGACGACGTGGGACGCAGCGATCGCGAGATGAGCGTCGCGCAGATGCGACTCGAGGCGCAATCAGGCGTGCAGATCGCCGATACGGCAGCTGAGCGGAGCGCCCAGTACACGGCCGCCCTCGTCGAAGTGCTGCTCGGCGCCCGCGGCCCGCCCGAGCTGATCGGCCTCGCCCCCGAGGACACCACGGGCGCCGACCGCGAGGAGGGATCGGAAGCCCTACGGCGCGCGATGCGGTTCGTGACCGCGGAGGATCCGATCCGGCAGTAC
>Ga0255058_10000205_pt1 | contig 35193 bp, 33 predicted proteins | sample Cases_109_9_MG_FD_188637 | JGI IMG/M metagenome (GOLD analysis project Ga0255058, IMG submission 188637) | Seawater microbial communities from Amundsen Gulf, Northwest Territories, Canada - Cases_109_9 | ecosystem: Environmental > Aquatic > Marine > Gulf | place: Canada: Northwest Territories...
ATTTTCTTTTAATAAATTGATGGTTAAAGCACCTCTGAAATCATCTACATCTACATAAGCATCGTTGAAAATCTCAAAAAATTCTTTTGAATTTAATATGTCTTGATCAACAAAATTACCCTTTAATAGAGGATAGTTTTGTGTCGCGTCTCTATCCGTAACGATTAATAATACCTTTCCATATTCTGTCGCTTTTGTCTGTATTTTGAAAATTGAGGAGAAGAACGCGAGAAAATCATCCCTTTTCCTTGTTGCGATATGGTTCCAATGTTGATATCTAGCCTCTTTGGGCCCTAAGATATTAAGAGCTGCGTGATTATCGAAAAATGAGACACCATTGGCATCCTGATGTGTTGTAATAGCTGTCGCCAGAGAGGCTTCAAATAAATAATTAATAAAACCTCCCTTCTCTTTTTTCTTTAAAGCCATTGGAATATTATCAAAATGGGACAAAACATTTCTAATATTTCCGGTTGCTACATTTGTATTATACGCGCCTCTGGATTTTTCTAACTGTTTAATGTCTGCACCGCTTTTTTCCGCAAGTTCAGCTTCAAATATTTGCGTAATATAATCTCCTGTTGCCTTGTTTTTCAGCAAAAAGGAGAATCCTCCTTTTCTTAAGTATTCCCAGACCATAAAGAACGCTATTCGCAGGTTTTTGTATTTTGGATTTTTCTCTAAAGACTTCATTTCATTAATTGCAGTTATAAAATGGTTTGCGCCCCAGTTCAATACCACTGCATTGTCACCATTACTAAATATAAAAAACTCTAATGTTTCTTTCTTTATAACATTTTGAATATCTCTGTTCCTTAAACAATATTTGAAACCATGTCCGTGCCCACCTGGATAACCACCGTTTTCTTCAGAGATAATAAATTCTTTTGAATCATCTAACGCTTTAATAATCGGCAAAAGGGGCTGAACTGTTACGATAACCTTTAAATCTTTTAAATAATCCAACCGTTTTTTTAAGTATTCATCAATTGGTTTGTATGACTTGGAATTTGCAATAACGGCAACATGCCGGATTCCTGAACAATAAGCATGCATAATCATGCTCTCAACATTAGAAATATAGTTGCCATCTTTATCTTTTTTTGCGCTTAAACCTCTGGGGATAAATTCTTCAGAATCATGATCTTTAAAGAAAGAATATAATTCAGGGGAATATAACTCTTTTGTAAAAATATCAAAATCCGATTTTGACAGCCCTCGATAAAAAGTCGTGTCTGTGCCTCCTATCGCAATAACACATATTGTCCTGTTCATAACAGGAAGGTTGCTAAGACTGGTTTCCTCCAAAGGGGTGGTTGGTAATTCATCAAGCACTTTAATTGTTTCAATTTCACTTAAATGCTCCGTACTTTCAGAAAGAGTTTCAACATTGTAATTCTCTATATCTGAATATGGGTTTGATAAATTATTGCTACAGCCATTAACAAGCAATGTCAAATAATGAACCCATTCTTCAGCCAACTCCATGCCAAAATCATAACCGTCGTTCAACTGCATAATTATTTTATGAATTATAGCCGTAAGTTCACTTTTCCCTTCAATACCTTTTTCTAATAACCCTTTGACAGGCAGTTGGGCACTATTAAATTCTATCTTTATATTCTGCATATATAATTCTCTATTTGAAAACTATTTTTGGTCTTTGTATGAATCTAATACCCTTTAAAACAGGGAGTATAATGTAAGTATCACTTCCTTTCAAGAAGGAATAAACAACTATTTCTCATATGTGCACATCAAGCATGATGGATTTTCAAAACAAAAAGTTGCCATTTACATATCTTGTGTTATGATCATTACTAACAAAACACAGCTAGTAATTTTTTACTAAAATTTGTACTAAAGGCATGGACAAAAAAATATAAAAATTAAGGAAACTAACATGCTGAGAAAAGTCAATCCCACGGAAACTCAAACCTGGAAGAATCTCGTCGATCACTACAAAGAGATGAAGAATATTCACATGAAGGACCTTTTTGTTAATGATCCTGAGAGGTTCAATAAATCTGTCATTAGATTTAATGATATACTTGTCGATTATTCCAAGAACATAATAACGGAAGAAACACTAAAGCTATTATTTCAATTAGCTGATGATGTTGGCTTGAGAGACGCTATTGATCAAATGTTCACCGGCAATGCTATAAATGAGACAGAAAATAGAGCTGTCTTACACATTGCTTTACGGAATAGAGAAAACAATCCCATTTACGTTAATGGAAAGGACGTAATGCCGGAGGCAAATGCGGTTCTAAATAAAATGAAAGATTTCTCAGATAAAATCATCTCTGGAGAGTGGAAGGGGTTTACCAATAAGAAAATTACGGATATCGTAAATATCGGAATCGGGGGTTCTGACCTGGGGCCGGTAATGGTAACTGAATGCCTGCGGCCTTATGCAAAGGAAGGCCTGGAAGTTCATTTTGTTTCAAATGTTGATGGGACTCATATCAGCGAAACTTTGAAACGTCTTGATCCTGAAACCACTCTGTTTCTGATTGCCTCTAAAACCTTCACAACTCAGGAGACAATGACAAACGCGTTTGAAGCTAGAGAGTGGTTCCTGAAATGTGCAAAAGATCATGCATACGTTGCAAAACATTTTGTGGCGTTATCAACAAATATAGAAAAAGTGGAAGAGTTCGGTATTGACAAAGATAACATGTTTGTATTCTGGAACTGGGTTGGCGGCCGCTATTCACTCTGGTCTGCAATCGGTCTGTCTATAGCATGCTATATCGGATTTGAAAACTATGCTGAATTGCTGCAAGGCGCCTTTGAAATGGACAGCCATTTTAGAGAATCTCAATTCGAAAGAAACATTCCTGTCATCCTGGCCTTAATAGGAATCTGGTACAACAATTTCTCTGGTGCGCAGACAGAAGTAATCCTGCCATACGACCAGTATATGCATAGATTTCCGGCATACTTTCAGCAGGGAAATATGGAGAGTAACGGAAAATCTGTAGATAGAAACGGGAACAAAGTTAATTATCAGACAGGACCTGTTATATGGGGAGAGCCCGGAACAAATGGCCAGCACGCCTTTTACCAGTTAATCCATCAGGGGACAAAAATAATACCGGCAGATTTTCTTGCACCGGCAATCAGCCATAACCGGATTGGCGAACATCATAACATTTTATTATCAAACTTTTTTGCGCAGACAGAGGCCCTCCTGAATGGAAAAACCAGAGAAGATGTTATCGAAGAGTTAAAAAGGGATGGCAAGAATGATGATGAAATCCAGAAACTATACCCTCACAAAGTCTTTGAAGGCAACAGGCCAACGAATTCAATCTTGTTCAGTAAGCTTACCCCCAGAGTCCTTGGCAGTTTAATAGCGATGTATGAGCACAAAATATTTGTCCAGGGAGTGATCTGGAATATCTTCAGTTTTGACCAGTGGGGCGTTGAGCTTGGCAAACAACTGGCAAAAAAAATACTGCCGGAGCTAGGAGATGATAAACAGGTTGATTCCCACGATTCTTCAACAAACGGATTAATAAATGCCTTTAAAGAGATGAGAAGGTCTTCCGAGTAAGATTTACGATTTGGGATTTGTATTTTTTGCCATTCGTAAAGAAGGTTTCAATAATCTTAATTTTACAGAATTTAAGAGAATATTTGATATAATTGGAGACATCATCAAACTCAAGAACTAATATTATTGCTTAAGAAGGCAATTCCTTTCTCTATAAGATGGGCAAGTTAGTTTGATAATCTGTTTTTTAGGAGACACTATTATGTTAAGCAACTATACAGCTAAGTATACAAGAGTCGACTCTGGTTATATGGGCCAATTAGATGCATGGCCAGAGGTGATAACTGAAGGAAAGACATTAAACGAATGCAGAGAAATGCTTAAGGATGCATTAAGTGAAATGGTAGCAGCATATCGGCAACAAGAAAAAGATATCCCTTGAATTTACTCCATGGGCCATGGAGTATCATTCTTCTCTTCCACAAAATAGCAGAACAGATCCCATGTATATTCCTTATTGGATAAGGGACAGCGTAAAGTAACCTTACGCTCAGTTATATCGATAACTTCCCAATCACCATCACGTCTTGACCCATCGATCCTGATTTTTTGACCCACTTTAAAAGGATAAGGTTTGAAAATCGTCACCTTATGCTTTGCCATAGATTCCTCCTTTGAGTAGAAATATTGTAGACTAAAATTAAATTCTTAATTAACAATCTCCTTGATGATTTCTAGCTAACAGGAATCTCGTCAATCTTAGCGGCAAGGACAAAGTCGCTTTCTGTCAGACCGTTAATCTTGTGGGTACATATTGTAATACTAACTTTTCCCCAGGTCAGAAAGATATCAGGATGGTGTCCCTGCTCTTCTGCAATATCTCCCACCTTGTTTACAAATGCAAGCGCCTTTACGAAGTTTGGAAACTTATACGTCCTGGAAATGTGATGTTCCTCAATTACGTCCCATCCATCTACCTGTTCTTTAAGTTGTTCCAGTTCCTCGCCCTTTAATGGCGGCACTCCACCCTTACAGGGTACACACTCTTTTCTGGAAAGTGACATTCTTACTCCTTTCTTTAAAATCAGTAAAAATTCATACTAATGCCAACTATTGATAAAATCAATATTTATTTCTATCATATACCTGCCAAATACATGGGTTACAACTTGACATTATATGAAGGCAGGTGTATTTTAAGAATCCTATGAATCAAAAATCTATTCCAAAAGAATGTTTTAAAGACAAAAAGGTAACCGTAATGGGATTGGGATTATTTGGTGGGGGTGTTGGTGTAGCCAAATTCCTTGTTTCTCAGGGTGCAGACGTAATGGTTACAGACCTGAAAAGTGCTGAAGAATTATCAGTATCTCTTAAGCTCTTAAACGGCCTGCCTGTTGAGTTTCGGCTTGGAAAACACTCAGAAGAAGATTTTGCAGATGCGGATATGCTGATTGTCAACCCCGCTGTACCCAATGATTCAAGGTTTTTACAAATTGCGTGTGATAATAATGTGCATATTGATTCAGAACTGAACATTTTCTTCAGGCTTGTCTCTGCACCTGTAATTGGGATTACCGGCAGCAATGGTAAATCGACAACCACATCTTTGTTAGGAGAGATGCTGAAGGAAGCAGGAATTAAAACATGGATCGGCGGAAACATAGGCGTTTCATTATTGGAACATCTTGATGAAATAAAACCGGATGATGCAGTTGTCCTTGAAATATCAAGTTTTCAGCTTGATCTCCTCTCCAGAATAGAAATGAGTCCGCACATAAGTGTAGTAACAAATATAGCACCAAATCACCTTGACAGACACAAAACCATGGAAAATTATATAGACGCTAAGAAGGCAATGATTCGTTATCAAACAGAGGGTGATTACACAATACTGAATTATGACGATCCGATACTGAGAGAATGGGAAGGTGAATGCAAGGGCCACATTCTATGGTTCAGTGCCACAAAAGAACTGGAACATGGCGCTTTCCTGAAAAACAGTGAAATTATTATTAATCATAATTCTAACGTTATCCCATGCCCAATACAAACTAACATAAAGGGTGTCCATAATAGACAAAACATAATGGCCGCATCATATGCGGCAATCGCAATGCATGCAGACGTCAAGTCTATTAAAAATGCGATTGCAGGATTTACCGGGCTAGAACACCGATTGGAGTATGTAGACACTATTAATGAAGTACAATATTACAATGATTCAAAGGCAACAACACCGGAAGCCGCAATTGCCGGAATAAAGGCTTTTGATAACCCGACAATATTGATTGCAGGAGGGTATAATAAAAAAGTAAGCCTCAGTCAGTTTGCACGAGAATGTGCAGAAAACACAAAAAATGTAATCCTTGTTGGAGAGACTGCCAATAACATACAGGAACTTATTCAAGGCGTAAAGGGTGAAAAAGCTGGACCGGAGGTTTATGTAGCAACATCTCTTGATGAGTCGGTGAGAAAGGCATACGAGATTGCTGAAGCCGGTGATATCGTCTTACTATCACCGGCATGTGCAAGTTATGGTATGTTTACAAACTACGAAGAGAGAGGAAAAAGGTTTAAAGCTCTTGTCAACTATTTAGCTACAGATTCACCTTGTTAATTATGTGATATAGAAAAATAGGAAAAATAGGGACACATCCCATTTATTCTTGACAACAGTTGCATAAATGATATAAATAATAGACCATGCCACGGATAGCAAGGATAGTAGCAACGGAATATCCTCATCATATTGTACAAAGAGGTAACAACAGAGAAAAAGTCTTTGTCGTAAAAAAAGACTTCGAAAAATACATCTCCCTCCTCAAAAAATATTCTATAGAAAAAAATGTCGTGATACTTGCATATTGCCTTATGTCAAACCATGTACATTTGCTAGTAAAACCTTTAGGCAAAGACGGTTTATTCAAAATGATGCAAGGTACCACTCTTTGTTATACCCAATATTTTAATAAAAAGAACAAACGAACCGGACGTCTCTGGGAATGCAGGTATCATTCTACCATCATTGATGGAGAGAGATATTTGTGGACGGTAAACCGCTATATAGAAAATAATCCAGTAAGGGCAGGGCTAGTTAAGAATGCCGAAGACTATCTTTACTCAAGTGCAAGAACCCACATTTTAGGAGAGAGCAATACTCTTCTAAAAGAGCGACTATTTGATGAGGGTGAAGAATCCAATTACAAGAGATTTTTAGCAGGAGAGGAGGATAAGGTGAATTTAAGTGATATTAGAAGGCAAACAAGATTAGGCAAGCCTCTTGGGGATAGAGGATTTTTGGAAACACTTTCTAAAAAGCTAGGTTTCAATTTATCCTTTAGGCCTAAAGGCAGGCCTAAAAAAGGGATGTGTCCCTATTAAAATTATGAATAAAGCTGAACCTGACTCACGCAAATATATGCTCAAAGAAACTGCCATAGGTATCGTTAAGCGTCTCAGAGAAAGGGGCTTCATTGCGTTATTTGCAGGTGGTTGTGTTCGGGATATGCTGATGGATAGTGTCCCTGAAGACTATGACATTGCTACAGACGCCCGCCCCGATGATATTATAAATATTTTTGAGAGGACGGTTCCTGTTGGCATTCACTATGGGGTTGTCCTGGTCATAGAGAATGGCTTCGAATTCGAGGTTGCTACTTTCAGGTCAGACGGCACATACACTGATGGCCGTCACCCTGATACGGTAACATTCTGCGATGCCAGGGGTGATGCATTAAGGCGTGACTTTACCATAAATGGAATGTTTTACGATCCGGTTGATGATAAGCATTTTGATTATGTTGGAGGCAGGGATGATCTAAAAGCCCGTCTGGTTAGAGCCATTGGCGACCCTTCTGAAAGATTTAATGAAGACAGGTTACGAATGATAAGGGCAGTTCGTTTTGCATGCAAGTTTGACTATAAGATTGAAGACCAGACTGCAGAGGCCATAAGAAAACTTTACGATAAGATATTAACCGTAAGTATGGAAAGGACTAGAGATGAACTCCGAAAGATATTGACCGGCCCAAGCCCGCACACCGGCATCAAGATGCTTGATGATCTAAACCTATTGAATGAGATCCTTCCGGAGGTGACGGCAATGAAGGGTGTAAAGCAGCCTGAAAACTACCACCCTGAAGGTGATGTGTTTACACATACCCTGCTAACATTGTCAGAATTGGCTGCCTGCCGAGAATCAGCAGATAGCGGATTCGGCAAGCTCACCGCCCTGAGTTTATCGAAGGGTTGGGAGTTGGCAATGGCCGTACTCCTTCATGACATAGGTAAGCCCGTAACCTTTGAAGTTGCAGATCGAATAAGATTTAACAACCATGATAATATTGGAGCTGATATGTCTGAAAAAATCTGCGAGCGTTTAAGGATGTCGAATGCAGAGAAGGAACGTATAACCTGGCTGGTAAAGATGCATCTCTACCTGAGACATGCACAGCAGATGAGGATAAGCAAGCTGAAAAGGCTTTTTGCTCATGAAGGTTATCCTGAACTTGCAGAGCTTTATAAAGTAGATTCACTTGCCAGCACAGGGGATCTGGAGGATTACAACTTCTGTCAGAATATGTTTGAAGAATTGCAGGAGGAGGAGATAAAACCGGAACCCCTCATCACCGGTAATGATTTAATAGCAATGGGACTGAAACCAGGCCCAATCTTCTCAAAAGTCCTGGATGCAATAAAGGACGATCAATTGGAACAAAAGATTACGACTAAAGAAGAGGCATTAGAAAGAGCAAAAGAACTTGTAAAAACTTAAATAAACTTATACCCCTTAGTCCAATAAGGAAGCGCAACGCATAGGACAGAAAGGTAGAAAAACAGTGAAGGTCATAATAAAAGATTTAAAAAGAGAATACGATGGGTTTTTTAAGGTTGATAAGGCCGTCCTTCAACACGAGAAATTTGATGGTTCGATGAGCAGGGAAATTGACAGGTTAAATTTCGATAGAGGAGACACTGTAGCCGTTATCCTCTATAATAAAACTAATAATTCTGTTGTTCTGATCAGGCAATTTCGTTATCCGGCATATGTAGACGATGGCCCCGGATGGTTGATAGAATGTGTTGCAGGAATCAAAGACAACGGTGAAGTCGCAGTCGCAAAGAAAGAAGTACTGGAAGAGACCGGCTATGAGGTCGACGAGCTGAAATATCTAACACAATTCTACCCGAGCCCCGGAGGATGCTCTGAAAGAATATCCATATATCTTTCTCACGTTGAAACAGATGGTGAGACAAAAGAAGAGAAATACTTTGGCACAGGGAACGAAGATATTCAGGTTATAGAGATACCACTTAACAAGGCATTCGAAATGATTAAGAATGGAGAAATCTGTGATGGAAAAACCATAATAGGCCTTTTCTCCCTTCGTGATGAATTAGAGAAAAGCTAAAAGAGTATTATAATGAAGAATAAGACTGTATTCGTTGATATAGATACTCAATTTGATTTTATGAATCCCAAAGGGGCTCTTTATGTCCCGGATGCAGAAGACATAATCGATAACATTAAAAAACTCTTTAACTATGCAGAAGAACATAAGATTAAAATACTATCTTCAACAGATGCACACAAGGTTGATGACCCGGAGTTCAAACTCTTTCCCTCCCATTGTGTAAAAGACACCCCCGGCAATCAAAAGATTGAAGCCAGCACATGTAAAGATAATATCGTAATTGAAAATGTAGAGCAGGATATCACCGAATCCATACTGGAACACGAACAGATAATTGTTGAAGGCCAGACATTTGATATCTTCGAAAGCATCAACACAGACGAAATCGTGAAGAAACTGGATGCACATGATTACTTAGTATTTGGAGTTGCCACAGACTATTGTGTGAAGGCGGCTATTCTCGGGTTTTTAAAACACGGCTACAATGTTTCCCTGGTTACGGATGCAACAAAACCAATTACAAAAGAAGGAGAAGAAAAAGCCCTTAAGGAGATGAAAGACGCCGGTGCTGTTTTTACAACCACAGAGGATATCACAGCAAAGTAACTCCAAAAGAAGGGATTGCAGCTTAAAATATTCTCAGCGCTACTGTCGTATAATTTATAATGTTGAAAAGATTTGTAATATATTCAGTCTTAATTATATTATTCATAATGATTTTTCCGAGATTCATAGAAAAAAGATTAATTTTTCACCCTGACAGAGGTAATGACAGCATAACGCCGGATGCTTATGGCATTGAGTATGATGATGTTACATTCCGGACAGAAGACGGGCTGAACCTGCACGGCTGGTTCGTCCCGGGAAAAGGAACCTCACCCGATGTCGACCTGCATACACTCTTATGGTTTCACGGTAATGCCGGCAACATTAACCGCAGGCTCGATAACATAAAGATGATATATGATAGAGTGCCCGCAAATGTTTTTATCATTGACTATCGTCAATACGGCAGGAGTGAAGGCAAGGTATCTGAACAGGGAACCTATATTGATGCCAGGGCAGCCCTTGCGTATCTGCATTCACGAAAAGAGATAAATCATGAAAAGATCATCTTCTTTGGCCGTTCCCTTGGAAGTGCAGTAGCCGTTGAACTTGCCTTAAAGGAGAAATGCCGCGCCCTGATTCTCGAAACCCCCTTTACGTCTATAGAAGAAATGGGCAAAATGCTCTATCCATTCCTGCCTGTCAGTCTTTTATTAAAGACAAAATATGACTCTCTTGCAAAGATAGGAAACATAAAAGTACCTATCCTTATCATGCATGGAGACAAAGATGAACTTGTGCCGCTTGAACACGGAAGGGAGCTGTATGAGGCAGCCAATGAACCCAAGGAGTTTTACACTATCCCCGGTGCCGGGCATAACGATACCCATATTGTGGGTGGGGAAGAATATTTTGATGTGATCAAGAATTTTGTAAATAAACTGGAAGGCTGAAGCCTTCCGCTACTTCTTTTTCTGCTATTAGTACATCCGAGCTAATCCTGTCAAGAAAACATCTCTGCACTCTCAACATTCTCTATAGTTATCTGTTATTCAGGTTTTAGTAATTTCCTTATAACCTGCATTGCAAGTATAAGTATGTGGCCTTCATAGCTCTTAATCGTTCCTATTACACCGTCATCACCGCCTTTGTCCCCAACTATCTTCTCCAGCGCGTTCTTTATATCGTCATCAGATTCTTTACTCTTTATCTGGTCCAGTACGTTACACACATCTGATATATCTGAGTCCTCCAGGGAGTCCCTCAGCTTTGATATCAATATTTGTATATTATCATCTGCGACTGTACCCATTCGCTTGGCAAGATTTCTGTCCACCAGTTTTCTATGGATCATCTCGTCTACTTCTTCAAGTTTATCAAAGTGAATCCCCGCCTCTTTCTCCCATGATTCAAGTTGTTCGATTGATAAAGCCATTACTTTCTCTCCTTTTTATATTTTATGAATGCGTCAGGTAAGCAATCAATTATGTCGGAAGCGATCATTGATTGTTCTCCCTTCTTCTTTGCAGCAATATCACCTGCCAGGCCATGGATGTAAACACCAAGATGTGAAGCATCAAATACGTCAAACCCCTGACCAATTAATGACACAATAATTCCTGTCAGGACGTCACCGACACCAGCCGTTGCCATACCGGGATTACCCGTACGGTTTACGTATACTTTTTCATAATCTGCAACTATAGTTTTATCACCCTTTAATACCAGAACTATTTTTTTCTCGTCTCTTGATTTTTTCTGAATTGATTTAACAAACTGCGATGCCGTGTTAAGTCTCTCTTTCTGCACGTCCTTTGCTGAACGAAGACCTGTTAAACGTGACATCTCTCCCGGATGAGGCGTTAATACTACGTTCTGTTTTATCTTGTGCAATACAGTCACATTATTCGCTAACGCATTAAGCCCGTCTGCATCAATTACCATGGCACTGTCTATGTTTTTTATTAACCAGAGGATGAGTTCCCTTGTCTCCGGTTGTTGAGAAAGGCCCGGACCTAATGCTACAACGTCGTGTGATTCACACAACTTCAGGATTTCTTTTCGACCCTTGTTAGACAACGTAGATGCCTTTGTTTCCGGCAGGGGATATGTCATCACGCAGGTCAGTTTGGTCTCCATTACAGGATTCAGGCTTTCAGGTATAGCCAATGTAACGATACCTGATCCGCTTCTCAACGCAGCTTTGGAACAAAGGTATGCAGCACCTGTCATGCCGGGAGAACCGGCAAGAACTAACACGCGGCCATAGCTGCCTTTGTGAGTATTTTTTTTCCTGGGAGTTAATTCAGGCAGTTTTTTTACTTGAACCATAATTCTAAACTATTTGTATTATTTAACATTGTTTATCAGAGATGCAACGTAAGCAGCCCCGAAACCATTGTCTATATTTACTACGGTAACATTTGCGGCACAGCTATTTAACATTGCGAGTAGTGGAGTAATACCACCAAAACTGGCGCCATATCCAACACTTGTCGGCACACCTATAACAGGACAAGCCACCATTCCTCCCACCACGCTGGCAAGCGCTCCTTCCATGCCTGCAATAACTATAATCACCCTGGCGGCAGAAATGTCTTTTTTATTTCTAAGCAGACGGTGTATACCGGCAACTCCAACATCATAAAGCACCTTTACATTGTTTCCCATTATTTCCGCAGTCTCTTTTGCTTCCTCAGCAACAGGAATATCTGAGGTACCGGCAGTTACAATTAATATCAGACCCTTCTTCTTTTTTGAGCGGGAGTTCTTAATAACTATCGTTCCGGCCACATCATTATATCTGGCCTTTTTAAACTTTCGAGAAACACATTTATATATCTCCTTGTTAGCACGGGTTGCCAGTAAATCAGCCCCGTGCTTAATTATCTGGGTAGCAATCTTGAGAACCTGCTCCGGCGTCTTGCCTGCACAGAATATCACTTCAGGAAACCCGCAACGTATAGTTCGATGAGTATCAACCTTGGCAAATTCCAGGTCTTTGTATGGCATGTCCTTAAAACTATGTAAGGCTTTATCTATTGTAAGTTCGCCTTTTTTTACTTTTGTTAAAAGTTTTTTGATAGAGTTATCGTCCATTGTTAGTACCTTTTTTCACAATCATCTGCCAATCACAGGTAAAATGCATGTGCTACTTTTTGAACCTAGCTCCCTGAGTTTGGACTATTATAAAAAATTCTAAACTCGAAATCCGAAGAACGAAACAATTTTCAATATCTAAAATCCAAATGACTAAAACCCTGTTTAGAATTTCTGCAATTCGACATTCTAGTTTGTTTCGAATTTCGATATTCGGATTTACTTTTATTGCTCGTAAAACTGTTTCGAGAAAGAATTAAAAGTAGAATCCCATCAGTTTACGGTATTGCCTCAACTTCAAGCCCCGCAACCTCTTTTTCACCATACTTATGGTATGCCAGTCCTGCTACCATAGCGGCGTTGTCCATACACAATTTCTTTGAAGGATAATAGAGTGGTATATTCCGTTGTTTTGCAGCATCTGCAAGCCTTTGCCTTAACCTGGAATTGCAGGCAACACCACCACCCAGGATTATACTTCTGGCAGAAAATTTAATTGCGGCAAAAATGGTTTTGTTTACCAGGACATCAACAACTGCTTCCTGAAAACTTGCCGCAAGGTCTGCAATCTCCCGGTCCTTTAATTCCGGCATCTTGCCGACATTCTTTGAATCCTGGCCCAGGCAGTGATACAAGACTGCCGTTTTAACTCCACTAAAACTAAAATCAAGAGAGTCCTTCTTCAGATAAGACCGGGGAAACAAAATTGCCTTCCTGTTACCTTTCTGTGAAATAGTATCAATCTCCGGCCCGGCTGGATAGCCTAAACCTAAAATCTTACCGACTTTATCAAACGCCTCCCCTGCCGCATCATCAATAGTCCCTCCCACCTGTGTATGCCTTGTTTCACTTTGTGTCAGGAATAAAGAGGTATGTCCACCCGATACTACAAGGCTGATTGCCGGATAATCAATATCTTCATGTTCAATTTTACTTGCATAAATATGTGCATGTAAATGATTGATCGTTATAAGCGGAATTCCCAATAACCAGCTCAACGTCTTGGCGGTCGTAAGCCCGATTAATAATGCGCCTATAAGACCAGGTGTGTTTGCCACCGAGATTGCGCTTATATCATTAATCTTAATATTAGCCTCTGTAACAGCTTTGTCAATCACTGTTATAATAGTATCTGTGTGTGCACGACAAGCTATCTCAGGCACCACACCTCCAAATCTTGTGTGAAGTTTTTGTTGGGATGCTACTATGTTTGAATGGACTTTTATACCGTCTTCTACTACAGAGGCAGACGTTTCGTCACAAGACGTTTCGATACCCAGGATTATCATATCACATTAGAAGAATTTCTTTAACGGAGTTTATTGGGAATGGATAATTATTCCAGGATTGTATCTGTTTTTCGCAAGCCTAATCAGTTCCTGTTGTTTTGGCATAAACCCTTATGCCTTTCAATACGTCAATCGCCCTGGAAAGTTGTACATCAACAAATTTCCCTTCATCATCACTGTCTTCAATATCCGTAGAAGGCTCTTTTCGGTCTTTCGTACGTATGTCTGTAGCATTAGCTATGGTCAGGTATTTATGCAGTTCTCTTACTTCCTTTTTTGTAAGGTCCACCTTTATATCCGGTTCAATACCTACTCCATCAATCATGGTGCCGGATGGTGTATAGTATTTGGCTGTTGTCAGTTTCAAGGCAGTATTTTTATTTTCTATTGGTATCAAACTCTGAACAGAACCCTTTCCAAAGGTTTTAGTCCCCAGTAAGAGGCCACGGTTGTGATCTTTGACGGCACCTGCAACAATTTCAGAGGCACTGGCACTACCACTATTGACCAGTATTATCAATGGGAAATTTTTATATGTACCCGATCTGTGCGCCTTATATTCATGTTCTTGTGACTCATGCCTGCCTTTTGTATAAACGATGATACCTTTTTTAATAAACTTGTCCGACATATCTACTGCAATATTCAAGAGACCGCCCGGATTAAATCGCAGATCCAGGATAAGAGCTTCCATTCCCTGTTTTTCTAATTCTTCAATTGAAGCATCCAGATCAGTTATTGTATTATCCTGAAAACCGGTAACTGCAACATAGCCAATCTTACTTTCTTTATCAACGATCCTTTCACCACGCGTACTTTTAATTTGAATTTTTGCCCGTTCAACAATTATGTCAACCGGATCTCTTTCTCCCTCATGCACCACCGTTAATGTAACCTCAGTATTGGGTTTACCACGAAGTACTTCAATAGCCTCACGAATCGTAAAATTTTTTGTCGATTTTCCATCGATCTTGATTATTCTATCCCCAATAAACACTCCCGCCCGAAAGGCCGGTGAATCAACAATTGGTGTCAGAACAGTTAAAACACCGTCCTTTATAACGACTTCAATACCCAGCCCCTCAAATACGCCTCCTGTTTCAATCCTCAACTCTTCAAGATGTTTTGAATCAATGAACTGGCTATATGGATCCAGGCCGGCAAGCATTCCTTTATAAGCATCTTTGAGCAACGCTCTCAGCTTAACTTCATCAACGTATTTATTCTGTATTTCCTGTATTACGGTTATGAACTCTTCAAAATCCTGATAATATACATCCGGATCAGTTTCCTTCTCTGTCTGCGCATGCAGGCCGCATGGGGTTAAAGAGTAAAAAAGAATTACCACCCAGATAAAATTAAAACAACTCCATGTTTTTAACACTGAAACTTCTCCTTCATTCTAGTTAATGTATGGTGGGCAGAGCCGGAATCGAACCGGCGACACCGGGATTTTCAATCCCGTGCTCTACCAACTGAGCTATCTGCCCTGAAATATCCTGCAGGGGTAATTATTCATGAATTGCCCCTACTCTGTTAAGACCTTTTTAGAATGCCTATTCGTGAACCTCATTTTGTCCCGCTCCAGCTGCCGTTTCAATTCATCAGCATTTTCAAACTTAATTTCTTCCCTCAATTTATAAAGAAACTGGACTTCCAGATCCTTTCCGTAAATCGATTCACTAAAATCAATTATGTGAACCTCTACCAGAGGATCGTTATCATCTGTATCTTTCTCGAATGTGGGACAAGTTCCTATATTGGTTATGGCGTTGTATTCCCTGCCATCCAGAAATGCCTTAGTAGCATAGACCCCGGAAGGAGGTTTTATCTCATGGTGAAGATTAAGATTGGCAGTGGGAAATCCTAACTCCATACCGCGACCAACACCCTTGACTACCGTACCGAGCACAGAAACACGCCTGCCTAACATTCCTTTCGCTTTCTGCAAATCCCCTTGAATAATTTCTTTTCGTATGGCTGTACTACTTGTTATTTCGCCTTCAATTTCTGCAGGTTCACACACAACAACTTCGAATCCATATTTTTCTGCAAAATTACAGACCATTGATGCGTCACCCCTTCTATCCTTGCCAAATGAACAGTTAAATCCGAGCACGACTACTTTGGCCCCGAGCCATTCATGAATTATCTCAGCTATAAAATCCTCGGCACTTATTTCTGCAATCTTTTTATCAAACTCCAACACAACTGTCACATCAACCCCCAGTTGTTCAAACAAGACCAACCTGTGTTCGAGTGATGTAATGCAGGACTGTTGTGTCTGTGAAAGAAAACTTTTCGGATGGCGATCAAAGGTCAGAATTATCGATTCTCCGTCTTCCTTGTTCGCCAGATCTATAGTCTTCTGAATAACCTCTTGATGGCCTGAATGTACTCCATCAAACACTCCTAATGTAACAACAGGCCAGCTAAGTTTTCTTTCTATCTTTTTATTAATACCAAGAACTGTATCCAAGCTTTTACCCTCTCAGCCTTTTCTTTTTCCTAATTGAGCCTTTTTGGCTATCCAGGTTTCCCATTCTGTTATAAATGTCAATTGCTTTTCCCTTAGATATTGTGCCATTATTGAATCCTTTTCCTCTTCAAATTTTCCCGGATCAACCTTCTTTCTGTCTACCAGCATTACCACATAACATCTTTGTATACCTTTGTCTTCAACTGCAATGGCTGACTCTCCAACTTTCAGACCAAATACAGTTTCAGCCATTTTAGCTTTTTCCTGCCCCAATACCTCTACATCATCACCTTCACTGATAATTCCCGGCCTGGTGATATATTTTGTTCCTGTTATTTCTATTTTACCTGCCTCATCTTCAATAAATTTTATACCCTCTTCAAAGGACGTCTGGTTAATCTTCTCAAGACATTTTTCTGCAAGCTTCTCTGCCTCTGCAAATCCCTTTTCATAACTCAGATCTCTGGCAACTCTCTCACGAATTTCTTCATAAGGCGGTGTACGCGGTTCAACTTTCTCTATCACCCGATAAATAAGTTTACCTTCCACAGAACTAAGGGGCGGAGAAGGATCATTTATATCCCGATCAAATACCTGCCGTGGAAATTCCGGAAGATCTATCATCACTTCAATTAACTCATCTTTTGCAAAATAGTTTGTTCCATTAGTCGAGTTTGTTGGGATAACATACATCAGGTCATGTTTCTCCGCAAGATCAGGAAAGCGGATAAACTCCTCTTTGTCAATCATTTCGTATATTTCTTCATCCGCATCAGCAATCTGTTTGTTAATCGTGGCTTCGTACTCTTTTAGAAATATATTATTTTTAATTTGTTCCTTCACTTCCTCAAAGGGCTTAAATTCTGTTACAGAAGTTTCTTCTGACGTTTTCTCTGAAACTTCTTCTTCGTCTTCAGTTCTGAACATAAGGTCCTTTTTCTTTTCGTAATAATTACGCATTGCTTCATCAGTAATAGTAGTATTAATCTGCCTTTCTACTGCGGCATTCTTTGTTATCACATATTCTATTTTAACCTTCTCAGGTTCTTTATAACCCCATATTCCTTCTTCAACACTCGGAAAGGCGTCACTGTGCTTATCGTAAAAAGATCTGATTTCGTCCTCCTCAACCTTAACATTACTGATAAAATCTCTGGCGTTAAGGGTTGCATATTTTATTTTTACTTTTTCATTTTCCTTGATGTATCTCTGTAATGCCTCGTCTCTGGTAATCTTTACTGAATTCTTTAAAAGGTATAGAAGTTTTCTGCTTAAAAGATATTCCTCAATAGTCTTTTCAAACTGATGCTCCGTCAAACGGAATGCTGATCCGAGCATACGCCTGAAAGCTTCTTTGTCTTCAAAGATGCGCGGGTCAATAGGAAAGAAATTCCGTACCTCCTGCGCAAGTTCTCCTTTAGTTACGAAAATACCCATTTTTTCGGCCTGGATAAAAAGCGCCATCTGGCCCCAGACCATTTTAGCGACAGGCTCTTCTGAATCCCTGAAAAAGATCCTCGCCCATCTGGTTGCAGTATCACTAAACTGTTCCTGTGTAACTTCTATACCATGAATTTCTCCGATAGCAGGTTTTGGTACTATATACTCTGCCGCCGGACCAATTCCCCATATTACCATCAAGAATACAACTAAAATACCTAAGAGTTTTTTCTGATTTCTTCTAAACCAACCTGTCGCTGCCATATATACCTCACATTAAGTTATTCCAGACGTTAAACTAAGCACAGGAAATTCTTTAATACAATGAATTCCCCGTATTTTTGTACAAATGTGCGAATTCTGAATTATATAAAGCATCGTTATAACTATCAACTGCTTTTTGTAAAAATTTTGGAAAGTGGAACATACATCGTACCCCCCCCCTGGTTAAGATATTGATATTAGGAAGGATGGTATGAAGGAATTAAAGGTTGTTTGGGGCCAGACTATTTGTAGACATCAATAGCAAAGTCTGGGCACATCATACCGCAAAATTTACATGCCGTGCATTTGTCACCATTTATAAATTGTGCAGTATGATAGCCAAAATGATTCACCTCTACGGACATCTTTAAAAGCCCATAAGGACATGCCTCAATGCAAAGTTCACAACCTTTACATCTATCTTCATTAATTATGATTTTGCCCATTTAATATATATTGAAGTCTTTCTCAAAATTTGCCTTTGTCCAATTCTAGAAAATCCTTGCCGATGAATCAACTGTAAATATAAAAAAAAGATAATTCTTCAAAATTATGCATTGCACGATATAATACCATTTTGAAATAATATTCTAAATCATTTGAAAGGAGGTGATTCTAATGGCAGTAGCAAGAGTAACCAGATTAACGGCTTCATCACCGACAAGCTGGCAAGCTGCAGTTCAAGAGGCAATTGACAGGGCAAGCAAAACTCTCAGAGGTTTAACAGGGTTGGAAGTGGTAAGTCAAAAGGCAAAGATTGTTGATGGAAAAATTACCGAATATCGAGTAACAATAGACGTGACTTTTGTTTTAGAGGGTTAGTAAAATTCCAACTAACCATAGAGTTCATAGCGCAGCGTAGCCGCAACCAAAACCAAAAATCCGAATGACCAAAATTTAAATGTTACAAACCAAGAAGCCTTTCTCCAGATTAAGTTGCGATTTTGGCCGTTTTGAATTTTGAGAATTTGAATTTCGATATTGTTTCGGATTTCGGATTTAATTTCAATAGGTTGTAAAAAAACTTTGCTAAAAAAAAGATGGGGGAAAAGTATATTACCTGTGACATAGAAAATAATATTGCAATCCTGCAAATCAATAATCCATCTGCAAATGAACTCTCATCTAAAGTAATTAACGAGCTAAGTAATACACTTGACCTGTTGGCAGAAAGAAAGGATGTAAAAGTAATAATAATAACAGGGAAGGGGAGGTTTTTTTGTACAGGAGTTGACATAAATGAGATTGCAAAGATTAAGTCCACTGAGGACTCACAGGAATTCCGCCTGCGCGGTAGAAGGCTTGTAAATAAGATGCTGAACTCACAGAAGCCTTTGATAGCCGCAATTAATAACGTCTGCCTTGGTGGTGGGTTGGAACTGGCAATGGCTTGTCATATTAGAGTTGCAACAGTTAACGCCAGACTGGGCCTTCCGGAAATTACCTTTGGAATCTTACCTGGATTTGGCGGAATCAGGCTACTCACAGGATTAGTTGGTAGAGGAAAGGCAATTGAGATGATACTAACAGGTGAAAAAGTGCTTGCAAAAGATATCAAGGAGTTCGGCCTGGTAAATCATGTTGTTTCAGGTAATAAGCTTATTCCGGAAACGAAAGCGATTGCGAGAACTATTGCTGAAAAAGGGTTTATAGCAGTCTCATCGGCCTTAAGAATGACTATGCAGGAATGTATAAAAGATTTTGAAAAAGAATTAAATACAGAAAGCAGTATTTTCGATAAAATATATGAAACTGAAGATTGGAAAGAAAAAATTTCTGCGTTTCTTGAAAAGAGAAAAACATAGACAGGAAGAAACCAAATAATAATTTTTCAGGACATTCATGTTTTCGAGTACTCCTCGTTTGCGTAGTTTTATCTCATTATTAATAGTAACTCCAATCGGCTTTACCAGTAAGTTTTATACCGGGCCTGGTGCATGGTGGTTTAATAATTATGGAGGCGGAATCTTTTACGAAATATTCTGGTGTTTCGTAGTGATCTTGTTCTTACCTTACGCTTCTGCCTTTTGGGTAGCGTGTTCAGTTCTGATAATCACCTGTTTCCTCGAATGCCTGCAATTATGGCACCCTCCATTCCTGGAATCTATTCGTTCTACATTTATAGGCAGTACCTTAATTGGAACCACTTTTGTGTGGTGGGACTTCCCTCATTATGTTATCGGTTGCTTTACGGGTTGGCTCATGGTAAAAACAATCGTCAAGAAATAAGAACTGGAATAAAGTAAGAATGGCTGAGATTATCTCAATTCATATTGTACGGAAACAAAATGCTTCCACCGAATCTTGTAACCAGGTTATGGTGCGAACAAATTTTGGGATTGTAGGTGATTACCGTTCGGACAAATTTCAGATCGGACAAATCACTCTGGTTGAAGCCGAAATTATGGACACAGTATCCCGCGAACTCGGCTATGATATACCTGCAGGTGCAAGCAGGCGGCAGATTATGGTAGGTGGTATCACGCTGAACGATTTGATTGGCCAGAATTTGCGTCTGGGGCCTGTTCTTGTTCGTGTAGAAGATAGATGTAACCCATGCAACAACATGGAAAAGAGGATTGGCCCTGGAGCAAAGGATGCAATGAATGACAGGGGTGGTATCCGCTGCAGGGTCGTTGAAGGTGGGGAACTTTGCGTTGGTGACAAAATAACAGTGGAAGACCCCAGTTGTTCTTATTACGCAAGACTATCAAGCTTCTGCTTCAAGCTTATCAGTTATCTCAAACAACTTTCCAACAAGGCTTAATACCATGGTGCGGCATAGCCGCGATCAAAGTGTCTGAAGTGTGAAGTGAACTAAAGTGCCTAAAAAAAGGAAGTTTAGCTTTATAAAATAACTTTAGCTCACTTTAAACTTCCTGCCCCCGCCAGAATGCACGTCGGGCTGGCGAACTGACTGGTCTGGCGGGCAGGCACTTCCAAATTTCTTTACCCTATCTTAGCCTGAATTTCCTCAATCATTTGTTCTTTTGTAAAAGGTTTTTCAAGAAATACAAGCTTAGGGTCCATTTCCTTCAGATTCTTATATGCTTTTTCTGAGAAGCTACTACACACAATAACCGGAATATCAGCATATTCGGGCATACCTTTTATGTATAGGAAGAATGTATCTCCGGTTACCAGATCTAACAGTATATCGAGAATAATCAGATCCGGTTTCTTTTCCTCTAATTTTGCTAAAGCTTCATCTCCATCATACGCACGAATTATCTCATAATCTGTATCTTCCAGCATCATAGTATAAAGGTCATGAAACGCCTGTTCATCTTCGACTATCATTATAGTCTTGCCCATTTTCTAATTCTCCTTTCATTAATTTATGAATCTGCGACCAAAGATTCTTTCTCATTTATTATTGGTAATGTAAACCTGAAGGTAGACCCCTTATCTTTACCTTCACTTTCCACCCATATCTTTCCACCGTGAGCTTCTAAAATAGTCTTGCATATAGAAAGGCCGATACCGGTACCAGGTGTAGCCACATTCTCCTGATAGAATCTATCAAACAGCTTATGGTGATGTTCCTGTGGAATATTAATACCGATACCAGAATCTTTTACTAGAAATTCTAATCCGGAATCTTTTTGTTGAAGTGAAACCTGTATCTCACCTTTATCAGTATACTTAATGGCATTATCTACTAAGTTTGTAACCACTCGAGTAATTCCCTGTTTGTCTACAGTAACATTTGGTAGTTTCTCAGATAATACACTCTTTATAGTTAAGCCTTTCTCTCTTGCCAGCAGAGTTGAACTCCTGATCACCCGGTTAACTAAATCTCTCAACTGAAGAGACTCTTTATCATAATCTTCCCTGCCAAACTCCAGAGAAGTTAATTCAAGAATACTTTCTATGGTGTTGTTAAGTCTTTTTATATTATCTTTTATGATTCCGTCAAAAAGCTCCTCCTTGTTCTTATTTTTTTTACCATTTTTTATACCCTCGCCCCATAATTCCAGGGCCAGTCTTAATTGGGCAAGCGGAGATTTTAGCTCATGAGAAACATCTCTTATTATATTATCTTTCACTTTATCCAGACCACGGAGTTCATCATTGGCCATTTCAAGATTATGAGTGGTTTCTTCAAGTTCCCTGTTTTTCTCTTCTATTGATTGTGCCATAGTATTAAAAGACTCTGCCAATTCTCCAAATTCATCACCTGACCTTATATCAACCCTTCTTGTCAAATCACCTTCGGCAATTGCTTTTGTAGCTGCAACAGTGTGGGAAAGTGGAACTCTTATAAATTTCCTGATCAATAAGTACGTTAGAAAGATTACTGAAATAGTCGAAACTACTCCTATGATAAGCAAGATTACTGAATTGGTCTTTATTATCGTATCAAGATGTGATGCTGGTGCAGCAATACTTATTGCTCCTCTCAATTCGCCTATTTCGTAACCTTCCTTTTCGTATCCGGTGATGTCTAACTGACCCTCGTATTCAGGTTTTCCATGACAGGGCAGACATTCTTCCTTTATATATAAAGGAAGAATGTACCGAATTGTTTTGTTACCTTCTTTGTCAACGTCTTCTCCCCATGTGGGTTCTCTGTCCCTTGTAGTTTTGAATTGAGTTAACATTCTTACCTCAAATTCATCAGGGGCATTTTCCGGGTTTCTGTATTCTAAACTTGTTTGCTTCATCACAAAGTTTGTAGACTCAGTAAATTCCCTGGAAATTGCGGCACCGACCTTTGCAGGATTTAAGTGCTTAAATGTCACGTTTCCAGTCTCTGGATCTGTATTGATTATATCTTGTTTCTCCGCTATGTATTGACGAACAATTTCCAATTGTTGCACAAGAATCTCTGCCTTCTTGGTTATTTCATTCCTGATAAACGTCTCTTCTTTTTTTATTATCCACGTAAATACTGCACCCATCACCACAATCATTATCGGTGCGATAAAACATAACAGCTTTGTTGCCAGTTTTATTTTCGAAAACATGATCAAGGAATGAAAATTGTATTAATCCCGAAACCTATTCAAGCAGTTTGCCTTCTACTTCTTCAAGTAATTTTTCTTTGGTCAGATAGGTCTTCTCAATGTACACAAGATTAGGATCTATTTTCTTAAGATTTTTGTATTGTTTTTTAGAGAAGGCGCTAATTATTATTACGGGAATGTCTGTATACTCCGGCATACCTTTTATATGCAGGAAGAAAGTATCTCCTGTAACCATGTCCAGAAGCATATCCAGAATTATCAAATCAGGTTTATTCTGTTCCAATGCCTGCATTGCTTCATCACCATCGTAAGCGTAATTTATATCATAATCCTTACCTTCAAATATTATTCTATATAAATCGTGGTAGGCTTTTTCATCTTCTACGATCATTATCTTCTTGTTCATTGTCATATACCCTCATTTAATATGTCAATTAAAACACTGTTCAATTTTTTTCTCAAGATAATTTGATGGTACGGATTTATTCCACCTTTACCAGTCTAAAATTAAGATACTTTCCCTTTTTGTTCTTCGGTGTCCGAAGGCAATGTAAACTTAAAAGTTGTACCTTTTCCTTTACCTTCGCTTTCAACCCAGATTTTGCCCCCATGCGCTTCTACAATCTTCTTACAGATGGCAAGGCCTACGCCGGATCCGTCACTACTTGCCCTTTCCTGAAAAAACCTGCCAAAAATTTTGTCGTAATTCCCCTTTGGTGTACTTAAGCCAATTCCCTGGTCTTTAACTGATAATTCTATTTTCCTGGGCCTCCTCAGTGCTGATACGACTATCTCTCCAGATTCTGAATATTTTATTGCATTATCTATTAAATTGGAAATGACCCTTGTGATCTCTGTTCTATCTCCTAAAATTTCAGGTAACTTGTCAGGAATTCTTGTTGTTAATGACAGGTTTTTTTTCTCAGCTAGTAATTTTAATCCTGCTGTTATCTGATTTATTAATTCTTCCAGATTCAAATTCTCCTTTTGGTATGCCACTATACCAGATTCCAATACTGACAAATCTAATATGCTTTGTATGGTTTTCTTTAGTCTTTGTATGTTATCACCGATTATAGTATTTAATCTTTTCCCCTTCTCTTTATCTATTTTTTCTTTATTCACCTCACTAGTCCAAAGATCTATGGCCATTTGAACCTGTGCGACCGGTGATTTTAGTTCGTGAGTTACATCTCGAATCATTGAATCTTTCATCTTGTCAAGGCTGCGTAATTCCTCATTTGCCCTTTCTATCTCGATACTTCTATGCTTTAGCTCTTCATTTGTGGACTTGAGGTCTCTTGTTCTTTCCCCAACAGTCTTTTCCAGATTCGCAGTATAATCCTGGAGTTCCTTTTCGAGTTTCTTTTGTTCAGTAATGTCTCTGACAATCTTTATTATGGATTCCAGCTTTCCCTCTTTATTCAGAATAGGGTAAGAGGCAATGAAGACGTATTTATTGTCCCTCTTTACATAGTGTTCAGCCGTAGCAGGCAGTAAAGTTTCAATTGACTTCATTGTAGGACAATTATCACAAATAGATTCTCTACCCTTATAAACACAGTAGCATTTTTCCCCGACAATATTCTCACCGTAAGTATCCATTGCAACCTTATTAACCTGTAGAATATTTCCCTCTTTGTCCAGGACAGTCATGGGGTCCATTATGGCATCGAACATCGATTCCATAAAAATGTTAGACGATTGAAGTTCCTCATTTCTCTTTTCTATGGTCCTGGCCATCATGTTAAAGGAATTTGCAAGTTCGCCAAGTTCGTCTTTGGAATTAATGTTTACATTTTGGGTGAGGTCTCCTGTCGACATTCTTCTTGTTGCATCTGTCAAATAGAGAATCGGAGCCGTCATTCTCTGCCCCATAATAAAGGCAAACACGATTATGCCTATTGTAACTATTGCCATAATGGTAGTAACATTTCTATGTAGTTTTATAACCTCTTTATAGCCTTCTTCATAATCAATTTCTGCAATAATTCCCCAGTCAAGTTCAGCAATCCATTGCCAGAAACCTATTACTTTTACCCCACGATAATCCAGGTAACCATCTCCATCATAACCTTCGTCTCCTTTCAAACATTCCGAGACTGACTTGGTTAATTTTCCTGTCTCAGGATTGATCAGCTTCAATTCAAGAGTAGTCCCTCTTTTTACCAGTCCGGCCTTCTTTAAGTATGGAACAAATCTAGATTCTGTTAACATATACCCCTGCTTATCAATAAGATATGTCTCTCCACTTGCACCTAACTTTATGCTTCTCAAAAATTCACTAATCTTACCTACATCAACCCTGAAACATGCAACACCCATAATTCTATTCTGGTCAGTAATTGGAGCGGAGACTACCATGGTTGGAAGACCTGTTTCCAATTTTCCAAATTCATTTTCAATTGGGATATTTGAAAGCATTATCTGTGATACGAATGTTTCCCCGCTCATCGCCTTTTTAAAATATTCTTGTTCAGAGATATTTGTGCCTTCTTTACCCTTTGTAGTAGAAACATGAACAATGCCTTCTGCATCACTTATAAGAATGTCCTTATAGCCATACTCGTATCTTATATAGTGAGTATATCTCGAAATGCGCCAAAACCGCTTATCTTCCATTGATATTCTTGTAGCAAGGAGCGTAAAAGGATTTTCTGCAAAAACCCTTACATCACCCTTTCTTTCTTCCGTCCAACCTTTTATGAGTTCTGCTTGCTTGTGCCCAACACTTTGCAGATTCTGTATTAAAGATTCCTGTAATGCCTTCTGTGCTTTAGGATATACTACCAGCCTCATTACTAATAATGGGATAAGAGCCAGTACTAAGAACAAAAGAATCGTTTTCTTTTTTATTGATTTGATCTCGAAAGCCCTGAATAAGGTTTTCCCTTTTTCAATAATGACAGGATACATGTTTTTCCTAAAGTGTTCTAAAATAAAAAGTCCTTCTTTCCTCATCTTAAATAACCTTAAGTTCGCTTATCAGGAATAATCTTGCTTACGTGTTTTGTTGCCCATGACATAAAGGAGAATTGTTTCAATAACCATGAAATAAGAATTTTCATTATTTTCCAGGATAATTGTAAACTAATGGTATCAAATATTATTTTTTTAAACATTTTGCTGCCTGCAACAGAATCGAAAAAAGCTGTTTTAAATTTCTTGTCTTCCATTGCCAGTTTAATCATGGGAGAAAACAGTCCAAAATGTGCGCTAAAAGTTGCAAGAAGTCTAACCGCTTTTCCATAAGGAAGATCACCCGTGATATAAGAAAAACTATTATAGTAATCTTTAAAAGCTTCTTTTGATATACCCACGTTCATCATAACCTCTGCAGCCTTTATCCCGGTAGTACATGCAGTATTCACACCTTTGCCCTTAAAGGCTCGAATTATACCAGCGGCATCACCAACTGTAACATATCTGTCTCCAAAGAGATTCTTTGCCGGGGCAGTTGGGAATTGCCAACGACTATAAAATAACTCATGCCTCTGCATGGCAAAGTTTGAGGGCAAAACCTTGGTAACCTGAGGCATTAAAAGAAAGTTGTCCATCCAACGCCAACTAATCTTCGAGCCGGCAATATTTATATCAAGATGGTCGACTTTTGGGGTTATGGCGCCAAACTCTATCCCCTTCAGTGAAGGAAGAAATGCATGTATACAATTTCCAAATTTTTCCATTTCCTCTTTTTCTGGATAAAACTTGGTCAAAATAGTACTCATATAACGGGCGGTCTGATAACGTGTTGCAGTTTCAAAAACCTTACAAGCACCCTCGTCCAGGCCAAATGCCCCAACTACAACATCAGCCCTCCTATTGTCCTTGTCACTATAAACCATTACTCCACTCGGTTCAACATCAATATTTGTCACCCGGCCATGTATCACTTTTACTCCTGCATCTTTAGCTTTATGTATCAGGTAATTATCAAATAACATTCTATGTACTGCACACGATATCTCACCGTCACCCTCTAACTTTATATCTTCATCATCAGAATGCAGGTAGTATCCGGGTATTTCTTCCAGTACAAGATCACGAGGAAATGGAATCCCCAAATCCTTTTCCAATATTTCTTCTATAGGCGGGGACAATACTCCTACACATGGATTAAACTGTTCATCCTTTCCAAAATCCTTACCTTCATACAACACTACGTCCAAGTCCATATTACGCCTTTTTGCCAATTTGCTAAGCGTAATTGCACAACTTGTTCCACCGGGACCTCCACCTATAACAACTACCGTTTGGCCATCCTCAAGAGGGCCGAGTCCTTGATTCGCTAAATGTTTCAATCTCTTCGCATGTCTTAACTTCCTGCCGCCAACCGTAGACTCTACAGCCTGTTTTGTCCAGGCTGTTACAGTAACAGGCAATAATCTGAACTGCAGAATCGGGTCGAATACCTTTAGGAATAATTTCTTAAATGGTATGCTTCCCGTAAACATATTCCATAAAACTTCTAACTGCATTTCGGCAACGGGTAATTTCTTGCCTGATTTGAGTACTGATAAATAGCCGGCCGATATACGCCTTCGAGAAGTTATATAATCATTAAGACCAAACACCCTTCTTCCATATGAGTTATCTGATCCCAAAAGCTTCTTTACAGGTTTATAATAACCGCTCCAAAGAGCCCTTTCTGATACGCCGGATTCGAACACACTATTTGCCGCTATCCTGGAGGTAACAAAAGCTGATTCAATTCCATGTTTAAAATATCTCGATATACTTGCACTTCCTAAAACAACAAATCTATCAGTAAATGGTTGACTGGCCTGTGTAATCTGCACCTTGGGAAAACAGATACAATAGTTTTTTGGTATCTTCCAGCCCTCTTCCGGGAACGTGCGGCGCACAACAGGATGATTAAGAAATTCTACTAAATGAGCCTTATTCAAATCAGTCTTGCCAACCAGTGTTACGGTTATATAGTCTCCCCTTGGTGTAAAAGAGGCATACGTAATCGCTTTTATGCCTAATGAAAAGACGCGAATCTTATTATCAAGGTAATTACCACCATTATTATTACCTATATAAATCTCTGCCTGGCAAGCCCTGACAGTACGGGGTGGAATATAACCAAATCCCAGCCTCTTTATTTTTTCAAGCATACCGCTATTCAATCCAAATGCGCCTACTACCAGATCTGCATTAATTTCTTCTCTTGAACCTCTCTTTCCAAAAACCACTTTTGCTTGTTCCTTCTTTTTTGATGGTAAGATTACATCACTCACAATGTCAGAATCGATGTTAACCCCCATGCCCTCTACATGACTCAAAAGAAAGTTGTCAAAACTTATACTTTCAGACTGCTGTGAAAACATTGGCCCATCACCCCTGTAAACCGTTACTATCTTTTTTTCTGTAGATGGATTTGGATTGTTAACTTCTATACAACCATCCTGCGTTTGGAAATAATAGCCTTCAATCTCTCTTTGAATACATCTGTCTGGAGGAAGCATTCCATTTTCCTTTAATTCCAGATAAAGCTTCTCAGAGATAACACCAGCACACATATTACAGCCCCGGGGACCTTTTTGACAAAAGTCTTTTCCTTCAAATATGGTTATGTCAACTTTTATGCCTCTTTCCCTGGCAATTTTTGAAGCAAAATGGGCAAAGAAACACCCTGCGGGCCCACCGCCTATTATGGCAATCTTCGAACCATCTTTTAGAAAAAGATCTCTATCTTTCATTGGGCACTCTATTCCTTCTTAACCAGGCGCTGATATCATCCCTCTTTTGCCTTGCCCAGGCAAACGTATTAATCGGTAACATCTTTAAAACAAGACGAGGATTCATTGCCATATAAAATATTTCTTTGTAAGGCCTGTTTCCCGTTAACATGTTCCATAATATCTCGTTAATTTTATTGGCAGTTTCCTTGTCCCTGCCGGATTTAATAATCTTTATATTAGTATTTGCTATTTGCTTTTGAGATGTTAAATAATCGTTTATTCTCAGCATAATAATACCGTATAAATTATCACGAGCCAGAAGTTTTTTGGCCGGTTTAAAGTAACCATTCCTAAACGCTCCCTCAGATACTCCGTACTTAAAAGCTGTATAAGCCGATAACTTTGCCATATTAAAGGCCGATTCTATACCGCTTTTATAAGACCTTGAAATACTTGCATCCCCCAGTACAACAATTCTATCCGCATAAGGATGTTTTGCATAGGTCACTGGGATCTTAGAGATACACATACAAAAACTCTCAGGAATATCCCAACCTTCCGGCATTAACCTTCTAACTGTCGGATGATTAAGAAAGTCTATCAGATTATTCCTGGTTAAATCTGTTTTGCCTACTAAGTTGACAGTTACATAGTCTGCTTTTGGTGTAATTGAAGCAAATTTAAGTTCCTTTTTACCTAACGCAAAAACAAAAACATTATTACCAAAAGTCTTTTGGATATATTCAGGACTTAACATTATTTCACACTGGCACGTTCGAACAGTCTTTGGCGGCTTATAGCCAAAGTCCATTTTGCCAACCTTCTCCATCATCCCGGTATTTACACCAAAGGCACCAACCACCAGATCTGCATCAAATTCATTTCTTGAATCTCCATCACCATAAATTACTTTTACCGCACCTCCTTTTTGAGCAGGAAGCTTTAACTCTTTAACAATCTCAAAGACTATCTCTACCCCTCGCTCTTTTACATGGTTTAAGAGAAAATCATCAAAACTGACATTGCCTTCATGAGAAGATTGTACAGGACCATTCCCACGAAACACAGTAACAATTTTTGGTGTGTGCCCTGAAACTGGGTGGTGGAGAAGTACGCTGTTATCCTGTGTCTGGAAGCAATAACATTCTATTTCTCTCTGTACACAATATTGTGCAATATTTATTTCTTCTTCTACCAGTTTATTGAATAGATTTTCAGAAATTACGCCGGCACACATATTACAACCACGCGGTCCCCTCTGGCAGAAACTCTTTCTGTCAAATATTTTTATAGACACATCAATGCCCATTTCTGCCGCATACCGTGATGCAAAATACGCAAAAAAACTGCCTGCAGGCCCACCTCCAATTATTGCAATATTAGAACCATTTCTGAGAAATAAATCGTTATTGCTCATGTTAAACATGTCTTTTTTATTTACAATTAAAAAAAAGGCTCTATAAAGTCTAGTTTTGAATTCTATTCTTAATTATTATATAAATCAAGGCATAAAAAAAGGCGCTTAAACATAAGCGCCTTTCTCTCTTAAAATCAAAAAAAATGAATTATATGAAATATTTATTATGCCATACAGAAGACTGACGGTTTTAAGTTAACTGTCAATTTTTTTTATAAATATTTTGTACCCTTCATCAAGCTGTTCAACCTTTACAACTTTATGCCCTTCCTCTTTAATACTCCTGGGAACACTTCTCATTGGCTCTCCATCATCAAGGGTCACTTCTAAAACCTGTCCACTCTCCATCATCTCCAGTTTTAATTTTGTCTTTACAAAATTAATAGGGCAAAGAACACCTCTTAAATCAATTTTTTCGTCTGCTGTGTTTTCACTCATTTTTTTTGCCTAACATTTTTCTAAAAAATCCCTTTAACACCTCTTGCTTAATATACTCATAACCCTCCCTGCCCGCAAAATAAATACCTATACCCGTTAAACCCCAACTAACGACGAAATAGCTTATGAAGGCAGAACTGGTTTTTACTTTCAAGGACAAAGGAAGGGCAAATATCAACGGGGTGATAAACCAGGCACTAAAGCTAAGTGCAATAAGCGACACACCTATTACAAAGTTGCGTCTGTCTATTTTTAGTTTTTCTTCCTCAATCTCCTGCTTTACAGAATTAAAACACCATGATTTCAGTTCTTCTTCTACTCCGTTTTTAACAGATATTATTATGTACGAATATTCTGTCCATACATTTGCACACTCTTTATCAAATGCTGATGGATCAGCCGGATGGTCCGGATGTGAATGGTATATGCCTATTATACTCCATCCCTTTTTTGTTGCTTCTCTATCTGTCTTATCAAATTCTTTTGGGTCTATCTCATATCTATCCTCTGCCCTGCCCTTATTCTTATTCTCAACCGGATAGATTTCATGTACTACTTTCCCTGTATCATTATTATTACCTACAAGTAAACCACAACATTCATAGGGATAGGCAGTCTTTGCCTCCTTTAACATTCTGTTGATTAAATGCTGATTAATGTGAATCACTATCTTTTTTTAAAACTAATTTTTGTCAATGGTTACCATTTAAATAAAGAGCTGGGTTTCAGCACCTTCCGCCATCTTCAACATTGTCGGCAGACCTATAATCTCTTTGACCTTACTTTTTACCAACTCCTCATCCAGCTCCATTAACTTTACAGCGCCACTGCATGCATAGATCTCCAGATTCCCCATCTTGCCTACTTCATTTAATAATTCCTTCAGCATATTTGGTTGACCCTGTGGTACGGCTTCTAACAGACGTTTATCTTCCTCATTCATTCCGTCAGGAAACTCAATAACATCTATCTTATCAGTTACAAACTTCCTTAAAGCCCAGAAAAATAAAAAAATGTAAACCTTATTCCCCATAGAGGCTGATGTAATAGCCAGCATTACCGCCTGATATAATTTCTCGTAATTGCCGCTATGCAGAAATAGTATAAATTTCTTCTCTTCCATCTAACTTTCAATAAAAGGACGCGCAACCTCTTCTTTGTATTTTTCCACTCCGACACGGTCAAAAGTTGTCCCGATTCTCTCCCCTCTCGTACCATTTGCATTATACCATTCGACGGTCTTGCTAATAAAGTCCAGCACCTTTTCATCCGGCAGAAACAGCATAATATTATCTGCCGTCCTTGGATGCCTTCCATGTTTTCCACCTGCACGGACAGCCCAGCCTTTTCGCTTTGGGGTCCACGCATCAGTAGGGCATGCCTTTATACAGTCTCCGCAATATACACATTTTTCTCTATAAAAAATAGGCTTACCATCTTCTGCCGCTACTATGGCCCCTTCCAGACACGCCTTTTCACACAGAGTACATCCGGTACATGGGTCCTCCTCCCAATGTGGATCTACAACGCCTTGAAACCCTAAATCCATTCCCCTTGTCCTGGCGCAGTCTATTGGACAGGCAGAAAATGAAATCTTGAATTTATGATGACAGGTTGTACCAAAAAGCTCTTTGTCTACTTCCAGCGCCTTTTTCTGAGCATCCATAATCCCATTAGGATTATATTCATTGCCGCCACAAGCTGTCGGAACACGGATTCTGGGACCACAGGACGCTATTGGCTGCCCGAACGCTGCCAATTCTTTTACCGCTGCATCAAAATCATCTATGTGTACACCAATAATTTCAACTGATTGTCTGAAACTAAGGTGGCAATAACCCATTTTGCTATATTTCTTAGCGACTGCCGCAATCTTGGCCATCTTATCGACGTCAAGTCTGCCTCCCGGCACCCTTAAACGAACCGTAAAAAGGTCTTTCTGGTTCTGTTTTATAAATCCACCGGATTTCAATTCATTTAAGTCAATTTTTCCGGCATCCGTATTTTCAGACATAAATTACTCCTTAAGACTATAATAAATAGTATGTTTTGTTAAAAAAAAATATGAAATTAGCTGGGTTTCATGTTATCACTGAAGGAGAAATGTTTCAAGCAGAAAAAGCCTTGGAGAAGTAATCCAGCCTCATTCAAACATAGTTTCCATTATTCTTGCCTCTGCCTCCGTGACGCCTTTATTCTTCACAATATCCAGAATATCTTTTTCTGCCAGGCGCTGGAGTACCTTTCTGCGTTTAGCACTGTCCTTGATATCCGACATTGCAATACTGCGCATTTTAGTCAACAAATTCAGGTACTCTTCATATTCTGAACCAAAGACAACCTCTAATTCCTCTCTAACACTTTTAGAAACAGCAGGACTTGCACCTCCGGTTGAAATACTTATACAAAGGTCTCCTCTATTTATTGTTGAAGGAACAATAAAGGAACAAAGTTCCGGGTGATCAACCACGTTTACAATTATGTTCCTTTTCCTTGCATCCAACGCCACCTTTTTGTTAACTGCCTCGTTATCCGTTGCAGCAATAACAAGTAAAGTACCATCTAAAATACTCTCATCATAATTCTTTTTTATTAAAGCAATGCCTTTCTTGTCCGCAATCTCAGGGCAAGTTTCAGGGCTGACCACAACTACTTCAGCGCCCGCCTCTTTCAAGCTGCATACCTTCCGGTATGCCACTTTCCCACCTCCAACAATAACGCATTTCTTATCTTTAACATCTAAATATATTGGATAAAACTTAGACATTTATAAACCCATATTCTATAAGCTATTGAAATTATGCTCTTAAATACCGGATTTTACTTGAACTGCTGTACGTTGTATATAATCTGATTTATGCATTTAAGGGTTGTATCCTAATCTATTGACAAGTAATTATCAAAATAAAAAATAACAAATTCTCCTTGTTAACGCAATCAAACACAGTATAGCGGTTACCAATATACATGAAAACGCAAACACATCTCCATGGTTTGTATACCATGAAATCACCGAATCCTCAAACCTGATTTTGTTACACAATATACCCTCTACCTCTTTATATCTTCCATCTTCTGACAGGTAATCATATATCTCACCGTCTGGCGCTACAAAGGAAGAGATGCCGCTATTAGCAGCACGTGTAATACAGATTCGGTTTTCAACAGCCCTGAAAACCATCACTGCAAGATGCTGATCCAGTTCAGAACTATCATGAAACCAGGCATCATTGGTAATATTTACCAGAAAGTCAGCTCCATCTTTCCTGAACTCTCTTACTAAAGACGCAACAGTATCTTCATAACATATTATTACTCCAAACTTATAGTTTTTATCGTCCCTCTTTGAATCAATTTCAAATATAGTTCTCTTCATGCCTGCACTCAAACTTACATCATAAGGTACTATATGAGAAAAAAAGGGAAACCAGTCCTCGAAAGGAATGAATTCTCCAAAAGGCACAAGACATATCTTGTCATAACGATCTATAAATCTTCCCTTCCTGTCAAAATAAAAAGCCGTATTAAAATACAAGGCAGAGGCTCCCTCTACATCAATAGCCGTACCTCCTAATATCAAATTAGCAGAGGTTGCATCCGTCAATCTACTAACCGATTCTTTAGACAGTCTGTCAATCTTCCTGTTAAGAATTTCAGGATCAATATTAAGGATGCCGGGTACCATAGTCTCCGGCCAGACAATCATGTCAACTTCCTCCTCAACAGCCTCTAATGATAAGTTTGTGTATTTCATCAATATCTTTTCCTTCTGTTCATCATTAGCCTCAATCTTGACACCTTGTGGAACGTTCCCCTGTACAACACAAACGTTGGGGCCGTCCTGCAAAACTCTATGGCCTCTTAAATCAAGATAACCGTAGACTAAGACTAAAGACAGCAAAAGACATGGGATAATTATGGTGAGCCAAAACCTTTTTCCCTTTTTATCAGAAGGAGCAACTGAATCTACCCCTGATATATAATTACGTTTAAGCAATAGTTGTTCTATCAAATCTGCAACAGCCGCATTAAATACAACTATCAGAAACGATATACCATAAACGCCAGTGATATCCGTAATCTGTATTAAAGGCAGATTTAAATATTGACTGTGACCTGCAAAAAACCATGGGAAACCGAAATATGGAAATGATCTCAGATACTCGAAAGTCACCCAGACAAACGGGGCAACAAAGACGTATGGCAGCCTTAGCCTCCTGTGCAAATAATGTAGAACAATACCAAAGGCAAAGAAGTAAAGAGCCAAAAAAAGACTTAACAATAACCAGCCAATACCTGTAACAAACCAGAGCCATGACAAATTGAAAACAAAAAACAGAGAACCAATTAAATACGAAAACAGCCCTACCCTGTATCCGGTCGAAATTATTATGAACCAGGGAACCAAAGCAATCCAGGCTAAGTAACTTATACCCGGTGATGGAAACGAGAATGAGAGAAGAGTGATTGTAAGAAAAGAGAGGAAGAGGTTTAAATGAAAAGGTTTTCTATACAATATAATTTTCCCGGTAAATAACCAATGGTTAAGACAGTACGGCAAAGCCGTAAACAAGTTTGAAGTGTCTTAAGTGAACTAAAGTGCCTAAAGTTAAAAAAAAAATTTCTTACCACAACTTTAGCT
>Ga0255058_10000206_pt1 | contig 34880 bp, 66 predicted proteins | sample Cases_109_9_MG_FD_188637 | JGI IMG/M metagenome (GOLD analysis project Ga0255058, IMG submission 188637) | Seawater microbial communities from Amundsen Gulf, Northwest Territories, Canada - Cases_109_9 | ecosystem: Environmental > Aquatic > Marine > Gulf | place: Canada: Northwest Territories...
GGAGCCGCAGCGCAGCGGACGCTGGAAGGGTCACCGACGTGGTTTGGGCCCCCTGGACGTACCCTCCCGAGGAGGGGGGCCAAACGGTGCTGCGTCAGCTAATGATCGTGGATCTTGATAAGCGTCCAAACGTATTGAGCCCTGACCAATGGATCGAGATAGGGGAGGGACGGTATACCTACGAGGACGTGTGGAGCGACACCTTGCAGGTTTGGCAGGTAGCCCAAATCAAGCACGACGAGCCGCTGCACCAGTTCGTCCTACTCGGGTCGTAAGCAGGACCGGAGCCCGCGGCGTCCCGTCGCCCCGGGCAGACACCCCCCTCGACTGGGGACCGTGTATAGTGGTTGCGATGCCCGTGCCCCAGATCCCCTCCCTGCCAGGCTACACCGCCGGGGTGCTCCCGATCGATCGTTCGCAGCTGTGCTGGGACGACTACTGGAGCCTCGTACTTCTGCCCGTGGTCGGCCAGGCGCTCGCGCCGTTCATCGGACAGGCCCCCGATCCGCTCGAGATGTGCCGCGAGGGGTACCGGGCCGTGTTCTGGTACTGCTACGACAACGACTGGCCGTGCTGCGGCGAGCAGGACATGGTCGATTCGTGCTGGGCCCGGGCCGAGGAGATGATGGGCTACATGTTCGAGCAAGCCGTGAACCAGGCGGCCAAGCCGGAGGTCATCGCGGAGATCCAGGCCGAGAACCTTCCGGCCGGCGGCTGCGAGCCCGGAGGTAGGCCGAAGCCGAGGCCAGCAGGGCAACCCACCTTGCCGTCGCCAGCGCCCCAAAGAGTCGCCGCGCGGCGCTCGGGAGGCATGCCGCAGGGACGCGTCCGCCAGGCCGCGATTGCGCGCAGGCGTCGACGCGCACGGGTCGGCTGAGCCTGACCTTCGCGCCGGTCTGGCGAGACTTCTCATCCATCCTCGGTCGATTCAAGGCTGAACGTTGCCATCGCCTCGTCCTGTCCAACGGGAGCGACGAGGGCGACAAAACCGGCCGTGTATTCGAGGTCGCTCAACCCTAGTTGCCTTCGGATGATCTCCATCGGGACGCCCCGGTAGTGCATCGCCGCGGCGAACGTGTTTCGGAATCCCTGCGCGTGCAGACGTTTGTCGATCCCGGTTGATTCCGCTAGTTCCGCCAACATGTGGCGCAGATAGCTCGTATCGAGAGAGCCCCCTCGTAGATTGCAAAGGAGAGGACTACGCGCCTTCGCAATAGGCAAGCGATGCGACTGCCAGACCTCGAGAAGCTCCCGGAGCCTGTGTTGCTGGCCTCCTGGGATCACGATCTCGCGGTGACCAGCGCGGACGACGTCACAGGAACGCTCGCCGCGGATAAGATCATGGACGTAATCGCCGGGCCGCAAAGAAACGAGCTCGGATGGACGCATGCCTGTGCACCACAGCAGCATCACTGCGAAGCGATCACGGTGGCCGGACGGAGTATCGGGACACGCCTTGAGCACTCGCCGGATCTCATCAACCTCGTAGACTTCACGACGCCCGGCCGGGGTCTTTCCTGCCCGATACGGCTTGCTCATAGGCGACTACCTTTCTCGAAAGGCTCGAGGGCATCCACGACGGCTTGGACGATCGCGGCGTCGCTCGACTTCACGGTCGCAACCCGGCGCGGCCGCGGGTCGCTCGCGACGTAGACGATCCACTCGCTCCAATGGCGACGGCGGGTGACCGCCCACACCAAACCTTCCTCGGAATCTACGCGCCGGCGCCCTTCCTCCTTGAGTTTGCGCGCGTCTACGAGGGCACTTTCCTGCGTCACCGAGTTGCTCACGGGCTCCATCCTTTGTCGTAGTTGCAGGGGGCGTTCCAGACTTCGAGGGCGGTGAGCTCGCGGGCCTCTTGCGCGTCGAGTCGTTCGAGCTCGGCGACGGGGCAGTCGGCCTCATGCCGCGTTGGAGTGCCAGGGCGCCAGCTCTGTTCGCAGCAAGCGCACATCACCCATTCGCCCTCGTCGCCGTCGCCCTCGTCGGGAAGGGTGACGCGTTGGCTGTATCGCTCGAGCTGGGTCACGAACCCTCCGCGTGTGGGGAGTCGACGGGAACGTACGGCCCTCGATACTCGAATCCGCCGTCTTTCGGGGTTGGGATGGGGCGCTCGCCCCAAAGGCCCGCGAAGACCTGACCGCAGAGCCGACACACAGCCGTCCCCACGCGCACGGTGCCGTCGCGCTCTGGATCCGCAAACTGCGCGTCTGGGCTCCACAGGAGACCCAGGGCTTCGCCCCCGACGGGCTCGTGTTGGCATGGCTTTTTCATGCGGCACCCCGCGCGATCAGGCTCAGAAAAGCCGCCGCTGCCTGCCGGGGAGCAACCCCATTGCCAAGGCATCGGACGCGTCCGCGTCGTCGACGTGCGTCCACCCCCTCGGAAGGCCCATAAGCGCTTCGAGAAACTCCGGGCACAGGACCGCCGGCGCGGACCCATCGAGCCCAACCTTCCCCGTCGTCTGGCCGTGGTGGGTACCACCACGCCCTGATCGCGTCCGTGAGGGTCGTGCCAGGACGCATTACACCCGTCGAGGTAGTGGACAGCGCCAAGTCCTTCGCGTCCGTCGTGCACGGCGTCGGCCACGTGCAGGCCAGATCCCTCAGCCGTCGCATCCCCACGTCCCGCACGAAGCGAGTCACGTTCCCTCCACGGATGAGGAGCGGGCCGGCGGCGAACAGCTATCGAGCTGGCTGAGCACCTGCAACAGTTGCGGCGCGACCAACTTCGCCTGGCGTAGGAAGTAGGTGCAGCCCCGCGCCATTTCGCTCGTTTGGCCAAGCCCATTGGTGCGCTCGACGACCCAAACCCACTCGCGGCGATCGGATGCGCGGCACACCGTGAACCTGAGCCGGACGCAGCGAAGCCGCCAAATGCCACTGCGTACGTGTTCCCAATCTTCGACCACGCTCATAGGATGTTCTCTTCCAGAAACGCACGCAGCCGCGGCCGCAAGTACATGTTGTCGTAGAGGCGCTTCCGCCGACGGCCGCGCCGCGTCAGAAACCAAAGCGGGTGCACCATGCCGAACACCGCGCCGTGGGCAAAACCGTACAGCGACGCCCACAGAAGACAACGGAGCAAGAGGCGTTTCATGCACCCTCCGCCGCTCGAGCCCACGGCGTGTGATAGAAGAGATCGACGATCAGCTCGTCAATGGCCGCGGCCTTGTACCCCAGGTCGAGGAGGATCCGCATCCAGTAGTACAGCGGGCGACGGCGGTTCACGGATCCCCCGTCTTTGAGGAGCACGTCCCAGCGTCGCTGGGGGCGTCTAGGCGCTGTGGTATCCTGCGTACATGGGAATCTTCTTGGTTGGCACGGTCCTGTTTGCAGGGCTTCTTGCGCTCAGCGCAACGAAGACGAAGGCCCATGTCTCGAAGCTGCCTCCGCCTCGGCCCTCCGCCCCCGCGACAGCGGAGCCGACGGCCGAAGTACCAACGGTCGAACTCAGCGCCAAAAAAGCGTTTGACAATATGGGAGCGAAGACCGTCGAGCTTTACACCGAGGATCTTGACGTCGGTTTCAACGAAGACCGGAAATACGCGTACGTGCACACCGAGCAGCTCCCGATCGATCTCGTCGTTGGCGTGCCGAGCGGGTTCTTCATTCCAAGCCTGGCCGTGGATCCTCCCAACGAAGTGACCGCGGGCACCCCCGGCGAGAGCGATAGTTTCGTGGTCCGAGTCAACGAATACGCAGCAGGTCCCGACGCCGAGGGATTGTACGAGCGGGACGACGCGAGCGTGCTCCTCGCGGCGGCCTACAAGACCGGGCCCGACACGAGCACGCACGTCCCTCTGCGGATCTTCGTGGTGCCGTAGGTCGGTCACGTTGCCTCCGGAGGTGGGGAGTTGAAACGCGCATCGCAGCGCTCCCCCTGCTGTAGCGCGTCAGCAGCCTCGTCGACGAGCCCCACCACGTCCCACAGTTTGCTCTTCACTCCGACCTCTAACAACGACGACCCGAGCGACCGGTGGACACGGAGCGCGAGTTCGCGACATTCCCACAGCACAATGGACGCCTCGTCAGCCTCTGAGCCGGGGTGGTCAGTGGCGTCCTCGCCATCGCTGCCGGGGCAGTCGCGCTCGTACAACGACGGCCCAGACTCAGCCGACCGCATGGCCTTGCAGTAGGTGCACTGCCACATGCCGTCGGCCATCCGCTCGAAGCGGTGGCCGCTGACGCGGAACACCACCTCGCGCGGACCGGTGCTTTCGGGGCTGCTCATGCCGCCTCCGACTGGGGTAGACTGCGGCCATGACACCCCGTCACTGGCTCTTGTTCGTGCTCATCGCGCTCGGCTGCGCGCCGACGATCCACATTCACCCCGAGACCCCGGGATCCGAAGCGCTCCTGAAAGAGGCCGGAAAGGTCGTCGGCATCCGCACCAAGATCGTCGACGCATCGGGCCCCGGCGTGATCGACGTCGAAGTCCGTTCGCAGGAGGGAAGGATCTGCGGCCAGGCCCTCGAGAAAGTCGTGGGCGCCGATAGCCTCCGCGACGCGGTCCGCAACGGCGTGGTCAACTGCCAGCCCAAGGCGTGGACCTGCGATCACGTGACCTACGCCGCCCACGAGCTCGGCCACGTGATCGGCCTGCTCCCCCACGTGGACCAAGACGACCCGAAGACGGCCGGAAACCTCATGCGGCCTGGCCCCGAGTTTGGGGCGACGCTCGACGATCAGCAGACGCTGCGCGTGCAGGCCGTTGGCGCCGCGTTCAACGCGACCTGTCGCTAGCGCGGTCATTCGGGCTCCGTCGGGGAGAGCGCAAAGCCCTCGTCACGTTGGTGTAGCGCGATGCCAGCTCGGGCGACCCCTGGGCTCGTTGCGCCGTCACCTGGCGCACCCTGGGCCGCGATGGCATGGGTGAGCATGGACGGCGCCCACTTGTCCCGGAGCGTCTCGAGCGCACTCTTGCCCGTGGGCGTAGGAATGAGCCCCGGGCTGTCCAGGTCCCAAAACAGAAGGCGCGCCGCGTAGGCGGCTTCTCGCTGCGCCGTCGTAGCGTCGTGACGGAAGACGAGCCCGAACAGGGCAGGTTCGGGGATCTTCGACAGATCGATCGATGGGGCGTTCATTGGAGCGCCACCGCCCGAGACGTCGCGTACCAGACCTCGACACAATCCAAAATGTCATCGAGCACCCGCCGCGCCTCCTCGACCGACACGAGCACGGATGCGACCTCGAAAAGTTCGGGCCTGCTGTCCTCTATGCCAGGCGGGAGAGGTACATGCTCAGGCATGGCCTGCCCGAGTATTACTCGGGCCCGCGAGTCGTCATGAAAAAACACGACGGCCGTCACCCGCAACCGCTCCCCAAGCTCGAGGAGAGGTCCGCACGCGCCGGCCCGTGGGATAAATGGTGCCCTCATACTCACGTTCCCTCCGACTTTGGCGACCACGCGAAAAACACGCTCACCGGATTCCCCGTGGCGTGCCCCTTCGCGCCACTTCAGCCTTGCGCTCCTCGTCGAGCACCACGCGCACCGGGTCCATGACCTCGGCGATCTCTTGGGCGAGTCCTACGATGTGCTGGGCGGACTTGTGAGTCAGGTCCGTTTCCAGTTCGCGTCCCAACCTGCGGTAGAGATCGCAGGCGCTGGCGTGTCGACCGATACGCTCGTAGGTGTTGAGGGAAGGGGAGGAGGGGGTGGTCGGCGTGGTGGGTTCAGTTGGCATGTCGGTTTCTTTCTCGCTCCAAGTACTGGATCCGGATTTCTCGATTGGGCAAACTCGCGTCAAAGGATGCTCGAGGGAGACGCCGAGCGCGTATCTCAACCATTGGGCCTCCCAGCGTTCTTCGCTGCTGTACATCACGTCCCCACCTGGGGGTTGTAGGTGTCGAGGCTCGAGCGCAGCGGGGTGATCGTGATCGCGTGCTCGCGGATCAGCTTTGCGCCGCACGGCTCGCAGACGACCCAGAGCAAGAGCGTGCCGCTGGAAATCCGTACGGTCGCGATGTCTTCGCAGTGCTGGCACGGGATGGGCTCAGGCGCGGCGGCCGACTGGCGCTGCTCGCATTCTTCGGGAGGCCACATCTCGAGCAGTTGGCAGAGCCGCCCCCAGGTCTCGGCGAGAGCCTCGCCGTCGGCCGGGAGTACTTCGAAGCGGGAGCCGTGCGCCATCACGACGCGGACGAGGCCGGCGGCGGGGTCCGGCGATACCTCGGCCACGTAGCGCGGCCGGACAGACGTCACGCCGGCAGCGTGCTCGAGCAATACTCGATCGTCGGGGCGGTTCATGGATTCTCCGTGTAGCGCACCACCGGAGTGCTGTACGCGATCCGCGACGGGTGCCGAGGGTGGCCGCCACGGGTTTTTCCGAAGCACCACAGCGGGATGTGGTCAAGCATGCCAAGGACGTGCTGAGCTCGCTCCTCGTAGACGCCGCCGGTGCCCCCCCAACAAAGGATCACCTTTCCGCACCGTTGGGCAATCGTTCGGATCCAGTCGTCGTTGTCGGGTCCAACCGGATCTCCATCGAACGTGCGCAGCCCCGTTGGATCTGTGCTGACGAGTGCGAAGAGGTTCGCGGCATACCAGCGTCCGAACCCGAGGCGCTGAGCGAAGCCGTCGAACTTCCGCGCCGTGAGGTCCCACGCGCTCTCGCTCGCCTTGCTGGGATTGCAGCCGACGTACCCGAGGATCGGCGCCTCTGAATCCCAGGAGTTCGACAGTTCGTAGCGCCACGTCCGGCATGGACTGAACGTCGCGCGGCGCGTTGCTAGGGCTAACTGGGTCACGTTGCCTCCAAGTCTTTCTCGTGCTGTCTTCGCAGCCAAGTCACGTAGTCGACCGGACTGCGCCCCTCGAAGTCTTGGCACATCGGCATCTCGTGGAGGAGGGCACTCGCGTAGACGATGACAGTCTGTCCGCACGGGCACGGGAGCTTGAGTTGGATTTCCCCGAGATCCTCCGTGGAGCCGTCGGGGCTCGTGAGGAGTCCTTGCTCAGGCGTGTCGGTCTTGTTGTTCACGTTGCCTCCAACTTCGGGGAATGAATGTCGCACCGCAGATCGGCCAGGAAATGAACTCCGTCTGCTCCGGCCTCGACCACGAACTCGACGACCGCGTTCGCGTTGATGGCCTCCCAGGACACGGGATAGGTCTGAGCTATCGCCAGCTGCCAGGGCTCCGAAATCTGCCGGCGACCTTCTACGAGCACCTGCAGGGAACATGGGCCCGGCGTCGCGGAACGGAGGGGCGCCGCGCCCCCGCCAATCGGCCACATGTCCAGCACACGGGGAACCCAGAGCCCGGAGAAGAAAGCCAACTCCGGCGCCCTCACACACATCATCGCCCGCGGGCTAACAACGCACTCGAAGCGGAGAACGCCGGGGCCCTCGTATGTGTCGCAGGCCGCGCTCGTTCTGTTCACGACGCCCCCAGCTTCCCGTAGAGCCACATGACGAAGACGACGAACACCGCCAGGACCATGACCTTGGACGTCCCGCGTAGCAGCGCCAGCACCAGATTCCCGAGGTGCGTGCGCTCGCTGTCTGCAAAGCAGTCGATGAGTCGATGGGCCTTCGCTCGTGCACCAAAGGAAAGCATCCGAATCAGCAGCGATGCGTATTCGTCGCCCAACGCCATCTGATGCTCGTTGATGATCTCCATCACGCGCTCCCGAAAGGGGACATCCCAACCGTGTGGACCCAGATCGACGGTGTCGATGAGGTCGCCCATGGCGGCCTTGAACTTCTGCGTTTTCACGAACAACTTCACGACGCCCCCACCTTCGACGACGGTTCCGCATCGGCCAGTTCGCGGAGCAGCTTGAGGTCGCTCAGCACCGCATACGCCACGGCCCGCACTAGGGACTCTGGGGCGTCCTCGACGTCGGGCCCCACGTAGTACGACATGCCCTCGCGCTCGACCATTACGTAGTCAGGGCCCCCGTCGCCCGCTCGTCGCAGCGTGAGCGTGAGCGTGATCTCCACGCTCGTATCTACCGCGCGGCTCACGTTGCCTCCAGCTGTGAGGACAAGACGATCGCCCGGCTGTAGTCCGGCTCGACGGAGCCGGGTTGATTATCCGCGGCCCAGGCGCTCAGGAACACCTGGAGTTCGTCGATCGCGCGCGCGTCGAGGTCGCAATATGCGTCTTCGTGGTGGTCCTGGGTCGCGTCTTCGAGAATGCGGTGGGCGTCGAGCTCAAGCCTAACCGGCATGCACGCGTACAACAGTCCGCGCGGCTCATCACCCTCGTCGTGGTCGCACTCCCATGCGTCCACGAACGCCCCCACGTCCTCGTGATAGTCATCGGTGCGATCGTCGTAGACCCATCCATGGTGCTCCGCGGCCGGGACTTTCCCCGCCGCAGACCAGCGCGCGGCAGCCTTCGCTTCGTCGTCACGCTTGCGACATGGCGTGCACTTGAGCCAGTTGTTTTCGCATTTCGCTCCGCACGCGCAAATGCGATGGCGGCAGCATTGCTCGGCTGCATCCTGGGACGGGCCCGTGAGCGAGCATTCGCCGCAGATCCAGACGCCGCACGGCATACCCTTCGGGGCGTGGAGTTCGAGGGCGTTCACGCAGGCTCCGTGAGCGTGGCGATCACGTCTTCGATCTTGAACGCAACGCTACCCTCCATGGGCAACGGAATGCCGTAGTGGAGAAGTACCTCCTGATCGAGGCTCAGCCTGGACGCACGCAGGCGATCTAGTTCTTCGAGAGCGAATGGACCATCGCTGTCGATCGAGCCCAGGCGCCCTTCGAGTGACTTGATCCTGTTTTCGATGTCCGTGGACATGTGCGTGACCTTCACGCGGAGTGCATGCTTTTCGTTCTCCGCATCGGACTCCATCGTCTCCCCAACGAGGCGCCCGAACAGGGCCATCATCTCAGGGCGGCTATGGTTGGCGATTTCGATCGTCCGTTTTGCCTCGCGCGGCGGCGAAAGCACGGTGCCGATGTAGTAGCCATTGCGTGTTGATGTGGTGGTCGTTTTCGTCATTTTCTTGTGTCCTGTTCTGCAGCTTCGTGAGCCCTTGCTTGCGCTACGCAGCGCGTTAGGCCGGTTGCGGAGCCCACCCGTCCGTCGGATAGGCGGCATCGCACCCAGTGCCCTGACCAGTTCCACGCGTGCTCCCACTCGGCGCCCGGTGGTGCGCCGGAGTACTCAGCGGCCTTCGGGCGTCGCCGAGCCTTGAGCCATTTGGTGAGGCAGTTCACGGAGCCTCCTGTTTTGCGGAGTTGGCTTCGGCGTCGTCGGCGTCTTTCTCGTCCGCCGCTAGCACCAGCACCGCCGCAATGAGCCGGGCCTCGCGCGGTGTCACTTTGGAAGGCGCCGCGATATGGCCGAGCTGCAGGAGGATGGTGCCGGGTTGGGGTAGGTGGTCCCCATAGTCTGGCCCTTGCCGACTGACGGTCACGTTCTGCCCATCGTCGGTGTGGATCCGAGCTTCCTTCATCGTTCCCCCCCTGCGGTCATCATCAGCCGCCGCGAAATGTCCGACTCGCCCAGCTTGCCGAGGTTGGGCGCCATGGCCTCGCCGATCGTCACGCCGGTGCTGTCCTCGAGCCACGGGATGATCACGGTTTCGGCCTTGAACAGTCCCGACTCCACGGCAGCTTGTTGCGCGCGTAGCCAGTGGTAGGCGACGCGATGGATCCGGCGCCGCTCTTGGTCGCGAGTTCGGGTCTCGGCAGCGGTCGGGCGCAGGCGTCGAGGTAGTTTGATTTCGAGGCGCAGGCGCGCGACGAGCTCGCCGCCGCCAGACTTCCAACGGAAGCGGAGCACCGCCGCACCCGTGTCGAAATCATCCTCCCACTGCACGCCCTTGGCGCCCCACGCATGGAGCACGGCAGCGATCGCCCCACGGCTGCGCTCCACGGGGACCTTGGTGCTTTCGCAGGACTTTCGGGCAGTCATGATTTCTCTCCCCGCTCGCGAGCGAGCAAAAAGCGCAGCTCGAGGAGGACGACAACTGTCGCCACGAGGATCGCGATCACAGCGGGCAAGGTCACGCCTCACCTCGCTGCTCGTTGGCCACGGGCCGAATATTCTGCGGCGCAATCATCACGGGCACGGTGCCATCAGCAAACTGCACGCGGACGCGCCGGCTCTTGTGGCCCACGACGACGCCCGTACCTGTGCGTCCCCAGCCCACCACGCGCACGGGCGTGTCCATCGGCCAACGGTCTTCGAGCGGGTTCACGGTGCAGGCGCTTCCTGGGGATGGTCGAGAATGACTTTGAGCTGATCCCACCGGTCCATGTGATCGAGGACGGATAGGACCCGCCTCGCATCGGCGCGCGGGATGCCTTCGAGGATCTCGAGGATCGCGATGAGTGCGTCGAGGCGGCTCACGGTTCGACAGACTTTCGGGAGCGGTTCCAGGGCGACTTGCGAAGCGCCTCTAGGGCGGACTCGGTGAGTTCGGCGGTTTTGCGGTCCTCGGAGAGCGTGGCAAAGCCCCGGGACACGAGCTCATCGATCGATGGCTTCACGAAGGGGTTTGCGGCCCAGCTGTACTTTCTGAACATCTCGATCGTAGTCTCGGAGAAGCTCATCGGACGCCATGTGTCGTCCGTCTCAGCGAGCGTGATGATGATGATCGCCGCGGCGCATTCGGCCTCGACGCGGCCGAATACAGCGGTCAACGGCACGTGGGTATCGAGAAAGATGTCGCTCGGGTTCACGGTTCACCTGACTTTCGGGAGTCGTCGGGGCCCTTTTTCATAGCGTCTCGAAGGCTACCAACGGCGTCGTACAGGACTCCCGACTCTTCCTTGCCATTGGAGAGGAAGGAGATCTGCCAGCGTGCCCTCAGTGCAATGCATGCAGTGCGCGCCGGCCCGGTCGGGAGTTGCTCGAACGCCCGGTGCATCGCACGCATGGCATCCTTCCGCACCCAGCTGGCGCCGAGGCCCGCGCCGAATGCGACGCAGGCGAGAGCTGAGACAAGGGCGAAGAAGATGCTCACGCTTCACCTGGCTTTGAGGAGTAGAGGCGGCGCAGTTCCTTGTCCATGTCCTCGCGCGTGTCGGAGCACCGCCTGCGCCTCCAGCCCCAAGCAGCCGCGAACGCTCGCCACTTCATGGTGTCGTCCATCTCGTCGTCGTCCTCAATCGCGTCGAGATAGCCGTCGGTCGGGATGAACGCCACGCCCACCGCCCGCATCTGCTCGAACTCGCGCACGTTGCTGGGCAGTTCGGCCACCTGTCCGGGCGGCGGCACGGTGATGCGCACGCGCGAGCAGCAGTCGACGCAGACCCAGGTCGCGCAAGTCTGTACACGAGCGCCCACGATGGTGTGGACCTCGACGAGACGAAACGACAAGCCACCACACGGCGCGCACGACGTCGATGGCTGTGGAAGGACGTTCACGATCCACCTGCCTTTGAGGAGTCGATGAAATCTGCGGCGTTCTGAGAAACTTCGGGGACTGGCCCCGTCGGATGAACGATGACGACGTACTCGCAGCATTCCGTGCAACGCCAGGATGCGCGCACATGCGCCCCGCGTGCGACCACTGCGTCGAGACCGGCGAGATGGAACGACGTGCCCGTGCAGAGCGAGCACGGCCGTTGAGGCACCGGCACGAACACCGATAGGGTGCTGGCTGTTTCCCCGCTCACGATCCACCTACCTTTGCGGAGTCGCGCCCGGCGTACGTTGCATCGGCAATCACGCGACGGTAGCGATTGAGCGTGCGAAGATCCTCGGCGAGGTCCGCCAAGCAGCCCGACCACACGACCATGTTCGCCCCCTCTTCATGGATGGAAAGGAGGTCATCGCCTGCCCGCACCACGAGGCTATAGCCCTCCTCGACGGCGTGCAGTGCTCCCTTGAGCACTAAGACCTCGCCGTCGCTAACCTTGAGCGACAGCTCAGATGCCGGGACAACGCTGCACAAGATCGAATCGCTCACGAATCACCTAGCTTTGGGGAGTTGGCCGCGGCCGCGCGCACTCGTCGTATGACCGCCACGAGCTCGCGGCGGTCGACGAGCTTTGCGCCCACCTCGAGGGCGCGGGCGTGTCGCGTCGCGGTGAGGTCATAGTGCGGAAACGAGCTCGGCTGAAACCACTCGCGACGCAGGCCGATCGCGAGGGCTGCACAGTGCAGCTCGCCGAGCGTGTCGGCGATCATGTGGGCGGACCGGTCCCACCGCCAGCCCTTCGAGGGCGCCACCTTCCGCAGTGCGTCGACGTAGATCATGAGGCCTCGGCGCGGATGTTGCGGAGCGTCCAGCTGTGCATGAACGCCCAGCGATCTTCCGGCGTTCCGTACGTCGCCTCGTCGTTCATGAACACGACCTCACCCGCGAGCTGGTCCGCGACGTTGAACGCCGCTCCCAGTTCATGGGGGTCGCCCGGATCGAGTTCCGAAAGGTCGATCCCCCGCGACTTTCCGAGAGCGCCGAACGCACAGACCTCGCCGTCTCCGTCTTCGAGATGGTTCGTCGTCAAGCGCCGGTTTGGCATCGCCTCGAGCGCGTCGCGGAGGTCTCTGAGCATCCGCTGGCCGCGACGCCCTCTGACCGCGCTCGCGACCTGGCCGCGGTACCTGATCAGCTCCCACGGCTCGAGGTCGTCGCTGTAGTTGGAGCGGCTCACGCTTCACCTAACTTTCGGGAGGGCTCGGCATCCGTGATTCCGCGGGACGCTATCGCCCGCGTGCGGTCGAGCCACATCTGCGCCTCGAGTGCGCGGTTAGAGGCCTGCTCATAGTCGCCCCATGCCACGGCGGCGCCGGAGTGCAGTTGCTTCGAGAGCCGCTCGAGCGCCCTTCGAAAGCTAGCCAGAGCGAGCTGTGCATCTTCGTGCACGACGCCGAGTTCCCGCAGGTGTTCGGCGCGGTGCTTCTCCCAGCCATCTGGATCACTCATGCCCCACCCATCCTTTCGGAATGGTTGGCCGCTACAAGGGGGCGAACGACGCCCCACCACCCGCGGGAGTAGTCCCAGTGGCGGGCAACGTAGAACGCGCCGACCGTCGGAACATTCGAGCATGCCAGTGGGAGCGCCGAACCCGAGGCCAACGGGCCGAGCGCGGTCGCCCCTGCGGCGGCGGCGATCCCCTTGATGAACTCGCGTCGTTTGTTCACGCTTCACCACACTTTCGGGAGGGGGCCTCGGGGGTCGCCGTGACCGGGGTAGGCGACGCGGCCACGAGGAAGCCGCTGATGAGGAGCACCTCCATATCGTCCACGTCGAGCGCTTCGCGCGTCCGCAGTTTCTTGGTGAGGACCGCCGTGCGCCGCACCATCGCCTTGAGAGCGTCTGCGCACTGTTCGTTTTCGTTGCAGTCGCTCATGGCTCGCCTGCCTCTCGAGATTCGTCGACCGCGCGGCGGAGCCCACGGCAAGCTTGCTTGTAGGCTTCGTCGACCCACGCTGCCATTTCCACGGCCCGATCGTGGGCAAGCACGGCCGCGCGAAATCCGTCCGTGGCGCCGGAGTCGTGTTCGCGTGAAATCTCGCGCTCGAATCTCCGGACAGCACCCTGCGCCTGCGTGATCGCGAGCTTGGCCTCAGCGTGTACGATGGCGATCTGTTGCTGGTGTGCGAGCATCGCAGATTTGGCGGTGTTCACGATTCACCACGCTTCCGGGAGTCGAGTTCCCCGACGAACACGGCCAGCGCCGCCTGCCCGCGTGGCGAGATGGACAAGTAGGCCCCGTTCCAGACACCAAACCAATCGGGCATCCCCACGCGGTGACGGAACGGCCCCGTGTTCGGATCGTAGACGGCGAGCGAAGCGCACACGTGCAGTTGCTCGCCCGTCAGGCTTCCCAGGTCAAGCTCGGGCGTGTTCACGACCCACCGCGCTTTCGGTACTCAGCAATCAGGCGGCCGTCGAGGCTGTTACCGAAGCCAATCGTCATCGCTTCCACGAGTGCGCGAGAGGGCCTGCGGCGCGGTTCAGGCTCGGGCAGACCGGCCGCACGCGCGAGCGCGTTGCGTGGCGCCCAGTGGGCTCGCCGGATTTCGAGCGCCGTGCTCACGCTTCACCATGCTTTGGGGAGTGCATCGTCTACGCCTGCGCGAGCTGTCGCTCCGCAGCTTTCTTGGCCAGGGCCAGCGTTTCCACGCGGCTGCAGGATTGCTCGTCGTGGGCCCATGTCGTCGCGTACCAGGTGCGGGTTTCGGCGCCGCGCTCGGCGATAGCCACCCGCTTGCCATCGACCCACAACTCGTGCAGCCCTCCGCGCCTTTGCTCCCACTTCGGTTTGTTGCTCACGATTGCTCCTCGGTCAAAGAAGCGGCGGCAACGGGGGATACACGCCCCCGTGATTGTCTTTCCCCGTTGCCGCCGCCGACGCTCGTGTGTGGTGGGTTCACGCGCTGTGCTCCTCGGAGCGTGCGTAGCAGCGAGACGCGGTGGCGAAGGCCGCAGCGCGATCGCCTCCGACCGCGGAGTGCATCGAGTCTAGAGCTGCGTCGCCGGCCCGCTCCCAGTACAAGCCGACGATGTAGGGGCCGTGCTTTCGTTCGAGCGCCTTTCCGACGAACGAGACGAACGAGCCCAGCGCCACACGGCGGCCTATCGGACATGTCGCGCCATCACACGGGACGCCGCCTGTCGTGAATGAGTGCGTAGTCTTGTCGTTGTTGTTGTTCACGCTTGACCGCCTTGTAGGGACCGCGCCGCGGCGTACTCGTCGATGGCGACAGGGTCGAGTTTGTGCTCCTTTGCGAGGAGACGGAGCGCCTTGTCCCAGTAGGCTGGCTCGGTATTGTCGTGCTCGAACTGCAGATCGTGGACGAGGCCCAAGTCGTGGCCCTTCGCTTCGAGATAGCAACAGAGGCTTGAGTCGCCGCCGGTGTCGACAGCGGCCGCGGACTCCCAGTCCGGATCGTAATCCTCGCGCTTCACGAGGCTACCCGCCGCGCAGCGCAGACCGTTGGTCGCATGCAACACGCAGTGGCCACCGACATTATCCAGGGCGCGGGCTCCCTGTTGGAGCATGTGCCGCGCGACCCGGTCGAACGTGGCTTGCTTGCTCACGTTCCCCCATCCTTTCGGGAGTGTTCCTCGAGCGCAAAGGAGAGTTCGCGATCGAGGGCTTCGAGCTCCGAGCGAATATGCTGTAGCCGATGGCGGCCGGCGCCGCGCAGGCGATAGTCGTCAATCTTCTCGACCGCGTCCTGCGCCTTGAAGATCTGCGTCTTGGCCTCCATCGCCAGGTCGAGCGTCTTCGCGCACGCAAGTGCGTCGGCCTTCGTCACGCTGCACCGTCCTTCGACTCCGGTTCGGCCTTCGCGGCCAGCCACTCGAGCGCGTTGGCGACTCGGCGCGCTGCGAGCCCGCTGAGCCACAGGGCTGCAAGCGCGGCGTCGGCCATGGCCTCGAGCCAGACTTCTCCCAGCTCGTCGAGCCGCTGACCGCGTGTCTTCGTCTCGGGGTTCATGCTAGGCCAGCCTCTCGAGCACGCTCTGCGATGCACTCGGCGACAACCGCGGGATTGAGGTCATGCGTCCTCGCCACGCTGCGAAGCGCCCTATCCCAGCCGTCGCGCCGCGGAGGAGTGTGATCGTGGACAAACTGCAAGTCGTGGACGAGCTGGAGGTCGTGGCCCTTCGCTTCCAGATAGAGGCAGAGCCTCGATTTGGAAAATGCGCTGACGCCCGACCATTCCTCCCACCGTGGGTTGTAGTCCTTACGGGCCACAAGGACCCCGGCCGCGCAGCGCAGGCCGTCCATCGCATGCAATACAGGCTCCCCGCCGTCGTTGACGGCTCGCCGCATCTGTCGCATCAGGTGGCGCGCCACCCGGTTGAATGTGCCTTGCTTGGTCACGCTGCGCCGTCCTTTGGGGAGTGAAGCGCGCGGATGATTTCCGCGACGTGCGCGCCGTAGTTGTTGATGATTTTCAGGCGATCGTTGTGGTCCTCCGCGTACGTGAAAGCGTCTGCCGTGAAGTGCGCGAGATTTTCAAGGCTCGACCATCCGAGCTCGGCGAAGTTGGGGCGGTCCGCGAGGATGCCGTTCGTCGGCCAGCCGTCTGGGGTCTCGTCGGCGTGGCCAGTGTTTCCGCACTCGTCGCAGCCGGTGACTTTCCCGTCTCCGCGGCACTCGCCGCAGACCAGTTGCCCGTAGGCGTCCACGGTGATGTTCTCACCGTCGCCGAGGTAGCCGAGCGCGACGATGGCCAGCTCGAGAGTCGGAGCATAGGCATGGGCGTCGCGTGCACCCGACGTCCATGCCCAGTATTGGCCATCGACGGAGAGATAGTTGAGCTGGACGCTGATGCCAACTGGCACGTCTTCGCCGAGCGCGTTGTTTCGCACGCTCTTGGACAGCGCGGCGAGGACTTGATCCGCGGGGAGCTTGAACGGCTCGGGTTTGCCGGGGGCGTTCACGCTTGCCCCCGTTTTGAGGACAGCCATCGCCGGGCGTGGTCGCTACGGTCGCCGCGGAGCGTAGCGATGCTACGCATCCAGTCTTTGAGCGACGACGCGCCTGGCCTCCGCTGTCGCGGCCCGGCGGCCCGCTTGTTCTTCATCGGGATGAATGTGCAGACCCGCCGGTATGCGGACTTGAGCCGCTTGGTGCTGGCGGAGGCCATCAGGCACCGCCGATGAGGCCGAGGAGCCGGAGCGGGACTACGACGCACAGCGTGAGGAGGCAGGCGTACAGCGCACACGTGCCTATGTCACCGGCCGCCTCGTAGATAGCTCCGAGGAGATCTCCGGGTGGGTCGGTGGGCGTGCAGGTGCAACGGGGCGGGGAGTTCGCGGGACGGTGTGGCATGATCCCTCTGTCGGAGGCCCGGTTGGGGCCTAGTCACGTTTGTAAACCTAAACGTGACCTAATGGCTGGCGGGTGTCAAGAGGGAGTTTCGCGGGTCTGGTAGACTGGGGCCCGTGCTGCACACGTCCGCAAATCTGCTCGACGACCCGACCGAACCGACGCAGGCGCTCGAGGTCCCGATCCCCGCGGACATCCTCTCCTACGAGGTGTATTGGATCCGGACCGTCAACGAAGGGCCAGCCACGGTGTGGCTGCAGGTCTACGATTCGCTGCTCGTGACGCCGCCGGCGGTCAACATCTTTCCGCCCACATGCATTCGCGCAGGCGAGACGCAGCTCATCCCAGCGGGCGTGCGGTGTGCGATCGCGATCGCGGCGCTCGCTTCGTTGAACGAAAACGGTACGGGTGTGCCCACCGTCGCGCTGTGGGTAGACTTCGCGTATGACGTTGGACTCTAGGCTGCAAAACGCGGTCGACGACGCCGCGCTTGCGCCCGCAATGATCCTGTCGGACGCCGATACGGTGTACCTCGGCCGCGGGTGGGGTTGGAACGACTACCAGGCGATGGCGGTCGATCGCTCGGTCGTTGCCGTCGACATGGACACGGCGACGCCCACGTACATGGAGCGCGCCGGCGCCGGCGTCCCCGACTCGGACTCCTGGACGATCGAGGTCGTCTTCCGCCTGGCGACGCCCACGGACGCGACGGCTGATCGAGGATTGCTCGGGCCCTTCGATGCGGTCAACGACATTCCATTCGTGAATTGGCGTTTTGGTAACTTCCGTTTCTGGTACGACGGCGCCTATCGAGTAGGCCTTGCCCTTGTCCCGCCCGGTCTCGCTGCCGCCCCCTCCGATTTTTATCTGACATGGACTCTCGAGCCGAATCCGGCGACGACAGGGCCGGCCGATGCGGTCTTGTCAACGACGCGAATGTGGAATCTAGCGACGGGAGCATACGTCGAAGGCTCGGAAGCACACCCCCTCGTATCGCTAGCGCCAGGCTTTGTGTTCGGTGCTGGCCTCTTTGGAGGCACGGTACCCTTCACGGGAGACGTGGGCTCACAGGCGGCGACGCGAACCCTGCGGATTTCGAAGCGTGCCCGCGGCCGCGCCGAGCTCGAGAACATCCGCCCACGCCAAGCCTCGTGGCCTGCGCCGGCGCCGTTCCCGTCGCTGCTGACAGACCTAAGCTTTTTTCCAAACATGGACACGCTCCTCGATCCGATCTCGGGCGAGTTGGGCGTCGCGGACGGCACGACGTACGACGCGGTCCTCGACGCCCGCGTTTTCGACGGACTAACTGATCGCATTGACTGGCCGAGCATCTCTGACCTCGGCGGCGGCCAACCGTTCTCGTACGCGTGTCTCCTGCAGCTCGATAGTTTGCCGCACACAGAGCGAATATTACAGGTTGCCCAAGCCGGCGCCGGAACCCAGGGCGTCATCGTACAGGTCTATGCAACTGGTGATGTCCGGTTTCAGGTGATCTACACCGGCACGAACTTAACGGTGGACACCGCGGTCGGGGCGCTCACAGTAGGCCCGGAGTCTCTTCTCACTGTGACGTACGACGGGTCCGGGCTGGCTGCGGGTGTGGCTATCTATATCGACGGCCTCGTGCGGGCTCCGGTCTTTGGTACCGACGGCACGCTTGCCCAGGCGGCCGCGGCGGGGCTGTGGTCGCTTGGGGGGTCCACTCTCGGAGACACACTCAACTTCGACGGCACCATGCGAGACGCACGAGGGTGGAACCGCGTGCTTACTGCCGCAGAAGTCTACAACCTGTGGCAGTCCGCACCCCACCGGCTCTGACTGAAAGTAGAATCAGGAGATCGCGACGGCGAGTGCGTCCTCGAGTATGCGGCGCTTCTCCTGCTCGCTGAGCTCGCGCTTTTTCTTGCGCGCAGCGGCGCCACGCTTGCCCAACATGCTAGCGCACTCCTTGACGGTCGCTTTGCGCGCTGGCGCCGGCTTTGCCGGCTTTGCTCGCGGCGCTTTCGCGGGCGCGCGTCTTTCCGCCGGCTTCTTTTCTGGTGCCTTGGGCTTGCGCTTGGTCGCCGCCTTCGTCTTGGCCGCGACATGCCTCGTTGCAGCCTCATAGAGGGTGGTCGCGTCCCTGGCCATTTCCTCGGCGTCTTTGAGGTTCTTGCGGATCGGTTCCCAGAGCGAGTGATGCTGCAGCAGCTTTGCCCGGGGCGATTTGCCGCGGGCATCGTAATCGAGTCGATCCTCCTGAGCCTTCGCAGTCGCCAGCAGCCGCCCCGTACGACGCACCATCTCGGACGCGCCTCCTTGGAGCTTCTCCGCGTCTCCAAGCGTCGTCGGGGTGTGCAGGCTTCCCTTGGCTATCTGGGAGCGCACTTCGATCAGTCCCTGGTGCAGACTCGAGATTCGCGATCGTTCGGTCTTGAGCCTGTCCGCCTGTTTCTTCGTGAGCTTCATCGGCACGACGGCGATCCCACGCTCATCGAGCTGGCGGAGTTTCCCGACGCTGATCAGGCCTGCGACCTCTCCACGGAGCGCACTCGCAGTCTTGCCGGTGGCGAATGCGTATCCGACGTTCTCGAGACGATCGACGCGTGCACCTGTGAGCTGGCCGATCGCCACACTCCGAGGTTTTTCTTTCTTCTTCGCAGGCTTCGCCAGCTTCGCGACCTTGCGGAACGCTGGCTTGGGTGGCTTCGGATCTGGCGCAAGTACGGCCGGGCGAGGCCGCGGCGTCGTGTCCTGCTCGCCCAGAGAAACATCCGGGAACCCCGCAGCGCCGCGGGCCGCCTCTGTGCGAGGCCAGTCGGGATCGTAGGCGTCGTCACAGGCACGGCGCAGCGCTCTGAGCTCTCCCGCGATCACGGGATAGTTGCATGTGTGCCCCCCGGTCGTCGGGTCCGGTTCGCATGCATACCCGGGAATCTCGCTCGGGGCCTTGGCCCACGATGACCACGCCTTGATGCGGTGCAGGGCCGTTCGGCGCAGTGGTGCGGGAATGCACTCCGACGTGCGCCGATACGCGTCTTTCAGTTCGCTGAGCGCCTCCTTGATTTCAACGTGTGCCTCGTAGTCGCGAACACGCTGGCGCACGTTGCTCGGCAGTGCATCGAGCGTTTTGGCATCGACCGGCCCGATGTTGGGTCGCCAGACGAGGCCGCGCGTGGCTGACTCTGCGCCAGAGGTCGGCGCCTCGAAGTATGGCTCAAGCGCATCCTCCAGGCCGGAGATCTCTCGCCACGGCACACGATCCCATCGTCGCCCTTCGGCCTGCGCAAACACCCAGCGGAGCGCGGCCTTGATCTGTGGCTCTCCCATGCGAGCGCCGAAGATTGCGCGCCCGGCGGCCGTCTTGCTCAACCGTCTGCTCGTCTTGCGACCCGTGCGGACGTCGACTCCATCCGCCCAAGAGCGGAGGCCATCGATTGGATCGCGCACGTGATCGAAAAAGCTCGCGTTCTCATCGTAGAAGATTCGCGCGGCCTCGCTTGTGCTCTTGAATGTTGCGCGCAGCCCTGCAACGCGCGGCCGCCGGATCGGCTTCGGCCGTTTGCGTTTCGCCGCCCCCTTGCGCCGTGCCTGCGCGCGATAGTCTGTCGGCCCTTCGAGATCGACGGAATATCGCCTCTTGCGTGGGTCAGGCGGCGCGCCGAAGCCGATCAGGTCTTCAGGATCGACAGGGACGCTCGCGCCCTCTACGTCGACGACGACTCGGCCCGTTGCGGCTGTGCCTGGCTCTGCGGGCGCCCGGGGTTCTCCCGTTGCCAGGTCCACAAACTCGAGTCGACCCTCGGGAGTCTTTGGCGGCGGAGGAGGGGCGGCCGGCGGAGGCGGGGACGGCTGTGGCCTCGGGCCGCTGGTCACGAGCGGGGCGCGTCGACGCTTCTCGGCTCCCGAGCTCGTGACGCCGTTGGTCCGGCGTCGCTTCACTGGCTTGCGCACCCACGCGGGTCCGCCGGCCTCGAGGCGCATCACCTGGACGCGGTCCACATATTCGCTCGCGCCGTCGTAGGTGCCAGCGAGTATCGCCTCGAAGATGGCGAGGGCTTCGGAGCGGCGCCCGGCCTTGCGTTCGGTTGAAATCCGAGCGCCGGCCGGTACGGATGGCTGCCCGGCCTCACGCCGTTGTGGCCGGTCTACAACCGTGACGTACCGGACCACATAGGGCCCCGCGCGGCGCCCCGCCATCGCTCAGCCGACGGCCGCTTTGAGCGCCGCGGCGAAGCTCATTTTCGGCGCACAGGCCTTCTTGGCGGTCTTCTTCTTCGCGCGCTTCTTGGTCTTCTTTTTTGCGGTGCGCTTCTTCGTGGCCCGTTTCTTGGCCTTCTTCTTCGTCTTCTTCTTGGCGCGCTTCTTGGATTTTTTCTTGGCCATGTCTCTTGCTCGTGCTTTCTCCCGCGGAGTTCCGCGGGCCTTCATGTTTCAAGCCTGCTCGGCTTCGGCGACGATAAGCAGCCGATCGAGGTCGTCTGGTGAGTCGTCAGACTCTGTCTTGTTGACGCTTTTTCGCAGGCCTCCGGTGATCCACCAAAAGAATCCGGCGCCGGCCGCCGTGACGACGCCTGCGAAAAACAGACGCGCGATAGAGAAATCTTCGTTCGCCATCAGAGTACCCCCGCATCCGTCAGGATACCCTTGAGCGTGATCCCGTTGAGAATGCCGATCGCCTCGAGGATATCGTCCTCGAATGCGCCGCGGTCGTCTTCTCCGAGCGCCTCGAGCCGAGCTCCCAGATCTCCGGCCATCTCGACGAAGAGATCGTCCGTGGCCGCCGTCCGCAGTCGTTCGACATCGAGCCACGCGTCGCCGATCGGCTCCGGGAAACGGAAGGTCTCCCGGAGTTCTTCGAGCTGGTCGGGCGTGAGCTCTACGAGGAAGTCCTCAGTCCGCTGCGCGAGCGGGCCGCGTTCTCCGCCGCCGAGCACGAAATCGAGATTGGCGTCCGTCCATTCGATGGCGGCGGCCATGGCTTCGTCCTGGGTATCGGTCTGCCCGAAGCCGAGCGACTCCTCGGGCCACGCCTCCGGGGTGCCACCCTCGCCGATCACGACCTCCTCAATGAGTGCGACGTCCCACAGCCAGTACGTACGGTCGGGCGTATGGCATTCGCGCAAGAGGATCGCGCCGAACCCCATGTACGGGTTGACGACCTCGAGCCCGATCTCGCAATCGCTCGCGGCACGCGCGGTCGTCGCGTAGAGCACGATCCCCGCCGTCAGGATGGCCCCGGCGATCGTCCACGGGTTCATCGAAGCACCTGCCGTCGCGCTCGGGCTTCCCACCGCTCCGCACGGCGTCGCGCTATCCGGGCCGGGATCCGTCGCCCGCGCGACACCCAGTGCGCCTCACGGGACCGAAACATGGCCGCCGTCTCGGCTGGGTGCTCCCGCCGCCAAGCCATCTCGGCGCCAATGCCGCGCGTGAAGGCGTCGACGATGTCACGGAGGATGCCCATTGTTCACCCCATCGCGAACGAGACGTCCGCCGCCTGCGGCCCGGCGGCGTGGTCGAGCACTTGCTCCCAGCGGTCGCCAGTGGGTCGAGGCCTGTCCTGCTCCGCCTGAGAGGCCTGCGGCTGCAGCCACACCCCCTCGGGGCTGGCGGCGTTGAACGCGTAGCCGAACGTCCCTAGCTTCTCAGGGACGCCCAGGGCGCCCTGCGTGTCCCAGCTGCTTGCCAGCACCCAGAGAACATCGGGCTCATCGCGCGCCAGGTCGTAGACGTCGCCGATCAGGGCGTCGAGCTCGGGGTACTCGGGATCGTAGACGAGGTAGACCGCGGAGCGTTGAGGGCTGGTGGTCCCGGCAGGCTCCATCGCGACGTCGATCCCATACTCGAGCATGTGGGCCTTGTTGGTGGTCTGCACGACATTCTCGGGCATGACATCGCCCGCGGCGCCCTGCGGCTCCATGGACGCCTCCGGCGCGACGGGGAACGGATCCTCGGGGGTCGGGATTTTTGCGCCGCCCCGCGTGATGGCCTGAACGGCAGCGCCGAGATCGTACCCTTCGCCAGCCGCCTCGAGCCCAGGCGCCGGAGCCAGCGCCAGATGCAGATCGTCGACGGTCTCCTCCCATGTGCGGTGCCATGTTTCCGGCACATTGGTGACCCAGACGAAGTCATCGGGAATGGGCGGATAGCACTGGGGAAAGGCCCACGCGAGGAAGTCACGCAAGAGTTGTTCGACGTCGGCGCGGGCGTCCGGGTCAAACCATTGCTCCGCGTTCGACTCCAAAAAATACTCGTTGGACGCGAGCACAAACTCCTCGATGTCCACCACGGTGACGACCTGGCAGTCCTCGGAGATCTCCATGCCTGCGGCCTTTGGCTCCGCCAGCGCCTCTCCGCCGGCGTATGCCACGGCGCCAAGACCAGCGAGGGCCACGAGTCCGAGCAATACCTTGGCTGCTTTCGATGCCATTTTTGTTCCTTACGCGTTGTACTTCGCGACGAGCACATCGATCGCGGCGAGGTTGGGTGCGGTGCCGGTACCCGCGAGCCAGTTGATATCCTGATTGGTCGCGCCCTGCAGGACGTAGTCGAAGCCGACGCCCTGCTTCAAGAAAACGCCATCGCGATACAACGCTACGGAGGCCACGTCGAACGGTTGCACTGACAGCCCCGCGGCCAAGACGAGATCGACCCCGACCACGGCCTCCGCGGCGATCGCCTCCTGGATGAAGACGCCAGGTGGCCCCTGGGGCCCGACGGCGCGGCAAAACTCGACGTATGCCTCCGGATCATCGATCGGGACGAGATACAGCGTCAGCTCGAGGTTTTGGGCCGGCGCCATCGCGATCTGATTGAGCAAGAGCGACTGCCCGGTCAGCACCAAGGCCGGCTCGCTCGCACCGAGATCGCACCCGAAGATGAAATCCTCAACGGCGCCCTCGGATACCTGCACCGTGAACGGACGCAGCGCTGTGCCGCGATCGGCGAGCGATACGTTTGGCAGACCACCCGGCGCAGCCGTATACCGGACTACGCCGCCGGCGACCAAATAGTCATCGAGCGAGACGCCAAAGCCGCGCTGCAACGCGGCCGACTTCTTGACGATCTGACCGCCTAGTCCGCCTTCGCTGATCGGCCGTTGGATCCTCCCGAGGGCCGCAACGAGGTTGATCGTTCCGATGTTCACGCCATCGGGGATTCGCCCAATGATGGTGCCCGGGTCGGCCGGATCGAGCGAGTAGTCCGCTACGAGACTGATCTCCGTGGCGCCGTCGAGGATGGCGTTGGTCGCCAGGAATCTGATTGCGATGCTCATGGCTTGCTCATCTCTCTGCGATCTGTTTGACGCGTGGCCTACTCGGCGCCATCGGCTGCACCGGTTGCACGACCGATTGCGGTGATTTTCCTATCGCACGTACAGCGCTGATCAGCGCATCGAGTTTGGATTCCATCGCCACTCGGTGCTCGGTCATCCCGTCGAAGTAGACCTGCATTTTTCCGACGAGACGCACGAGCTGCCATACCAGGATCGTTCCCAGGCCGACGGCGCCACCCCCGGTGATCTCTGGTACGCCGAGCTCCATCACGCAGCCTCCTGGACTTCGGCCTCGAGCGCCGCTTCGGCTGTCGCCTCACGCGACTCGAGGAGCGCGAGCAACTGCCCGCCCTTCGGGAGTCCGGACAGACTCGTCACCTTGCGGTCCATCCAGGATGCTGGCACGCCGAGTTCGTCGAGGTGGGCAGCAAACTTCTTGCGGATCTTTGCGTTGGTGCGCGCCGTGGACATCGAGCCGGGCCGGCCCCAGCCAACGCGGAGTGTGAGCCACGTGGCGCCACCCTTCGTAAACTGTTTCCAGCGCATGAGCCCACGGGCGTACCCGATCGCCATGACGAGCGACACGAGCGGATCTGTGACGTCCCACGGATCGATCTGTGCGACGAGCTCGGGCGTGGCCTTGAATCCAGAGATCAGCCCATACGTCGGCAGGAATCCAAACCATCCAGCCGAGCCGAAACAGTAGCGAGACTTCGGCCAGGGCGACTGTGCAAACCACTTCGCCGCGTTCTTTTCGTATGCCCGGCAGGCTGCCTTCGCCTCGTTCGTCTGCAGCTTCTTGGACGCCTTGCTCTCGCGCAGCCAAGGGGGCCGGCCGTTGTGGCTGTTCGGGCCGAGGCCCACATCGGTGTGCCACTTGCTTTCGCCGTAGGACGTGGCCGCGAAGAAGATCTGCCAGTCCTCGGGCAGGTCGGCCGCATCCATCGCAGCCTCGAGATCGTTGAGCCCGGCGGCGTCTGGCCACTCGCCGACGGATCCCGATCCCGGAGATCCCGACGCAGCGACGAGACCGAGCACGGCCGCCCCAATGATGAGGGGAACGAACATCGGAACTACGCAGCCTCCTCGGGCTCGAACGGGATGCCCCAGGCGTCTTCCCACCACGCAGTTACGCGCGCGAGGAATCCCTCCCACCACGCCCAGAGGCCGTCCGGCCATTCGGCGGCCGGCAGCGACCAGCAGGCTTCGGGGATGGCCTCGCCAACGATCTGCCCGGCGATCTCATCGGGGTAGGCCGCCATGTTGATCAGAAACTCGATGTAGCCGGCCACGCCGTTGTCGGGCTCGGCCATCGTCTCCTCGTAGCTCTCCCGCTCCACCGCGACGCAGTAGCCAGAGCCGAGCGGGTGTGGGGTTTCCCCCGTGGAGCCGCAGAACCAACCGGGCGCCTCGACAACCATCTCGCAATCGGGACTGACCCAGAGGCCGCGGATCGGATCCCAGTCGATCGGCATGGTGTACTGAGCGCCGGAGGCAGGCTTGCCGTAGACGTTCCCGCCGCCAGCCGGCTTCGGCGACCCGCCCGGCCCCTTGCCGGGGCCTTCGAAGCCTGGCTCGTCAAAGTCGTCGTCGAAGTCGTCGGTCCCTTTCGCTTCGGCCGACGTTGCGTACGCATACGCGCCAGCTGCCGCGAGCGCGACGATTGCGATTCCAGCTGCGGTTTTTCCCTTCGCCATTTTTCATGCTGCCTTCCGTGTGAGCACCGTTGCGCCTGCCCAGATGCCGAAGCCTATCAAAATCGCCGTGCCAATCCCGATCCCTGCCGCCGCGACATCTCGGGCCCGACGTCGCGCCTCCGTCTCGAGATCCTCCAAGAGGAGCGCCCAGCGCTTCCGCTCCCAACCTTCGTAGACACCGAGCTGATTGGCGAGCGTGAATGGGGTCGCGATATCCGGGGCGTGCTGGATACGCGTGTCGAACCCCTCGGCGTATCCGTCGTCCACGAGTTCGACTTCGGTGCCGGTTTTACCACCGTGAAATCCGAGAAACAGCGGAGCCGTAACTTCCCACAGGATCGCGTTGCGATCCGCCTCGTCCTCGACTGGCACGGACGTCGCCAGCATCCAATAGTCGTCGAGCCTCGCGCGCCATCGAATGAGATCTAGGCAGATCGAATCGATAGCCTCGCCGTCGCTGCCGAGGCACGGAGCGGTCACACCCGGGCCAGCTAATGTCCGCCGTTGCTTGTCGGCCAGCTCGAGGTTGGCGGTCATATTCTGCAGACGCTCGAGCAGAACCGCCACATTGTAGGGCGTGGCGAGATTGGGCTCACTGTGGAGAAACTCCACGGTGATGTCACGGACGATCTGGCCGACGTCGTGCTGCAAGGCCTCGGGCACGTTACGCGACCTCCTCCTCGGCGCCCATGCATCCGAACGTGTCGATCGGCAGCGGCTCGAGCGTGTTGATTCCCAGGTCCCAGATCTCCGGCGGGGGGAGCATCATCGACGATCCGTCCGGCCACGCCACGCCTTCGGTCGTGATCTCGCTGGCATCCCACAGGCGCTCCGTGTTCAGCCGCGGAAACCAAAGGTACTCGTACTCTTCGCGGTACTCTGGATCGATCGCGCCGCCCGTTCCGGTGCGCTTGTCCGCCGGCTCCCCGAGCTCGATGTTTCGGATCGGTGGCTGCTGATTCATGATCCGCGAACGGTTGTCGGGGTGGATCTTCAGCAGCCGGATCGATCGTCCGTGCTCGCCGATCGGCGGCTTGCTGCCAAAGCCCCACGTGCCGTAGGTGAGATCGTTGCTGGGCGCGCACAGGATGAGGTTGATGTATTTCGCCCGGTTCGCGGCCTTGCCCGCGAGTGCAGAGGCGAATACTCGCGCGTCGGCGTCGCTGACCTGGCCGTGTTCGATCGCCGCCTCGTAGGCAGCCTCATACAGCGCCGCCCACGCCATGTTGTGCTTGCCGCCCTTGCCTCCGAAAATGTCCCCCTTCACGACCTGATGATGGAGGCCGTGCGTCGGGTAGTTGTTCGGGTGCTCGTAGACAGTGGGATCCCACTGCGCCGGGCCGGCGGGAATCATCGGCCCGATCTCTGGCTCGTCAATCTCCCCCGTGGTCGGCATCACGACGAACGGCACATCGGGCTCGTCGATTTCGCCGGGGCCGGGAAGGACCACGATCGGCTCGTCGTCGTCGAGCTCCTCGTCTTCGGGCTCCTCGTCTTCGTCCGCGTATGCGAAGCCCAAGCCCACGAGAAGTGCCAGAGCGGCGACGGCCGCGGCGATTTTTCCTTTTTTCGCCATCAGCCCGACTCCATCGTTTCGGTGGGGTCGTGGGTTCCGGCCGGCGTGCCGACGACCGCGTGGTAGCTCGAGGGGCCGCCGCCGCCGTCCTCAATCTCCACCCACGCATCCGCACCCTCGAGCACGCGTAGCGCGGCCGCGTCGTAGGCCGCGATCGGTCCACACGCCGCCACGCCGTCCTTGAACATGTCGGGCGCGCACTTGAACATGATCGCGCCCTGCTCGTAGTCCTCCTGGCTCGGCGCGCGGTACAGCACCCCGCCGCAACTGGTGCAGCACGGGGGCTCGATGCCCATCGCTTGCATGCGACGGATCCACGCCTCGTTGTCCTGGACGAGAGTCTCGAGGATCTCCGCGAGCTGCTCTACCTCGGCGTTGCCCTCGGCGCACAGGGTCACGAGCACGCAGTAGGACTGCGGGCCGTTGGGGGGGGCGATGAAAAGCTCGTGGTCGCTACTCATGGGCGCACCGTGAATACGAGGGAAAAGAGGCGATCCTGGGCGTTGTTGACGGGTCCGGAGCCGACGAATTTGGCGGTGCCGGGGATGCGGGTCCGCTCGAAACGGCGCGGCTGCGTCGTCGTGTCGGACCATTGGCCGACGTCAGAACCGCCCTCCGTCGTGAAGTTGAGGAAGGGCGTGCCGCCGCCGGCGCCGGAAATCTCGAACGCCTCGACGAAGTCCGCGCCCTCGGGGAGCCGCAGGACCGTGGAAGTTCCGGAGGGCACGAACATCGCATGCGTCAGCTGCCATTCGGAAGTCGAGGAGAACGTCTTGGTGCGATTGACCGTGCCCCAAATAAGCGCCGCAAGCCATGCGTTCGGCGCTTGACCGGTGACTGGATCGACGGGCTGCAGTGGGATGAGTTGGCCGGGCTGAGCTTCCAGATCGATCGCCCCCGCCGGCAAAAGCAAACTCATCTGCACTCGGACGGCGGGCAGCGAAAACTGGAATCCCGCGCCAATGTCGATGTCCATCCGATTATCTCGGTTTGCACCGAGTGACCATTCGATCCGCACCTGTAGAGCACTCACGAGGCGCCCGTCGCGGAGCACTTCTGCGCGAGTAGGGATCGGCTGGCCAACGAATGGATCCGGCCCGCGCGCCTCGGCACCGGCGACTGAAACCGTGTACTGGCTTCGTTCGCATCCAACGCCAGCATCGTTGAGCAGGGGTACGATCGGCGGTCCACCCGACAGCGGGCTGCGCGGCCGGTCCACGGGCGGCAACTGCGAATCGGCGTAGCCGAAGAATCGCGACTGCGCCCATTGATCCTTGATCAGATTTCCGACGCCGGCTCCGGCGCTCCCACGCGGCCGTCGCGTGTGGCCCTGATCGGGACGTCGCGATAGCGCTAGCCGGCTGGTCGGTCGAGGGGCGCGTTGGTGAGACATCGTGGGGAACCGTGGGCGGTGACCGTCCCGAAACCCGGGAGAGGGACGGCCACCATCGAGACTCACTGATGCGACGCGACGCCGATCAGCAATCCTTCGAAATCCGCGGCGGCTCCCGTCAGGTTCGTGACGGTCAGGGAGATTGCCGGGGAGTTGTAGAACGTCGGCCAGCTGACTCGCTTCGAGGTGAAGCTGGTCAGCGCGTAGTAGTCGACGCTGTAGCCGGCACCGAAGTTGCTGTTCGGTCCGTTGGCTACGAAGATGCGGTTCAGCGTGAACGTGGCCAGCGGCCCCGTGTAGATGAAGTACCGCGGCGTAAACTCGATCGCCGCCGCGATGTTGACGTCGACCGTTGCATTCGCCAGAACGTTGACGTCTACGCCGATCGTGTCTCCGCATCCGTTGTACCCGATGTCACAACCATCGGGCCCCACCACGATGGCGGGTTGATCGAAGGTGTCGTCGCAACTCTGGCGCCCCGAGGGGGATGCCTGCGTCTGTCCGACGCGCGCGCGGCGACGAGGTTTCCCGACCCCCATGGGTCGGCCACCGGGCGAGAGTGCCCGCTGTCGGTTGGTGCGCACGGTGCCGGGGCGAATGCCCATGGCGAGGCGCCGGTTGCCGACTGAAATCGATCGGTTCCCGCTGGTCTGTGCGAGCTTCATGAGCTCGCTGTGTGTAAGCGTCTTCACTGGTCTGCTCCAAGTTGTGGGGACTCCCCACTGGCTTGGGTTTCATGGCGTCCCGTTTGGCGTCGGGACAACACGCGACGTCCTAGGGAAGGGCGAATTCCGCGCCCTTTTCGAACAGCCACGGCGTCAGAAGCGCGATCCCGACGTTCTGCGCACGGTCACTGACCATCCCGGTCGTGAACATGCCGTAGAGCAACGAGAGTGCGCCCAGCACAGGCTGCACCGGCACGGGGCCGATGTTTTCGATCTGTGGAAACTTGGTGAACAGGAAGCCGGCGATCAGGGACACACCGGCGACTGTGCCAGCGTCCATGAACTTCTCGGCAAGCTGGACCTCTTGGGCCTTGTCGCGAGCCTGCGACTTGGCGAGCGTGACGCACTTGCGCCAGATCTCGTCCTTGGAGAGGTCGGTCGGGGCCCGCACGGCCATTGCTGCTGTCGCCATCGGTGTAGGTACTCCTGGGGAGGGGAAATCTGGATCGAGCTTACGCCCGCGTCTGCCAGCGTACGCGCCGCCTACGTCGTTCCGCAAGGGCCGCGTCGGCCCGCTCTCCAACCGTTACGAACGTGTTAGAACCCGTTACGTGGGTTCCAGCACAGCAGAAAACACCGAATCATACATCGATGGCGAGGAAGTTTTTCCCGAGGAGATCCCCGCCGAGCTTCTCGAAAGGGTCGCCGACAACCACGCGCACCTCGTGGAGGTCACCCTGCAGGTGAAGCGCGGGAAATGGTCCACGATGCGGACGGGCCGGCAGAGCTGGACCCAACAACCGCCGTCGACGCAGGTCCACGACATCTGCACGAAGCTGATCAAGTCCGCGATGTTGGACGCCGAAAAGAACGGCGAGGGCCAGCGCTACCGAGCGCGCCTGCGCTGCAACCAAAACAACCATGAGTATTCCCGCTTCGCGACGGTCCGCGGTGTCATCGACGACAACGGGGCGTTCAAAATCATCGACGACGACAAAGCAGGCGACGATCAAAATCCCATGCGGGTGCTGATCGATGCGAAGGCGCAGAGCGATTCCGTTTCGTTCCAGGCGATGAACACCGTGCTTGGTGCCGTCAAGGGCTATGCCTCGATCGCTGACTCGTTCAATAAGTTGTTGTGTTCGGCCGGCGACGTGTTCATGAAGCACGTGTCCGGCCAGGGCGAGTTGCTGCGAATCCAAATGGAGATGGAGGGCAACAAGCACAAGCACGACGAGAAGATGGCGAAGATGGACAAGGGCTTCGGGCTCCTCGAGCGCCCGGTCACGCGCATCGGCGATGAGATCATCGAGCACGTCGTGAGTGCGATGCGCGACAAGCGATCGAAAACCGCGAAGGGTGGCACCGGGCGCCCGCGCCCGGCCGGGAAGACGCCAACCCGGTGCGGCTACGCAACAACCCTCAATGACGTGTTCGCCGATCTAGACGACGCAAAGCTCGAAGCCGCGCGCAAAATCATGTCCGACGACGAATGGAAATTGATCCAGACGGCGCGCAGTGCAACGACGGAACCCATCTTCGATGGCATCTTCGCGCGGTTTTACGATCTGCTCCGCAGTCGCGGCGATGAGGGCACCTCAACGTGGGTCACGGAGATAGGGCTCGTCGTCGGCCAAGACGGGATGATGAAGATCGGGATGTTGATCCAGCGGATCGAAAAAGCAAAGACGACCCCCTAACAACTTGGGCCGCTCACCCTATCCCTTCGAAGAACTCAAACTCCGATTGCACGCAGCGGGCAGCCGGGCTCGACCTCAACATCATGCGGAGCGAGCCCTCGTCGGATGCGGTGTCGCGCGTCGTCAATCCATCGCTCTGCGTCGGCGGCACTTTGGCCGCGGTACCTGAATCGGAAACGTCGGCCGTCGGCGTGCTCGGCGGTGACTGTGGCGACGCAGGTTCGGGGAGCGATCGTCGAGTTCCAGATATCCATGTCTCGGAGCGCAGTGTCGCAGCCTTCGCGCGTTTGTACAGCGCCCGCACCCGATCGTCTCGCGTCTGTCGATAGTGCCGCCCGAGCACGTCTAGCAAGTGTTCGCGCTCCTCCTCCGTCAGGCACACCAAGACGGTCATTCGGGATCCGGCGATCGACTCGCACGTCCCGCGTCCCGTGCCGCCTTGCGCCGTCGCAGAAGTACGAGATCAGCACGTCCTGCGCGCGCCTTCTGCAGGAGGCCATCGGCGATGGCCAGAAGTTCTGGCTTGACTGCTCCTTGCTCGATGGCGTGTTGGGCAATCGTCTCGAAGACCTGAAGTTCATATTCTCCGAGGGTCAGCTTCGCTACCGGTTGATCTTGGTGTGGCATTTTTTTCACGCTCGCATTTCGAAAGTGCGGGGCCCTTCCGCCTGATTTCCCCACCCCCACCAGCCGGGCGATACTGGACCACGGAGAAACAACTCCGCACGTGGGGCCGGGGTTAACGTCTGGATCCGTTCGCGGACCTCGCTCGGCTTCGCTGAGTGCAGCCCGACTGGCGCATGGACCACTGAGTGTATCGAATGCGACAGCGCTTTTGGGCGACCACGACGCGCGAACAGACAAGGCTCCGAGTTCGCTCGCGTCCAATGCCCCATCCCCCAGTGCAGGCGCGGCGGCTGGTACGTGTCCGACCGGGGCTGGTGTTTCGCGGTCTTTACCCAGATGAATCCGATCGTCGAGTACTCGAACCCCCAACATGCAATCACGTCCAACGCCACCGTGAGCTTCGGCCATGTCGCCCAAAGAAACAGCGTGCTTTCGTCGGCGGCGATCTCCTGCACCGGAAGCCCCATCACATCCTCGTCCGACATGCACGGATAGACATACTCGGCGCCACGTCGGCCGGCGTGGCATTTGTCGTCGTAGTTCCAGGCTGGATCGGCGTAGATCGTCCGGAAGCGACGAGGTCTACCCATGCTCAGCCTCGTCGTCGTCCTCGCGCCAGAGGTGCTCGCGGTAGACGGATCCCATTTCTCGAGCGAGCTTCTGCAATCGTAGGTCGGTCACCTTCGGAGGCGGAGCGCTTCGGCTTTGTTCTCGATGCTCAGCGTCTCTCCGTTCGAGCTCGCGATCGCGTGCGTCGGTTCGTCGCATGTCGTGAATGTCGGCCCGCCAACGCTCCAGCGTCTTCGGCCCGAGCACGTTCGCGAGAGACCACCACCGGGGCTCTTGGTATCCTCGGCGGATGAGTTCGGCCGCGCCCTCGAAGTGATCGAGGAGATCTCCCTCAGAGATCCCCTCATCGAGCGAAAAAAGTATCTGTTGGACCGCGCGCCGAGTCCGCCATTGGCGACGCGCACCGGGTGGCGTCGCCGCGACGAAGGCAGAAAAAATCCGCTCGGCCCGCCTCGCCGAAAAACTTGGCATGTCTTTCGCAATTAGCCTCCCCGTTACGTCTTTTTTTAAGATCGTTAAAGGGGGGGGATTAATTGCGAGAGTCGTGCCAACTGTTTCGGGGTCAGTCGGAGGGGATTGCGCAGGGTCTGGATCGTCGGTAGAATGCTCATGCATGAAGTCGCCGGTCGGACGGTGACGCTGGCTTGGCGGCCAGTGAGATTTTGGAGCCCCGGTCTTGACACAAGGCCGGGGCTTCGTTCTTGGTTGTGAAAAGTGAGGGGCTCGGTGCGGTTGCCACACCACGCCGGGACCTCCGAGGCCCCCCCCGGTTTGCATCCTCAGAACACGAAGGACGCGGATCGGCCCGGCAACTTCGGGATGGTAGTCGGATTTGGTGCGGCAATGCAAACGATCGCTCGCACGCTTGCGCGAGGAGGTCAGCCGTTAGTTCGGCTGGTCGTGATAGATTTCCGCGGTGGGATCACTCTGGAAAGCGCTCCTCGCCGCGCTGGGGCTAGGAGCGCTCGCGTCGCTCTCTGGCACGGCAGCAACGACCAAGATCAAGATCGTCGATCGGCGCAAGTTCGCCAAACTGAGCGAACGCGCTGCGCCCCATACCCGGCACCGCGATGTTGCGCCGTGGGCCTTGGTGCTGCATCAAATGGCATTCTCGCGCGGAAGCGATCCCGATCGGTACGATCGCACGACGGCGCACTTCAAGATCCTCCCGGACGGAACGATCGTGTGGTCGTGGGATGATGATGTGCGGCTACCGGCCGCGGGCGGCCTCAACGAGGGGAGTTGGTCGGTCGAGTTCGCGGGGAACCTACCCTCGCAGCCCGGATCGCAGAACCCGTCACACTTCTACAAGCCGGCTCGCTTTGGGATGGATCAACTCACCGCGGCTCAAGTCCAGGCTGGCCGCGATTTGATCGATCATCTGATCGGTCGCGGGCTCACGACGGTGCTCGCTCACCGTCAAGGCGGGGCGGGACGGGGCAACGATCCGGGCCCGGATATCTGGTACCGGATCGCGGAATGGGGGATCCGTGAACGCAATCTCAAATGGGGCGGCCCCGATTTCAGCGTAGGAGACGGATCGCCTATCCCGCCGTGGTGGCGCACCTGGGGTGATCAGCTCGGCGGCCTGGACGTGCCCACCGTGGCGTGATCGCCCGCCCGACGATCTGGTGTACGCTGAACGTGATGGCAGGACGTCTTGCGGGTGCAGGTGGGCTTTTGTTGGTAGGCGGCGGCCTCGTGCTGGCCGCGGCTGCTCTGCGTGACGACGAGTTCCAGGTGCTGACTGGCGAGGCGGCACAAGACCCGCAGCGAGTGCCCGGCACGGAGGGGGCTGCAGCGCCGGATCCGGTCGGGAGCGGGGCAGGTACCGGTGCGGACACGTTCCATTGGGTGGTGCTCACCACGTGGAAAAATGAACTGGAGCGGGAACGACGGCTCGCTATCGATGTGCTCGAACCGGGCACCGTCTACGTCTCGATCATCGCGAGCATCCCCGTAGTGCTGGATTGGGTCGAAATAGGCAGGAACAGATATAACTACTGCGACGGCCCGGGAGATATGAAGCCTATTGTCGCCAAGATCCTCGAGGAGACTACGCGAGGGCTCGACATGGGAATCGCCGCAGCGGCGCCACAATGGGCGACGGTCGCCAGCGTTGTCGGTTCGATTATCAAGAAGATTCCTAAGCTGATCGAGCGCGCGCGTCAGAAAAAGTGGGTGAAGTGGCGTCTGCAACTCGCAGCCACGCAGGCGATCGCCGGACAGTTAGGTCCCTATGCCGAAAACTCTCCGCTCGAGATCTGTCGCATCTGGAAATACGAGGGTGTGTGGGCCGGCAACGCGATCGAGCTCCCGCTTGTTAGGTCGATCCCGACGGAGGCTCCTATCGAGATTCCATGGGGCAGCGGCTCACGAGATGTCAGCAATTGCCTCGACGGGGAACCTCCGTCGGTCACGATCAGCGAAAACGGGCAGATCCGAGTTTCGCTATTCAAGCCAGACACGACGCCGCCTGGCGCGTGCGAGTCCCGCTACGACGTCACCGCGATGGTAATCTGAGCGCGCCCGAATGTTGCCGGCGTGACTGATTGCCGGTAGGATGCCGACGCCAATGGGCCCCGAGGAAATCGCAACGAAGCTCGAAGCGATCGCGCAAGAACTGCGCGCCGGCAGCGGCCGGGTGCGTTGGATCTGCGCAGTGTTCTGCACCGAGACCGGCGCGGAGG
>Ga0255058_10000207_pt1 | contig 34844 bp, 30 predicted proteins | sample Cases_109_9_MG_FD_188637 | JGI IMG/M metagenome (GOLD analysis project Ga0255058, IMG submission 188637) | Seawater microbial communities from Amundsen Gulf, Northwest Territories, Canada - Cases_109_9 | ecosystem: Environmental > Aquatic > Marine > Gulf | place: Canada: Northwest Territories...
GTCATCAACGCAGCCGGTCCCTGGGTCGATCGCGTGCTGCGGACGGTCAACCGGGAGATTCGGGGGCTTATGGGTGGTACCAAAGGCAGCCACATCGTGGTCGGCAAGTTCGCTGAGGCGCCCCGCGATGCGTTCTATATTGAAGCCGCAGAAGATGGCAGGCCTTTTTTCATCATTCCGTGGAACCAGCAATACCTGATCGGCACAACGGATCTGCGCTATCAGGGTGATCCGGGTGAGGTCGTGGCCAGCGACGAAGAAATCGAATACCTGCTGCGCGAGACAAACAGGGTGTTTCCAGCCGCAAATCTGCGCGTGGATGATATTCATTTTGCTTATGCTGGCGTACGGCCGCTACCGCGGCGCGCAAAGGGCCCCGAAGCGGCGATCACTCGCAGACACATCATCAAGAAGCACGGTCGACAAGCGAAAGGGCTGGTTTCGATCGTTGGTGGCAAGCTGACGACCTACCGAAATCTCGCGGAGCAGACTGTCGATTTCGCCGTCAGGGTGCTGAAAATACCCGCCAAGGCCTGCGCAACGCGTACGCTATATTTGCCGGGTGGCGAGAACATCGAACAAGCGCGTCGTGAGTTGGTCGCCATCAAATATCTGTCAGCCATGGGTCGGGAGCGGATGCTCCACATTTATGGTGGCGCCACGCTGCAGATAGTTGCCCTTGCGGAATCGGAGCCTGCGCTGCACGGGACGGTAGATGACGCAGACTCGGTGATGCGGGCGGAGGTTGTGTATGCGATTCGCAATGAATTTGCACTGTCACTGATCGATATCGTGCACCGCAGGCTGATGATCGGCTTGTCAGCGGATCAGGGAGCGCACATGGCTGACACAATTGCCGGGATTGCGGCGTCGGAGCTGAACTGGAGCGGCTCCGAGAAGGCGGCGCAACTACAAATGCTGCAAACGTACAATCAGCGCCTCAAACCGGCACGGCAGGCGTAACGCGAGCCGGATGCTTCGATGAACCTCGACACTCGCAAATTCTTGCGATGCTATTTTCTATCGACGATTAGTTGCGGCCCACTGCGGCCGAACACGTGCTTGGTGAAAACACCGTAAACGTGGCCGCATTCGTCACAATGTGCGACGAAGAACCATGGCGTATTTTCGCGCGAGCGCTCTTTGCTGGGTGTTGAAGCTATCGTTTCGATACCGCTCGCGGCACATTCTGGACATTTCGGGTCGGCCATAGGTTTTCCAGTTGCTCCATAGCAATCGATTCATTGACGCGGCCGCCATTATAATCGCGCTACAGCCTATTTAAAGGTCAGCTATGAAAACGCAGATCGTCAGAACCATCATTTGTGTCGTTTTCCTTGCCATGATGCCCGCTGTTTCGGCGCAGGACCACAGTGGCGTCGAGCGGCCGCGAGTCGGCCTGGTGCTTGGCGGCGGAGGTGCGAGGGGCGCTGCACATATCGGCGTGTTGCAGGAACTCGAGCGCATGCGCATACCCGTCGACGCGATTGCAGGAACGAGTATGGGGGCTATCGTAGGTGGCTTGTATGCCAGCGGTATGACGGCAGACGAACTCAGGGAACTCGTGGTATCGATAGATTGGGTGGAGGCCTTTAACGACGATTCGCAACGCAAAAACCGGCGTTATCGCCGCAAGCAGGACGATGCTGCTTTTCCGATGCAATTCGAACTGGGGATGCGGGACCGCCAGCTGCAGATGCCGATGGGACTGGTGCAGGGACAGAATCTCGGGCTGATTCTCCGGGAGCAGACGCTGTCAGTGACTCACATAGAAAATTTCGACGAGCTGCCTGTCCCGTTTCATGCGGTGGCATCCGATATCGAAACCGGAGACATTCATATCATGTCATCCGGCGACCTGGCACTGGCGATACGCGCCAGCATGTCGGCGCCAGGCGTATTTTCGCCGGTCAAGGTCGACGGCCGGACGCTGGTTGACGGTGGTCTCGTAGGCAATGTCCCGGTCGAAGTTATCAAGTCGATGCAGGTGGATATCGTCATAGCCGTCGATGTGGAGTTTCCGCTGTACGAGCTCGATGAGCTGCAGTCAGCTCTGACCATCACCGAGCAGATGCTTACTATCCTGGTCAACAAGGAGACATCGCGTCAGCTGGAAAAACTCAGTGACGATGACATACTGATCCGACCGGATCTGGGTAGCTATGGCTCCGGCAATTTTGCCGACGTCGAGGACACGATCGAACCGGGAGCGCAGGCTGTTATCGAGATGGCGCAACGGCTGCAAGCACTTGCTCTGGATGAGCAGTCGTACCAGGCGCACCTGGCGAGGCGCCTCGGCAAAAGAGACCAGGTCGATGTACTGGACTTTGTGCGTGTAGCGGATAACAGTCGCCTGTCGGAAAAAGTACTCACCTCACTTCTGCGCACACGACCGGGTGACCCCGTAAATGCGTTTCAGCTTGCGAACGACGCGGCCCGCTTGCATGGGCTGGATATCTATGAACAGGTCGATTACCGGCTGGTTACGGAGAATGATCAAACGGGGGTTGAATTTACGACGCGGCAGAAAAGCTGGGGCCCGAACTTTCTGCAATTCGGTATCCTGATCGAAGATGACTTCGAGGGCCAGACAGCGTTCAATCTCGCAGCCCGCATGACCCGTCCCGGCGTCAACGCACTCGGCGGAGAATGGCGCAACGACCTGCAGATCGGTACTGATCCCTACCTGTTTTCCGAGTTTTATCAGCCGCTGAGTTTCGATTCCCGCTATTTCGTGGCGCCCCGCATACAGCTGCAGCAAACCAACTTCAATGTTTTTCTCGATGGTGAAAATGTCGCTCGCTACCGGGTCGGGGAAGGCGGGCTGAGCCTCGACATTGGCCGCGAACTGGGTCTGTGGGGTGAATTCCGCATCGGAGCATTTCGTGGCAGCGGGAATGCCAAGGTCAAGGTAGGGCCGCCCGATTTTCCCACAATTGACTTTAATACCGGCGGCGTAGTGACCAGATTCAATATCGATACGCTCGACAATGCGCAGTTTCCGCTAAGTGGTTCGCGCGTTGCGGTCGAATGGATCATATCGCGCCCGGGTATGGGAGCGGACTTCCGATATGATTCCATTGAGTCGTCGATTTCGCATGCCTGGACCCACGGGCGCCATACCTTGAATGCCGGACTGGTATTCAATACCACGGTCGACTCTGACAACCTGGTGCAGAATTTCTTTCCGCTCGGCGGTTTTCTGCAACTGTCGGGACTGGCGCGCGGTGAGATCAGTGGCCCGCATGCCGGCGTCGCCAGGCTGGTCTACTATCGGCGCTCGGGTGCAACGGCGCGGGGAGTTTTCGACATGCCCTTATACCTCGGTGCGTCGCTGGAGGCAGGCAATGTCTGGCAATCCAGATCCGATATCAGTTCGGAGTCACTGCTGATAAATGGCAGTCTGTTCGCCGGCATTGACACTTACTTCGGCCCGCTGTTTCTTGCCGCCGGTTTTGCCGAAGGTGGCCGGTCCAGTTTCTATCTGATGCTCGGCCAGCCACGCTGATCAGCGGACAATCTTTTCAAGCACCTGGGTCGGCGTATCGGTCTTGCGGTAATAGCCATGCCTCGTGGCCATTTTTTCGTACGCGGCATCGCGCTCAGCTTCACTCGCGTACCAGTGCAGTCGCTCCCACTCCGGCCCCAGGATTGTGGCAAACGTATCGCCGGGGGGTAATGCGACGCGGATGCCGAACCTGCGGTCTGCGCCAGCAATGTCCGGTTGCACCAGGTTATGTTGGTGACAGAAGTTCACAGTGTATCCCGTTGGCCAAGTCGGCCGCAGTATAGCCGAACCGGACCCGAAGTCTATTAGCCGCCGGCCCGGGAATAACCGGCAAAGGCCCGTACCGGACCCTCGTGACATGGCCGAATATGCCTTTTTTCAATAACTTGGAATCAAGTGCTTGCAACGGAGCACGCATGTTGTAAAGGTGTGGATCGCTGGCTCACGAGTATTATTTCAGCTGACCACAAATGATTGACAAAAGCGAGCAACAATCATCAGCAGGCACCGACGCGACCGGAGAATTCTTCAGTGTAGGTGTGCCCCTGCACGCGGTCCGGCCGGGGTACATCCGACGCCCGGCGGACGATATCCTGTATGAGACCCTGATCTCCGGCAAAAATGCCCACGTCATTGCGCCGGACCGCAGCGGCAAGTCGAGCCTGATAGCCGCCACCTCGGCACGCTTGCAGAACAACGGTTGCAAAGTGGCCGTCCTGGATCTGCAACAGATATCGGAACGAGACGGTGGTTCCGATGGCGGCCGCTGGTATTACAGTATCGCGTACCGAATCTTGCGGCAGCTACGCCTGAAAGTCGACTTGCAGACATGGTGGCAGGACAAGTCCATTCTCAGCAATCGCCAGCGGCTGGTTGAGTTCTATATCGAAGTCATACTGCAAAATGTCCAGGACCGGGTGGTGGTCCTGGTGGACGAAATACAGTGCACCGCGGATCTGCCATTTGCCACGCATCTGCTGGCGAGCATCCGCGCGGCACATAATGCGCGTGCCACGGAGCCGGAATTCAGCCGCTTGAATTTTGCTTTGTTTGGTGAATGCGATCCTTCGAGTCTGTTGCCCGATCCGGCACTGTCACCTTTTGCGGTTTCCAGGCAGATAGACCTCGGCGACTTCGAACGCCGGGACCTGGATATTTTCGCGACCGAGCTGAACTTGTCAGCGGCAGACGCAGCAGCCGCGCTGGATCGAATCTATTACTGGACCAGTGGTCAGCCATACCTCAGCCAGAAGCTTGCACGGTCGATCACCAGAGAGCGTGTGTCCGGTGATATTGGCGGCCATGTCGACCGCATTGCCATGCAGCAGCTTGCGGGCAGGGCGGCACTGCACAGTGAACCGCATATGAGCCACATCCACCGCAAGGTGGTTACAGACAAAAAGAATTACGAGGCGCTTCTGAATTTCTACGGCAAACTGCGCAAAGGCGTCCCTGTTGCCGAAGATCCGGATTCGAAACTACAGCGCCGGTTGCTGGCCATCGGACTGATAGTGAATGACGAGTATGGATTTCTCAAAGTTCGAAATCGCGTTTATGAAACCGTATTCACGGCACGCTGGGCGAATGAGAATTTGCCGATTCACTGGCGCGTGCCGGTTATGGCGGCCGCAATCGTGTTGGTCATCATTGCGGCACCGTTCTGGTATACCCAACTCCTGCCGCGGCCGTACATGGAAGTAATATCGTCACCAACACTGGAGCTCGCCACTATCAGTGATGCGTATCGCAATCTCAGGTCTTTCCCGGGTCACGTAAGCACGGCCGACCGGCTGTACAGCACACAACTCGAGAATCGTGCCAGCCTGGCCATTGATCGCAACAGTATCCTCGAGATCGATCACTACGTGCGGCAATTGCCCGATTCGTCGGCGTTCGCGGACCGATTGCTCAGCAACTTTTGGGATCGGCAGGTCAGCCTGGCGCTGCGGAATGAACAGCGTGACGATGCGCTGCTGGCGTCACTGGAATCGCTGATTGTCTCGACCCTGCAACGGCGACGCCGGGCAGCCACCCTGGTCGGTGACGATTACCCGCAACTGATCGGTACTATTCCGGCACAACCTGGCGATCGCGTCGTGTTCAATCCGGAGGACATGCTGATCAGCTTTGTCAGTGGAGCAGAGATTACTCAGTGGACTCTGGTCAATCAGGCGTTGCAGGCGCGGACACCGTGGACCATCTCCGCACTCGAGGTGTCGCCCCTGGTGCGGCGGGTGGTGGTCGATCGCAGTGGCCTGGTGCGGCGCATCGCGCTCACCGCCAATGTCGGTCATGCACGTCTCGACGATTTGCGATTGAAATTGATCGCACCGTCTGGCCGCACGGTGGACCTGCGTTTTGCCGGCACCTCGTCCGCCGCCAACGAAATCGTCAGGTTCGATCAGGAGCAGCTGACGCCACTGATCGGTGAGCCATTGAGTGGCACCTGGAGTCTGAGTATCAGGGACGAAACGACCGGCGTGTCGGGTCACCTCATCGGCTGGAACCTGAATCTGAATTCGCAGGTTGTCGTGGAGAACTTTGAGCGCGGGCTGGATATCCCGGACCCGGTGGAAAAACCCTCCGACAATGTCTGGCTCAGCGAGGACGGCCATTACGCGATTGCACGGGCGTTGCAGAGTGACAGCGTACGTTTATGGAACCTCGCCTATGCACAGGCAGCCAGAACCATCGCGTTGCCGGCGAACGAAGCCGTTCTCGGGCTGAGTGCCAACGCCGAATTTCTGGTCACGGCGACTCCGGACAGCGTCAATCTATGGAGCACCGCCGACGGCCGCCGGCAAATGGAGCTTGAAGTCGGGCCGGCCGGTCAGCAAGCCGTACTCGGCGATGATGGTAGTCATTTGCTGATACAAAAACGACGTGACCTGGACACTGAATTCGAGTTGTGGTCGTTGCAAACCGGCGAAGTCATTGCCAGGCATACGGTCGCAGGCGTTCCGGCGCTGGCAACGATCGATGCCAGCGGCAATCATCTGGCAGTTGCCGACTACGACCGTGCTGTACGCATCTGGGATTTCCGAGAGGGGGACCTGCTGACGCAGATCGACCTGTCGTCTCAGCCAAGCGCAATTACACTGTCTGCCAGCGGCGCCAGGCTTGGCGTCGTGCACGGAGATCAGGGGGTATCGCTGTGGCGCGCGGACCAGCCCGGCGAAGCTTTATTGCTGGAGCGCGGCCGGGAAGACTGGCAACTGGCCTTTTCCCGTTCCGGAGAACGTTTGCTTGCCGGCAACAGCCGCCATGGATTCCAGGTCTACCGCAGCATCGATGGAGCGATGTCCGGTCCAAGGCTGGGCAGCGGTTTGCGTCAGGGTAAGCGCAAGCTGCTGGCGTTCAGCGGCGATGAGCGCATGGTAATCACAGCCACCGCCGGCGACCTGTCCAGGATCTGGCGGTCCCCGGTCATGTCAACCGCCAGGTCACAGGAAGCGCCCGCTACGGTTGCCAGCGGGCACAAGTTGTGGCGTGAATCGGGTGACGCCGTTGCGGCGATCTCTCCCGGTGGTCGGCGGCTCGCGATTGGCGATAATCAGGGACACGTGCACATCATGCAAGCCAATGCCGTTCAGGAGGAACTGGCGCTGGCCAGTGAAGAAATCAGTTTTCTCGGCCATCAGGCTGCGGTTACCACGCTTGTCTTCAGTGCTGACGGTTCATTGGTGGCGAGTGCCGGGCGCGATGGCACGATACGAATCTGGGATGCGCACAGCGGGCTGCCCAGGCCGTTTTACGCCAACGCAGCGTCCAGCAATATTGATCAAATGACATTTTCGTCCAACGCCGGCAGGCTGGCGGTTCTGACCGGGCAGCGCATCTCGGTTCTGAATAGCGAAAATGGTGCCGTGCTGACGGCTATTGAACTGGGTGAAGTGCACGCTGCGCTCGGCTTTGCCGGCGATGATCAACTTTACCTCGGTGGTGAAGGTGGCACTTTGCGGAGCCTTGCCATTGACCGTGCCGGTAGTTGGAGTTTGCGCAATGTCTGGCAGGGGCCAGCGGCACTGCGCAAGCTGGAGATTTCCGCGACCCGGCGGCAAATGGTACTGGTGGACGCGTTGAACCAGGCGCGACTACTGAATCTTGGCAACGGACATATGGCGGAAACGCCATTACAGCTCCCAAATGCGGTCAGTGACATCGTATTCATCCCGAATGGGTCCGCGGTGCTCTTCAAGACCTATGGCTGGATCCACCGAGCCGGTCTTACGCCCAGTGGATTAATGTGGCTCGCTGCGATACGCGCGCCGCGAGCCCTGGTCGGGTCTCGCATGGTGTTCGATGAGCGTGAGTCGCCGGCGACAGGTGCAGACGGAATTGTTCCGCTGGGCGAAGAGCCGGGGGATCGTGTCATTTTGCTGACCCGGGATACGGGTTTTGCTGAAGTGGCCGAGCTGCATTTCAGTCACAGCAGAGGACTTGCGCTCGTTGGCAATAAAGCCAGTCTGTTGCGCGACTGGCGCAGCAGACTAGGGCGAGACGTGCCGGCGCTGGTCGCTGTAGTTGAGGTGCAGCCGTGAGCGACCGGCCAAAGCCGTAAACCGCCAGACCCAGCTACTCCATCAATATCACCTTGACGGAGTACTAGCGCAGGTCACCACGCAGCGTTCTGACAAGTAGATCGAGCCGGGCTGCTGTCACTTCGGCAGGGCTGACCTGTTCGCCGATGCGTACATCAACGCGGGCGAACAGACGACCTGGAATTCTACGCAATCCGCCGGATTTGCCTCTGCTGAACCAGCTGCCCCACAGCCCGCAAAGTGCAAGTGGTACTACGGGGACCGGGCGTCGCTCGATGATCTTTTCGACGCCGGGCCGGAATGAATGAATTTCACCATCCCCGGAAATTGCGCCTTCAGGAAATATGCACACCAGGTTGCCGGCTGCCAGTTCATCATCAATTTTCTGATAGGCCTCATCCAGTAACGCGGGGTCTTCCTTCCGAGAGGCAATGGGAATCGCTTTCGCGGTACGGAACAGGAAACTTAACAAGGGAATCTGAAAAATCTTGTAATACATCACGAAACGAACCGGACGCCGGATCGATCCGCCGACGATCAGCGCATCGACGAAACTAACATGATTGCAAACGAGCACGGCGGGGCCTTCGTCGGGAATATTCTCCAGCCCGCTCGGCCGGATTCGATACAGCGTATTGATCAGAATCCAGGCGAGGAAACGCATCAGAAATTCCGGCAACAGCGTATAGATGTAGACAGCGACGGCGGCATTGAGCAGTGCGAGGACAATGAAAAACTGCGGAATTGAAAGACCGGTATTCAATATCGTAATCGCCAGGACCGAAGCACCCACCATAAACAGTGCGTTTATGATGTTGTTGGCTGCGATGATGCGCGACAGATGCGAGCGATCAGCGCGTTCCTGGACCATGGCGTAAAGCGGCACACTGTAAAAACCGCCAAAGGCGCCAAGCAACGACAAGTCAATCAACACACGCCAGCTACCGGGCCTGGTCAGAAATTCCTCCACCGAGGCGACCGCAACCTGGTGCGAAAGCGGCTGTGCGAAAAACAAATCGATGGCAAACAAGCTCAAGCCGATGGAGCCGAACGGAACCAGTCCCAGTTCAATCCGGTGACCGGACATGCGTTCGCAGAGTAGCGAGCCGATGCCGACACCGACCGCAAATGCGACCAGCAACACCGTGGTGATCTCTTCGTTGCCGTGCAGAATGTCCAGCGTGTACGCCGGTATCTGCAGAGTTATCGCGGAACCGAAAAACCAGAACCAGGAAATGCCAAGAATCGAAAGGAATACGCTTCTGTCTTTACGTGCAAATCCGACGATCCGCCAGGTTTCGGTCCAGACGTTCCAATTGATCTTGAGCTCGGGGTCTACCGCTCGCGTTGCCGGAATGGTACGGCTGGCAAGGTAGCCAGATACGGCAACAGTGATCAGGAAGGCTGACAGGATAGTCTGATTGGCCTGTTCTATGGAAACTGAAATGCCGCCGACAATCAGTCCGAGAATAATGGCCAAATAGGTGCCTGATTCGACCAGGGCATTGCCACCCACCAGTTCATGCGTAGCGAGTTGTTGCGGCAGGTAGGCATACTTGACCGGGCCGAACAGGGTCGATTGGCATCCCATGAAAAACAGCACCACCAATAATGCGCTATAACTCTTGCTCATAAACGCGGCTGCCCCGAGCGACATGAGCACAATTTCGAGCAGCTTGATGCGTCGAAACAAACGCGACTTTTCATATTTGTCGGCCAGTTGCCCGGCCGTGGCGGAGAGCAGGAAGAATGGCAGTATGAACAGAGCACCGGCTACATTGGCGAGCTGACTGGCGTTCATGCCGGCGATCAGGACGCCCTGAAAGGTGATCAGCATGACCAGCCCGTTGCGGAATATGTTGTCGTTAAAAGCGCCGAGGAACTGGGTGATAAAAAATGGCGCGAATCGACGCTGTTTCAGAAGAGAAAACTGACTCGAGTCTGTCACTGACGCGCGCTCTCGTGGCTTTAGGCCGCGCCACTATAGCAAGAATGCCGCGGCAGCCAACTCGGCGTTGAACTGGTAATTGGCGTTCAGGCGCTCAGTCGCCGGTGTCCCGGTCGCCGGCAATTCGCGCTGCCAGATTATCTCAGCGGCAATCTGGAAGAAGCTGAGCCTGGTCCAATCTTGCCACTTCTGGCCTTTCGCGTTCATTTGCGGCAATTTTTTCCGTCTGCTCACTATAAAGCACTGATTCCGAAATGGTTTACCGCCTGGAAGTGCGAACTTGCCCACACTGTGGCTGCAATATGCGGTGCTATTATCCGACCGGTAAAGATCTGATTTGAACGACCGCGAATGTCTGAGATCCTTGTAAAGCTGATGAAACCCCTCTGCCTGACGATCATCATGAGCGCTCTGGGCCTGTTGGCTGCCTGTAGCAGAGAACCACCGCCTCGCCCGTTCAGCGACTTCATGGAGGATCCTATTCTGCTGGAGGCGACCATAGTTCGTTGCGCTCAGAATCGGTCGCAGACCAAGTATCTGGCAGACTGTGTCAACGCGCGCGAAGCAGCCAACAGGATGGCGGTCATGGAAGACGAGGCGCGACGCAAGGAGTTGGATGCTCAATCGGAACGCAAGCGTCAGTCATTACGTCGTACCCAGCAAGCAGTGGCCGAAGCGCGACGCCGGGCGGCGGAAGCACAGCGCTTACGTGAGGAAGCGGCATACCTTGCCCAGTTCGAAAGCTCGCCGCTCGGCCCGACCGGGCCGGTGGATCGCGCCGACGGTAGTGGTGGCCTCTCCGGCAATGAACCCGGTGCCGTCATCTTGCCGTCGGATGCGGCGAACGGTGTGGATACAACGGCAGAAGGGCCAGCCGATCTCGATGCCGTCCGGGAGGAACTGAAACGTCGCCAGGAGGACTCCCGGTAAAGGTGCGTCAATCGGGTGTTTGGCCCTGCGGCATCGTACGAACGTGCAGATCTCGCTGAGGAAACGGAATCTGGATATTCTCGCTGATGAACGATTTGTACACGCTGCAATTCAGTTCGTGAGTCAGTCGGCCGCGATCAACCGGCTGGTTGATCCAGCACAACAGCTCAAAGTCCAGGCTTGATTCGCCAAACTGCCTGAAACGCACGCGTGGCTCCGGCGTCTGGCAAATTTCTTCGTGTTCACTGGCCACCCGGTCCAGAGTTGCTATCACGTGATCAATGTCACTGCCGTAGGCGACGCCGACACCGATGCGAATTCTGTGTCGCGGCGAAGGGCCGCCGGCTTCATTGATAATCTTGCCGTTGCCGATGACGCCATTCGGCACCGTAATCTCGACATCGTCGCGGGTCAGGATGCGCGTGCTGCGCAAGCCGATGTGGGTAACGCGGCCGCGTTCCCCGCTTTCCAGAGTAATGTAGTCGCCGGTTTTGTAGGGTGCGTCCGCAGCAATGGAGACGCCGGCAAACAGGTTGGACAAGGTATCCTTGGCGGCAAAGCTGAGCGCGAGACCGACAATACCGGCTGACGCCAACCACGCGGTTACGTCGATTTGCCAGGCGAGGAACATGAAATAGACTGCCAGCGCCAGCAACACGACCCTGAGGACCGTATTCAACAACGGCACCATGCTGGCATTCATTTTCATGCGGGCAGGCCCGCGGCGTAACGCCGGCATCAGAACGCTTAGCACGCCGTTCAGGAAGTTGTACCAGATCACGATGGCAATGCTGCGCAGAATCGCGAGCGTGATGTACTCGGGCGTGGCCGGTATCCCGAGCCGGCGCGTGGCGAGCGCCAGGCCGATGAGCACGAACGTTATGAATACGGGGCGATGCAGCAGGTCGACCAGGTCGTCGTCCAGCGTCGTTTTGGAGCGCCTGACGATTTTGGTCAGTACTTTGGTCAGGATGAGGTCGGCAATTTTGCCGACCAGCATGAACACCGCCGCGATTGCGGCCGCCTGAAGATAAATATTCGGGCCGAGAATCTCGGCCCAGCTATGAATTTCGCTTATTGTTTCCTGCAATGTTTACCCGCTTCCGATGACACAGCTTGCATCATTCGTCAGAACTCTTCCGAGTACTCTTCACTTTCGTCGGTCTCGGCAATGCCGAATGTGCGTACCGAAGATTGCTGCGAAGACTCCGTCTTGACAGAAGCAGCGCCACTGGCAATTACCGGTTGTGCAGGCAGACGTCGCGTTTGTGCGGTCAGCATCTGCACAAAGTTGTTGGCAAGCGGCGGCGCAAAATTTCCGGAACTGGCGAATATTTGTTCAGGCGTGATACTCGAAGACCCGTAAAATGCTGCGTTAGATTTTCTGTCCATAGTCACGCCGGCGCCCTCGAGCGACACGCCGGCAAACAAGCCGCGACTCCTCGAATATGAATACACCTCGGCGCGGAACCGGGCGTCGGTGGCAACAGAACCCTGGCGGCCGACGGGGCCGGCGGCGACCGCTGCGTCCGCACCCAGGGTCAGCTTGCCATTGGCAATGTTGTCAATGCCCTTGCGGGTCTTGAACACCAGGATCACATCGGTTGATTGGGCACCGATCTGCCAGCCAATACTGCCGCCGGTAAGAGTCACAAATGCCGGGTTACTCCAGGATTTGTCCTCCCGACGCACGACCAGCACGCCCTTGCCGCGCCGCGCGCCAAGACCGAAGCCAATCTTGAGCACATCCGGGATGACGGCGATAGCGTACGCTCGTGACAGCAGGGCAGGCGGGATCGACTGCTCCGGTATCCTCAGCAATTGATCGATAACATCGGTCGCATCAGCGAGGCGGGTTTCCTGTTTGGTCGCCGCGAGCGCTGGCACGGTGCACAGCAATGACACAAAAAGCAGAGTCGCACGTACTCGTAAACTCATGATTTTTATCCAAAAAAATAATTTTTCAGGGCCCAAGCTGCGGCCTGCGGACGGGCTTGCAACTCAATATGGGCAATCATAGCTCATCTGGCGCAGGCGCTCACCGTCGGCTTGCATTCAGATACCGGTGCCGGTCAGGAGCGGCGGCAGGGGGCAATCGAGGCTGGCACAGATGGCACGCAACAATTCGGATTCCTGCTGGCTCAGCTTGCCATCATGCATGATGGTTTCGCTCACGGCATGCAGCAGGCTCTGCCGGCCAGCCGAGTTAATATTGCCTAGAATATCGAGGCTGCGGTCGAGCATGGCGATGGTCTGTTCAGATGTCGCCAGCGAGTCATGCTCGCCGGCCCACTGTCCGAAAATTGCGGTGCCCGCTGCAAACGCTTGTTGTCTCGCTGCATCGTCGTCGCTGCCCTGATCGGCGACAACGCGGATCAGGTTGACGGCGGCCTCGCGCGCCGCTTTGCGTGAGACGCGGTTGCCGGACAGCCGCGCGGACGGATTGAGGGCCTGGTTGAGATGACTCGACAACATGCGGTAGTAACAGTATTCGCGCAAATCGAGCTGACCGTCGATTTCAATGATGCGCCGCACCAGCGCAATCAGGAACTCGAGCTGTGGCGCGGGTCTGTGCTTCAGCATGGGAAAGGAAATTTCCAGAAGCGGCAGATGATAAGCCGGGCCAATCTCCTGTACCTGCGCATAAAATCCTGCGACGGTACGACCGCGGTCATCACCGAGCTGTTCGCGAATAATGTGCGCCTGGCGGGCAGCAGACTGCTGGTCGGGATGCATAGCCAGTGCGACGGTTAGCAAGTACGCGAGATCAGGGGAGTGCGCGGCATTGTAAAGTTCCGTCGGGATCGAGCTGCGCAAGCGCTGCGCAAATGCGACGTGTTCAGCTTCCGTATGGCCAACCACGTCGCCAATGGCAGCTGACAGGTCGCGGACTTTGTCGGTGGTAAGAGATGACGCAAGATCTCCGACCAGACCGGCCGCTGGCTCCGGAGCCTGCGATTCGCGCTGCCGCAAGTCCACTACCGGGTAGTCGCTCTCTCGAAAATCCGGATCCAGCGCCTGTATTCTTTCTGTCAGCGGAGGGTGAGTTGCAAAAAGTGCAGCCAGGCGCGGCAGGCCGCCCGCAAACAGCATATGACTGACTTCTTCAGGGTCAACCGCCTGAAGATAGGATTTTTGCGTATAACCGCCGATTTTTTTCAGCGCGTTGGCAATGCCTTCCGTTTGCCGCATAAATTGCACCGCCGAGGCGTCTGCCAGGAATTCGCGCTGCCTGGATACTGCCGCCTTGATCAACCGCCCGAATAACACACCGATGAAACCGAGGAGCGCCAGGCCCAGGCCGATGGCCATGATCACCGGAGTGCCGCGACCGCGCCTGCTGGAGAATGCGCTCGAGTGATAGCCACCCCGCAGCACCAGCCGCCCAATCAGGCCGAGTACCATAATGCCGAATAACACTCCCATCAGGCGGATGTTCAGACGCATGTCACCATTCAGGATGTGGCTGAACTCATGCGCGATAACGCCCTGCAATTCGTTGCGGTCCAGCAGTTCCAGGGTGCCGCGGGTAACCGCGATCGCGGCGTCACCCGCGGAGAAACCTGCTGCAAAAGCGTTAATGCCGGGTTCTTGTTCCAGCACATAGATTTCAGGCACCGGAACGCCGGAAGCAATGGCCATTTCTTCAACCACGTTGCGCAGGCGCCGGCGCGACGGGTCCTGCACATCCGGTGGCACCAGGGTGCCCCCCATGTCGGCGGCAACGCGACCGCCGCCGGCAGACAGCACGCTCGTCTTGTACAGGCTCGCGCCCAGAATGAACATCGTCGTGAGAATTGCAGTACCGGCTAACAAGGTGGGGTCCGGCGCTGTGCGGTATTCGCCCAGGCTGTAGAAAGCCACGCCAACGGTCGCCGTGACCCCGGCGACGATCAGAATGGTTGCAATGATGTAGACGATGACCAGCCAGCGGGTCGATCGTCTCGCGCGGTCCTGGGCGTCAAAAAAATTCACTGCGATCGAAGAACGTAGTCAGTAGCAGTGGATAGCGGTCCGATTGCCTTTCAACCGAATGAAACTTCCGGCACTTCCCGTTTTTCCGGGGCCTCGATTTCCAGGAAACTGGCGAGTGCGAAGCGGAACATACCGGCGATTACGTTATTGGGGAAGTTCTGTGCGGCGTTGTTGTATGACAGGACAGCATCGTTGAATGCCTGGCGAGAGAAGGCTACTTTGTTTTCCGTGCTGGCAAGCTCTTCCTGGAACTGCATCATATTTTGATTTGCTTTGAGATCGGGATAAGCTTCGGACAAGGCAAAGAGGCGCCCCAATGCACCGCCGAGCATGCCTTCGGCTGCACCGAGTTTCCTGATCGCATCGGCATTCGATGGGTCGCCTTTGGCAGCGTCGAGGCTGGAGACCGCCGTATTTCTGGCACTTATGACCGCGTCCAGTGTCTCACGCTCATGTTTCATGTAGCCTTTTACGGCTTCGACAAGGTTCGGTATCAGATCGTAACGTCGGGTAAGCTGTACATCGATCTGGGCAAACGCGTTTTTGACGCGGTTACGAAAATTGACGAGTTTATTGTAGATACCGACGACGTAAGCGATCAGCGCGACGATTATCGCGAGGAATATCAGAAATGACGTCACAATCCACCTCCCCGGTGATCAGGCGTGGCCGCAAGGATAAACCCTGGCTGGCGTTAACACTAGCGATAGTTCTGGTTGCAATTTCAATAATTTCAAGACCTTCCCGCGCCGAATGGCTCGCCGATGCGCGCCCGATGATGGGTACGGAAATCAGCGTTTACCTGTGGCACGACGATCCGGCGAGCGCTGCTGCAGCGCTCGAGGCGGTGTTCGAAGAGGCTTCCCGCATCAACGAATTGATGAGTACCTACATCGAGGAAAGCACTATTTCCAGGGTGAACCGTGAGGCCGCCAGCGGGCCCGTGGAGGCCGGCGATGAGTTGACCGGTCTGGTGTTGCGCTCGCTTGATATTTCCACACTGACGCGCGGCGCTTTCGACATTACCTATGACAGCGTCGGCCAGTATTATGATTTTCGGGAAGAGCAGCGACCTGACGCCGCAACCATTCAGGAAGGGCTGAAAAGTATCGATTACCGCCTGGTTGAGGCCGACCGCGGCAGCGGCACCATACGATTCCTGCAGGAAGGCGTGCGGATAAACCTGGGCGGGATTGCCAAGGGCTACACGGTGGAGCGGGGTGTGGCCTTGCTGCGCCGTCATGGCGTGCGCCATGCCAGGGTCACTGCCGGTGGTGACACCCGTCTCCTTGGCGACCGGCGTGGTCAGCCCTGGATGGTTGGAGTGCGCGACCCGCGCGAAGACGACAAGGTGGCCGTCACCATCCCGCTCGAGAATGAGGCGATCTCGACCTCAGGGGACTACGAGCGTTTTTTCGTGGAAGGCGACGATCGTTATCACCATATCATTCAGCCGAGGACCGGTGAGCCAGCCAACGGCGTGCACAGCGCCACGATTATCGGGCCGGATGCGGTCATAACCGATGCCTTGTCGACATCCGTATTTGTCATGGGTGTGGACCAGGGCTTGAGGCTGATTGCGACCCTGCCCGATTACGAGGGCATCGTAATCGGTGCCGATGGCCGCATGTACTACTCGGACGGCTTGCGGCCCCCCGGCACAGAATCAGCGTTACCCGAATAATCGCCTTCAACCTAAGGTATGCACAGGAATTATTCCCGGATGTCGCCGGTTCGCGACTTAATCTGTCGCTGAACTGCGACGCTTTTTTCCTTTAAATTCAAAAATATACGTCTATTATGAGAGTTCTGCAGAATGGGCGCGGGCGCGGACTCAGGGTAAATGCGGAGGTCGGCAAATACGCTTGTCGAAAGTTCTCCGCAAATAATACAAATGCGTGATTTGAGAGGGTCACGAGGCATTGCCGCCGCCGCTCACAAAAAATCGGTGCAGGAATTATGTTCAGACCGGAACGGCCATTTGTGACGATCATCACGCCCCTGATGGGGCACGGACTGTCACCATTCCAAGTTGTTTATTGGCGTCGATCGTTACCTTTGGGTGGTGGCGGAAGGCTCGGCCACTGAAGGGTTTCGGGTATGAATCCCTGTGATAAGCGGCACGCGAAAATTCGCCGTCCGCAGCAGGCTGTTATAGATATCCAAAATGGGCAACCACGGCGGCAGGACCGCCCTATGCGTGAAATGTCGAATTCAGGACTGCAAGGAAAGGGACTATGAAGGGACTAAGAAACAGTTTGCTGGGAGCACTTCTGGGAATAATGACAGCCAGCAGCCTGGCAGCATCCGGTCTGGCCGGTCGGTCGGCGCCGGATTTTGCGCTGAAGAGCGCCAGCGGCGAAAACCTGCGCCTTAGCGAATACCGCGGCAATGTGGTCATGATCAATTTCTGGGCTACCTGGTGCGGTCCCTGCCGCCAGGAAATGCCCTTGCTCGATGATCTGTACAACCGCTATCAGCGGGTTGGCTTCAGCCTGCTGGGGGTCAATATTGACGACGATTCGCGCCGCGCGATGCGCATGATCGAGGAACTCGGCGTAAGTTTTCCGGTGCTGTTCGATGCAGACAAGGAAGTGAGCAAGCTTTACCAGGTGGAGGCCATGCCGGTTACGGTGCTGCTGGATCGCGAAGGTACCGTGCGTCACGTGCACCACGGTTACAAGCCGGGGTACGAAGAGCAGTACCTGACGGAAATCCGTTCGCTTTTGCGCGAGTAACAGTGAGCGGGGTCCGGGCAGTTTTGGCGCCGCAGGCAGGAGAGTGATGGTGACGAAAATTCGATTAACGGGAATCGCAGCGGTGGCGGTGATCTGGTGCGCCAGCATCATGATGGCCTTTGCGGAGGACACCACGCCGCTGAATACCGATGTGATCATGGCAGGCGCAGCCTCGGCCGATGATGATGCAGCACAGTCGAGATCAAGATTCCGTGCACTCGATGAAGACGTGCAATCGCTGAAGAAGGACGTGCTGGACCTCAATCGCGACCTGTTTTTACTGGAGGAGGAGCTGCTGTTTCCCGCCAATTCGCAAGTCGCTTTCTTCATTTCAATGGACGTCGGAGAATATTTTGCGTTGGATTCCGTCAACCTGAAAATAGACGGCAAAGATGTCACCAACTACCTGTATACGGATCGCGAAGCCGGTGCACTGATTCGCGGCGGCGTACATCGTGTTCACATGGAAAACCTCAGGGTTGGCGAGCACGAACTGATCGCGGTGTTTACCGGTAAAGGCCCGCATTCGCGAGACTACCGGCGCGGCGCCACGATGAGTTTCAACAAGGGCATCGGCGCGAAGTATGTGGAGCTGGAAATTACCGACAGGATGCAGAAACAGCAACCTGAATTCGTTATCAAGGAATGGGAGTGATTCTTGGTCGCTGGCCGCTTCATCACGCTGTCTCTATGGATACTCACAGTAGTCGTCTTGGTTTCGCAACGCGCAACTGCGCTTGAGCCTGAGAAGCAGCCAACGGTCGTTAAGGACGCGCACTACGGTGAGGTGCTGTATTACTTCTACCAGGAAGACTATTTTCCGGCGATAGTCCGTCTGCTGGCGGCGCAACAACAAATGCAGCTGCAGAATCACGATGCTGAAGCCGAGCTGCTGCTTGGCGGACTTTACCTGTCCTATGGGCATCATCTTCGCGCTGCGGAAATATTCGACCGCTTGCTGGCCGACAATGTCGATCCCAGGATTCGTGACCGGACCTGGTTTTTTCTGGCCAAGATCTGGCATCAACGTGGCTACCTCGCTGAATCACAGAATGCACTGAACAATATTCAGGGAGATCTGCCGCCAGCCATTCAATCAGAGCAGCACATGCTGCAGGCACAAGTCCTGATCGAGCGTGGCGACTACGAACGGGCTGTCGGATTGTTGCAGGACTGGTCGGGAAGATCCGAGTGGGCCAGTTATGCCAGATTCAATCTTGGCGTGGCGTTGGTCCGCAGCGGCCACGTTGATAGCGCTGCAGAGATACTGCGGGGCCTGGGAAAGATGGACCCGTACAATGAGGAGCTGAGTTCGCTGCGTGACAAAGCCAACCTCGCACTGGGCTACGCACTCTTGCAGGATGGTCAGCCGGGCGCCGCGAAAGAGCCGCTGCAAAGAGTCCGGCTGTCCGGCCCATTTTCAAACAAGGCATTGCTTGGCGTCGGCTGGGCCGATGCGGAAGGTGACAATTATCGGCGTGCCCTAGTTCCCTGGATGGAATTGCGCGGCCGCAATCTGCTCGATCCGGCGGTGCAGGAATCGATGCTGGCCGTACCGTATGCCATGGCCAAGCTCGATTCCATCAGCCAGGCTGCGGACCACTACCTGAATGCAGTCGAAGCGTTTCACGAAGAAACGACGCGCATCGACGAGACTATCGATGACATTGAATCCGGCCGGTTGTTCCAGCAGTTTCTGTCACAGGATTCGTTGACGACCACCGGATGGTACTGGAAGCTGGATGCATTGCCGCATCAGGCGGAGTCGCGCTACCTGTATCATCTGCTGGCAACGCACGCCTTTCAGGAAGGCCTGAAGAATTACCGAGATCTGGCCTACTTGGGACGTAACCTCGACGAGTGGCATCGCAGTGTCGCAGTATTCCGCGATATGCTGGACACGCGGGAGATCGCGTATAACGAACGGTTGCCGTTGGTGGAGGAAAGTCTGGCCAACGCGGATCTTGAAGGCATGGTCAATCGCAAGCTCGAATTCGACGAGCGCTTGAACAGCATTGAACAAAACAACGACTCGCTGGCGCTGGCTACGGTGCGCGAATTCGAAATGTGGGGAGAAATCAGCGCGATCGAGCAGAACCCGGTCCTGGGAGCCAACACTCCGGAAGCGATTGAAGTTCGTGACAAAGTCAGAATGCTCAAAGGCGCGTTGCAGTGGAACCTCGATAAAGAATTCAAGAATCGCCTGTGGCGGATTCGGCGGGACCTGCGACAAACGGGCGAAGCACTGGTCGAGACGCAACGGTCGAGACGTCATGTTGACGAAACGATGCGTAATGAGCCGTTGTTGTTCGCATCATTCAACCGGCGCGTGGACGGTCTGAGTCCGCGTATCGACGAAATCAGGCTCCGCGTCGAGGCCGCAATGGGCCGCCAACGCGCATTCCTGCAGTCAATTGCGGTTGAGGAATTGCAGGCACAGAAGCAGCGCCTGGATACCTACACGGTTCAGGCACGATTCGCCCTTGCCGCGATATACGACCTGTCGGCCACTACTGTCGGAAATGCATCGGAATGAATAGCGGCAGCCTGCTGAAAAAATCGCATGCTGCACAGGCATTGTTCGCTGCGGCCCTGTACATTTTGTGGGCGCCATCGACGCTGGCGGATATCGAGCAAAGCGACACCATCAAGAGCCTGGAAAAGCGTTCCGTGGAGATTCGTCCGGGCAAGCTGATCATCGGCAGTTCCGAAATGGCGCGCGACAACTACCGGGCGTTTCTCGACCTGGTCTCTGACGACCCGGACCTGCGGGCGGAAGCCATGCGCCGCCTCGGCGACCTCGAACTCGAAGCCGTCGAGGCGCAGCAACTTACCGCCAACATCGATGCCCTGGGCGGCACCGATTACGCAAGTGCCGTGTCGCTGTTTCGCCGCTTACTCGAAGCCTATCCCGACTATCGCAGGAACGACACGGTGCTCTACCAGCTTGCCCGTGCCTATGAAATTGCCGGTGAAACGGACGATGCGTTGCGGGTTCTGAATGAGCTGGTCGAGCGGTATCCGGACACGAAGCGGATCGACGAGGTGCAGTTCCGCCGTGGAGAAATGATGTTCCTGCGCAAGCGATATGTTGAGGCAGAATCCGCATACCGGAGTGTCGTGCAATATGGGGAGCGTTCACGGTTCTACCAGCAATCTTTGTACAAGCTTGGCTGGTCTCACTTCAAGCTGGCGAAGCACGAGGACAGCCTGGTTCCGTTCTTCAACCTGCTCGATCGCAAGGTTGGCAATATTGAGTTGCAAGACGGCGATAATCGTCTCGCAGAGCTGAGCCGTGCTGAAAGGGAGTTGGTGGAAGATACTTTCCGGGTATTGAGTATCAGCTTCTCCTACATGGATGGCGCCGAGAGCATCGACAGCTTCCTCAACCAACGCGGCTATCCGGATTTCGGCTTCATCATCTACATGAACCTGGGCGATCTTTACCTCGAAAAAGAGCGTTTCGTCGATGCAGCCGAAACCTACGAGGCCTTCGTCGAACAGGACCCGAATCATCCGAAGTCACCATTGCTGCAGGTCGAAGTCATCGAGGCCTATAAGCGCGGCGGATTCCCGACGCTGGTGCTGGAAGGCAAAAAAGGATTCGTCGAGCGCTACGGCATGGACAGCCCGTTCTGGGAACGTAATCCACGTGAATCCAATACTGCCGTCGCCGCACATTTGAAAGAAAACCTGAACGACCTCGCACAGTACTATCACGCCGAGGCGCAGAAAGACGGCGAACGCGCGGACTACCAGGAAGCGGCACGTTGGTACCGCAAGTACCTCGACTACTTTCCGGGTGAGCCGGATAGCGCCAATACCAATTTCCTGCTGGCCGAAATTCTGTTCGAGAGTCAGGACTTCGGGCAGGCAACCGTCGAGTACGAGCGAACAGCGTACGAATATCCACTGCACGAGCAGTCCGGCGAGGCTGGTTATGCGGCACTGCTCGCCTACCGTCAGCATGAGGCCGGCCTGGCGGGCGATCAGAAAATCAGCTGGCATCAGCAGTATGTCGACAGCGGCTTGCGCTTTGCAGCTACCTACCCGGAGCATCCACAGTCAGGCGCGGTCATGACAGCCATTGCGGAAGACCTGTTTAAACAGAATCAGTTTGATCTTGCGATCGCGGTCGGACAGATGGTGGTCGCCAAGGAGCCGGCTGTTGAACAGGCACTGGCGCGGACCGCGTGGACTGTCATCGCGCATTCGCAATTCGATACCAGCAATTTTGCAGATGCCGAAAGCGCCTATTATCAGCTGCGAAATGTCACACCGGCGCAGGACAGCGCGGCGCAGCAGGAGATCAAGGATCGCATCGCGTCGTCGATCTACAAGCAGGGCGAAATTGCACGCGACAATGGTGATCCGGAAACCGCGGTTGCACATTTCACACGGCTGGGTGAAGCCGTGCCGGATTCGGATATTCGCGCCACCGCCGAATACGATGCTGCTGCGGTCCTGATCACGATGGCCGCCTGGGGACGGGCAACAACCGTGCTGGAGGACTTCCGGCGCAACCACCCCGACAGCGAATTTGCCGACGACATTACGCAAAAGTTGGCCGTCACCTATCTTGAAACGGGGCGGGGCGCGGCAGCGGCGGCAGAATTCGAACGCATTGCCGCGGATCCGGATTCCAGTGATGAAGTGAAACGGGAAGCACTGTGGAAGTCAGCCGATCTGTATGAGAACAGCACAGACGTCGTTGCAGAGCAACGCGTGCTGCGGGGTATTGTTGCGCAATATCCGGACCCGATAACGGAGTCCATCGAAGCAAGATTCCGCTTGCTTGAAATCGCCGAAGCTCGCGGCAATACCGCGGAACGTAATGCGCTCCTCAGGGATCTCGTCTACGTCGACAAGACTGCCGGATCGCAGCGCTCGGACAGGACCCGTTACCTGGCGGCGAATGCGTCGCTGGAACTGGCGGAACCGGTCCGGCGCAGCTTCGTAGCCATGAAATTTACGCAACCGCTCGCTGAGAGCATGAAGTTGAAGAAAGTGCTGATGGAAGACGTCCTGGCGGTCTATGGAGACGCGGCTGATTACGGCGTTTCGGAAGTGACAACCGCCGCGACTTTTCGCCTCGGCGAGGTATACGAGCAGTTCAGTCGTGACCTGATGGATTCGGAACGCCCGGCCGATCTCGATGCGGCAGCGCTCGAGCAGTATGACCTGCTGTTGGAAGAGCAGACATTCCCGTTCGAGGAAAAAGCTATCGAGATTTATCAGGCAAACACCGCCCGCGCAGCAGATGGCGTTTATGACCAATGGGTGAAGAAAAGTTTCGATGCCCTGGCGGGTCTGATGCCGGCACGATACGCGAAAGTGGAGCGCAGTGAAGATGTTGTTACAGCGCTGTATTGAGAGAACAGCGATAAGCCGACGAATGTGCCGCCTGGCGCAGCTGGCGCTGTGCGGCTTGATACTGACCGGTTGCGCTGCGGGTCCGAAAACAGCCAGAGATGCAGAACTCGGAGCGGACGGCAAGCCGATCGTTCTGCGGGAAGTGCCGCCGCAGGCACGGACGATGTACGAACAGGCTGTGGCTGCGATGGCTGCGGGTGATTTCCTCGATGCCCAGCTCAGGTTCCAGGAATTCCTGCTGCAGTATCCGGACTACCCCGGGGCGCACGTCAACCTGGCCATTATTTTCGCTGCCAACGGTGACGACACGGCGGCGGACGGCAGCATTACCGACGCATTGATCATCGATCCCGGGCATCCGGTGGCCCTGAATCAGCTCGGTATGCTGTTACGGCGCCAGGGCAAGTTCACGGAGGCAGAAGCTGCTTATTTGAAGGCCGTCACAGCCAGGCCCGACTATGCCTTGGCACACTACAACCTGGGCGTCCTGAATGAACTCTATCTGCAGCGTCTTGATGTCGCATTGCAACACTTTGAGCGTTATCAGGCGCTTAGCGGAGATGATAAGCAGGTCTCCAAGTGGATCGCGGATCTCAAGCGGCGTATTGGCAGTAATCGACGAACCGCAAATGTGACGGAGTGACAGGCATGAAACGGAATCTCGTAGGATTATTGCTGCTGACAGCCACAGTTTGCGGGGTGCGGGCGCAGGAAACCGGGCAGGTCGAGGAGTCGCAGCCGGCGGTTTCATCGGAGGATACGACTGCAGAACAGGCTGCCGAGCGCGATCAGCTTGAGCCGGGGGTTCCCTCGGCGGTGCTGGCCGCAGATGTCCGCCGTCGCAACACGCAAGGCGGCGTGATGGATGAGTTGGAACTGGGTCGTACGGAGATAACGGGTAACCAGGAACTGCCAAAGGTGTTGTACATCGTTCCCTGGCAAAAGTCCGACCCCGGAGATTTGACCGGCAAGCCCGTGAACACTTTGCTTGATGAAGTGCTTGCTCCGATCGACAGGACAGAATTTATGCGGCAGGTCGACTACTACAGTGACTTGTATGGTGATAAGGATGAGTAGTTCTTACAGAAGCGATTTGATTTAGAAGAGGAGCAGTCAAATGGACGTTTTGGGCGCAATGGTGCGTTTTTTTCAGCAGGGCGGAGTTTTCATGTACCCCATCCTGATCGTGTTCGGCCTCGGGCTGGCAATTGCCGTCGAGCGCTGGTTGTATCTGACCATGTCCGGTACGAGCAATCGCAGCTTGTGGAAGAAAATTGTGCCGTACCTCAAGGCGGGCAACTTCCAGGAAGCAGCGGCTGTAACCGGCAAGTCGAAGGCAGCTATCGGTTCTATTCTGACCTATGGCCTCTATCGCGTTAAATCGGCACGCCGCAGGGATGATGTCGAAAAGGCGATGGAAGAAAGCCTGATGGAAGTTCTGCCGCGCCTGGAAAAGCGCACCCACTATCTTGCGACGCTCGCGAATATAGCAACGCTGCTTGGCCTGCTTGGCACCATTATCGGCCTGATCCGTGCGTTTACCGCAGTATCCAATGCGAATCCCGCAGACAAGGCGGACCTGCTGTCGGCCAGTATCTCGGTTGCCATGAACACGACCGCGTTCGGCCTGATGGTCGCAATTCCGTTGCTGCTGCTGCATGCGTTGTTGCAGACAAAGACAAATCAGATCGTGGACAGCCTGGAAATGGCGAGTGTGAAGTTTCTGAACGCCATTACCGAGCGTCAGCTTAAGCCGGCCGGAGCCTGAAAAATGATGCTTAGCCGCAGAAGCGGCCGTCGAAACATGGAAACGGCTGATATCAACATCACGGCGTTTATGAACCTGATGGTAATACTGGTCCCGTTCCTGTTGATTACCGCGGTGTTCTCGCGACTGGCAGTTTTGGAACTAAACCTGCCAGGCTCCTCTACCGAGCCCGCGAATCCGCAGGAACAGATATTCCAGCTCGAGGTTACTGTCAGGAAAGGTCAGATCGAAGTCGGTGACCGCAATTTGGGTGCATTAGGTGTGTACCCGAACAGTGATGACGGTTACGACTACGACGCGTTGAGCACCAAGTTGTCGGATATCAAGAAACGTTATCCGGAGAAAACCGATGCGGCTATCTTGCTGGAGGCAGATATTCATTACGACACGCTGGTCCAGGTTATGGATCGGGTACGGGTCGCGGAAACGGTCGAGGACGAACGCGTCATTCGCAGCGATTTATTCCCGGATATTTCGATCGGCGATGCGCCGGCTGTGGATGGGGGCGCCTGAGGCATGCGTAAATCGAAACGCGCACAACGCATGGAGCGACGGCATAAGCGGGGCAAACTCGGCCAGCTGAATCTCGTTTCGCTGATGGATATCTTCACGATCCTGGTGTTTTTCCTGCTCGTCAATTCCTCCGATGTAGAGGTGCTGCCGAATGCGAAAGATATTCAGTTGCCGGAGTCCATTGCCGAGGAAAAGGCCAAGGAAACCGTCGTCATCCTGATAAGCGACGTGGATATCATCGTGCAGGGGAACCCCGTGGCGAAGGTGAGAGATGTAATGAAACTCCGGGGCAACGATATACCAGAGCTTCGCCAGGCGCTGCTTGCACAAAACGATCGTGTGCTGCGCAGAGAGGCACAGGACGACATTGTCGGCCGCGAAGTCACGATTATGGGCGACAAGGACATCCCTTACCGGCTGCTGAAGAAAGTGATGGCGACCTGCACGGAATCGGAATATGGACAGATATCGCTTGCTGTGTTGCAGAAGAGTTCGGACAAGCTCGTCGAAGTCGCACAGTTCAGTGCTGCGCGCTAGGACGGCGCCGAAATACGCCCGGGAGTAACGGATTGGACATTCCTTACTACAGAGATTACGAGCTACTATGGACGAACGAAAGCGGCCAGGAAAGGAAATTCCGGCGGCTGCTCGCGCAGGTCTTTGCCGTATTGCTGGTGCTGGGCCTCGTATGGCCGTGGATACCAACGCCCGAGGTCGACCCGAATGCAGTCGAGGAAATTCCGGCGCGAATTGCCAAGCTGTTGCTCGAACAGAAGCCGCCCCCGCCGCCGCCGAAGCCGAAAGAGCCTGACCCGGAACCCGATCTTGTCACCGAGCCGGAACCCGAGCAGGTGGTTGAGACCCCACCCGAACCCGAACCCGAGCCGGAGCCTATCGATACCCGGCAAGTCGCGCGCGAGCAGGCGCAGGCGGCGTTGCTGCCGTTTACTGAAGATCTTGCCGCGCTGGCAGACAGCAACGTGCTGGAGAAATTGTCGGACGACCGTCCGTTGACCTCTTCCATCGGCGAGGCGGCCCGCAATGAACGTTCCATGATTACATCCAAGGTTGGCACCGCCAGCCGCGGAATCAATACTGCGACCATGAGCCGCAATACCGGCGGCAGCGGCCTCTCGGGACGTGCTACCACGGAAATCGAGAGTCCGGTCCAGTCCGTGGGTCAGCAGGCGGGTGGCGCAAGACGAACTGGCAGCAGTGGTAAAGCATCGCGCAGCCGCGAAGAGATCGAACTGGTATTCGACCGCAATAAGGGCGCGATATTTGCTCTGTATAATCGTGCGTTGCGCGTGGATCCGACCCTTGAAGGCAAGCTGGTCCTCAGGCTGACGATTGCGCCGTCCGGTGAGGTGACGTTCTGCGAAGTGGTGTCCAGTGAACTGGGCGACCAGGATCTCGAGCGCAAACTGGTACAGCGCGTGAAGCTGTTCCGCTTTGTTGCGAAAGACGTCGAGCCGATCACCACGACCAAACCGATCGACTTCTTCCCAGCCTAGTAACGGGGACAGTCCCCATGCGGGGACGGTCCCCCACGGCCGCCGCTTCCCGGCCTGGCAACAGGGACAGTTCCCCTCAGCCGGACGCATCCTGCAGCAGCAATTCGTCACGAATTTCATCGATTCGGGGCGGTAGCCGATGCTCTGAGCGTCCAAGGCAGTGTTTCTCGCGCGGGCAACTCGAGCTTCTCGGACAGATGATGCTTGCGTCTTTCGATGCCCCCGCTGCAATCCAGCCGATATTCAGAATCTTGCTGATCGACTCGAGCTTTCGCCGCGCCTCCGGCGGAATTCGTGCTGAGCCTCCACCGCGATTGCAACTCGATTCAATTTGCTCGATGACGTCGTTGGCCGCAAAGTCCTGCGCATTCAGTGCCGGCGCCAGGTCAACGCCCGCACAAATCACGTGGCTATTGCCGGCCGGGTCCCTGCCCCCGATGGATTCGCAACAGTACAGGTATGCATCGTCGCCATTGCGCAGGACCGAAATCTGTGCAGACGGCCTGGTCGATCGTGTATTCAGCATCCTGAATACCGCCCAGTGCTGACACGGGTCCAGCACCATCTTCATGTTGCCCCAGGGGAGCGGGATGCCGTTGCCGCGATAAACCGCACGGAGATTTCCCGGCGGATAAGCGTCAAAGTAATGCCAGTGACGATACGGGGAAACGCTGGACATGCGGCGCATGATCAGTGTCGTTGACAGCTCGACCTTGTCGCCGATATTGATTGCATAAGCATGCCGGGCGAGCAATTGTCGAAACGCGGTTTTCGGCCCGAGCAACGCGGCCGCGAAATAACTGCATTCAAAGTCCCGCCAGGCATACAGAATGTCCTTGGCATCCATTTTCGGGGATTCCGCATCGCGCCGCCGGTCGGCCGCCCGACTGCCGGAAACCTGTGTCGCACGCGCGCCGTCTCCACCATGCAAAATCAGATGGGCGATGTGATTGGCCAGATCGTACTTGATCCGGCCCGGCAGGGACTCGAGCTGGCGGTTCAGGTAGACAACATCGGGTGGGTCATAAAACGACCGCACCAGGGTCTTCTGGGGTTGCTCGGTGTCCCCTTTGTCTTTGTAGGGCGGTTTGTCGAACCATTTGATTTTCAGTCCGCATTCTTTGGCCAGGGCGGCCACGTCCTCGGTGCTCAGTGGAAATTGTTTCTTGCCAATGCTTTCCGCGGCGCGTTCGAGGTCCGGAAACCGGTTTTGATTGGCTTCCTGATGGGCCCGGATCAGCAGGTGGGCAAATTGCCTGCCGGTCGTACCGGTCTGGGCCAGGAGTTCAGGGATCGCAGTTTGCAGGTGTTCATGCGAAAACAGGAAGCCGGGTTCCAGCGGCATGCCCTCGATGCCGCCGGAACCCGCTGCCGGTTCGATTGCGACTTCGTCGAGGGATTCATCGAGAAACCATTCAACGGGTTTTTGAAAGATTTCTGCGATGATCTGTATGAGCGGCCGCGATGGCACACGTTTGCCGTTTTCGATCATCGACAAATAGGACACGGACGGACCGACCTCCCTGTTCACCTGGATGCAGCGAACGGATAAATCCTCCAGTGTCAGGCGATTTCTCTTGCGCAGAGTTCTGATCTTGGTGCCCAGGAAGTGCGCTTTGCGGAGTAGCCCCTGGTTGCCAGCCATGAAATATCCTTGTGAAATTAACAGTGTGAAATTTTTACTGTGAAATTATAACTTACAATTCGCTAAAATGCTGCCACGGCCTTGTTTCAGGCCTCGTCAACGCTCCGCAACACGACACAGGAGATCGTCATGCAGCGAAAGCATCAGATTACGCAGTTGGAGTCGGAATGGAACAGCAGTCCACGGTGGAAAGGGGTGCATAGGGATCACAGCGCCGCAGACGTGGTCAAACTGCGCGGATCTGTACTGATAGAGCACACGCTGGCCCGCCTTGGCGCGGAGAAATTATGGCGCCTGGTCAACGCAGAAAAGCCATTGTGTGCGCTTGGCGCTCTGACCGGCAATCAGGCGATACAGGAAATTCAGGCCGGCCTCAAGGCGATTTATTGTTCCGGCTGGCAGGTGGCCGGCGACGGCAACAGCGCCGGACAGATGTACCCGGACCAGAGTCTGTACCCGGTCGATTCAGTGCCCAAAATGATCGAAAGGATCAACAATGCGTTCCTCCGCACCGACGAGATTCATGCGCTCAATGGGGACGATTCGATCGACTGGCTGGCACCGATCGTCGCCGATGCCGAAGCTGGCTTCGGCGGCAATCTGAATGCGTTCGAATTGATGAAACATATGATTCGTGCCGGTGCCGCCGGCGTGCACTTCGAGGATCAGCTGTCGTCCGCAAAGAAATGCGGTCACATGGGCGGCAAGGTCCTGGTACCGACGCAGGAGGCAATCTCGAAATTAACCGCCGCGCGGCTGGCCGCGGATGTGATGGGTGTACCAACGGTACTGATAGCCCGCACGGACGCGGATGCTGCAAATCTCATTACATCCGATACCGACCAGCGCGATCATGAGTTCATTACCGGCGAGCGAACATCCGAGGGGTTTTACCGCACCAGAGCCGGCTTCGATCAGGCAATCGCGCGTGGCCTGGCTTATGCACCGTACACGGACATGCTGTGGTGCGAAACATCAAAACCCGATCTTGCGCAGGCGAAACGTTTCGCCGAAGCTATTCATGCCCGGTATCCGGACCAGCTGCTCGCGTACAATTGTTCGCCGTCGTTCAACTGGAAAGCCAACCTCGATGACGACACCATGCGACGATTCCGTGAGGAACTTGGCGCGATGGGCTACAAGTTCCAGTTCATCACTCTCGCCGGATGGCATGTGTTGAATTCAAGTATGTTCAATCTGAGTCGCGCTTACGCAGCTGATGGGATGTTTGCCTACTCGAAACTGCAGGAGCAGGAGTTTGCAGATGAGAAATATGGTTTCCGAGCCGCCAAACACCAGTCATTCGTAGGCGCAGGCTACTTCGATGCCGTGCAGAATGCGATCATGGCTGGCGAGTCATCGACGACGGCCTTGGCGGGCAGCACGGAAGAAGAGCAGTTTGCAGCCTGACGCAGGCTCCTAGCGACAGACTTTTGCGCGCTGCTCACGGAGCTCGCGCAATTGCTGTTGCATTTTTTCACCCTGCCTGGCGTTGTAGCCCTGGCGCATCCGTGACTGTACACGGCGAATTTTCTGTTTGGTCCGCTCGCATTTCATCCTGTCATTCTGCCGCTGTTCCTGTGTTTTGTGCGCCGGACTGGCCGGGACAGACAAAAGCGCCAACGAAATCAACACAATAAGCTGCCGCATAACAGCACTCCCTCGCTGATCCGATCAATGTAGTCAGGTTGCCGCTGTCCCAGGCTCACGGCAAGCCGGATAAATGGCTTTTTTTGCTTAATTGGGCAGGTGTATATTGCTGCACTGAAGAATAGTAATTCGGAGTTGTCATCAATATTCTCTATCCGACATTCGCGTTGTTCGGCCTGACATTTTTTATTGTGTTTCGCATGGGTGTCTTGCGAGCAGCAGCGGTCAAGAGCGGCAAGATCGATCCGAAATTTTTCCGGCTCTACCAGGAATACGAGGAACCGGACTTCCTGCGCGCATATTCCCGACATGTGGTGAACCTGCACGAAGCGCCGGTGATTTTTTACGCCATTTCGATCATTGCTTATGTAACCGATAGCGCTGGCTCATTATTGGTAGCGCTCGCCTGGGGCTACGTCGCGCTGCGCTTCGCGCACAGCTATGTGCATCTCACGACCAATCGGGTTTTGTTGAGATTCAAGCTGTTTGCATTGAGTTACCTGATCCTGGTGATTTCTTGTGTGCTGGTATTCTTCGGTTTCTGGAGTCAGTGAGGGCAATCCCATGGCCGGCAAAGAGGACTTTGACTATCCTGGAAAAAATGCCACGGTGTCGTGGAACGGACCATTGTGTATCCATATCGGCGAGTGCGGGCGTGCCCAAGGCGAATTGTTCGTCGGCGGGCGAAAGCCCTGGTGCCAACCGGATCTGGTGACCGATACCGAGGTACAGGAGGTTGTGGAGCGCTGCCCGACCGGCGCACTGTCGGTGCGCCTTACGGATGGCTCCCGCCCCGAGAAGGCGGATCCCGTCAATACCGTACAGGTCGCGTACAACGGGCCGCTTTTTGTGCGGGGCGAACTGGAGCTTGAGGCTGCGCCGGAAAATGTGCCGGGGCTGAAGTTCAGGGCGGCCCTCTGCCGATGCGGGCAGTCCGGGAACAAGCCATTTTGTGATAATTCGCACGAGGACGCGGGGTTTCGCGATTATGGCGCGATCGGCGAGAGCGGCGACAATAATGCCGCGAGTGGTGGGCTGTTGCAGATCAAAGCCATCAAGAACGGGCCGCTGGTGCTGCAAGGGAATGTCACACTGAAAGGAGGCGCCGGACGCAAATCCTGGCAGGGCAAGCAGGTAACGATGTGCCGCTGTGGTTCGTCCAGGAACAAACCTTTTTGCGACGGTCAGCACAAAGTGGTTGGGTTCACGAGCGAATGAATGCCGGGAAACCACTGGCAGATATTGACCTGGCGACTTCGAGCGGTTTTCCGCCGATTGTTGCTGACGGCGCCAGGGTCCTGATACTCGGCAGCCTGCCAAGCCAACAGTCTCTGCAGAAGAATCAGTACTACGGCAATCCACAAAACGCGTTCTGGCGCATCATGGGTCAACTGTTCGGTGCCTGTCCGGAGCTGCCATACAGCGGTCGTACAGAGGCACTACGCCGCAGGCGTATCGCCGTGTGGGATGTACTGGCATCCTCCGTCAGGCCTGGCAGCATGGATGCGGCGATCGATATAAAAAGCGCACAAGCCAACGATTTTGAGGCGTTTTTCGACGCCTATCCTGGAGTGACAACTATCTGTTTTAATGGCAAAAAAGCGGAGCAGTTATTTCGCCGACTGGTGTGGCCTGCAATGTGTAAGCGCGCCGATGTATTGCGCTTGATGTCGCTGCCCTCGAGCAGTCCGGCGTTTGCGGCGATGCCATTCGCCGACAAGCTGCAACAGTGGAGCAGGGTCAAAGAGGTGCTGCAGTAACCCGCCAGGAGGGAGACTGGTCAATGTGTCACAATATGAGAACCTGCTGGCGCTGGTTGCGCGCCAGTAAATCGATCACGATAACAACAAGTGGAGAACTGAGATGATTGGCTACGTTACGTTGGGCACGAAAGACTATGATAAGGCGGCGGCGTTCTACGACAAGCTTCTGAAACTGGTCGGCGCGGGTCGGGTAATGGAAGGCGACACATTTATTGCCTGGAGTTCGGGCCCGGAAAAACCGGCACTCTCAATTGTCAAAGCTCCTGCTGATGGCAACGAACCAACCGTGGGTAACGGCGTCATGGTGGCGCTGGCGCTTGATACTACGGACAAGGTGGATGCCGTACACGCCAGGGCGCTGGAACTCGGGGGATCCGATGAAGGTGCGCCCGGTCTGCGCTTTGGAAACTTCTATGCCGGTTATTTCCGCGACCTCGATGGCAACAAGCTGAACGCTTTCTGCATGACCGCGGACGAATAGAGCATAGCCGCAAGCCACTTTTGCCGGACCGGACGATGCTTTGGCGACCGATACTCCGCAATACCCGGAATACAAACGTGATACCGTGCGTCTGAAAATACCGCCGTTGTTATTAACAGTCTTCTGCGCTGCCCTGATGACAGCATTATCCTGGGCGTTACCACAATTTGACCTGTCCATACCGGCGAAGAACATCATTGCCATCTCGTTTGCGGTCATCGGTGCTGCAATCTGCGGGACGGGCGTCGCATCTTTTCGTCGCATGCAAACTACCATGAACCCGGGCAAGCCAGATCAATCATCATCTTTGGTGATGAATGGTATATATCGTGTTTCCCGCAACCCGATGTATCTGGGTTTTGTCCTGCTTCTCATAGCCTGGGGTGTTTATTTGGCACATGCGCTTGCTGTGTTGTTGGTACCGCCGACTTTCGTCGTCTATTTGAACAGATATCAAATAGCTCCAGAGGAGGAAGCGCTCGGTCAGTTATTCGGTGAAGATTTCCTGTCCTATAAAAATACCGTTGGCAGATGGTTGTAAGGCACAACAAGGCAAGATGCTCTCGGGCGATAAGGTGCAACGCCGTCATTTGCCGAATCAAATGAAAGTGAACGAGCCCGAAAGCCTGCTGTATCTCTCGAGAAGCACATTGGAGGCGCTGGACATCACGACTGCCGAGGTGGTTGCCAGTATTGAGCACCTGATCCGCGGTCGTGGTCAGTCACGGGCCTGGAATGCGCCGAAGTCAGTCATCACGCCACCGGACGGCCGGTACATGATGGCGACATTATCTGCGTCAGACGATCCGCCATACATGGCAGTCAAGTCGCTTATTCTCAATCCGCGAAATCGGGAGCGAGGCCTCAGCGACATTAATTCTTTGGTCACATTGCTTGATAGTGAGTCGGGCCTGCCTTTGGCGGTAATGGATGGTAATTGGGTTACGGCCGTGCGCACGGCAGGCTTGAGCGCGGTCGCTGCGAAGCGGCTCGCGAGACCTGAGTCTTCGATCGCCGCGTTTATTGGCTGTGGGGTTCAAGCGAACAGCCATTTGCGAGCTCTGGCCGCCCTGTTTCCATTGCAGGAAGTTCGGGCATTCGGCCGGGGAAGCACGAACAGAGACGCACTATGTCAGGTTGCGGAAGAGATGGGTTTTTCCGCAGTACCCAGCAGCAGCGCCCGAGAAGCCGTAACGGGGGCCGATCTGATAGTCAGCTCCGTGACCTTGTCGCCGGACCTTGTGCCTTTTGTCGATGCACGATGGCTGACGCCTGGAGTTTTTGCGACCGTGACTGACCTGGGTACCTCATGGATGAACGAAAGTATGTCCGCATTTGACCGCATTGTCATTGACGATGTAGAGCAGGAAGCCCGGATGCCGGAGCCTTTGCTCGATCCTGCCCTCGTCTCGGGTGATATCACAGGATTAGTCGATGGCGAAGTATCTGGCCGGTGCTCCGATGACGAAAGGACAGCATTTGTTTTTCGCGGTATGGCGCTGGGGGACCTTGCCCTTGCGGCTTTGGCCTATCAGCATGCAGGCGAAACATCAGCGCCCTGAATCAAGAGCCCCCCAAAACCCGGATCTGAATCACAACGCGCTGTCTCCCGTCTCACCCGTCCTGATCCGCCACACTTGCTCGAGCGACGTTACAAAGATCTTGCCGTCGCCAACCTTGCCGGTTTTGGCACTATCGATGATTGCTTCGATGACCTGATCAACACGATCGTCCGATACGGCGACTTCGATTTTTGCTTTAGGTAGAAAATCCACGACGTATTCGGCACCGCGATACAGTTCCGTGTGACCGCGCTGCCGGCCAAAGCCCTTGACTTCACTGACAGTCATCCCCTGGATGCCGACCTCGCTCAAAGCATTTCTGACGTCATCGAGCCGGAAGGGTTTGACGATCGCTGTTACTAGCTTCATGCAATTTTCCCGTAAACGAAATTCCCGCGATTCAGAGCATATGCTAGCAAGGGCGTGCCAGCATGTGTACAGCGACAGCGTTCGCCGAGGCAAAGCCCGAAATTTCTGTGTAAGCTCGGCAATGGCAGCGCAATGCTCCCGGCAGCGCCGATCCGCCCCGGACAGTTTAGCGTAGGCTTGCCGGGTTCTGCTATATAAGCACTTGAAAAACAAATAGTTTCAGTTCAATACGCAGGCGGTAACGCCGCCTCGTTTCTAAACTCATTCTAGCGAGGAATAAATAATGTCGGGTGACAGTGAAATTGGAAAAATCGGCTGGGTTGACATTACTGCGGAGGATGCACCGGCGTTGCGGGACTTTTATAAAAAGGTCGTTGGCTGGGAGCCGGACGAAGTGGACATGGGCGGTTACGCCGATTTCAATATGACCATGCCCGGCAATGGCGCGCCGGCGGCCGGCATTTGCCATGCAAGGGGGGGCAATTCCGGCCTGCCCACACAGTGGCTGATCTACATCATCGTTGCGGATATTGAGCAAAGTGCAGCCTTCTGCCGTGACAACGGAG
>Ga0255058_10000208_pt1 | contig 34820 bp, 36 predicted proteins | sample Cases_109_9_MG_FD_188637 | JGI IMG/M metagenome (GOLD analysis project Ga0255058, IMG submission 188637) | Seawater microbial communities from Amundsen Gulf, Northwest Territories, Canada - Cases_109_9 | ecosystem: Environmental > Aquatic > Marine > Gulf | place: Canada: Northwest Territories...
CTTGATGTTTAATTTTGAAAAAATACCCACTCGCTTTTTAAATCGTGACGCAATGATTTCTATGTTACATTTTGGCAAAGGAATTTTTGATATGGAGGAAAAGCTGGAAGTTAATACTGAAATAAATCCTGTTTTGGATCAATATTATAGAGAGGGAGCCTGGTCTTTGTATTAGAAAGGGAAAAGTTTGATATAAGGAAATCAAATATTAGCAATGGGGTTAGGGACCAATCTTGGCAAGGGATCTATACAATTACACTGTAAAAACTTGTTTTTTTGGCAAGTTTTTTCTGTTAGCTCACCGGAGCGGCAGCTCCTTTTGGTTGCGGCCCCCTGGCCGCTTTATGAAATGTAAAAAAATCTTGCAAAATCAGGCGATGGTTTTCCCCGTTAGAAAAAGCCAACGAATCCTGTCGGTGGTATAGATTGTTCCTTATAGATGGTGGTTCACCCCGTTAGAGATTACGGAAACGACTGGTAAAATAATGTGCCTAGTTTTAAAACTATCTTGGGTTGCTCCCTATCTCTAACGTGGTTCAATGCCACTATTTATAGTTGTTAGAAAACTATGTTCTCTAACGGGGTTTACTTTAATGAAGAAATATTTTGTTTAAGCAAATGGTCCACAAGGACAAGAGCCATCATGGATTCAGCGATTGGGACAATGCGGGGGCAAATACAGGGATCATGACGGCCTTCGATTTTTATTTTTTTTGATTCCCCTTTATCATTCACAGTATTTTGTATTTGAGAAATAGATGCGGTTGGTTTAACAGCCAAACGCACTATAATATCGTTTCCGTTAGATATTCCTCCTATTATTCCCCCGGAGTGATTTGTTTTTGTAATAATTGAACCTGATTTTTTAATAAATTCATCGTTAGCTTCTGAACCTCTCATTGAAGAAATAGCAAATCCTGTTCCAATTTCCACGCCCTTTACCGCTCCAAGGCTCATCATCGCTTTGGTTATATCCGCGTCAAGTTTATTAAAGACCGGCTCTCCTAACCCTGGAGGGACCTTTTTAGCTATTACCTCAATAATTCCGCCTATAGAATCGCCAGCTTTTTTTACTTTTTGAATTTCTAATGCCATTTTTTGCGCTGACATTTTATCTGCGCATCGCACCGGGTTTTTCTCAATTTCATTTTTTGAGAATCTTTCCGCCTTTATTTTTCCAATTTGCACAGTATGGCCTATTATGGCTATTCTTTTCCTCCCAAGAATTTTTTTGGCTATTGCGCCTCCGGCCACTCTAGCTACGGTTTCACGGGCGCTGGATCTTCCCCCGCCGCGATAATCGCGGACCCCATATTTTGCTAAATATGTAAAGTCGGCATGGCCGGGTCTGAAAAGGCTTTTTATTTTTTCATATTTAGAAGAATCTATATCCTGATTTTTTACTAGGAGAGAAATGGGACAGCCGGTGGTTTTTCCTTCAAAGATGCCAGATAAAATTTCTACTTCATCTGGCTCTTTTCTCGCTGTGGTTAAGCTGCTCTGTCCAGGACTTCTGCGGTTTAATTCAAGTTGAATTTCTTTTTTTGAAATGGGCAAGCCCGCAGGGCATCCGTCAATGATAACCCCTATAGCAGCGCCATGAGATTCACCCCAGGTAGTAATTCTAAAGATATCTCCAAAACTATTTCCGGCCATATAATGAATTGCCTATTTTTGTTATAAAAACAAAACCATTAAGATATGTTCAAGTATTGCGCTAATTTCAAACAACAACCTATTGTTTTGTCAATTCTTCCAGTAAACCCAGGTAGAGAACTATGTTCTCTAACGCCTATAGCTGGTGGCAATAAACCTCCATTGATATGGAATGATTTATACCATCGATAGGAGTCGGTGGCTTTCTCTAACGAAGTAAATATTTGGTCCAGGCCCATGCCTCAAAGGGTCCCATCATTTTGAATGTGACAGTAGAGATTGTATTAAAGGATGTTCTTCTTTGTGTTTAGATTTTTGTTGCTTATGCGGGGATATAACGATGGCTTTTATACAAAATAAAAAAGCAGGAGCAATAACTCCTGCCACGAAAAAATGTTGTTATTCCTGAATTATTCTTCTTTTTTTTGGTTGGCCATTTCTCTTAATTCTTTGCCAGCTTTAAAAAATGGAACCAACTTTGGTGGAACCTGCACTTTTTCTCCAGATTTGGGATTTCTCCCCTCTCTAGAATTTCTACGTCTGACTCGAAAACTGCCAAAGCCTCTTAGCTCCACCTTATTTCCCTTGCTTAACGAATTTGTAATGCTTTCTAAAACAGAGTTTACAATGAGCTCCGTCTGTTTTTTTGTTAAGCCTATTTTTTCTGCTACTTTTTCAACTAATTCCGCTTTAGTCATTTTTATTAAATTTAACTCCCTTAAAATTGATAAAGCATGTGGAAAACTATCATAATAACCCTTTTTATGTCAAGCACTTTATAAAAAAAAGAGATATATTCGATTAATTAATGTCTCTTTTGGTTAAAAACCTCGACAAAATATTGAATATTGAAAATATTTACACTAGTAAAACTGCGGCAGCGATAACAGTTGTGTATCCGCATCTAATGATTGAAGATTGAGTTACATTAGTGGTGCGAACTATTTTGTCGCTTATTTTAAAAACCTCCTTTTTCTCATCCCAGTTTTTATCCTCGTCAAATTCAATGCCTAATGTAGAAGCAAGCATTGCGGCCGCTAAATCCTCCGCATAATCTCCAGCTACTTTTTCTGGCTGGCCATAAGCCTTATGCTCACTTAAATAACCATAAGCGCTCTTATCAGTGGGTATGGCGCATCCGATGGAAGAAACGATTAATCTATGGTTTTCGTTGCTGCTACATCGAGCCATTACGCAAAAGGTTATCATGCCGGGCAGCAATTTTTTAAGACCTTCCCTTTTACTAATAATTTTGCAACCTGGAGGGAAAATGCTTGAAATATGCACTAAGTTACATTTTTCTATTCCCGCATCTCTTAATGCTAATTCAAATGAGCGTAATTCTTCCTTGTGTGTGCCATGACCTTTTGTAAAAAACAAATATTTTGGAACTATTTGCAATTCAATGCTCCTTTCTCTTTATATAAATAAGCAAAATAAAAGCATACCTCAGATTTTACCCCGTTAGAGAAAGCCACCGACTTCTGTCGGTGGTATAGGTCATTCCTTATAGATGGAGCTTTATGCCACCATCTATAGTCCCTAGAGGAACATAGATCTCTACCGGGGTTTACTTATTAAAAATTTATTGACTATCGGCATTCTTCTGTCTTTTCCAAAGGCCTTTGGAGTAATTTTAATCCCGGGAGGGCCCTGCCTTCTTTTGTACTCGTTTTTATCTACCATGTTCATAACCTTCAAGGCCAATTTGTCATCAATGTCCTGAGAAAGTATTTGATCAAGCGTTTTGTCCTCTTCCACATAAGCTCGCAAAATAGTGTCCAGAAGACTGTATGGAGGCAGAGAATCCTCATCCTTTTGGTTAGGGCGCAACTCTGCCGATGGCGCTTTTTTAATGACCCTTTCTGGTATAATTTTTTTTCCTTTCCATTTATTGTAATAATTGGACAGGTTGTAAACCATGGTTTTCGGAACGTCTTTAATAACGGAAAAGCCTCCCGCAGTATCTCCATAAAGAGTGCAATACCCAACGCTGACTTCGCTTTTATTCCCAGTGGAAAGCGCCATCCAACCAAATTTGTTTGATAGGGCCATTAGCAAATTACCCCTGATTCTTGCCTGTAAATTCTCCTCAGTAATATCTTCTTTGAGGCCTTGAAAAGCTTCCGATAAAAGTTCTTCATAAGCCTTCATTATTTTTTTAATGGGCAAATTTAAAACTTTTATTCCTAAATTTTGAGCAAGAATTTCAGCGTCCTCTAAACTCTCTTTGGACGTATAAGGAGAAGGCATTGTAATTCCTATTACTTGTTGGTTCCCAAGAGCCTCCGCGGCAATAACTGATGTCAATGAAGAGTCAATGCCTCCGCTTAATCCAATAGTGGCTTTTTCAAATCCACTTTTATGAACATAATCATCAACGCCAAGAACAAGAGCCTTAAATATTTCTTCCAACGGTTCTAAAATGCCATGTTTTTTCCTATGATAATATTTTCGGACTTTTTCTTTCAATTTTTTATTAATTGAAATAACTTCGCAACGGGAATCTCCGCTTGCAACATAAGATTTCTTTAGTTTTTCAATTTCTAGGTCATAGAGGATATAATCTTCCTCAAACTGTTTCCCGGCCACCATAAGTTGGCCTTTTTTATCCACTATTAGACTTTGGCCATCGAAGACCAATTCATCCTGGCCTCCCACAAGATTATTGTATGCGATAAAAACTTCATTTTCCTCCGCTCTTTCAGATATAATTTTGGTTCTATCCTTTCCCTTTTCTGCATGATATGGTGACGCGGAAATATTGAGAATTAATTGGGCTTTTCCAACCTGGCATTGTTTGGTAAGAGGCCCTTTCTTAGGCCAAATATCCTCACAAATATTTACGCCAAAAATAATTTTTCCAAATTGGTACACGGGGTATTTAGCGCCTGCTTTAAAATGTCTTTTTTCGTCAAAAACACCATAATTTGGGAGAAGCAATTTATGATAAACATCCACTAAATTTTGATCGCATATAATTGCGGCCGCATTATACGGACCCTCATTGCGGTCCACAAAACCGACTATAGCCGCTATATTTTTGGCGTGTTGAACAATTTTATTAATATAAATTTTATTTGTTTCTAAAAAATCATTATTATTGAGCAAATCTTCAGGGGGATATCCAGAAAGCGCAAGTTCCGGAAAAGTAATAATATCCGCTTCATCGGAAATTGCTCGATTGAGATAATAAACTATTTTTTTAAAATTGTTTTCAAAGTCCCCAAGCGTCATGTTCACCTGGGCCAATGCGATTCTTAAAATTTCCATTTAATGTTTTTTAGCTATAAATAAATTAAGTGGTCACAAGAATCCAATATTTTAAATCAGAAATATAGCTTTTGCTGTTTTTGCGATTTTGAGGGTTAAAGGAGGCTATTATGGAGAGAAGTTGATCTCAGGGGGATATATGCAAATAAAACAGTGAGGGAGGATCTTTGGTCTCCCCTATCTCAGATTGCGCTTTGGAAATCCCCCAGTCTGTGCTTTTCTCTTAAAATGTCATTTAAGAATTTTAAAGGCTATTTTTACTTTTACCTGATATTCTGAGACCTTGCCATCAGTTATATGCCCTCGTTGTTCAATTACTTCCAACCAGCAGAGATTTTTCAAAGTATTAGCCGCTTCTTTAACAGCGCTATTCACAGCGTCTTCAAAACTCTCTTTAGAGGTGCCTACTAACTCAATTAATTTAAAGGTTCCACCAGACATGTTCTTTCCTTTCCAAAAAATAAGCAACCTATATAGTTTATAATAAAATTTTACAGATTGAGCTCACTATGGGAGATTAATTTTATTATGTCAATTGTTTTTTGTTATGATTTTGTTACCATTTATTTATATGCAATATAATTATAAAGAGTTCGATAAATTCCAAGCCACTTCTCTCTTTTGCCCCAAATGCAAACAGGCCACCGAGGTTCGTGAAAAATTGCTATTAATTCTTCCGGAGGGTGATCTTTTTGATTATCTTTGTTCGTTATGTGGCGCCTCAGTTGGCCAACGAAAAGAGAGCAAATTTCAAGATAAAAATATCGTTATAGCCACAAGTTAATATGCTTTCTAATGCCCTTTTCCCTCCATCATTTCATAAATATGCAAGATGGCTGGAAAAATTGCTTGCATTCCGTCCAATGCCCCTTTAGTGGAACCTGGAAGATTGATGATAACGGTTTTTCCCTTTAATCCCGTAATCCCTCTGGAGAGCATGGAATATGGAGTTCTTTTTTGACCATATGATTTAATTGCCTCAGCGATTCCGGGAACTTCTTTATCGATAACCTCGCTTGTTGCTTCAACGGTGACATCCCTAGGCCCCACACCTGTTCCTCCCGTGGTAATTACCATATGATATCCCTTTGCGCAAAAATATTCTATTTTCTCCTTTATTGTTTCCTTTTCATCTGGAAGGACCAAATGCTCCACATCTGTTATTTTAAAATTTTTCAGGCTATCTATGATAGCTTTTCCTGATTTATCCTCCCTTTTCTTTTGGGACGCGCTGTCAGAGGTTATGATTACAACGGCTTTAAATCCCTCAGGCAAACTTTCCTTGAAATCACTTTTGCCACCACGTTTTTCCAATAACTTAACAGATGTAATTTCAATGTCATCATCAATGGGTTTTAAAATGTCGTAGATAGTAAGGGCTGCCACACTGGCTCCGGTTAAAGCTTCCATTTCCATACCGGTTTTTGCGGCAGAAGATACTTGAACTTCTATTTGGATTTGGTTTTCTTTTATCGCGAAATCAACATCAACACTTTCTATGAGGAGAGGGTGGCAATGGGGAATAAGATCTGGAGTTTTTTTCACAGCTAAAAAACAGGCCGCTTTCGCATAGGGAAGAGGATCTCCCTTTGGAATAGCGCCTTTTTGTATCGCCTCGATAGAGTGCGAAGAGCATCTGACAGTTGACAGGGCGATGGCCGTTCGCAAAGTTTCATTTTTATATGTTACGTTTTTCATAGTTCTTGATTCCTTTACAATGTGTATTTAACAAAAGAAAGCGATATGGTAACATTAAAAAATAAAATTTAAAACTTTTTTGAACTTAAGATTCAACATTGAGTTTAAAATTATTAAATATTGATATATAGAGAGGGGCTCACGCATTGCTAAGTCTTGGCTTTATAATCAATATATAGATTATTTCCAAGGAAAATTATTAGTAAAATTTAATTTTAAACAATATCTTAAGAAAAATTAATGAATGCTCAAATAAATAATACTACAGGTGTGATCCTTGCCGGAGGAAGAAACAGTAGATTTGGAAGTGATAAAGCTTTGGCTAAGATTAATGGCATCAGAACCATAGATAGGATCATACTTGTTATGAAAAATGTTTTTACTGAAATTATCATTATTACAAACAATCAAAAGCTTTATAAAGAATTCAAACTAAAACTTTTTTCAGATATTGTTATAGGAGAAGGCCCACTAATGGGGATTTACACCGCTCTCCATTATTCTTCTAAGGATATTTTTGTCACAGGGTGCGATATGCCGTTTCTAAATGAAAGTGTAATTAGAAAAATAGTAAGAGGCCTTGAAGGATTTGACGCGGCGGTGCCGAAATGTAGTGAAAAAATGCACTATCTTCAAGCAGCTTATTCTTTGCGCTGTTTTAATTTAATTAAGAAAAATTTGGATATGGGGATCCTGGGGCTTAAAGACCTTGTGGAAGATTTAAACTGTAATATAATTGAAGGTTTTAAATTTGAGGCCGACCTATTCTCTCCATTTTTTAATATGAATACGACTGATGATTTTGCTTTAGTCAAAGATTATTTGAATCAATCAGCTAATAGGGCTAAGAACCCAGGAAAATGAGGAGAGGCAAAAAATTAAAATAGACATGAAATCCTTTACTCAGTTAAATCCGCTGTCAGGTTTATTGAAATGTTTTCTAATGTCAGAGCAATTAAACTGGTAAACAACTTCAGTTCTTCCGTTCAATAAAAGCTTTTGGAAAATTTTCTTTAAATGCACCTTAAAAGTATTTTGGCTGATAAATAGTTTTTCAGAAATGTTTTTATAATTTTCTCCGGATGCTATCAACCCTAAAACTTGAAACTCCCTCGGAGTTAAAGTTTTTTGTTCTGAAACAAAATTTAAATTCCTTTGAAGCAAAGGCATATCTCCCTCTTTTTTTTTCTGAACGCTCTGGATGGTCGATAAAAGCACCTCTTCACTGATGGGTTTGATTAGATAATCGACGGCCCCCAATCTAAATGATTTTATTATCGCATCAGGATCCTTCATGGCGCTAGTCACTGCGACAGGTGTGCCAATATTTTTTTGATTAATCTGATCTAATACCTCAAAACCATGCCCATCTGGCAAGGTTAAATCCAAAAAGGTTAAGGCAAACTTCTCTTGGGTTAAAGCCTCCATAGCATTTGCAATATCATGAACTATTTTGCAAGTATACTGGTTCTGCTTGAGAACTATCTCAATATATTTGCAATGAGAGAGATCATCTTCTATCACTAAAAAATCAGTTTCCATCACTTCATTATATAAGATATGTTTTGAAATAAAAACTTTTTTTTTAAAAATATGCGAGCAATTGGAAAAAACTAAAGGTTATGTCCCACAACAACTGATTTTAAAATGGGGTCGAAGTTCAATTTTGCTTAATTTAAACCTTCCCGAAATTCAAACATTATAAAATAGCAAAGGGTATTTGGCTATTTTTAACGCTATAGCCTTTTAAAGTTATTTTTGTTTTATTCGCGAATTTAACCCTTTTGGGTACTTGGCTATTTTAAAAAAAAATAAGAAAATTTACAAAAAAAAGATTTTCCTTTTTGGACTGGAAATAGTATCTAAAATATTTTGTAAATAACAGTGGGTATATTCGCAAAAAACAATAAAAATTGCAAATTTTTGGCGGCCATTACTAAAGAACGCATCAAGCATAATCCCCACCTAAAGGGCAAAGGCTTTTGCCTTACCAAAATACAAAAAAATATGACTGATTTTAACAATGATTATGATTTGATTTTGTGCGAATATTACCCTGAGCCAAATGACGAATGTCCTGACAAAATTAATGAGTAAATTATCATCATTTGTTCTTTGCATTAAAAAATCATCCTATAGCTCCTTCCTTAATTCCTCAAATATAGCTTCCTAATTTATAAACACCAAAAAATTTTAGATGTTGCGCTTTATGTAAAGATAGTCAATGGTCATTTGTTATGTATCTCGATTGACATTGGTTATTCCTTTTTGTATATTACGATGAAAGTGTTGTAATTTTTTTTTGAATTCCAAAAGACGTTAATGAAAGATGGTTTTCTTTTTAAGGCTTATTGGGGGGAAGTTTTGCTCTGCTTACTATTTGAAATTAATTTCAAGTAAGCAATACCACAATATACTCTATCCAATTGGATTAATGGACCTCGTATTTTTAAAAACTTTATGAGAAAGACTTTTCCAAAACATATAAAAAAAAAGAAATTATCCCGTTCTGATGAAATTTCTATCAAGGATGGAAAATACTCATTAAATGGAAGATCATGGATATCCAAAGGGAATGAAACCTTTCTGGGGTATGGAAGAGTGGTTCTTCTTGAAAGGATCATGAAATATGGCTCCATCACAAAAGCGGCAAAATCGATGGCAATGTCCTACAGAAATGCTTGGGAACTAGTGGATTCAATCAATAAACAGGCAAATAAACCACTGGTGGATCTTTATACCGGGGGAAAAGGCGGGGGAGGGGCTGTGGTGACAAAATATGGTGAAAAATCCATTGCCCTTTTCTGGAAACTTCAGAACGATTTTAATGATTTTTTTAAAGAAAAAAAGAAAGAGTTGTCGGTGTTATATGATCAATAAGCATAATTTAGCAGCTTTTATTTTCGTATTTTTGTTTACAGTTTTATTACTTTTACCTGGAGATGCTAAAGCTAATACCAAGGAGGAAATTTTAATTGCCGCGGCATCAGACCTCCAATTTGCGATGGTCGATATTATCCATTCATTTGAAAAAAAGGAACCCGGCGCCAGGGTAAAAATTATTTTCGGGTCTTCTGGTAATTTCTTCCATCAGATTTTGAATGGAGCGCCTTTTGATCTCTATTTTTCTGCAGACTCCAAATATCCTAAAGAATTGGAAAAAAGACAAATTAGTGGTGAAGTTACTACCTATGGTTTTGGACGAATAGTTTTGATGGCTCCGTCAAGCTCTGATATCAGAATTCAAACATTGGGGATAAAATTCCTATTTCATCCCTCAGTAAAAAAGATTGCTATAGCAAACCCTGCTCATGCGCCTTATGGAATGGCAGCAGTGGCTTTTATGAGAGGGCAAAATATTTACGAAAAACTTAAAGATAAACTTGTTATGGGAGAAAATATTTCCCAGGCTGCTCAGTTTGTAGAGTCAGGCGCGGCGGAAGTAGGAATTATAGCCCTCTCAATTGCGATTAAGGCCAGGGAATTGGGATATGTTTCTTATTGGGAAATCCCAGCCGCAACTCATCCCTCAATAGAGCAGGGATTTACTATATTGCAAAAACCTAAAAAGCAGCAACTGACAAAGAAATTTACGGATTTCGTAAAAAGCAGGGAAGGGGAAAGCATTTTAATGAAATATGGATTTAACGTTCCGGCAGGAAGCAGGCAGTAGACAGCAGCTCCGGTCAGTGGCAAGGTAGTCAACTGCTTGCTCCTTATTACTTGCTCCTTTGTGTTTGATCTTAAACAATAATTTTCCTGGAGAGGGGAAGACTAATGAATTGGGAAGCGATAATTCTTACAACAAAACTTGCTTGTATAGTATCTTTAATTCTCTTTGTAATTGGGATACCACTAGCTTATTGGATAAGTTTTTCTAAACTAAGGTGGCGGTTTCTGGTCGAAGCGATTGTTGCATTGCCCCTTGTGCTCCCTCCAACGGTATTAGGTTATTATGTCCTTGTTGCAATCAGCCCCAAAAGTTTTATCGGCCAAATATACACAGATTTATTCGGTACAACTCTTCCATTTTCTTTCCAGGGTCTTGTTATAGCATCTGTATTATACAGTTTGCCCTTTGCGGTACAGCCATTTATTTCCTCTTTTGACTCTATAGAAAAAAGGCTCATTGAAGCATCCTGGACACTTGGAGCTTCAAAATTAAAATCCTTTTTTACTGTAATTTTGCCGCTTTCGATCCCAGGGATTATCACCGGGATGGTCCTCTCTTTTGCGCATACTCTAGGGGAGTTTGGTGTTGTCCTGATGGTTGGAGGGAATATCCCCGGAGTTACGCGGACAGTGTCTATTGATATCTACGATAACGTTCAAGCTTTAAATTATAGCTCCGCCGGTCGCACCTCTCTCTTTTTGCTGGCAATATCATTTATTACGCTTTCGGTGATTTATTTAATAAACAGGAGGGAATCCTCCCCATGGCCACAAAAATACTAATTGACATCAAAAAACAATTAAATAAAGGAAAGAGGATAAATGCGAATTTTGAGCTGCCCATCGATTCTACCTGGACTGTTATTTTTGGGCCTTCCGGAGCCGGTAAAAGCGTCTTGTTAAGAATTATTGCCGGACTTGATAAGCCAGAGAAGGGAGTAATAAAATTTGGCGAAGAAACATGGAATGATATGAGTAATAGTATTTTTGTGGCTCCACAAAAAAGGTCGGTGGGGCTGCTTTTTCAGGATTTTGCCCTTTTCCCCCATTTGAATGTATCAAGTAATATAACTTATAATCTATTGTTGCCCAAAAATGAAAAAAAGAGGCGGCTCCAGGAATTCATGAAGCTTTTTAATATTGAAGGGCTGGAAAAACGGAAACCACCAACCCTGTCAGGAGGAGAGAAACAAAGAGTTGCCATTGCAAGAACGGCAATACGCAGGCCAAAACTACTCCTTCTTGATGAGCCTTTATCCGCCCTTGATTTGCCGACCCGCGAAGGGTTGCAGAGAGAACTTAAGAAAATTTTAAAAAGATTACAAATTCCCACTATTTTTGTCACACACGACAGGACCGAAGCAATTATTATGGGAGACCGGGTTGCAGTGATGGATGAAGGGGAAATTGTTCAAATGGGAGAAGTCAATGAAGTATTTACCAAACCGAAGGACCCCTCAGTTGCCTCCATTGTGGGAATGGAAAATGTTTTATTGGGTGAAATCATTCATAGAGCCGACAGTTTGGTCAATGTTAAAGTTGGAAACCGAATCCTTGAAGCGCTTGATAATGGCGTTGAAGGCCCAAAAGTTACTGTCTGTATACGGGCAGAAGAAATTATTCTTGAAAAAGGGGTTGTCCCTAAAAGCAGCGCCAGAAACAGGTTTATCGGAGAGATTGTTGATATCTCGTTACAAGGAGCCACGGTAAAGGTAACTTTAGATTGTGGTTTTCCTTTGGTTGTTTTAATCACGAGACGTTCCTTCATAGACTTGTCTTTGCAAATTGGCGTTGAGCTTACATCAAGTATAAAAGCCCAAGCTATACATATTTTTCAGAATGATTGAATCGCAAATTTCCATCGAAATGCTCATGTATGAAAAAGGGCATTCTCAATAACTTATGGTGATTGTATTTAGGGATTGCAAAAATATACTATAAATAATTATAATAGTATGAATTAGCTGGAAACTAAAAATATGTCAAATATAGATAACGAGAAAATCCTGATAGTTGAAGATGAAGAACATCTCCTTAGAAGTCTCGAGGTGTTTTTGAAAAATGAAACAAAATATCAAATATTAAATGCCACTAATGGCAAGGAGGCCTTAAAAGTATTAGAAAAACATGACATTGATCTTATTCTAACCGACCTTAAAATGCCTGAAATGGACGGAATTGAGTTATTGAAATATGTTCAAAATGAAAATTTGGATATTCCAGTGATAGTAATGACCGCTTATAAATCTTTGGAAACAGCCATAGAGACAATAAGACTTGGTGGTTATGATTATATGGTCAAACCTTACGAATTTGAAATGGCCTTAATCACTGTAAATAGGGCAATTGAAAAAGCAAGACTGACTAAAAAGGCTAAAGTTGCTGAGAATTTAAAGACTATCGCTACGGCGAGCGTTACTTTAAATCATGAGATAAATAATCCTTTGACTGGCATTATGGGGAATTTAGAGCTTTTGCTTGATGATCTTCCGGAAGATAAGGAAGAAATAAAAAATGGTCTCAAAATTGCCCTTGAAAACTCTCAAAGGATTGCGGATGTTGTTAGAAAATTTCAAAAAATTAGCAAGTTTGTAACCACTGAATATATTGACCATCAACTTATGCTGGATTTGGAAAAATCCTCTTCAATGAAATCGGACAAAGATGAAGAATAAAATTTTTATACTCTCTTTTGCCATTATTACTAGTGTGATATTAATGGTTTTTCTGTTGCAGCGTGTGCAAAAAATTTTAGAGAACGAACTTGCAGAGCAAGTTGTATACAACCAAAAAATATTGTCAGAAACAGGAGGAACGCAAATTAAGACTATTTTTGAATTGGCCAAAATGGAAACTTTAGCTATGGCCGAAAGTTTTCCTTTGCGAAACCTGCTTATTGCTATGAAACAAAAAGATGCTAAAAAAACAATGTTTTGGCAAAATCCTCTTAGACATCTGTTTATGGCCACCATAGCGAGTCATAAGTTTTTATCTCAGTTGCGGTACATTGATTCTAATGGGCATGAGATTGTCCAAGTAACTCATAGGGATGGCAAATTTTACTTGGAAAAAAACTTGCTTGACCAATCTAAAGAGTTGTTTTTTTCTAGGACTATGAGCATTGGACCTAATCAAATTTACCTGTCACAGGCTTTAACCCATAGAGAATTTGAAAAACTTGAAGGCGTTGAGACTCATTCTCTTCTGCTTGCCACCCCGGTCATTCTAAACAACCAAAAAAAGGGGATAATCACCGCCAGTATAGAAATGGATAAGATTAGTGATATTATATTCAACCTTTCCTCTGAGCATGCATGGCTATTTGACAGTTTTGGGAAATTATTGAATTGTTCTATGAATTTGCCTCAGAGCGCCCATGATAAAGAAATAGAACTGATTTTTAAGCAAGAAAAAACGAATCTAATCGATTTTCACTTGCCTCTCGATTATTATCATGAGAGTGGGGCGCGAACATTGATCGCATATTCTCCGATTGAGATTATTGATCAGAAGTGGTACGTAGTTTCTGAGCTTCCTTTTGAAGAAATTTCCAACATTATGTCCAAAAGCAATAGGACTAGAAACATTTTTTTTGCAGTTTTTATAGCAACCTTAATGTGTGTTTTGGTTTATTTTTATAAGATTTATCGGGATCAAGAAAGAGTGAAGTTAAAAGCAGAATTGGCTGAAGGCTTATTAAATCTTAATAAAAAATTGGAGAAAAAATCCACCGAACTCAAAAGCGCCAATGAGTCCTTGGAAAAAATTGACAGAAAAAAAACTGACTTTTTGCACATGGTTGCCCATGATCTACGGACTCCTTTAACGGCAATTCGCTCTTTCTCAGATTTGTTAGTGCGATATCAGAATCATCCAGGAAAAGCTCGAAATGATTATGCTGAGATTATTAAGAAAGAAAGTATAAGGCTGAGCAACTTGATTGATAATTTTCTTGATATTTCAAAAATTGAATCTGGAATAATAACTTATAATGAGACAGAAATTGATATTAAAAAGGTTATCGATAATTTTGCGCAACTTTTTGTGGAAGAAGGGAAAACACGGAATATATCAATTATTTGTGATATAGAAAAAGACTTGCCCCATGTAAAAGGCGATAGAGAAAGACTTGGACAGGTTTTTTCAAATTTGCTCAGCAACGCTATAAAATTTACCCCGCCCAAAGGGCTTGTAACAATTAAGGCCTCACTTGTCAATGAAAATGAGGAAAGCGGAAATGAACTTTCCACTCCGTGTATTCTGGTATCAGTAGCTGATACAGGAATTGGAATCCCAGCTGGTTCATTAGATAAAATATTTGATAAATTTGTCCAGGTAAACCATCCTAACTTCAAATCTAGTCGGGGCTCCGGTTTGGGATTGACCATATCCAAAGAGATCATTGAACAACATGGGGGATCGATAAGAGTAGAAAGCAAAGAAGGCAAGGGCACAAAAATCATTTTTACCTTAAAAGCATTGACTTGTAAGGAACAAACTCAAAATATCATTAAATGAAGCCTCAACCCCTCATGTAGACCGGTAGGAGATTAAAAAATAGACCTATTTATAATATAATTTTTAAGTTTCTCCATTTACGGCAAATCATCCTATGAGTTTTTTCTTTGACAAGTCGGATGGAGATTGTTCTTTCTCCTTCCTTTATGATTGAAAAACTAAAATTCATTCCCGCCCTCTTAGAGTTTCACTGGGACATATTGTTATAGGAGCCCTCGCTAAATATTTTCGGAATGACCTTATTCTTTTTTTACTTCTTTTTTTTCTTTTGTTTCCCTGTCAATGGATATGCTAGCGATTGGGCTTTTTGCAATGATATTGCGGATGGAGACACCCTTTTTGTTAGAATTCGCAATAGAAATGAAACCATTCGCCTTCTTGGCGTCGATACGCCTGAGGTTAAAAGCAAATATACCAATGAGGAACCCTATGGAAAAGAAGCTTCAAACTATATTAGAGCCCTTGTTATAAGAAAAAAAATTAGATTGGAATTTGATATTGAAAAACGGGATAAATATAACAGACTGTTGGCATACGTTTATTTACCAGAGGGAAGGATGCTAAATAGAGCGCTTATAAAAAAGGGTTACGCTAGGGTATATAAATTTTTTAAATATAAAAAGAAAAAGGAATTCATGAAGCTAGAGCAAGAAGCTAAAATAAAATGTCTGGGGATATGGAGAAAATATTGTTTATAATTAAACAAAAGTTGTTTACTAACCGGAGGAAGCTTAAGCTTTCTCCATGATAGAACTGTAATATGGTTAAAAACTTTAAAAGAAAAGTTTTGCTCGTTGGGCATTGTGGTTTCGACAATCAAAAGATTCAAAACATGCTTGAAAATAACTTTGATGTTGAGGTGGCAAAGGTTCAATCCTTCGAAGATGCGAAAGAACTTTTAGAAAAAGAAAATTTCCATCTTGCTCTCATAAACCGTGTTGAAAATTTCGATGGCCAAAGTGGGCTCGAGCTAATTAAAAAATTAGGGGATAGCGGAAAAATAAACGCTCAGTTAATGCTAATCACTGACTATCCAGATTCAATGAAAGAAGCAGTGGCCTGTGGCGCGGTAAAAGGATTTGGGAAAAATGCAATAAACGATATTGCCACCATAGAAAACCTTAAAAGCATTTTGACAGCCCCTTCTGCTGGCGGTTAATTTCTGATTGAAATTTCCCATGGAAAAGTTATTAAAAAAATGAATGGCGGCATTAACTCGTTAATTAATCAACTAAAACACTCTCCCGATTACAAAAACCAGATTGTTTATCACCATATTATCCCTGAAAAGAAAGCTGTCTATACCCATGTGGGCAATTTTCTCAAAAAAGAAACAATCTCTGCTTTAAAAAATATTGGAATTGCCGAACTGTATTCCCATCAAAAAGAATCTATCAAGGCAGTTCGGGAGGGAAAGAATGTCATTCTTTCTACGCCAACATCTTCTGGAAAAACTCTTGCTTATAATATACCTATTTTTGAATCAATTTTATCGGATGATAGAACCAGAGCTTTTTATATTTTCCCCTTAAAAGCGTTAGGACATGATCAACTTAAAACCATTAAAGAGTTCAGCTCTAAATTTGCTGAAAAAAATATTAAAGCTGAAATATATGACGGAGATACATCCCCTCACTCCCGAAAAAAGATTGCTAAAGACAATCCTCATATCATTGTGACTAATCCGGATATGCTCCATTTTGGTTTTTTGGCCTATCATAGCAATTGGGAAAATTTTTTTTTAAAATTTGAAATATATAATCATCGATGAGCTTCATACTTATAGGGGAGTCTTTGGGGCTCATATTGCTCAGATATTAAGACGTTTTTTGCGGGTTTGTTTGCTTTATGGTTCCAATCCTTGTTTTATAACTTGTTCAGCAACTATTTCTAATCCATCTCAATTTGCCAAAACCCTTACAGGCCTTCCTTTTAAAAGCATTACAATGAATGGCGCTCCAAGCGCTGAAGGAAATTTCTTGTTTCTAAATCCTGAGATAAACGCCATTACTGTAGCTGCAAAACTTTTCAGGTTATTTTGCCAGAAAGGATTTAAAACTATTGTGTTTACTAAATCCAGAAAGGCAACTGAATTGATCTGCAGATGGGTCATTCAGGGAAATTCCCTGTTAAAAAACAGTATAAGTTCCTATCGGGCTGGCTATTTGCCGGAAGAAAGACGAGAGATTGAAAAAAAACTTTTTTCTGATGAATTGCAAGGGGTGATAGCCACGAGCGCCCTGGAAGTGGGAATTGATGTAGGAGGCCTGGATGCATGTATACTGGCAGGCTATCCAGGCACAGTGATTAACACATGGCAGCGGGGAGGAAGGGCTGGAAGGGGACTAAACAATTATATTATTGTTCTCATCGCTCAACAGGATGCCCTGGATCAATATTTTATGCGTCATCCATTAAATTTTTTTCAAAGGGATTACGAAAAAGCTGTGCTCGATCCTGACAATCCTGAGATTTTAAAGCAACATTTAGTTTGCGCCGCCGCAGAAATTTCTTTAACAAATAATGACTATTTTTTTGATTCAAAAAAATAAAAGGCAATCATAGATGGTTTGTCTATTGAGGGATATTTACAACCAGACTTTGAAAATAAAAAATGGTATTCTTCACGGAAAAACCCCCATCGCTTTGTGAACATCAGGTCAGCGGGAGAAGATTTTACAATTTTTGAAGAAAGAACCAAAAAAATAATAGGAAAAATTTCCGGTGGACGAGCCTTTTCTGAATGTCATAGCGGAGCAATTTACCTGCACAAAGGAGCGCAATATGTAATTAACAGGATGGATATTAACGGGAAAAACATTTATGCAATTAGAAACAAGGAATCTTACTACACTAAAGCAAAGGAAGAAAAAGAAACTGAAATTATCTCACAGTTAGGATCAAAGCCGGTTATGAACTTTGTCATTAAAAATGGCAGATTAAAAGTAAAAACCAGGGTTATAGGATATGAAAAAAGGAGAATTTCCGGTCAAGAATTGATCAGTTGTCATGATCTTTTTCTACCTCAGCAAGTTTTTGAAACTGTTGGTTTTTGGATTGAAATTGAAGATGCGATTAAAACTCAAATAGAAAGGGAAGGGCATCATTATATGGGGGCTATCCATGCGGTGGAGCATTCAGCAATTTCAATTTTCCCTTTATTTGCTCTTTGTGATAGAAATGATATAGGTGGAATATCCTGTGTTATGCATCCTCAGGTTAAAAAAGGCGCTATTTTTATTTATGATGGACATCAGGGAGGGGTAGGGCTTTCTGAGCAGGGATTTGAGATGATAGAAGAACTCCTGGAAGCCGCTTATAATGTCATCAATGATTGTGAATGTGAGGCGGGATGTCCATCATGTGTGCATTCGCCAAAATGTGGGTCAGGAAATAAACCTTTGGACAAAAGGGGGGCTTTGAATTTTCTTAAGCTCCTCCTTGGGAAAAAAAATCTGGAAATTATTGATAGCATGGCCGATATAACAGAAAATAACCGTTTGATGATCAATTTCCCAGAGGAGGTAGAAGAAAACAACAGGAATCTTGATTATAGAATTTTATTTTTTGATTTAGAAACCCAGCGAAGCGCCGATGATGTTGGAGGTTGGAGAAACAAGCGTTTAATGAGGATTGCTGTTGCGACAGTGTATGATTCTATAGATCAAAAATTTACCTCTTTTCTGGAAGGGGAAACGGATCAATTAATGGAAAAGCTTAAAGCTGCCGATTTAATTGTGGGTTTTAATCTTTTGAATTTTGATTATGCCGTTTTACAACCCTATACAACGGATGATTTAGTAAATTTAAAGACCTTTGACATACTTGATGATATAAAAAATCGCCTTGGATTTCGATTAAGCTTAAATCATCTTGCTGAAAAGACCTTAGGCGAAAAAAAAAGCGCAGACGGTCTTCAATCGCTTCAATGGTTTAGAGATGGGAAAATAGACCTGGTTACGGAATATTGCGTTAAAGATGTAGAAATAACAAAAAATCTCTTTCAATTTGGGATTAGTAATCGATATCTTCTTTACGAAAGAAGGGGGGGAGGCATTGTCAGAATTCCCCTGGATTGGGAATTAGATAATTTAGTAAACAATTAAAATTTGAGAGTATTCGACAGGCTAATTTCCAACCTTGGAAAACCATCACTTTTTGTTGCCCAAGTCTATTGCATTATACACAAAATTCCACATTGATTCTGCCCCACAATAAAATACTCTCCTAAGCCTATAATAGGGTTGCCTGACAGATAAGGATATAACTGACAAGCCTGTTGGATTCAACACAGACAATAGACCCTTCGCAATTGTTGCAAACGGAAGTATTTTCGGGTGTAGCAAAATCAGCTCCTTACATATATGTCAAAAAACACAAAACAGGGTGCAATAATCTCTTTTCTCAAAAACAGTGTAAGTATTTTTTACACTTTATTGTTTCAAGGAAATTTAGGTTCCACCTACAAATCTGCGAAATAACCTGCTAACACATATATTGACAATCAAATACAAAAAGTCATCTTCAAATATGATTATTCCTCAAAATTAAAAAGGTGTAAGAATGTTTTACATTTCCAATATACTTCAAAGTTGCAGATTGAGTAACATACTGATAATTTGAGCGTTATAAAGTTAGCATCATAATTGCAGTAGTAGTGTAGGTACTTACTCAGTGATTTATTTTTGGCCATTTTGCTTATAAGTTTTTAATAATATTTTGTTTTTCTATATATTGCAATTGCTCCTAAAATCTGGTATATTATGTATTGGTTGAACAATCCTATCCAAGCAAAAGCAGCTAAACTCTCTATTTCTTAACCATTTAAATCCATTAATTTAATCTATAGCTTTAAACTCCTATGCATGCCTTTGTAAGCCATAATAAGTTTAATTATTACCTTTCCATCGCTGTTATTTCATTGTATTTTATCAACATTTCTTTGACTTATCTTTCCTATCAGGTCAATGACAAAATTATCACAGCAGGCCAAGAAAAATACTTCCTTCGATTAGAAAAAAAAGAAAAACAAAATCAAAAATTTAAAAAAAATCAAGAGATTAAAAGACTCAAAAAGCTAAAAGAACTTAAGGTTAAGAAGGAGATATTTAACATTCTGTCCACCCATCGAACAGGTTTAAATCTTAAACAATTGCGGCAAACTGCCGAAGCAATACATCAAGAGGGTCAAAAGTACGGATTTGATCCCATTTTTTTATTGGCCATCATAAAAGCGGAAAGCACGTTTAACAATTGGGCTGTTTCCAATGTAGGAGCAAGAGGTTTAATGCAATTAATGCCTCTTACCGCTAAGGAAATTGCCTCTGAAACAAAAATTAATTGGGAAGGGAAAAGGACCCTAAATAACCCCCTTGTGAACGTAAAAATGGGGATATACTACTTGGATAAGATGGAAACAAAGTTTGGGAACTTGCAGTTAGCCCTAGAGGCTTATAATAATGGGCCTGAGAAGCTTAATAAGTGGCTGAGCAGGGGCATCCTGCCTACTCGGTACTCAAGGAAAGTTTTTAATATTTATGATGCGCTAAAGAAAGGCTGAATTTAACTCATGAAGCTATTTTTAAAATTTGCTATTTTTTTTTTATTAGCCATAATTGGATGCAGTTCCGCTCCCCTAAAAAAAGCATTTAAAGGTGAGTTTGAAGAAGTTAAAAACAATAGTATTATTTATGAGTACTGTCAGGGGTGCCATATCCATAAAGAATTAATCCCAGCAGTACATGTTGAAGAAAAAACAGCTCTATATCAAAAAGATAAATTCCGGAAAACCAAAGAATGCAGAACCTGCCATTATATCCAAAAAAAATTCCTCGTTAGTGATAGAAGGAAAACAATTCGGCCAAGGAAACAAAAATAAAAAATTAGGAAGGGTTTAATCCATCTTTAATACTTCATTCATACTGCCTGAACGGTATCCCTCAAGATCAAGAGTCACATAATTAAAACCAAGACTTTTCAATCTTGCAAGAACCTTTTCCGAATTTTTTTTATTTAAAAATTGTTGGAGTTGTTCCTTTGGCGCCTCAATTCTTGCTGTATCGCCATGGTGCCGCACCCTGATTTGATAAAATCCTAAATCATTCAGAATGTTCTCCGCCTTTTCCACCATAGAAAGCTTTTCTTTTGTGATTTTAGTTCCATAAGGAATGCGAGAGGCAAGACAGGCAAAAGCCGGTTTATTCCAAGTTGGAATCTCTTTTTCTTTGGACAAAGAGCGGATATCTTTTTTTGTAAGTCCCGCTTCTTTTAAAGGGCTCCTGATACTTAATTCTATGGCCGCTTGAGAGCCGGGTCTATAGTCGTTTGTGTCGTCTAAATTTGCCCCATCAAGAACATGGGAGATATTTTTTTCCTTGGCGATTCTAATTAATTTAGTGAAAAGGTCGCTTTTACAATAAAAGCATCGATTGGGAGGATTTTTCTGATAACTGGGATCATCCAATTCTTCCGAATCAATAATGAGATGATTTGCTTTTAACCTTTTAGCGAGTCGAATGGATTCCTCAATTTCCTTTTGCGGATATGATGGAGATCTAGCGGTTACGGCCAAAACATTATCATGTAATGCCTCTTTTGCCGCACAAAGCAAAAAAGTTGAATCCACTCCGGCAGAAAATGCCACTAAAATGCTTTTCATTTCCTTGAGAATGGTGATTAACTTGTCATGTTTAATCTTTAAATCAGTCATATTCAAAAACTAACACAGACAGCGCCTATAGTCAAATAGCGGGCAACAAGCAACAATGGTATTCATAAATTCTAAAACTACTTAAAAAGCATGTTCCTCGTTAAAAAATATAGAAGGCCCAATCATAGGAAATAGTGATTGGGAAAACCTAAAATAATTGTTTAATTCCTATTGATTTTTTAAGTTTAGGAAAATGTTTCGGATTGGAGTCCTTAAAATCCTTTAAGTTGATAAATATAAATCAATAGTCTAAAGTATTACGGATATTTAATAATGGATTATCTAAACATGATTAAAAATAAAGCTGATTTGGACGAAAAATAAATGCGTCATTAAATCATGAATAGACCTGACAGGTTACTGACGTTGCATGATTTATTGGTTCCAAACTGCTAAAGGATTAGCTTTAGTTTGGACTAAATACAACTATTCTGAGCTCTTTATTTATAGTGAATGGGAATAACTTATTCCAATTATAACAACATTTGTGATTAGAAAAATTTTGGAGTTGTTATGAGCAAAGTATTGGTAACAGGAGTTGCTGGTTTTATAGGTTTTTCTCTATGCAAAAGACTATTAAATCTGGGCGATGATGTTCTTGGTATTGATAATTTGAATGATTATTATGATGTCAATCTAAAATATGACAGATTGAAGCTACTTGAATCGAGAAAAGACTTTAGATTTACCAAGATGGATATTAGAGAGAAAGATGCGATTGATTCAATATTTTCTAATGAAAAATTTGATATTGTAGTCAACCTTGCCGCGCAAGCAGGAGTCAGATTTTCTTTGAAAAATCCTCATGTTTATATTGATAGCAATATTGTTGGATTTTTAAACATACTTGAAGGATGCAGGTATAATGGCGTCAAACATCTTGTTTTTGCCTCGTCAAGCTCAGTCTATGGAGCTAATACAAACATGCCCTTTTCAGTGCATCAAAATGTTGACCATCCTATGTCCCTTTACGGCGTCACCAAAAAGGCAAATGAACTCATGGCGCATTCATATTCAAGTTTATATGGTCTCCCATGCACCGGGTTGAGGTTTTTTACCGTTTATGGGCCATGGGGACGACCGGATATGGCCCTATTCTTATTTACAAAGGCCATAATGGCAGGAAAATCCATTGATGTTTTTAATTATGGAAAGATGAAGAGAGATTTTACCTATGTCGACGATATTATAGAAGGAGTTGTCAGGGTAATGAATAAAATTCCCTCTCCTAATGCCGATTGGACCGGGAATAATCCAGATCCGGCCACAAGTTACGCTCCATACAAAATATATAATATTGGCAATAATAACCCTGTGGCTCTTAATTATTTTATCGATACCTTGGAAAATTGCCTTAATAAAAAAGCGAAGAAAAATTTATTGCCAATGCAATTGGGAGATGTTCCTGCCACCTATGCGAATGTGGATGATTTAACAAATGACGTGAATTTTAAACCGGCTACTTCCATAGAGAAAGGAATTAAGTTGTTTATTGAATGGTATAAAGAGTATTATTCCTGAGAAAATATAATTGCTCAAAAAATCATGGCGGAAATAATGTTTTTTGGCTCCTTAGGGATGAAATTATTATTTTTGAAGCAAAAATGTCCCCCTCTTTTGAGAAATTTGCTAAATTAAATTACCAATAACCTTCAATGCTGTGTCCACGCCTCCTACAGGAGCCATAATATATGCGCCATCCGCGACATCTTTCATTTTTAGGAGCGCTTCTCTGGCTATTTCTATTCCTGTTTCTCTAGCCTTATTTGAAATTTCAGCTTTTCTCATTTTTTCACGAATATTATCGGGAACACTCATCCCGGGGACTTCATTGTGCAAAAATTCAGCGCTTTTATAGGAAGCTAACGGAAGAATACCTACTAAAATAGGAATTTTTAAATCGTCATGTCTTTTTAGAAAATCAAGAAAAAGTTTTTCTTTAAAAACGGGTTGGGTCATTGCAAACTCTGCTCCTTCCTGTACTTTTTGCCTGAACCGCCGTTCTTCCTCTTCAATATTAATTGCCCCAGGGTTTACCCCAACTCCTATATTTATAGCCGTTGGTTTTCCTATAGAATTTCCGGCAACATCAAGCCCATGATTGAGGTTGTTGATTAATTTCACAAGTCCTATAGCGTCTACGTCATAGACCGCTGTGGCATCGGGATAATTTCCCAGTTTGGGAGGGTCCCCTGTCACCGCAAGAATGTTTTTAACTTCCATTGCGTTGGCCCCCAGTATGTCCGACTGCATGCCTAAAAGATTTCTATCTCTGCAAGTATAATGAATTATGGGTTCAATGCCGACTTCTCTTAAAAATAATCCAGCAAGTGTCATGGAACTCATTCTGGCTGAAGCTCTTGGTCCGTCGGGAATATTCGAATTATCCACCCCGGCCTCTTTTAATTTTTTGGCTGATCTTAAAACCTTTGAGGGGTCGCATCCTTTCGGAGGCAATAATTCCACTACATAGACAAATTTATTTTCAGAAAGTTTTTTTGCTAATTTGCTTTTTTGGGCCCAAGGCACAGGAATAGCGGTTTTATGGATCTCCTGATTTTTTGTAGAATCGGTTATCTCAATTCGAGAAGGGGATAGAGCTTTAACGGCCGAACGCATAAGCCTGGTATGTTCTGCGGTGGTCCCGCAGCAACCTCCCACAATCCGAACACCGCTCCGTATATATCGCTTGGCATAAGTAGCAAAATACTCTGGCGTGCTCATGTAAATATGCCGCCCATCCACTATTTTAGGAAGCCCTGCATTTGGCATAGCACACAGCGGGATTGAACAAACCGATGCCATTTTTTGAATACTTTTTAGCATGAGTTGCGGGCCAATGCTGCAATTGCTTCCCATAACATCCACTCCCCAGCTTTCTATCTCGCTGGCGGCTTTTTCCGGCGAAATTCCATAAATAGTATTTCCATCGTCTTCAAAAGTTACCTCCGCAATGATTGGTTTTTCTACTTTCTTTTCAACGCATAATTCTCTCACAGCCAAATAGGCTAGGTGGAGTTCATTCAAATCAGAAAAAGTTTCCAAAATAAAAAGATCTATTTCACCGTTCAGCAATCCTTCAGCTTGCTCATAAAAGGCAGCTTTTGCTTTTATTTCTGTTAATTTTCCAAAAGGATCCACACCAACACCAAGGGGCCCAATGGCCCCCGCAACAAATATTCCTCCTCTGGCTTCTTCTTTGGCAATAACTGCTCCTGTCTTGTTAATTTCAAAAACTTTTTTTTCCAGACCATGGCGCATTAACCTGAAGCGGTTGGCTCCAAAACTGTTTGTCTCTATAATATCCACTCCGCTTTTGATATATTCACGATGAATTTCCCGGATTAAATCGGGGTTAGTCAGGTTTAATTCGTCAAAACAGTGGTTAATATAAACTCCTTGGTTGTATATAGAAGTGCCGATTGCCCCATCACATACCATAACCCTGTTTTTTAGTTCTCGTAAAAATAACTTAGGCATAATTGGCTAAAGTATATCATTGGCCTTTTGTTTTAACAAACATTGCCTTTTTGAAATTTTCCAATTTAAAATAGAATCTATTCTTTAAAAATAGCGCTATAAAACAAAAATTTATTGACAGTGGCTAGCGATAAGGAAAATACGGAAAAAAAGGCGGATCTCTGGTTTAGTATGGAAGGTTGGGGGTAATATTAATATAAATCAGATACCCATGTTTAATGTTGGAGAACAATGTTTCGTTCTAATTTATTTTATATTTTTTTTTGGGCTGGCCATGCTTTTTTTAGAAATCGCGTCATACCCTTAAACACTAGAGGGGGCCTTAAATTATGGAAAGGACATTAGGAATCAATATATCAGAATCCATTTTAGTAATTGCTGAATTATTTAGGCTATGATATGCTGTAAAAAAATCGCTATGCGACTATATCATTTCATTTTTTGTTAGGTTGGAGGAAAATTGATGGCTATAACGGTAAATCTTCTGAAAGAAGCAAAGGAAAGCGAAGAAACTTCAATTAAACTATATGAAAAAGCCCTTGCGGCTATGGTTCATGATGATTCAAAAAAAGTTGTGGAGGGAATAATTAAAAATAAAAAAGGGAGTATTGACGCCCTTCAAAAAATTATAGAGCGAAGCAAAAAATGTCCAGCAATAATAAATGAAGGTAATGGAGGAATGAATGAAAAAAACTAAACCCAAAGTTTCTAAGGTTTTAAAAATTTTATCCGAAGTGTACTGGGCTGAAATCGGAGCGATTGGAATTTACATGGATCAACATACCAAATGTTCATCCATGGGCTATGAAAAATTTGCTGAAATGTTGAAAAAGGATTCTATAGATGAGATGAAACATGCCGAGGCGCTTGCGGAACGCATTTTGTTTCTTGATGGGATAGTCACTAATGCGAAACACATGGCGCCAGTTGAAAACCAAAATGATATAGTGGACATGTTGCAACTAAACATCAACATTGAAAATGAAGCAATAGAACGGCTCGCAAAAGGCATTGCAACATGTTTTTCCTCCGGGGATCATGGCAGCAGACTTTTACTGGAGGAAATACTAAAATCAGAAGAAGAGCATTTGGATACATTGAAAACCATTAATGAAAATATTAAAAAATATGGGGATCAGTATATTGTGGCTCACCTGATGTAGTTTAAATCAAAATTTTCTTAAAGCAATTTTTAAAGATTGCGGGCGATCTAAAAAAAAATATTCCCAATGCAGCCTTAATAGTGAAAACCATTTTTGGAGAAATTTATGGAAAAAACCATTGAACTTTTCAAGGATGTTTTATTCAAAGAGGTGAAAGCAGGGGCCATATACTCCCGAGCCGCTGAAATTACCCAGAATGATGAGGCCCGCATGTTATTTCTGGAACTCTCTTCGGAAGAGGATGACCATGCCCGCGATCTTTTCAAAAAAGCCAAAGGGACCCCTCTAGAACAGGCAAGCGATCTCGACGATTATCTAAAAAAATTAGAATCTTCCCCTGAAGGCGTTATTCCGAAGGAAGATTTAGATATTATACAAAGAGGAGAGATAAGGGAAGTTCTGGAATTAGCCAGCAAACATGAAAAAGAAACAATGGAAGCCTTTATGGCTTTAGCGGATAAAGAAGCCAATAAAGAAGTGAAGACTTTCTATCTGGAATTTGCGGGAATGGAAAAGGAACACCTAAATTCTTTAAATCAAATGCTTAATTCTTTGGGCATGGAGGAAGACGAACGTCCTGCTCTTTAAAAAAAACTTTTAAACCCTGTTAGAGATTACGGAAACGACTGGTGACATAATGCGCCTACTTTTAAAATTATCTTGGGTCGTTCCCTATGTCTAACGGGGTTTACTCATTCAATAAAAATCAAAAGAGGTCATGTGTATATATTCAGTTTATTAACAGGATATGTCAGAAATTTGCAACGTCCATTTAGCGGGCTGAGAGAGGATCCCCTAAGAAAAAATGGCATTAGGTGTCCTGAGTGAGAGTTAAGGGCCGAGACAAACACCCTCTTTATCGTTACCTAAAGCAGGAAAGTAAATCTTCCAGGGATGTTGCCGCGAATTTTGAAAAGTTTCTGGTTGGCTGGGACGGAAAAGTAATCCATCGTTTTTTATCACCTACAACTCCTTTGAGCAATGCGATTGTCTCTGCCATTGAGGTAGCTCTCGAAAGATGAAGATAGAAGAATCCTTATCTGGTGGATGGGAACCATTGCCCTGCCTCCATCTTTACGCTGCTTCTTGGTAGTTTTTCTTTTACCTTAAATTCAGAAATATTTCCTATTACCTTAATAATGGCTATCCATCTATCCATGCCCTGTCACCCGGTTCTCCCATTAGGGGATCGACCCATTTAAAATCAGGGTCGCTTCGTAGGCAGATTTCTTTTTCCTTAAATTCTTCATTTATTTTTTCAAGTACTTCTAAATTTTTAATTTCTTCCAGCTTTAAATTTCCTATGAGCCATGCAAATTCAGCATCCCTAAACTTAATCAAACCCTCTTCATAAAAAGAAAGAATTTTCTTTTCCGCATTAATAATCACAGACATGACATCTTCTTTTTTAAGGCCTTCTGTAGGTTTTTCTTCTTTAAAAATGTATTCGGGAGTTCCTCCCATTTTATATATTATTTTCATTAGTTCGTTGGCATGTTTTTTCTCTTTATGGCCGAATTGCGCAAAGTGAGATGCTACTTTTTTGTTTTCTATTAAAACGCTATATTTTTGGCAGTTAAGGATAATCCCATATTCCAACCGAAAGGCTTCAGTTAAAAACTCAACCTCCTCAATTTTTGATTGCTTATCTTTAAGATATTTTGAAATTTCTTCGGCTGACTGTTGGATGTCCTTTGGGATTTTTGTCAGCATTTTATCCAATTGGTTTTGCCCTATTCCTTCTTTTTTCAAAAGACCCTTTGCTTCTTCTACAATTTTAAGGGTATGGCTTAAACTTTTTTGTAGCTCTGCCATTTTTATTAAAAAGGCCATAATATTCCTCTTTTTATCCAACTATTTTTTAAAACAACTACTATTAATTTTTATCCAAACAATTTGGGTTAAATCTTAAATATATAAATTTTAACAAAGAAGAGCATGTCTTCTATACCTAGAACCCTTTAGCAACAAAATAGCATGAATTAATCCATAAGTAAAAGACTAAAGCATCCATAATTATAACGCGACCTCCCAGGTTAAGGCGCCACGCATCAACTTGCTATTTAAATGATCAATCATGACTTTCATTGGAGACAAAATCAGAGAATTTTTCGGGCCATCTAGATATATTTGCAGACATTTAGCCGCATAATAAATTATGTATTTGTGTTACTATTTGTAAATTATATCCAGATACTACCAAGGGTAGTTGGGAATGTGCGGTTTGGGTTTCAAAAACCTAATTGATTTATGGCAAAGCGATTAAAGAATATTCCCAGGAGGAAATTAAATATCTGTCCAGCAGTCTGATCTATTCATTTTCTTAAATCGTCGCACATAGAATCGACCATTCATCGGGTCTAAGGCGCCCCTGCCGTCTTCTGAAAAATAGAATCTAACTAAAAGTTCAAATTATTTCCACCATGAGGTTGAGAAGTAATGAGAATGCTCCCTGTCCAAAATCCATAAGTGAAGCTGGATATCAATTCGTTATAATTAACTACATGCCTCCCATTGATGGGGTCTAAAACAATCACCTTGTTAAAGTTTTTGTACCCTGAAACTACAACAACGTGTCCTGAGCCTCTCAGGTTCCGAAGGTGAGCAATTAGGGGGCGATTGCTGTCAATGCTACCTTTAAGCTCAAATAATGTTGGAGGTCCAGCGATATATCTTCCATTTATATTAAACAAATTTCCCAATATATGTCCCATCTGCTGTATATTGCCTGCTCTAACGCATTTTAAATCGCCTAAACAGCAGTTTCCCAGACCACCTAAATTTTGGTCATAACGATTTAATACCTTGCAATCTTCCATGGGCTCCCCTGTAACATACTCTACAATCATAGCGATGGTTGCTGCCCAACACCAAACCCTTGTGTTTTGACGATGAAAGTTGATTTCTAATTCCTTGCTATATGCCTGGAAAGGAAAATTGAAAATTAGCAAAAAGCTAATAATTATCAACAGGACTTTTTTGTTGTGTTTGTTCAACTGCATAATTCCTCCTTTCCCTGGCTCCTTAAATAGAAATCATACTTTTTTGGAATCCGCTCGTATCGCTCCGATAAGTTTCCATCGATTAATGACATTCTGCTTAAGCTCCAAATACTTTAGCTGATCAATCAACATGGGCAATTCTCCTTCAACCCGATTTTATCAATAACTGTTTTTACTCTATGATTCCCACTCCCATATGTCTTTTATAGCATAGCAATTATCTAATATAGATGGAGTCATTGAAGCGCCTTCTATTAGGATTGGAGTTGAGGATTTAGATATTTTGAAAAGCTTTTAGTCCTATAGAGAATAGCTTAACTATAGGAATCTAATGCATTGATTTAACAAGTGGAGCAGATGGGGATCGAACCCACGACCTCAGCGTTGCGAACGCTGCGCTCTCCCATCTGAGCTACTGCCCCGAATTTCTTATATATCATAAAGCGGCGAGGCGCCGCAACCAAAAGGAGCTACCGCCCCGGTGAGCTAAGAAAAAACTAGCTAAAAATCAAGTTTTTTCAGTGTAATAGTATAAAAAGAACTACCTTAGATAAAAGGGTAGTTCCCATTTTATATCAATTTATTAATAACCTTTTTCAGTAAAAACAAATCAACCGGTTTGTTTAGATATTCATGTGCTCCTATTTCCATCGTTTCAATATAGGAGTCAATCCCCATATGAGCAGTCAATATAATTGATTTTATTGCTGGTAATTCTTTATGCAAGGTCGATAGCAATTCAGCCCCGCTCATCTCGGGCATATTTAAGTCGACAATAACCAAATCTATTTTGGTATTTTGGGCGATCTCAAGAGCTCGCTTCCCATCTAGAGCCGTTAAAATGTTAAATTGGTCATCCTTGGACAAAAAAGCAAAGAGGATTTGTAATAACGATTTGTCATTGTCAACAACAAGTATATTTATTTTCATTGAGGCGCATTATACCATAAAGCGCCACTGGAGGCACAACCAAAAGGAGCTACCGCTCCAGTGAACTAACAGAAAAAACTTAACAAAAAGGCAAGTTTTTACAGTGTAATGGTGTAAAGTTGGTTTTCCGGAATTAAAGATTGGAGAATGAGATTGCAAAAATGGAGTTTATGCAGGATAATCATTCTAATTTAGTTAATAATAGCGCTTATTTTACAATCAAATAGGTTGATTAGCATTAATTAATGCATTTTTTTAGGTTAATTTCATTTCTTGTTAAAGGGGTCGTAACATTTTGCCTTCGCCCTGCCATCTCGCATATTCTGCTAAATATTAATGAAAAGGAGGTTGCATATTGTGCTTCTTACTGCATTTTGCCAATTATATTTTGGGCTTTTCCGCTGAGAAGGTCAGAATAATTAGTTATATTTAAATTTGTGTCTTGACTAGAACAGCGGTCTATTTTTTTTAGTTTTGAACTTTAATGAAAATATGGACAAAAAGATAACATATAAAAATTCTGGCGTAGACATTTCCGCTGGGAATAAAAGCATAAAGATGGTCAAAGAAAAGATCCATTCCACTTTTAACTCTTCTGTTATCACAGGGATAGGAACTTTTGGAGCAATTTATGACTTATCAGAAATTATTAAGAATTATAAAAAACCTGTGATAGTGCAAAGTATTGATAGTGTTGGGACCAAACTCATAGTAGCCAATTTAGCAAACAACCATAAAACGATTGGCGCTGATATGGTTTCCCATAGCTGCAATGATGTTTTGTGCCAGGGAGCTAAACCCATTATTTTTTTAGATTATATTGCGGTGGATAAGCTCAATCCAAACCATATTGAAGAGGTGATTTATGGAATTTGTGAAGGATGCAAGGAAGTCGATCTTCCTTTATTGGGTGGCGAAATAGCCGAGCTGCCCGGTGTATATATGGCAGGTGAGTATGACCTGGTCGGCGCGGTTACAGGTGTTCTTGAAAAAGACCAAATCATTGACGGTTCGAAAATTAGCCATGGTGACGCCGTTATAGGATTAGCCTCCAACGGTCTCCATACTAACGGATACTCCCTGGCCAGAAATGTTTTTTTTAACGCGAAAAAATTTAAAATAGATCAATATATTGGAGAACTGGGATGCAATCTTGGAGAAGCGCTTTTGAAGCCCCACATGAATTATACAAACCCAGTTTTATCAGTTCTTGAAAATTTTGAAATTAAAGGAATAGCCCACATAACTGGAGGAGGGCTCCTGGAAAATATCCCCAGAATTTTGCCAAAAAATTGCCACGTAGTAATCTCAAAAAACTCCTGGACTACTCCGCCTATTTTTCAATTAATCCAGCAATACGGAAATGTTCCGGAAGAGGATATGTTCAGAACCTTCAATATGGGCATTGGAATGGTTTTAATAGCAGGCCAAAATGTAAAGGCTCTAGTGATGGAAAAACTGAATTCTCAGGACTTAAATATTATAGAAATAGGGGAAGTTTTAAAGGGATCAAAAGAGGTAAGCATTAGGTAGGGAGTATTCGAGGCGCTTTCAGGTTTAGTTCTTTGAAAAATTAAGTTTTATATGCTATTACCCTGTAAAAACTTTTTTTTGAGAAAGTTTTTTGTTTATTTTTCAGGGCGGCAGCCCTATTTGATTTCGCCCATCCTTGTGCTCAACCCTTTGGGCGGCCTTCCTTTGGAATCCGTCCAATTCGGCTTTCTCTGCCGAATTGTGGTTGAGGCCCCTTGGTCGCTTTATGTGGTTTTTGCCATTTCGCTATTATACCCATTACAATTTAGTTTTAGGTTTTTGTAACATGATTTCACCTAAGCTTTAATCTTTTCTCCATTACAAAATCCTCAACTTAGTTCACTAAGCCTGTGGTTTTGCTCAATCAAAAAATTTAAATCTTAAGCAAACTCAAGTCCCAGAAAATTCCTAAAACTAAATCGTAATGGGTAAAATCTACTATGCCTGTGCCGTGTTCAATAAAAAAGTTAAACTTCCCAAAAACCCTATATTTAAACATTTATAGAATTAATTTGAAATGGCTCTAATCATGGGGAATACATTATTGTGAATACGAAAAGATCCTTTGGGAGTGAGTTTATCCGGGGAAAAGCGAATAGTTAAATTTTTGAATGTTTTCTTAAGCTTATTAATATTTTCCTTTTTATGGCCTATAAAATTGGATAGCTCAGAAGGATGAACTAAAAAGTTTACCAGCGGAGGTTTTATATTGTTATTTCCACTGAGGAATTCATGAAGGCTGTCATAACAAATACTTGAAACAACCAACTGGTGAAATGCCGAGTGAAATGGTCCGGCAACAATTGAGCCTGGGCTTAAAAGAGTTTCAGTAGGCTGTAAACCTAATCTTATGACAGGAATATTATAAGATTGAAACAAAATAAGCATTTTTTTACAAAGTCGCACAGCTTGATTGAGAAATAAAGGTTCATAATCTCCTCTCAGGTAATATTGCTCAAGTAGAGTATTTTTGATCACTATGGCGGGGTATATTCTCAAAAAATCAGGTTGGATAGCGCATGTTTTATAAGATGTTTCCATAATTGAATTTTCCGTGTAGCCAGGTAAGCCTGGCATTAATTGAATGCCTAATTCCAAGTTATTTTTTTTAATGAGCACTGAGGATTCTACCACTTTTTGAGCAGTATATTCACGTTTAGACAATCTTAATTCTTCGTCATTCATTGACTGCGCGCCAAGTTCAATAGTTTTTACGGACAGGGATTTTAATAAATCTAGGTTTTCCTGATCTATGTAGTCGGGACGGGTTGATAATCGAAGGCTATGCACTTTTTTATTCTTCAAGAATGGTTTTATCCCAGCAAGATATTTTTTTTGTGTGACATAGGGCAAGCCAGTAAAAGTTCCGCCATAAAATGCCACCTGTACATGCCGGCAGGATTTTAAAAGGGGAGGGGAGCTATCCAAATGTTTTTGAATAGTATGGGATATTTCAGATGATGTTGGTAAGGAGGGCTGTCCCGCGGTGATATTTTGGTCGCAATAAATGCATTGGTTAGGACATCCATGGTTTGGAATAAAGATAGGGATGATAAATGGTTTCATGAAAATAAAAGAGATGGAGGACACCTTCTCCTCAATATGACGGTTGCTTTATGTTTTTGCTTTTAGTTTTTTCAAGGCTTCATTTGCGGCTTTTTGCTCACCTTCTTTTTTGGTTTTTCCCTTACCCTGACCTACAATTTGGCCATTAACGGAGACTGTCACCTCGAAGATTTTGTTGTGGTCCGGCCCGGTTTCTTTTTGGACCTTATAAGAAGGTATTGGAATTTTTTTGGCCTGGGCATATTCCTGTAGTTCGCTTTTAAAGTCCCTATAACTGCTAGTGTTGGCAAGATGATGCAAATCGGATTTAAAAAAGGGAAGGGTAACACTCGCAGTTTTTTTTATCCCCTCATCGAGGTATAGAGCGGCAACTAAAGCTTCAAAAGTATTAGCAAGAATGGAGTTTTTATCGCTTCCTCCAGCAAGCAGTTCCCCTTTCCCCAGTTGAATATATGCTCCCAAACCCAGGAAGCGCGCTATTTTTGAAAGATTGCTTTCATTAACTAATGCGGCTCTGATTTTGGATAGATCTCCTTCCATATGGGTAGTGAATTTTTTTAATGCATATTCTCCTATAATCAAATCCAGAACAGAATCTCCAAGGAATTCAAGCCGCTCATTGTCTTTAAATTTTCGCTCATTTTCATTTACAAATGATTTGTGGGTTAGGGCTTGATTAAGAAGGTTGATGTTCTTGAAGTGATGGCCAAGTTTTTTTTGGCATTTTTTTAACTCTTCATTTCTTTCTTCCGAAATCATATGACTAAAAAAGGGATTGTGAATTAATTACCCATAAGGGGAATATTGTGTACAGATTCTTGAAGTTCAGCGATTGAGCTTTAACCATCTTTAAAGCTGAAAAAAATTTAAGTATATGGATATTTTGAAAAAATAATGGCCGCGTTAGTTCCTCCAAACCCAAAAGAGTTGGATACTGCCACATTTATTTCAGCGCGCCTGGCTTGATTGGGAACATAATCCAAATCGCATTCCGGATCTTTATTTTCATAATTAATGGTTGGAGGCAAAATCCCTGTGTCTAAAGCCATAGCGCAAAATACTGCTTCCACACCACCAGCGGCGCCTAGTAAATGACCAATCATTGATTTGGTCGAGCTAACAGCAAGTTTATAAGCATGGCGCCCAAAAGTGTTTTTTATAGCTTTTGTTTCAAGGCTATCCGCGGAAGTTGCGGTAGCATGGGCATTAATATAATCGATTTCTTCCGGTTGTAAACCAGCGGAGCGAATGGCCATTTTTAAACAATTTGTCGCTCCTTCCCCATCAGGGGATGGAGAGGTGATATGGTAAGCGTCTGCGTTGAAGCCATAGCCGACAACTTCCGCATAAATTTTGGCATTCCTTCTTAAAGCGCAGCCCAGTTCTTCCAGAATCATAATTCCGGCCCCTTCTCCCACGACAAAACCATCTCTATTCTTATCAAAGGGCCGACATGCTTTCTCTGGCTCATCATTTCGGGTAGAAAGGGCTTTCATTGCGGCAAACCCTCCAACTCCAAGGGGGGTAATTACGGACTCTGTTCCGCCTGCAATCATTGCCTCCGCATCACCGCGTTGGATAAGACGAAATGCCTCTCCAATAGCGTGAGTTCCTGTTGCG
>Ga0255058_10000209_pt1 | contig 34758 bp, 26 predicted proteins | sample Cases_109_9_MG_FD_188637 | JGI IMG/M metagenome (GOLD analysis project Ga0255058, IMG submission 188637) | Seawater microbial communities from Amundsen Gulf, Northwest Territories, Canada - Cases_109_9 | ecosystem: Environmental > Aquatic > Marine > Gulf | place: Canada: Northwest Territories...
GGGAATCGACTCAGTCGGCGCTTTCGGTCAGAGCTTCGTTCTCGCTTCAGTCAAGGGTTCGGTGCGTCGGGAATCCGAGTCACTGGCAGGCGTAGTGCGCGTACGCGACTCAGTCGAGGAAGCATCGGTTCTTGCGTGTCTGCAAGCGATCAATCGCTGGATCCGGCCTCGCTGACCATCGCCCGAGTTGCGCACATCGCTACCTCAAGTTCTTTTTGGAGTTCACCGAGAGTGTCGTCTGTTGTTGACCTGGCTGGGAAAATGCGGGTCGGCGCGTTGACTTAGATGCGAGGTCCTGAGACACAGAGATACCCCCGACCTCTTCGGCCCACCGCCAGCTGAGCGGAGCGATACCTCCGAGCGGAGATGAAGCATACCCGTTAGCGAACTGGGTATGACTTCCATGCGAAAGGAGGTGTGCTCTATGAATTGGCTCTTTATGCTTTTAGGTGGAACCGTTAGGTGGTAAACCCGTAGAGGCTTCGGGGGTATTCTATTCTAACTGCGTGGACATGGACCTAAGAGTCAAGCGGACGATCTACGCGACAGCTGTGGCCGCAGCCGCGCTTATTGTCGCCCTCTATATTAACTCTCCTCCAGAGTTCTCTGCCGAGTCATTTCTCGCCTTCGGCACACTACTCGCGCTCAGCACTCTTGCGATGATGTTGTACCTCCGATTCACGGAGGCAGGCTCCACAACATCTATGGATTTCGTGCCCGAACTCGGAGCGATACTTCTCCTCGGGCCAACGGGTGCAGTGACAGTCACTCTGCTATCCGAACTGGTGTCCGGCTTCTTCCTCTATAAAGAGAAATCGTTTCACAAGAAGCTCTTCAACGTCTCCCAGCTGGTTCTGGCTGTGGGAACCGCGGGGATTCTGTTCCGGTGGTCCGGCGGAGTCGAGAGCCTTGAGAGGCTCCGCTTCCAAGATTCGCTCGCGCCCTTCCTTGTTGCCGTGTTGGCGTACTTCGCGGTGAATACCGGAACCGTTGCGTTCATTGTCTCAGTCTCAGAGAGGCGTCCGTTCTTTGAGGCGTGGCGACAGATAACCGGTGGACTCATCGTCTTTGACATCGCGATGAGTCCGCTGGCATTCCTGGTCGCATTCCTTTACACGCAGTACGGAGTTCTTGCCGTGTTCTTGGCAATGATCCCGCTGATCGGCCTGCGCTACAGCTACGGTACTAACTTCGAGTTGCAGCAGCTTAATAAGGACTTGCTGCGGCTTATGGTAAAGACGATCGAGGCCCAAGATCCGTACACATCGGGTCACTCGATTCGGGTATCTGAGGCCGCAAAGAAAATTTCTCGAGCGCTTGGAGTTCGGGTGCGACAGCTCGAGATCATTGAAACAGCGGCGCTCTTGCACGACATCGGGAAGATCGATGTGGTCTACGGTGAGATACTCCGGCAGAATGGTCCACTGACTCCTGAGCAGCGTGAGCTTATCCGCGCTCACCCGGACAAAGGTGTGGATATCATCAAGTCCATCCGGAGTATTCACCCGGAAGTCCTTCGCTGCGTCCGACACCACCATGAGCGTTGGGATGGCGACGGGTACCCGGCAGGGTTAGAAGGTGAAGATATCCCTCTTGGAGCTCGCGTCATTATGGTCTGCGACACGATCGACGCCATGACGACAGCAAGGCCCTATAGAGATGCGCTACCGGTGTCCGTCGTGAGGGAAGAACTGGCTCGTCACAAGGGCTCCCAGTTCGATGCAGCGATCGTAGACATCCTGGTCAAGACCGACATTCTTGAGACGCTAGACACTCCTGAGCCGGCTGTGCCTACCGCAGGTACTCGCCTCGCTGGCGTCAGTCCATCGCTCCGAGCTAACGCTAAGTAATCGCTGACAGTTTGCTGTTGACCGCTTGGAACCACCTTTGTGCAAACCCCGCAAACCAACCGAGTTGGTGGTCGAACAGGTTCCTCCGAACGTCTCCAGAACTGCAACCGGCAGCATCGCCGAAGCCGGAACCGAAGATTAGTGGCCCCAGCCACAGCAGCTTGTAGTGACTCGGCAGATCTAGCCGAAACTGCTCGGACGCTGCAGCAACTAGTCGTTCGAGCGACCCGTCAATGGAGAAGCGCGCCCCCATGAACGCGCGAAACCACTCGAACTTGAACAGCTCTTGGGGACCGATTAGCTGATCGGGTTGAGTCTCGAGGACCTCCCTCCACATCGAGTCTGCTGTAGCGTGATCTCCAACCTGAAGAGCGGTCAAGCCGCTGCAGGACAGGATTTCCGGAAGGAATTCTAGGGAACCCGTACTCCGAGCAGCGTCCAAGGCTTGAGCATAGAGCAAGCTTGCCGGTTTCGCCCTTCCCTGGTAGAAGAGCGCATTCGCTCGATTCAACCCGAGGGACAGAAGCGTGTCCAGCGCATCTCCACCTTGAATCCCCTCTACCTTTCGCGCCCAAACCTCAAACTGCTCCCAGTCACCTTGCTCCAAAGAACTGCACGCGAGGTTGTTCCAGAGCCCGGCTTGCAGGACCAAGTCGTTGCGCCGCGAAGCATGGCGCAGAGCAGAACGAAACTCATGCTCTGCTTCGTCCCATCTCGCCATTCGAACTGAGACCATTCCCCGTATCAGATGCGCTCTTTCAGCAATCTCTGGATCGAGGTGCCGGACGACGTCTCGTATCTCATCCAGGAGTCCGAGTGCTCGCTTGGATGATTGATAGAAAGCGGCGTAGGTAGCGAGACTAAGGACCGCGTTCACCCGTGCGTTGGCATCGATTTCAGGGCTTTCGACTGCAGTGGCAGCTAACCCTTCGGCCACTCTCGCCGCGTCCCTTGCGCTTGAGGGATTGTTCTGCCTGGTAGCCACCTTCAGCGTCCAAAAGAGGGTCTCAGCTCGCGCTTTGACGCTGTAACTCGGATCCGAAAGCAGCTCGAACAAAGCAGTCACCGAGTCTATTTCGTCTCTGGCCTCCTCCCAACTGGATGACTCCGCTAGCGCTTCCACCAACTTCAGCTTCACCTCGACCCGTCGCTCCGCTGGCATGCTCTCGTCCAGTCTCAGGATCTCGTTGAAGTGCTCCTTGGCCGCTACCAGCTGCGCCGACTCGAGCTCGGCCTCGGCCAGCAGGTGCAGAGCCGATAGGCGTTGCTCCGTCCCGTTCGAGGTCCGCACGGCCAGGTCCGCCATTGCCGCAGCTTCCATTTGTCCCGCTGCCCCCTTTGCCTCCTGGGCGGCGCGCATCGAGTGTGCGTATGTTCGCGACCGATCCTCCCCCAGGTGGAAGTGGCGAGCCAGGATCGCGGCATTCGCACAGGACTCTGCCTCCAGGTATTGAGCTGCGGTCAGGTGAAGAGCGGTCCTTTCGAGTGCCGTCATACCGGCGTACACATATTCGCGGACGACATCGTTTACGAATTCCAGGCGCGCCTCGCGATCTCGAATCAGACCCCGACCGTAGAGGTCAGTGCCGGCTGCAGCCGCTTCCGGGAGAGTGAGTCCAGCCACGAACGCAACCGCGCCTGGCGTGGCGAGCCGTTCGAGAACTGCAGTTGCCCGTAGCAGGGTGCTCGCCTTCCGAGACAGGCCTTTCAGTCGGATCGCCAGGACCTTGCTCAATCTCTCGTCGGTAAGCGGGTCCCATCGCGAGGCTTCTGCGGCCCACTCGGTCGATCCAACCGCAGCTCGAAAGACTTGCACGGCGTAGAAGGGATTGCCCCCGGCGAGTCGTTGGGCCAACTCCACTGCTGCCTGGTGACTCGAATCGGGCGCAGCGCGGCTGAGGAACTCGCCGATTTCCTCTTCAGACAGGGGATTGAGCCGGATCTCGGAGCTGAGCTCGGAGATGGCTGGCAGACTCACGGGAAGTGTCTCGGGAAGATCTGCCTCGCGTCCGACTTGCAACGTGACGACCAGCAGGAACGGGAAACCCTCGAGTCGCCGGGTCATATAGTGCAGCAAGGACTTGGACGTCGCGTCCATCCACCGTACGTCTTCGATGATCCAGACGATGGGCCTGACCTCGAGGGCAAGTCGAACCAGGCTGGTCACTTCCTCGTACAGACGTCGGCGCCATGTCGCAGGGTCAATGCGATCCTCGCCGTCTCGTGTCAGGTACTCGAATTCCGACAGGAGGTGGCCGATGCGAGTGAGGTGCTCCAGTTCCGAGGGAGGCTTGCGTGCTATTTCAGCAGCAATCGGTCGAAGCCCGTCGACCACAGGGCCGTACGGCACGTCCGCCTCGGCTGGATAGCAGCGGCTCTCCAGGAGCCAAACATCCTCAAGTGCGACGGAGCGAGTGAACTCGCTTACAAGGCGGCTCTTTCCTATGCCTGCTTCGCCAGCCACGAGCACAGCCGTGGTAGACGTATCCCTGATCTCGCGCACGGCTTTACGAAGCGTTTCCAACTCGTTCTCACGCCCGAGGAACGGTGTCTGAAGCTCACCCAGGTTGTCCACCCACGGCTCGGGCGCAGGGGTGGAGCGTATTCGCTGCACGAGGAGGTGAGTCTCCTGTGAAATCCCGTTCGGCAGTTCATCCTCGAGTGGCTTGACGACTTCGTCGAAGTGACGACTGGCAGATGCCGCGTCGCCGTGGAGCCAGAGACCTCGCATAAGCACCCGGTGAGCTTCCTCATCCAGGTTCGACAACTTCACCAAGCGGAGAGCGGCCATGCACATTTCGCCCCACTGGCCACTCTCGTCGCACTGTCGCACGTGCCGGCGCAGTGCCATTTCGCCCAGCCGGGAGAGGCGCAAACGTTCGGCTTCCAGCCAGCGCTCGAAGTCGTCCGTGCCGGCATGGACCAGGTTGTCGGCGAACGGGCCACGGTACAGGTCCACTGCGAGGGCGAGCTCCCCGTTCTTGAGCGCTTGCTCGAATTCCACCACATCGAACCGAAATGCCGATGGATTGAGACGCATGGCGTCCCCTGTCGCCGAATCGATGGTCCCGGGGAGATTTCGCCGCAGGTCGTAGACGGCCTGACTCAGCGAGTGCCGTGCGCGTTCGATCGATGTGTCCCACAGCAGTCGTGCTAGTGAGTCGCGCGTGTAGACTCTCCGGCCTGCCGTGGCCAGGTAGAGAAGCAGGGCCATGTGTTTCTTGGAGCGGAGCCGCACCGCATCGCCGCTCGAGTCCTGTATTCGAACGCCTCCGAGACTCTGAATCACGAACATCTCAATCGGCTCCCCGTGGGTTCGGGCCCCCTCGGACCCGGCTGAGATCTGGTTTGATGACGGATCTAGAGTCTTTCAAATGACTATCAACAGTTTATCATCAACAGGAGGGTTGTGGGACGTTCGCTTGATCGCAATAGCAGAAGTGGTATCATCGGTCGCCTGGTCGGCAGTCTGAGATTCGAGACGGAGGAAGAGGCAACCGGCGACCTGAAGGCCTGTACATGTTTCGACGGAGATCCAGGACCAGCATGTCAAAGCACGAAGCTGTAATTCCCGGGAACAGGTCTTCGAGGAGCGGCCGCTGGCTGGCAGTCTGCTTGCCCGCCCTGGCACTGTTCGCGCTGGCCTGTAGCCAGGAAGCCGAGCAGGGAGCGGCAGTGTCAGCGAGCGATGAGCCGGCAGTAGAGATCTGGGCACACCCGGTCCGGAGCGGGATCAGAGTGTCCGCCCCTCTCGACCTCAAGGCGTCCTCCCGCACAGTCGTGTGGGGAATCGATGGAGTGGTACGCGCCGTCATGCGGTATCAGCCCTCGAAGGGCGAGTACGCAGTGTTCGGATTCCGGGACCGTCAGCCTGTGGAGGTGGCGAGCCCCGTACGTCTGGCTGTCGCGGAGAACACCGGCGTATTCGTGTTCGACGACTCCACGGGCATGCTGGATCTCTACTCACCTGGCGGCCAGCATTTGCGCGGATTCGATCCCCATATGCGGCCGTCGATCCTCGAGATCTCTCGACGTCCCTTGCGGCTCACGTACGGGGTGCGGGCCTTCGGCGAGGACACGATTCCGACCCTGGTCGTCATTCAGACGAACTTCCTGGGGCAGGATCCGGACACGTTGCTCTCTCCCGATGTCGGGCCCGAGTCGCTGCGACAGGCACCTGCAGTACGCGGCAACCTCGTCGCCACACCCTCCGTGAGCGGCCTGTGGCTGTTCGCGAAGGCGATATCGGACACCGTATTCGAAGTGTCGGGCGTGGGGCCTTCCCTGAAACTGGTCCTGCCGGAGACCTTTGCCCTTCGGGCGGGCGTGATCGCAGATCTCCAGCAGCAGATTCTGTGGGTGGTCACGCCGCGCCCCACCGGCGGACTGGACTACGAGGGTTACGACATCTCCGACAGCGGTGACGGCGCCGAGATCATCGACGGGGCTACGGCCTACCTTGGCGCCCGGTCCACCCCTCAGTACTTCTCGGCGAAGGTCGCGTTCGACGGGACCGTGTCCGGTTGGTGGCGCTCGGAGAGAGGTGTGTTCTCTCCGAGAGGTTACGATATGCGGATCGATGATCTGCGCACCGGCGCGGTTCAGGCTCGCGAAGGGCGCACGCAGAGGCGGGCTGTCAAACTTGAAACATGGGAACGCGAACTGCAGGCCCTCGAAGAAGCCCGAGAAGAAGCACGTGAGGAGCTCGAGGATCTCCGTAAGGAGGAAGAGCTCGAGTAGGAGTAGGACAGCCCAGGCGTTTCCGGTGCGTTCCGGCCACAGATGACAAGAGGGCCCACCCCACACGGGACCGGCCCTCTTCTCCGATCGCTCCTCGGTACTTCTCGACGAGGCTCTCTGAAAAGTCCCTCTGTCAGATGCCGCCCTTGGCCACCTCGTCGTACAGGCGGGCGATCGTCTCGATGCCCTTGTGATACGTCGCCATGTCCATCCACTCGTTCGGTGCGTGCGCGTTCCCACCTGGTGGCGCGAAGCCAAGCAGCAGCACCGGCCCCTTGAATATTTCCTCGAACAGGGGAATGATCGGGATCGATCCCCCTTCGCCGATGTAGACCGGTCGCTGCCCGAACGAATCCTCGAGCGCCTTCGCCGCCGCCTCGAACAGGGGACTGTCGGGATTCCCCGCCCAGGGCCAGCCGCCGTGGGATGGAACGACCTTCACGGTCACGCCCTCGGGCGCTAGCGACTTGATGTACTTCGTGAACAGCTCTGCGATCTCGTCCGGGTCCTGGTCCGCCACGAGTCGCATTGAGATCTTGGCGCTCGCCTTGGCCGGCAGGACGGTCTTCGAGCCGTCCCCTGTGAAGCCGGATATCATGCCGTTCACATCAAGCGCCGGCCTGTACCACAGGCGCTCCAGCGTATTGTAGCCTTCCTCGCCGCCGAGGGATGGGGCGCCGGTCTCCTCCAGGAACTCCTCGTCCGTGTACGGGAGCGCGCGGACTTTCTCCCGCTCGCTGTCCGTCATTGGGCGTACGCGATCGTAGAACCCGGGAATGGTCACGCGGCCCTCGTCGTCCTTGAGCCCGGCGATCATCCGGGCAAGGGCGATCGCCGGGTTCACGACGGCCCCTCCATAGCTGCCCGAGTGGAGGTCCGTGGCCGGCCCGTCCACGAACACTTCCAGGTAGGCGATGCCGCGGAGACCCGTACCGATCGAGGGAATGTCGATCCCCAGCATCCCGGTGTCGCTGACGATCACGGCGTCGCACGACAGACGCGCCGCCTGCTCACGCAGGAATCTCTCCAGGTGCGTGCTACCGACCTCTTCCTCTCCCTCGATGCACAGCTTCACATTGACCGGCATCCCGAATCCGCCCAGGAGACGAGTCTCGAGGGCCTTGATGTGCATGTGGACCTGTCCCTTGTCATCGTTCGTGCCGCGCGCGTACATACGGCCATCGCGCACGTCGGGCTCAAAAGGCGGCGAGTCCCAGAGATCGATCGGATCCACCGACTGCACGTCGTAGTGCCCGTACACGAGCAGCGTGGGCGCGTCCGGATCGACGATCTTTTCGGCCACGACGAATGGATTCCCGTCGGTCGGAATGATCTCGACGTTGTCCATCCCCGCCGCACGGATGGCGTCCGCCAGCCACTCGGCGCAGCGAGCCAGGTCGCCCTCGAAACCCGTCTCCGTGCTTACGCTGGGAATGCTCAGGAACTCCACGAGCTCTTTTTCAAATCGCTCACCGTTCGAGCGGAAGTATGCGGTCAGGTCTGCACTCACGATTCTACTCCGCTTGTTTAAGATTGCGTGAAGATCCGCCACTCCGCTCAAGAGCCATTTCGAGAGCGGCAGCTAGAAGGCCGTGCTCCGCGTTTCCTGCCCGGCGCACCACCTCATCCACGGCGTCTCCGACCGTGGCCTCGATTGATTCGAAGACGATATGAGGCTGCAGCGGGAAGTCGGAGCGGCTCTGGCACGCGAAGGCGTGCGCCGTGCCACAGCTCGCTATGATATCTGCCATTACGGTGAATTGCTCGTCGGCCTCTTGCTCAACCGACGTATCGCCCGGGGAATCTGCCGCGAACGGGTGATTGGCCCCGGCAACGATGGATCGGACTCCCGCGTCGTGCAGTCGGTCGAGAACGGTACGGTCCAGCGTTCCGGACGCCGCCGCAGCGACGAGCATGTCGGCGGGGGTATCGAACAACCCCTCCGGCGACACCCAAAGAGAACCATCGCGCACCGCCGGCAGCGTGTTTCCTTCCCGACGGAGCAACAGCTCCTCGATCTCGTTCACCGATAATCCCGCCTCGTCCAAGATGCCACCCCGCGCGTCCACGATGCCCACGATTCGGAATCCGGCTCGTACCATGTAGAGCGCCGTCGCTCCACCCACAGTCCCGAAGCCCTGGAGCAACACTCTGGTATCGGAGGGTTCATGTCCCTGATGGTGGAGAAGACGCAAGGCGGACTGGGTCACGCTGTACCCGGTCACGAGCGCGAAAACACGGGCCTCCTTGCCGGCCAGGCCGTACTCCGGTGGCACTGGCTGATCGAGGCCAATGTGCATGAGCTCACAGCGGCGGCCGAGAGCTTCGCCGTCCAGTCCAAAATGGCCGCGCAGCACGCCGATCTGCGGATGTCCGACCCCGATGTCGCGGCATATCGGGATCACCTCATCGATCTCGCTCACGTTCAGGTCACCGGCCGTGCCGTACCGAGTAAGGAGCTCGGAGCGGATCGCGCCGAACCAGCGTTCCAGAACCTGCGCCTTGCGAGGGTCTGATGGATCGAAGTCGATGCCCGACTTCGCGCCACCGATGTCCGGGCCGGCGAACGCGAATTTCAGCTCCATCGCCTTTGCCAGGAAGGTCACTTCGTCGCGGGTCAGCCCGACCCGCATGCGCGTGCCGCCGCCGGCCGCGCCTCCCTTGAGGCTGTTGATGACGAGCCATCCCCGGGCGGCGGTTTCCCTATCGTTCCACTCGAAAACGATCTCGGGCGCCGCCCGGAAGTACTCCTGATAGTTCTGCCAGACCTCTTCGTCGCGCGTGTTGCCTGCCATCACCTGGCCGGGCTGCGCGAGACGCGGATCAGCCTTCGACCGCCTCCCACTCGTTGTTCGATCGATCCAGATCCGGGTAGTAGCCGTCCGGATCGATCGTGACTTTCTGCAGATCGCCCGAGGTGGCCACCGTACCGGTCGCCGTCCGTGACCCGGCCCACACCGAGGCTGGCCACACAACCGTTTCGGACGAACCATCGGCGTACTCGAGCCTCATCTCCACGGGCATGACGCCGCAGGACAGGTTCGACACGGTGATGTCGGCGGAACCGGCGGCAGGCAGGACTTGATCCAGCGCTTGATCCAGCGTCGCCTCGCCAAAGAACCAGGGCTGCCAGAACCAGTCGAGGTCCGCGCCGGCGGCTTCCGACATCATCGCGAAGAAGTCCCACGGCATGGGGTGCTTGAACGCCCAGGTCGCCGCGTAGTCCTTGTAGAACGCGTCGAACTTCTCCTGGCCGATCATGTGCCCAATGGTGTGGAGCAGCATCCCCGGCTTGTTGTACGCGGCGACATTCTGACCGAACATGTGCTCGGCGTAGTCCGCGTGACCCATGATGGGCTCCTGCATCTCCATCTGGACGACCATCTGGTAGCCCCGGTCGTCGCCCGGACGCGTGACATGATTCTCGTAATAGTCGGCCATGGCGAGCGACGTATTGTACGTCGTCAGGCCTTCGTCCATCCAGGGATACGCCATCTCCTTCGTGCCGACGATCATCGGCATCCAGAAGTGGCTCAGCTCGTGCGTAACGACGCCGTTGAGCCCCCGATCCTTGGCCTGGTGGGTGATGAACGTGATCATCGGGTATTCCATCCCGTTGACCTCGGGCGGACCCATGGCAGCCGTAGCCTGCGGATACGGATACGGAAGGATGTAGTCAGAGAAGAACTCGATGGCGTGCTTGGCATACAGGGTTGCCGGGGCCCAGTGGTCCATCGCCGGATCGAATACGTTCTGGATCAGCGCCCTGCCCCGCTCGTGCCCGGTCTCGGCGCCGGTGACGTGCCACACGTAGGTACCACCCGCGGCGAACGCGAAGTCGCGTACGATCTCGGCTTCGAGGCGCCATGTATGCCAACCGTCGTCCGACGGGGCCGTCGCGTTGCCGGCTTCCCTGTCCTCGATGCTAACGACCTTAACGACCGTGTCGAGCGCGGCGGCAGACTCGAGAGTTTGCACAGCCTCGGGCCGCAGGACCTCGTCCGCGTTCGTGAGCATACCGGTGCCCACGACGAGCCATCCCTCGGGGACCGTGACGTCCACCGTGAAGTTGCCGTAGTCCGTGTAGAACTCGCCGCTGCCCAGGTAGGGGGATTGGTCCTGCCCGAACACGTCGTCGAACACCGCAACCTGGGGATACCACTGGGCGAGCTGGAAGATCTCGTTGTTCAGGTGGCCCATACGGAAGCCGCCGCTTCCGGCGACGACGAACGACCAGTCCACCTCGAGCTCGACCACACCGCCGGGAGCGAGCGGCTCCGGAAGCGAGATCACCGCGAGCGTTCCGTTCACACGGTACCCGGGATCCTGCGGCCCGCGCTGCTGCTGTCCGAAGAATCGCCGGGACGGAAGCTCGTCGAGGTCCATGCCGCCGGCCGCGACGCGGTCAAGCGTCATACCGCCGGTGATAGTGGTACTGCGGCCGCGTGGCGAGCCTTCCGCGAACACATTCTGGTACAGGTGAAGTACGATGACCGGACGCTCGTGTGGCGTCTCGTTGCGGATCGTGATCGTCTCACTCGCCGTCACGAGGGCGGTCTCCGGCTCGATCTTCACATCGATGTCGTAGTCTACCCACTGCTGCCAGTAGTCGGGGCCCGGTCGGCCATCCGCCGTGCGGGTGCCCGCCTCGATCGCGGCAACGTAGCCGCCGGGGGGCTGCACCGGGTTGAATACGGGATAGTCGACGACCAGTCCTTCTCCGTCCGCCGGGTTGCTCGCCTGAGCCACGACCTGCGGCGCAGTGGCACCCACCATGATCGCGATCGCTGTGACTCGATAACTCCACACTTTCATCACTCTCCACCTCCCCATCGTCCTCTACCTCCGTGTAGTGTTCTATCTGACGCCTGATCCCCTCCCGTCAGTAACAGATATGGTCCGTTTCCCGCTGCCTGTTCAACAGGCTGTTCAAGAGGTACAGCCATTGAGACGGGCAAGCTACTTCGGAGCCTCGAAGTCCGTCCAGTTGAGGAGAGGCAACAACTGGTGCCTGCCTTCGTGTCGCCAGTCAGGCGGTGGCCACGCCACTGAGCCGAGTGGCGCGATTCGGCCCACACCCAGACGAGTCGCGAGCGCAGCGAGTCTCCGGAGTCCTTCCGAGCCGGAGAATCCGAACGTCTGGATCCTCCCCTCCAGGGGCCTCAGGACCTCTTCAAGGGTCTCGAGCTCCGGAACCCGGTGAACCCAGACTACGCGAGGCAGTGATTCTGTCCGGGCCGCCGGGCTCTCGCTGACCAGGATCGTCCATGCCAGGGACTCGCCCGGCGCTTCGACTCCCAATCCACCGTCCTTGTACCCTCCGAATTCGAACATCGCACGCGCCGAGCGGATCGCCACGGCTTCCTCCGGCGTCGGATCGGGAGGAGGGTGATCCCGGGTTCGTTCCTCGAGGGCGCCGGCGAGACGGCTCACGAATGCACCGGTAGCCAGGCCGACCACGTACACAAGGCGAGGCGACACGCAACCCTGCTGATCGTAGGCACATACGTCCCTGGCGAGGGCCGCAGCCGCTTCCTCCTGTGGAGTGTCCGGCAGCAAGACGGCCACGCCGGTTCGGGGACCGTACGAAATCAGGTCTGTGTGCGCCGGCAGCGCGCCCCGCACAGCCTCCACCGCCGCAGCACCGCCGTACACCACGACCTTACCGGCCCATTTAGTCCACTCACCCCACGCCGCCGGGAAGTGCGATCCGGGCCACCATGTCGCAGCGACCGAGCGACCCAGCAGTGGATCTTCCTCGGCCAGCAAACGGGCGAACATCGGGAGCAGCCCGGGCTCGGCCTCTGGCAGCTTGCACAGAACACCCGAGCGGGCCAGAAGAGCCCGGATCGTGGCCGTAATCGCTACGCCGGGAACGTTGCCGGCAAGTACCTGCAGCACCACGGGCGCGCCGACGGCTCTACGCCGCCGGACGCCCGGACCTTCCCATCCCTCATCCCGCACGAAGCCGTCGAGCACTGCGGGGCCGCCCAGTTCCGAGTCGACCAGTCCCGCGAGTGCGTCGGTCGTCCACGTCCGGGCCATCCCGTCCAGGGTGTCACGTATCAGGCGGTCGTCCCACCCGAGTTCGGCGTGAAGGAGCTCCCTCGTGGCAATGCCCGCGCTCCCTTCGGCCGTGAGCCGCGCGGCGGCGGCCCCGATCGCCTGGATCACGTCTGTGGTCGCCCGATGAGCCCGCGCTTCGAGCGCTCCCTCCCTGACGTGCGCCGCCACGATCCCGGCCTCCGTGCCTGACAGGGACGGGGCCCGGAAGGCGCTCCCGGCATGTGTGCGTCCCTCCAACCACTCGGTGGGCGTCGGCAGCCCCGGAAGGTGCCAGGCTTCAAACATGCTCCTGCGCCTCCAGAAGCTCCGCGGTCGCCAGCGAGCACCCACGGGGCGGCGCTCCCTCCGTGCGGCCGATCCATTCGATCCCCTCACCGACGATGCGGCCCCTGTCTTCAGTGAGCACCGAGCACACGCTGCCCAGGTTCGCCAGATCGTAGTGACACAGGATTCCGGTCTGGCCGTCCGGGAGCTCCTCGAGTGTCACGGGATCAAGCACCCACGACCGCAGCCACGGCGGACCCAGCAGCGGCACGCCTGGATCGCCATGGCCGTAGCGCTGCGACAGCAGCTCGGTCATCCCGAACTCGTTGACGATAGCCTCGAGCCGGAGACCCAGCTGGCCGCACAGCCCTGTCAGAACGGCGGCGCGCTCCAGGCCCTCACGCGCCTTCACGCCTCCCGTATCCATCAGTCTGGACCTCGATGGGAGCGGGGACGTGATGGATCGTCCGTCCGTCAGCCGCTCCAGCCATTCAGCGAATCCGAGCGTCGTCCCCAGAAGGCACAGCGGCAGGTCCAGCCGGACGGCGTCCGCCACCACGGCGTCCAGCGCGGTCCAGTCGACTCCGTCCGCGGTCGCAACGCTGCCTCCAAGCTCACTCGCGAAGCCCGCGCGAACGTCATCCAGCATCCAGCCAAGCGATAAGGTCGGATCATATGTAAAGGATGGTGGTAAAGTGACTATGTTTGCTGCGTCTTCACCCTCGAGGACGAACGCACGGAACGAGGCGCGAAGAGAAGCGCGATACAGGTCCGGAGACCGGACCAGGTGACGCCCCCTCCGTGAAGACCCACGGCTCGTCCCGCTCGTCAGGAACGTGAGCTTCGCCCCACTGGAAGGTCCGACGATCAGGTCTACCGCGCGAAAGGCAGCCGTCGGAACCGGTGGCACGTCCCTCCACCCGGACACGTCGCCGGGCCTCACACGTCGGGTTTCGCAGTACTTGCGGTACGTCGAGTTCTCCGCGAACTGCAATGCGAACGCGCGCCGCGCCCACTCATTCAGCCGATCGTCGTCCCATTCGCTCCCACCCGGCACCCACCGATCGAACGCGGCCGCACATTCGGCCGCCAGTGAGTCGAAGTCGTTCCCAACCGGCGTGTGTATCGTCATACGCGAAATGTGTGCGCGGGAACCCGGAGCGACAAGCGGAGGACCTGCGGTGGGGAAGAAGTTGCCGTCGCGGGCACGGTCATGGTCGTCGGTCCACTGAACCCGCACCCGCCGCACGTGTGCTGATTCAGTGCGTATCCAACCTACCTGTGTGATGTTCTCCTTTACGCACCCACTTTACCTCCACGGAATCTTCGTGTTCCGCATCGGCCAACACCTGACGTAACGTCGCTACGCTACTACAGTTCACCTCATCTACTTCAACCACGACGTCCCCATCTAGCAGGCCCATCCGATCCGCCGGAGTGTCCCGGATCACGCGCAGCACCAGGAGGCCATCGTCCACCCCTTCGAAGTATTCCGCCAGGCTTCCGCCGAGCTCCCGGAATTCCGCTCCGGCCACTCTCATATCGCTGAAAAGCAGCGTCCGCAACTGGCCCGGAACGGGGCGATGCGCAACGTAATAAGCCCATTCTCCGCGGGGATCGGCGCGCGTCGTCACGGACAGGGTAAGGCCGAGCGAATCGGTTCCCAGCGTCCGGACCTCGGCGCGCAGGCGGACCAGCGAATCAAGGTGTACCCGGGCTGACCGAAACGATGAATCCCGCACCCTGACCAGGCGCCTTGCGAGCTCCTCGTTTTCCCACACGTATCCTGGCAGATCCACTCGCACTTCCACGCGTGCTCCACTCGCCTCATCCTGGGTCACGTCTGCTTCGGACCGCTGGCCCTCGACGACCCTGGCCTGCGCCAACCTTCCGTCTTGCTCCCGCATTCTCTGCAGGATTACGCCTGCCTTCTCCGGGTCTCCGACCTCGATCTTGAAGCTGCCCTCATCATCTTCATGGAAGAAGACGAATGCGTTACCGCGCGTACGAAGTGATTCCAGGCGAACCTCGACCTCATTCAATCGGGCTCGGATGGAGGGGATCCGCACCACGCGCACGCCTCCTGACGCGTCCTCTGCGAGCTCCTCCGGAGGACCGAAGAACATCGTCCGCACATTCATCCACGGTACGGCGGGACGCATTTCGGGCGTGACCCGGATCGTCATTCGGCCGGACGCCCGAGCCAGGCCGAGCTGCACCGGCACACCGGCCTCCAGCCCGAGCAGAGCCGCCCGCCCCTCCAGCGTCGTGACGTCCAGTCCATCCACCGACAGCAGTGTGTCCCTTGCCTGCACTCCGGCGAGATCGGCCGGGCCATTCACGACCACCGAGCTCACGACGGGGGGCTGACCACACCTTTCCTCGGCCCTCACGAGCGCATCGCACCGTTCTTCCAGCAGGACACCGATGCGGGCTTTCTCCTCCTGGGCCCAGTTGACCTCTGGCTCCTGCGCTGACAGGCGGCTCGTTCCCGCGACTGTCAAGATCAGCATCGTGGCGACGACGGCCAGACTCGCTGACAGGCGTCTCATGTTGTGTCGCAACGTCTCCATCCTATATCCCCATGCGGATTCTCATCCACTCGTTCGTCAAACAGCGTCCGCTCCACAGCCCCACGCTCCCTCAGTACTCGGATCCTGTCATGCGCAGGGTCTGATCCAGTTGACCGGCCAGGTCCTCTCTCTCGTCTACCAGCTGGAACAAGAAGTTGTTGAGCACGGGATCCGCTGGAGCCTCGCGTAGTGCGTCGCGAGATGCATCGATCATCGCATCGAGATGCGTGATTCTCTCAGCGACCGCCGCGGGCCCGGCTTCCCACCTGTTCGCTTCGAAATCACCGTCTCGAAGCTGCTGCAGGTCTGCAACCGTCCGCAGGTATGCCTCGGCCGGCTCAATCACCAGCAGGGATTCGGGGGACGCATCCGTCAGCGGCCCCACGCTTCCATTCCGGTCATCGGCTACGGTCGCCGGACCCTGTGCTCCATCGGGTCCGGCATTGATTCTCTGACCCACCATCAAACCGGCAGCGAACAACGCCACCACGGCCGCCGCCTGCAGCGGCCAGCTCATCGCCTTACGCCAGATCGGTGAGACGGTCGCCGGTCGCCGAGTTTCCAGGCCCAGCTGCTCCTCGATGCGATCCCACTCGCCCTCCGGTGGCTCGAGATCGGGCAGTCCGGATAAGGCCATCCGCATACGGCTCATCTGCTCGTACTCGCGAGCGCACTCCTCACAGTCAGCCACGTGCTCCAGCCCGCCGGGTACGCTCCCGGGGTCGTCGAGCAGTGCCGAGATCCGTTCTCTATTCAGATGCTCAGGCATGATTACCCGCTTCGTTTCTCTCCCGGGCCGGCGCCAGCAGATTTCGCATGCGCGCCCGGGCTTTGTGCAACTGCGATTTCGACGTTCCCACGGCCACCCCCATCCGACCCGCGATCTCTTCGTGCGTCAGACCTTCCACGTCGTGCAGTACGAGGACCTTTCTATAGCCCGGCGACAACTGGTCCATCGCCTGGCTGAGCACTTTCTGGTTCAGCACCGTCTCGTCCGTCGGCGGTGGAGACGACCGCGGTTCGGCAGCAGCCTCCACGTCCGGCCTCTTGCTCTGTCGTCGCAGCCGGTTCAGAGCCGCGTTCACCGCCAGACGATGCATCCAGGTGCCGAATGACGACTCTCCCCGGAACAGGTGCAGCTTCTGAAATGCTCGCACCCAGGCGTCCTGCGACACGTCCTCCGCGAGGTGGTCGTCACCGACCATCCTCCGAACCACGGAGTACACGCGGCCACTGTGCGCCGAGTAGAGTGCTGCCATCGCGCGGCGATCGCCCTTCCTGGCCGCCGCGATCAGCTGAACGTCAGACATTCGCCTCGTTTCTCATGATCGTCGGTATTTGGACGGGTAGGGGAGTCCCACGGTTGTCCGCTCGGGGGGTCAGTCCGCGGTGGGGTCGCCTTCCAGCCGCCGCATCAGCCACGGCGTCGCCAGGTAAGCAGCCATCGCCACCATCAGGCCGACCATCGCATCGATCCCGTAGTGGAATCGCCCGTATACCGTCCCGAGAGCTAGAGACACCGCGAAGGGCGCCATGATCCAGAAAACTCGCTTGCTCTCGCGCCCGGTAGCGAACCATGCCGACATGGTGGCCGCCACATGCGAGGAAGGGAACGCTGTGCCCTTGGAGGATCCGGACTCGAGGATCGTGTGTACGAGCAAGAACAGCTTCCCGTCCGACGCCTCGCCGGCGATCTGCGGGAAGTCGTAGCGGGGACCCGCCACAGGGAAGACCGAAAAACACAGATAGCAAACGAAGAAGGCCAGGGCGATCGTAAACGAGGCCCTCTCCAGCGCCCTGGGCCCCTTCAGCAGGAATGCGGCCACGGCCGCTCCCGGCACGATAAGGTAGTACGACAAATACCCGAGGTGCAGCATCTCGGAGAACCAGAGGCGGCCGTACCAGTCGCTGAACACCATGGCCAGCTGGGTCCCGAACAACAATTCCTCCCACATCATCACCGTGGGATCGAAGTAGCCTGTCACGTGGAGCTGATTCAGTGGCGCCAGCTCCAGATACAGCAGTGGTGTAAGCGCGACCGGGTAGAGCAGCCGAAAGAACAGCACGAATCCGTTCGTCGGGAGCGTGAGCGACGCCATCCACCAGATGAGCACCATGGCAGCCAAATGCAGCACGGCGATCCCGACACCGAAGCCCGTGATGCTCGTCAGGGCAACAACACCCGTCGCCGCCAGGTAGGCCATCGTGAGGTAATCGACTGCGAGCGGGCCGCGGCTGCGCATTTCCGTTTCGGCTCTGAATCCCTTGATCACCTGAGCCATCCGTATTCACGGTACCAGCGACCGGTCTCCTCCATCGCCTCGCGCAGGCGCGTGGTGGCGCGCCACCCGAGTGAGGCTTCGGCTTCTCGCGGATCGGCCGTCCAGTCCAAACGCGAGAGGTCGTCCGCCGTACGGCGATCGAATTGCGGGGGCATCCCGACGAGTCGCGCCGCGGCCTCCGCCACAGTCCCACCAACCTGCCAGAGCGCGTTCGGAATCTTCACAAGGCGGACCGGCTTTCCTACGGCGTTGCCCAGCGCCTCGCCCATGTCGGCCCAGCTCACGATCTCGGGGCCCACGATGGGGATCGGCTTCAGGTCCACATCCGGACGCGCCACGGCACGAATGACCGCATCGGCCACGTCCTTCACGTACACCGGCTGCAGCCGACCTTTGCTGGTCGGCACCGGCAGCAGGCCGGTCTTCGCCACCTTGAACAGGTTCAGCGAGTCCTCGTCTCTCGGACCGTAGATCCCTCCGGGCCGCAGGATCACACCCATCATCGCCCCGGTCTGCTCCGAGAGCACCTGGAACAGGCGGCGTTCGCCGGCCAGCTTGCTCTCGCCGTATGCGCTCGTCGGCCGATCGGCGGCGGGACCGCTGTCGCCGGCCCGACGGTCCGGGCCGCGCGCCGCCAGGCTGCTCACGAGGACGAAGCGGCGCACTCGGGCGTCAACGGCCCCGAGCGCCAGCCCCTGCGTGCCCTCGGCGTTCACCGCGAAGTAGTCGGCATCCGACTTCGCGCGGGTCAGACCCGCCGAGTGCACCACGACATCAACTCCTTCGAGCGCAACTGCCAGTTCCGCGGCAGACCGCACGTCTGCCGTCACACGCTCTATTGGGAGAGACTCGATCCACCTGAGATTGCTGGTCTTCCGCACAGTGCACCGAACAGCCCACCCCTCGACGAGGAGTGCCTCGGCCACGTGGCTGCCCAGAAATCCCGTAGCCCCGGTGAGCAGAACGGTGTGGGAAGTGCCGGACACCGGACTCAGAGTTCCCTATCGTACATGCGGAATCGCTTGTACGCCGTCGAGCCCAGTTTCTCCAGCGGCTTTCGCATCGGGTAGTTGTGCTCGAGGATCCACCCGAATTCCCCGGCGACTATGCCCTTCGCGGAGCCCTCACGAAAGATCCGCAGGTACAGGAGGTTGTCGATCCCCTTGTGCCGGAATTCCGGCACAAGCCCCAGCGTCAGCACCCGGCACATGTCGATGCTCTTCGCCCGGTGCAGCACTTTCAGAAGACCGAACGGAAACAAGCGACCACGCGCCTTGATCAGGGCCTGGTTGTAGTCCTTCAGCCACAGGGCGAAGCCTATGGGCTCCCCGTCCTCGTTCTCCGCGAAGATGACCTGCTCGGGATCCTTCATCACGGCCATCTTGAGCTCGTGGGCCATGAACCGGATCTCGTCATCCGTCATCGGAACGAAGCCCCAGTTCTCTTCCCACGCCTTGTTGTACACGTACAAGACGCGTTCGAGCTCGGCCGCGAAGTCTTCCTTGCGCAATGTGCGAAGGGACACGTTCAGTCTCTTCGAGAGCCGTTCCTCTCGCTTTAGCAGGAATTCCGGTGGACTGTTGTTGTCCAGGTAGTAGGCGACCATGCCCATGGCGGCGTGGAATCCCGCGTTCTCGATCAGGTCCTCGTAGTAGTCGGGGTTGTACGGCATCATGATGGTCGGTGGACGATCGAACCCCTCGACCAGCAGCGCGGCGCTCTCGTTCGTAGAGAAGTTGGCCGGGCCCCGTATCACCTCGAGACCGCGATCTCGCAGCCAATCGGATGCGGTGTCCAGAAGCGCGTTTGCCACTTTCTGCTCGTCCACGCACTCAAAGAACCCGAAGAATCCTACGGGCTCGTCGTGGTAGGCGACGTGGTTCCGATTGTGGATCGCGACGATCCGCCCGACCGTTTCGCCACCTCGCATGGCGATGTATGGCTGGACCTCAGAGTGCTTGTGGAAAGGGTGCTTTCCCCGGTCGAACATGACCTTCATGTCGCGGAGCAGGGGCGCGACCCAGTTCGGGTCTCCCTCGTAGATGCGATACGGCAGGTCAAGAAACCGGCGGAACTCCTTCTTGCCGTCCGCCGGAATGACTTGTACGTCCGGCGACCCCGTCACGTCACCTCGATCCCGTGTCCGAGGACCCCGTACTTCTTGCCGACCCGTGCGAGTTGCTCGAGCACGAAGTCGAGTTGCTCGTCGGTGTGGGTCGCCATGTAGCTGGTACGCAGGCAGCACCTGCCCTCGGGGACGGCCGGTGGCGCCACCGGGTTCGTGAAGACCCCGGCGTCGAACAGTTCCCGCCAGATCAGGAACGTCTGCTCTACCGGACCGATGAGAATTGGAATGACGGGCGTTTCCGTGCGCCCGATATCGAAGCCCAGAATCGTAAGCTCCTTCATCATCCGGTGCGTATTGGCCCACAGCCGTTCCTGCCGCTCCGGCTCGGTACGGATGATCTCCAGGGCCTTGATGACGGTCGCGACGGACGCAGGAGGCATGCTGGCGCTGAAGATCAGCGCCCGCGCGTTGTTCTGCAGGTAGTCGATAACCAGGGCATCCCCTGCGACGAAGCCACCGATCGAGGCGAGCGACTTACTGAATGTACCGGTGATAAGGTCCACCTCGTCGGTCAGGCCGAAGTGGGCCGCCGTGCCCGCGCCGTGCGGCCCGAGCACGCCCAGGGAGTGAGCGTCATCTACCATGATGGCCGCCGAGTATTTCTTAGCCAGCGGGACCAGGTTGGGAAGATCGGCGATGTCGCCTTCCATGCTGTACACGCCGTCCACGACGATCATCTTGCCACGATCGCCCTTCACTGCCTCGAGCAGTCGCTCGAGATGGTCGATGTCAGCGTGTCGGAACCGCTGGATGTCGCCGAAGCCAAGTCGCGCACCGTCCTGTATGCATGCGTGGTCCAGCTTGTCCAGGAAGACCGTGTCGTTGCGCGCTATCAGGGCCCCGATGGTACCGAGGTTTGTCTGATAGCCGGTGCTGAAGACGAGCGCCGCTTCCTTGTTTATGAAATCGGCCAGATCTTCTTCCAGCTGGTCGTGCAGATCGAGGTTCCCGTTCAGGAAACGGCTTCCCGTACAGCCGCTGCCGTACTTGTCGAGAGCCGCCTTGGCAGCCTCGATGATCCTGGGGTCGTGAGTAAGCCCCATGTAGTTGTTGGAACCCACCATGACCTTCGTGTGGCCGTCGATGACGACTTCGGTGTCGGCCGAAGACTCGATTCTCTGGAAGTACGGATACAGCCCCGCCGCCCGCAGCTCCCGGGTGATGGTGAAGTTCGCGCACTTCTCGAACACATGCATGCTGTGTAGACCTTTGAACGAGTGGCGGAGACTCGCGCTGCAGATTCGCAGGCTTGGCCAAGTGAAAAAAAGGTACCTGAGGAAACCCGGGCGAGCAAGCAAGTTGCCCGTTCTGACGCGGCTCTCCGACGCGGCGAGAGCCCGTGGAGAGCCGCCGCTTGCCCACGCGACGGCATAGGCTCATCCTGCCCGTTGTGACTCGCAACCGATGCACCTACAGGCTTCGAGGGGCTCTCCCCTTTTCGCTCCTCGCCCTCGCGCTGGGCGGCTGCGCCAGCACGGCCGGGCCGGTCGCGGGACCGGCCGGTGGCACTTCCGAAGAGGTGCTCTCCGCTCCGGTCATGGACCCCGCGATCGAAGCGACCGCAGACACCCCGATTCCGGACGCGGTGGACTCCGTAGCCTCGCCGGGACTCGATCTCGATTCTCTCGTCGCCCTGATCCGGTCCGAAGCAGCACACGAGAGACCGCGTTCGATTCTTCCGTTCGGCGTCGCCTGGACGCCCGTCCAGCCGATCGAGGGATCGGCGATCGTCTTCAGGGTGATGCAACCCCGTGGCGGACTCGAGCCTGAAGCTGTCGCGGGCCGGTTCGCGGACGGCATCGTGCGGTTCGGCCGAGCCAGGCACACCTGGCTCGGCTTCGCAGCCGTGCCGATCGGCACGAGCGGCATTCTTCAACTCGATCTCGAGTTTCGGTTCGGCGACGGATCGATGTATCAGCAACAGGTTGGCATCGAAGTCGCGCCCAGGGTGTGGGAGCAGACTTCCCTGAGCGTCGCCCCGAGATTCTCCTCTCCACCGCCCGAGGTTCAGGATCGGATCGCCCGGGACCGGAGGCAGTTCCGCGCGGTGCTGGATTCCGCTTCGCCCGAGTGGCTGCTCGTCGGCCCCTTCGCTCTACCCAGGCCCTTCGACGTGACGGCCGAGTTCGGCCAGGAGCGTGTGTTCAACGGAGAGATGCAGAGCCGCCACACCGGACTTGACCTGCGGGGCCCGGTCGGTGAGCCCGTTCATGCAGCCGGTCGGGGCCGTGTCGTGTTGACAGGCGACTTCTACTTCTCGGGAAACGGTATCTTCCTGGACCACGGCCTCGGGGTCTATACGGGGTACTTCCACCTGTCCGAGATTCTGGTTTCCGAGGGGGAGATGGTCAAGACCGGCGAGCTCATGGGTCGCGTCGGAGCGACCGGCCGCGTGACCGGGCCTCACCTGCACTGGTCCTTGTGGGTGGACGGAACCGGCCAGGACGCCGGCAGCCTGCTGGAAGTGGAGGTACCGCTTCCCTGAAACAAAAGCCGCCTGACGGCTCCGGCACGTGACGGCGAGGCTCATACCGTATCGGCTCGAAACACGTCAGACGGCCATCTTCGGTCGTTCGAATAATTGAAACGCCACACACCCTCCCAGTGTTCCCCACCATCCGATTCCCGGTCTCGAATCTTGCTTTCACCGCAGGCGAGGAACACTTTGGCTCCCCGGAATCAACCCTGACAGGTCGCGGATTGGAAGGCTAATGACACGAATCGCACTGGTGCTGGGTGGCGGCGCGTCGCTCGGCTCTTATATCGGCGGAGCGGTGACGGAGATCATCAGAGCCGTCGAGGGCAATCGTCAAAGAGAGACGGTCGTTATCGACGTGATCACGGGCGCCTCGGCAGGTGCGCTGAACGCAGCCCTCGCCGCACGTTGCCTGACAGTGAACCGACACTTGCTCCCGTGGATCGAGCGGGCGTGGGTCGACGGCGCGGATGCATCCGTTCTCCTGAACCCGGCTCGGCCGGAACGGGAGGGCTGGCTCGATATCTCGGTTCTCGACGAGCTCACGCGAACCCTCGTCGATTCGGACGCGGCTTCCGACGACGAGGCCTCGAAGGCGGCAGGCAAGTCTGTACGGCTGGGCTTCACCCTCGCCAATCTGTACGGTGTGCCTTACGACCACCGGTACCGCTTTCTGAATGAGCCCGAGCGGTCGTTCGGTGCGCGCGTTCACACCGACAACATCCGATTCGATCTGACTACGAAGAGTCGGGCCGGTAATCCAGTATGGGGACAGATTGCAGATGCCGCTGTCGCTTCCGCGAGCTTTCCGTTCGCCTTCCCGCCTCGCCGGATCGGCCGACGCAAGGCCGACTATCCGGGAGCGCGGCTGAGTGCCGGACCCGACGGCAAAGTCGACATGTGGTACCTCGACGGAGGGCTGTTCGACAACGCTCCCCTCGGGCTCGCCCGCGACCTGGTCGAGCTCGAGACTGGCCACCGGAACGACGATCGGCGCTACCTGTTCGTAGAGCCGGGCTTCGAGAGCTCGGGCCCGGGTCCTCTCGATTCCGATGGTCCGCCCGGCACGCTCACGGGCATGGCTTCAGCACTTGCGCGCGCGGTTCTCGGACAGGGCGCAGCCCGCGACTGGATGGTGGCCAACCGGATCAACTCGCGTCTCGAGATTCTGCAGGCTCTCGTGAAGCGCTTACCCGAGCTCGCTCCGGAACTGACCGATCCGCAGGCCCTGGCTCTTGGTCGGTATATCGGCGAGCTGGCGGAACACGTCGCCGAGATCCAGGTGGCTGCGGAGGGAGGCGACGTCGAGGGCGCAGATGACCCGGTCGTGGACTATCTCGACTCGCAGGTCGAGCGCATCGAGATCGATCCGGCTTACTCTGGGACCCTGTCGCGCATCGATTCGCGCGCCGGCCGTGCCCGTCTCGCGAAGCTGATCTTCGTGCTCGAAGCCGCAGGAGGACTGCAGGACAAGGTCGTCCTGCCTCTCTACCTCGTCGCGCCGGAGACCAGCGAGTCGCTGTCGGGCGACTTCCTGGGCCACTTCGGCGGCTTTTTCAACCGGGAGTGGCGCGCCAACGACTTCCGGGCCGGCAGGCGTGATGCCCGCCGGGTCATCGAGGAAACTCTGCCTGACGTGATTTCGTACGATCCGGGGGATAAGGCTGATTACCGGGTCGAGAAGATCGACCCGAGTTTCGCTTCGATTCCCGCCGCGGGCCGAGCCCGTCTGAAGGATCTGGTCGATGCCGAAGCGGACCGCGTGTTGTCTGAGCTGCGGCCAGGACCGATCGCTGCCGCTTTCGGTTGGGCGTGGAAGCCCGTCGTTCGGCGGTGGGCGGCGGAGCGCACCATGACCGCCTTGCGCGGCGCGCGCTGAGCGACACACGGCGGAGCAAAGGAGGGACGCATGGCCGACCTCAAGAAAATCGCTCTCTCGATGCAGCAGCTGTTCCTGCTGATCGTGGTGGTGGCCGTAGTGTTCTTCGCGTTCTTGAACCTGGATTCGGTCACGATTGACCTGTTATTCACCACGGTAACCACGAGTATCGCCCTCCTCCTGCTCGTGCCCCTGGCCGCGGGAATGCTCCTCGGCTGGCTCGGCGGTCGCCTGCGCGGCAGGAAGAAGGAGCGGGCGAAGCTCGGCGCCGGCCCGGCGGAGCTGCCGGCCGGTGACGAGGCCGTGAAAGACGTGGACTGGGAGAACCTGGACCTCGACAAGATCGAGGTCTAGCCGGTCGTCACCTGCTTCTCCTCGAAAGGCACGATCTTCCCCGCGAACGCTGACGCCAGCACTGTGTAGGGGCTGGCGAGATACACTTGCCCCGGCCCGCTTCGTCCGGGGAAATTCCGGTTGATCGAGCTGACCGTCACCGTGTCCGAATCGAAGCTCACACCCGGACCGGCGTTGATGCAGGCTCCGCATCCAGGTGGCAGCACGTCGATCCCGGCCTCCACGAACAGGTCGTGATAGCCCCGGTCGCGCGCGAATTCTTCGACCTCGAGCGACCCGTACTGCAGCCAGGCCTGGACCCGCTCCGGAACCCGACGCCCGTCGCGCAGCGCTTGCCGCACAACGCGGGCTGCCATCTCGATGTCGTCCCATTTGGCACCGGTGCATGAACCCGCATACACGATGTCCACTTCTACGTCGCCCTCGAGCTCATCGATCGCCACGCCGTTCCCGGGATCTCCCGGGGTGGCGACCATGGGCCGCAGCTCGGAGGCGTCGATCGTCATCGTCCACTCGTAGATCGCGCCCTCATCACTGTACAGATCATCGGCCAGGGCTTCCGTCTCGGTGCGCCCCATGCCGCGGTGCGAGACCAGCCAGTCGATCGTGGTCTCGTCCGGCGCCACGATTCCCGTAAACCCACCGACTTCGGCCGCCATGTTCGTGAGTGTGGCCCGTTCGTCAATGCTCAGCGCACGAACCGCCTCTCCGGTGTACTCGAGAATCTTCCCGATCGCGTCGCCGCCGCGCACGTACGGATGGCGCAGGACCTCCAGCATCATGTCCTTAGCTGTGACGTTGTCCGCCTTGCGACCGGTGATCTCGATCCGCACCGAGGCGGGAACGCGCAGCCGGACGTCGCGCGTGGCCCACGAGTTCACGAGGGCGGTCGTGCCGACCCCAAACGCGAAGCAACCGAGAGCCCCGGAGTGCGGCGTGTGCGAATCGCTGCCCACCACCACCTGTCCTGGTAGGGCATAGTCACCCAGCACCTTCACGTGGCAGATAGCTTCGGACCCGATCCGGTCGGGAAGATCTCCGTGCAGCCGAACCCCCTGCTTCGCCGCGAATTCGCGCTGCCGATCGTGCAGCCCGTGGGCCGCGTCGAGCAGGCCCGCTGCCTTCTTCTCCTCACTGATCACCTGATCCAGAAACGCGAGGTGATCGCGGAAGAAGTAGATGCTGCCAGGCTCGTTGAGTTCAGCATCCTCTCCGGCGAATGCCTCCCAGAACGTGGCGGCCATCGGGGTCACATACTCGTGGCTGAACCGGATGTCCGTCCGGATGAACCCCGCATCGCCCGGAGCCACCGCGTCTACACCGACGTTGTCGGCCGCCAGATCCGCCACCCAGTGCCGGGCCAGGATCTTCTCGGAGACCGTCATCGGCCGGGTCGCCTCAGTAACGACGGCCGGTACCTGCACCAGGTTCTTCAGACGCGCCACTGCATAGTCCAGCAGGCCGCCATACTCGATGATGTCCCTCTGGATCTGGCCGGCCTCGCCGATGAAGGACTCGAGCGGAATCTCTTCGCCCTTGCGGATGCGATCGATCAATGAAAAATCCGTGGATGTGAAGATTCCCAGGTTCTCGCAGTTCTCACGGTAGATCCGCTCGATATTTTCGGCGATGACGACCCGGATGCCGGCGGCGCGCTCCGCGTACGGCGCGGCCTCACGACTCGACCCCTTTCCCCGGCGCTTGCCCGAAACGGCGGCCACGAAGCCTCCACCGATCACATCGCCCTTGCCGACCGGGTGCTCGCCCTCGCAGAGGAGGCCGACGTATGGATACTGCCCCAGCGTCTCGTCGTAGTAGTAGCACACCCAGCCAGGTGTGATCTCATCGGTGCTGATATCGTTGCGGAGGGGAATGGACGGATCCCAAACCAGGTCCTCGCCGGCCAGTTGTCGTCGGATCAGCTCCGGGTCCTCGGTCAGAAACAGGACTCTGCCCTGCAGGCGCACCGTCGCCGGTCGTTTGCTCACCTCACGTGCCAGCAGTCTATCGAGCATTTGCACCACCGCTCAGGGAACGCCGTAAGTTTTTTCCTGACGTTTTTTCGCCGGCGGCCTCTTCGCCTGCACGTCCGGAATCGGGGGCGGTCAATCTATTCAGGGCGACACGGCGAGGCGACCTTGCCGGCGCGCGGACACTACTAGTCGCATCGGATCGCCCGAACCCGCTCCTCCCATTATACTCAACGCCCCTCGCGACCCTCGAATCAGAGAGGCGCGGGACTGTACCATAAGTATACCATGATTGAGAGGTTCGTCATGACTACCGTTTTCGTCCGCTTCACACTCGTGGCCTTCGTTGTCGTGGCGGCGGGGTGCAACAAGGTCAACCAGGACCAGTTCGACCAGTCGATGGCGCATATGCAGTCTCAGTTGGACGAGCAGGGCGCCGGCATCGAGACCAACGCAGCAGGTATCGAGGCGCTGCAGGCAGAGCTGGACGCCTTGCAGGCAGAGCTCGAGGAGCTGGCAGACGAGTATCAAGCGAGCGTGGAGCGGTTCCAAGATCACATCCTGTTCGCGACGCCCGTCAACTTCGAGTTCGATTCATCCGATGTGCGCGACGGCGACTATGTTTTCCTCGACCGCTTCGCCATGGTCGTGAGCCACCACTACGGCAGCTCCGTCGTGACCATTCAGGGCTTCACGGACCCGGCGGGTCCGGAGGACTACAACAGGCTTCTGTCGCAGAAGCGGGCCGAGAACGTGGCCGCGTACCTCGTCGAACGGGGACTCGACGCCGGTTCGGTCCGTGCGGTAGGCCTGGGTGAGGTCCGGCCGGTGGCTCCCGGCGAGTGGGGGGAGGCCGAAGGAGGCTTGAAGAACCGGCGCGTCACGTTCGTGATCGAGTCAGCTGGATAATCGTCGCACACCGCGGAGAGGGGCCTCTCACGCCTCGCGGTTGCTTGCTGGGAGGGCCGTTTGAGCACGATCAGCTACGACGAATTCGACAAGGTCGACATCCGGGTCGGCACGATCGTCGAGGCCGAGGAGTTTCGCCGGGCCCGGAAACCACTGTACCGACTCCGAATCGATTTCGGCCCCGAAGTCGGGGAGCGGCAGTCGGCGGCCGGCCTTCCCGGACGTTACCTGCTGAAAGAGCTGGTCGGCAGGCAGGTGATCGCGGTCCTTAATCTCGGGGTCCGCAACATCGCTGGCTTCGAGTCGCAGTGTCTGACGCTCGGACTTCCAGACGAGGAAGGGGAGACCATCCTCCTGGCACCCACCTGTGCCGTTCCGAACGGCGGCAAGATCTTCTAACCTTCCAGGCCAAGAGAAAGAATGGAGATTCCGGAGCCCAGCGACGGCTACACGGCTCTCACCGAGAGCGTAGCAACCTGGACGGATCCTGACCGGGTCGTCATCCGAATCAGAGGGCCACGGGCCGACCGGATACTCAACGGTCTGCTCAGCACGGATATCACGCTGCTACAACCCGGTGATGCCGCTCTCTCTTTCGTCCTCACGTCGAAGGGGCGTCCGGTTGCCCTTCCGAGAGTCATTCGCACGCAGGACGCGATTCTGCTCGATGTCAGTCGAGCTGCCCTGTCCGGCCTTCTCGACCACTTCGGGACGTATCTGCCGCCGAGATTCGCCACCGTCACGCTCCTCGAGGGAGCGCGACGGATCAGCCTGCTGGGTCCCCGCTCCGAAGGCGTGGCAGCCGAAGTGGCAGCCGCTTCAGGCTGTCTGTTCATCCCGAGGCACCTCTCGGACGGCGGAGGCGTGGATATATACTTGCTTTCGGATGAGGATCGATCGGCCGTGGTCGCCATCGAGGTAGCCATCTCCGCCGCCGGGGGACTGAGCGCATCGGCCGCGGACTACGACACCTGGCGCATCGAGCGAGGTATCCCGGTCTTCGGGGCCGACATCACCGCGGACAATCTGCCGCAGGAGACGGGCCTCGTGGAACGCGCCGTGAGCTTCGACAAGGGGTGCTTTACTGGTCAGGAGGTGGTGGCTCGCATCCACTATCGCGGCCACGTCAACCGCCACCTGCGCGGCCTCCGGTCCACCGACCCGTCCATCCGATCATGCCTCCAGCCCGAAGTGGCCCTGTACTCGAAAGGGCGGGCCGTGGGCGCCGTGACGTCTTCGTGCGACTCGCCACGCTTTGGACCTATCTGCCTGGCCTACGTGCGGCGAGAAGTCGCCCCCGGCGATGAGGTCGGAGTATCGGCGGACGTCCAGACCGGTTGGCTTGTGAGCGAGATTCCCTTTACGTCACCGTAAAGCGCTTGGGTGGTGGCGTTTGCAGGTAGCCCGAGAGAGGCGTAGTTTGGCCCGCGGTTCCGGCATCTCTCTTTACCAGGATGGGCACCTGAAGGCGCTCGACAGACGGGACATGCGTTCTCTGTACCGACTCCTGTGGCTCACGCGGGCCCTGGAGGAACGTCTGGAGATCATCTTCAAGCAGGGCCATGTGGTCGGAGGCCTCTATCGCAGCCTCGGCCAGGAGGCAACCGCCGTGGGCTGCGGGTACGCCCTCTCGGATGGCGACTGGATCGCCCCCTCAATTCGCGACCTCGGAGCCCTGCTGGCCCGCGGTATCGAACCACGCGATATCCTCAGGCAGTACACCGCGCGAGGCACATCGCTGTGCGCCGGCAAGGACAACACCAATCACTTCACGGTTCCCGAGCTTGGCATTCTCGGACCGATCAGCCCTCTCGGGACCCAGCTGTGCGTGCTGAACGGGGTGGCTCTGAGCTTCCGGACGCGAGGAGAGCCCCGGGTGTGCTTGACTTTCCAGGGTGATGGGGCGAGTCGCACGGGCGCTTCGCACGAGGGCCTCGCGATGGCCGCGGCGCTGAATCTCCCGATCGTTGTCGTGCTCGAGCACAACCGGTGGGCTTTCGGCACTCCGAGTACCGCCGAGGCAGCGGTTGAGAACTGGGCCGATGTCGCGGGAGCATACGGCGTCCCGGCAGTCACCGTGGACGGCAACGACGTGCTGCAGGTCTACGACGCTGCCGCACAGGCGCTCGCCAGGGCCCGGGCGGGCGATGGGATGACGATCATCGTTTCGGAGACGTATCGCATGCTTGGCCACGCCCAGCACGATGGCCAGCGTTACGTACCGGAAGACGAGCTGATCGAATGGCGTGACCACGACCCGATCCGCAGCTTCGAGATCTACCTGGTCGAATTCGGCTTCGAATCAGAGACCAGCCTCGCGGAAGTTCGAGCTCGGGTCGCCGCGGCACTGGATGTAGCAACGGACGATGTGCTGGCCGAGCCGTATCCAGCGCCCGGTGAGGCACGCAGTCGGGTATACGGTAACGCGGAGCTCGACGCGGCCATTCCGTGGACTCGCGGTGAGGTCCCGGGCTACGAAGGCCTGGTGAGGGCAAGGCCTTCAGCGACCCGCGCGACCACCCGGCAGTCGCAAGGAGCATGATGACGAGCGGCGAGACCAGGGAAACGACCTACCTCACGGCGATCCGTGAAGCACTGCAGGAGGAGATGCGGGCTGACGAGACCGTCTTCATGCTCGGCGAGGACATCGGCGTATACGGCGGTGCCTTCAAGGTCACCGAGGGCTTCCTGGAGGAATTCGGTCCGGATCGCGTGATCGATACACCGATCAGCGAGGCAGCGATCGTGGGCGCGGCGATCGGCGCAGCTCACATGGGATTGAAGCCCGTCGCGGAGATGCAGTTTATCGATTTCATCGCACCCGCTTTCGACATGATCGTCAACTTCGCCGCCAAGTCGCGCTACCGGACTGGGATCGGCGCCGGACTGGTCATCCGCGGACCGTGTGGGGCAGGGGCCCGATCGGGTCCATTTCACTCGCAGTCCGTGGAATCCTACTTCGCCAACGTGCCGGGCCTGAAGATGGTTGCGCCCGCCCGCGCCTACGACGCCAAGGGTCTCTTGAGGGCCGCCATCCGCGATCCGGACCCGGTCCTGTTCTTCGAGCACAAGTTTCTTTACCGAAGGATCAAGGAAGAGCTTCCGACGGAGGGCGAGGTGCTCGTCCCGCTGGGTGAGGCGCGCACACACCGGCCGGGGAATGACCTGACGATTGTCACATACGGCGCGATGGTGTTCAAATCGGCCGACGCGGCGGATCGCGTTGCCGCAGAGGACGGCAGCGAGGTCGAAGTCATCGACCTTCGCACACTGCGGCCGCTCGATACGAAGAGCATCGTGGAGAGCGTCCGCCGCACGGGCAGACTGCTGATCGTTCACGAGGCACCCCGGTTCGGCGGTTTCGCGGGCGAAATCACGGCGCAGGTCTGTGAAGAAGCGTTCGAGTGGCTGGATGCGCCCATTCGGCGTGTCACGGCGATCGACACCCCGGTGCCGTACGCGCCGACGTTGGAGGACTACTACCTCCCGGGGGAGGATGACATAGTGTCAGCCGCCCGGTGGCTGCTGGCGTATTGAGGACCCGGCCTCGCGAAGGCTGTTGAACAAGTACCGTCTTTCAGGGCCGGAACGGTGATCGTACCGACAGGAAAGAGGAACAAGAGATGTCCAAGGTCGACGTAATCATGCCGCAGATGGGAGAGTCCATCGTCGAGGGTACGCTCACACGGTGGCTCAAGCAGGTGGGTGAGACCGTGGAGCGCGACGAGGATCTGTTCGAGATTTCCACGGACAAGGTGGACGCCGACATTCCGGCCCCCGTAGGCGGAACGCTGACCGAGATCCTCGTCGAGGAGGGCGCGACCGTCGAGGTCAACACGGTCGTGGCCAGGATCGACACCGAAGGAGGAGCGGCGAGCGCGCCAGAACCGGCGGCAGAGACGACTGAGACCGCTCCTGCGGCCGAGGCGGAGCCCGCTACAGCGCCCGAACCGGTAGTCGAGGCTCCGGTCGTAACACCTGCCTCCCCCGTGGAGGATGAGAGACCGGCCACTCGAGAGGAGCGGCTTCAGACCAGGTCGACCCCGCTCGTTCGCAAGATCGCGGCGGAGCACGACGTCGACCTGACCCACATCTCGGGCACGGGCATCGCGGGCCGCGTCACGCGGGACGACATCATGGCTCACATCGAGGGCCGTGCCGTGGCTCCTGCGGTTCCCGCTGCGCCCGCAGCCGCGCCCGCAGTTCCGGCCGCGCCCGTCGCCACGCCGCCGGCCCCTCCCGGTCCGTCCGGCACGATGCAGGTTCCCATCCATGGCGCTACGCTCGAAATCCGCATCCCGGCCGCCCCGATCCGGGAGGGTGATACCATCGAAGAGATGAGTCGCGTGCGGCTCCGCACGATGGAACACATGCTGATGTCGAAGCGCATCTCAGCCCATGTGACGTCGGTCAATGAGATCGATTTCGAACACGTGGTTCGGCTGCGGAAGAAGTTCAAGCCGAGGTTCGCCGAGCAGGGCGTGAAGCTGACCTACGGTCCCTTCATCATGAAGGCCGTGACCGAGGCTCTGCGTGAGTATCCGATCCTCAATGCCTCTGTAGACGGCACCCGGATCATCTATCACCGCGACATCAACCTCGGGATCGCAGTGGCCGTGGCGGACGGCAAGGAGCTAATCGTTCCGGTTCTCAAGAACGCCGACCAACTCAGCCTGATGGGGCTTACGACCGGGGCCAACGAACTGGCGGAGAAAGCGCGCATGAAGACACTGGACTTCGACGATATCCAGGGCGGCAGTTTCACGATCACGAACGTGGGTGTATTCGGAAACCAGTTCGGCATGCCCATCATCAGCCAGCCGCAGGTCGCCATTCTCGGCACGGGCGTGATAGAGAAGCGACCCGTCGTTGTCCAGGACACGATGGGGAACGATGTAGTGGGCATCCGCCATATGTCGTACTTCGGCCTGAGCTACGACCACCGGGTCGTGGATGGGGCGATCGCCGCCTTCTGGCTGAATAAGGTGAAGGAGGTGATCGAGAACTTCCCGGAGGACGTGATCTAGGAGCCTGTCCGGGAGTCCCGAGCTACCGGTTCACGGCGGTCTTCCACCCAGAAGGCCGCCGTTTCTTCTGTCCGACACACACTGCGCGGGCCCTTTATCCCACCTCTGAGGGGAACGAGAGTGTGCGGTTTCGGTACATATCGTCCCGCAGCCGCACACAACGCGCCGATGAAACGGGCCAGGCAGTACCTTATAACGGTAATGAAACAAACATGTTATGGCGTTCGTACGAGGTGGCACAAGCGTTGCAGCTGAAACGCTACGCCGTATCGGTGCGTAAAGCAGGATCCAGATACGGTGGAGGGGCGATGTTACTTCCTGCCGTAGCCCGTTCGCGAGAACGGGGCCTGAACCGGGCTTCCGGGCCGCCGTGGCGGTGGCGGTGAGGCGTTCGGCAACTCAGCATCGAGAGACGGAGATGGAGAAGACAAACGGTGATGCGGCGGGGACGCCGGTCGGCACGACGCGTGAACGATCACGTCCGCGCGTGATAGAGCCTGAAGGAAAGCCTCGTCTGTCGCTGAAGAAGGGCCGGGGCGGAGAGGGCTCCTCCTCCACTTCCAGCAGTTCGGCGCGTTCCGAATCCGGGTCGCGCGTATCGCGCATGGATGTCAAGCGCGCCCCGAGAGGAAAGAAGAAGCGGAACATATACATCGGGGTCGGCGCCGTTGCGCTGCTCCTGGTGACCTATTTTGTGGCCCGCCTCGAACCGGCGGCTCCCACGGTGGACCGGAACGTCATCGTGCAGGGAACCGTCGAGCGCGGCGAAATGGTTCGCCAGGTGCGCGGCTCAGGCACGCTCGTTCCGGAACGGGTGCAATTCGTGGCCGCTCTTACCGCCGGTCGGGTGGAATCAGTGCACTTCGAGCCGGGCCAGGAGGTAAGCGCGACAGACATCCTCATGGTGATGTCCAATCCCGATGTCGAGCTCCAGGTGCTCGAAGCCGAGCAGCAGTGGACTGCGGCACAGGCTTCGCTCTTGTCGCTACGCCGGACCCTCGGGACGGGGCTGCTGGCCCAGGAGGCCGCGGTAGCCGACGCACGAGCCCGGTTCCTTGTGGCGGAGCGCCAGGCCGAAGCGTACGCACGGATGGTCGGTAGCGACTGGGTGTCGGAGAACGAGTATCAGAACGCACGGGACAACGCCAGCGCTCTCGGGGAGCGGCTGCGCACTGATCAGGCTCGACTGGATCTGATGAACCAGACGAATGACGAACAGCTCGCCGTGCAGCGGGACCAGGTGGGCCGGCTGGCCAATATCTACCGCTACTACCAGGAGCGGGCATCCAACATGCGGGTCAAGGCCGGCGCCGAGGGCGTTCTCCAGGACTTCGATCTCGAGGTAGGACAGTGGGTGCAGGCGGGCACGACGCTCGCCCGCGTGGCCAGACCCGAAAGACTCAAAGCCGAGCTCAGGATCCCACAGACGCAGGCACGCGACGTCCAGGTCGGACAGGCCGCCTTCGTGGACACACGCACCGACACGATTCCCGGACGTGTACGCCGTGTCGATCCGAACGTGCAGGGCGGCTCCGTCCTCGTAGAGGTCACGCTGGAGGGAGACCTTCCGACAGGGGCTCGCCCCGACCTCTCCGTCGACGGGACCATCGAGCTGGAACGTCTCAACGATGTGCTCCACGTGGGCCGCCCTGCGTATGGCCAGAGCCACAGTACTGTCAGCCTGTTCAGGGTAACCGAAGACGGCAAGGCTGCCGAGCGCGTAACCGTGCGCCTCGGCCGCAGCAGCGTGAACCAGATAGAAGTTGTGGAAGGTCTCCGAGAGGGAGACGTGATCGTTCTCTCGGACATGTCCCGGTACGACGACGTAGACCGAGTGCGTATCAGGTAACGCCGACGCGCTGCGCCGCGTCGCCACGAGGAGAGAGAGTCACGGGATGGACAACGGCACACCGCTGATCCGGATGGAGGGCGTCAAGAAGGTTTTCTACACGGATGAGTTGGAAACACACGCACTGGCGGACATCCACCTCGACATTCACGACGGTGAGTTCACGGAAGTGGTGGGCCCCTCGGGGTGCGGGAAGTCCACGCTCCTGTCGCTGGTCGGGCTGCTGGACACGGCCACAGAGGGTGACTACTGGCTGGACGGCGAGCCCGTGCTCAAGCTCACGGCCTCGGAGCGGGCCCGGGTCCGGAACCGGCACATCGGGTTCATCTTCCAGGCCTTTAACCTGATCGGCGACCTCACGGTGTACGAGAACGTCGAACTGCCGCTCACG
>Ga0255058_10000210_pt1 | contig 34716 bp, 31 predicted proteins | sample Cases_109_9_MG_FD_188637 | JGI IMG/M metagenome (GOLD analysis project Ga0255058, IMG submission 188637) | Seawater microbial communities from Amundsen Gulf, Northwest Territories, Canada - Cases_109_9 | ecosystem: Environmental > Aquatic > Marine > Gulf | place: Canada: Northwest Territories...
TTGCCAACGCAACGTCTTCTTCCAGATAGATGGTGGTTCTAAGCATCGTGGTAATCGCGATAGCTTCAACAGTCGGTCAATGTGCTCATACTACCATATATGCTGACATATATGGCGTTCACTGCCATTTCGACCCGGAAATTGCAACTGTGTGTCATCGAAGATGTTGCTCTCGAGGATGGGATCGCCGATGTGCCGGCTCCACACGGGCAGCCCTGGCTGTCGCCCTCTTCGAGATCGCTACCACGCACGACCGTCCATCGGGTGTCACTGGCAAACACCCGCCGGCACGCTTCCGCCTGGTCGTCGAGGTCCGCGACGAGGATGAGGCGCGCGCCCGGGGGCGCATAGTCGAGGACCGCCTGAGGAGTCCCCGACGAGTAGTGGTGGACTCCCCACGGGATCAGCACGGTGAGGACCCCCTCGCAGCTCGCAACCGCCTTCTCGATCAGCCCGCGGTCGTTCGTTGCTCCCGGAATATGGGAAATGTGGATGGCCGATCCTGGCTGATCTCCGACGTTAGTCCCCCGGATAAAACGAACTTAAAGTAGATTCGAGGGAATAACTCCGCGGAGTTATTCCCTCGAATCTACTTTAAGTTAACAGCTGCAGAGAAGGTAAGGGCGATCACACATGATCTTGGTCAACTTCCAGATCGTTCGGCGCATATCACAGTATCAAAGCCGGAGTTTGCGGTCTGTAGGCCGGCGGCGGGTCGGTCGTAGGCTCGGGGCTAATGCAAGCACCTCGCAATTCGTGGCGTTGTCGGAGCAGAACTCAGGAATGATGCTTGCCGATTCTGATGTCTGGTCCCGGAGCAAAGCGTTTCGTAATCAGTAGGTCGGTGGTTCGACACCCAGCGGTCCGTCATCTGGGATTGCAGGTAAACTGTCGTCGAGGGAATTGAGGCACACCGATGCCAGATGACGTCGCGAAGTGGTTGGAAGAGCTTGGTCTTGGCGAGTACGCGGCCACGTTTGCTGAACACGCCATCGATGCGGAGGTGTTTCCTGACCTCAGCGAGGCTGACCTGGAGAAAGTCGGGGTCAAGCTCGGTCATCGAAAGAAGCTCCTCAAAGCGATAGCGGCGCTGTCCGACGGGAAACCGCCAGCTCCCGTTCCGATTTCCGGAGAACGCACCCCGCAGGTCCGCGGATCAGATGAGAGCCTGGCGGCATGGGAGCGACACCCCGGTGAGCGAAAGCCGGTCACGACGCTCTTTGCCGACATCACGGGCTCCACGTCACTGACCGAGAAGCTCGATGCGGAGGAAGCCCACGACCTGCTCTATGGCGCGACACAGCGCATGTGTGAGGCAGTGGAGAACAGCCGCGGGACGGTTTGCCGTTTCATGGGCGATGGGGTCATGGCGATGTTCGGTGCCCCGGTCGCGAGTGAGCACCACGCCGTTGATGCCTGTGAAGCAGCCCTCGAAATGCAGCGTGCTATCCGTGCTTACGCGAGCGACGTCCAGGCCCGTCACGGGAGTGGACTACAGATTCGCGTCGGGCTTCATTCCGGCGAAGTCGTTGTCCTCACAGTGGGCGAAGGCGACAAGGTCGAGTATGACGCTTCAGGTCCGACGGTGCCCATCGCGGCACGCATGGAGCAAGTGGCACAACCCGGGGAAGTCTATCTCACCGCCGCTACCCACTCGCTCGCTGCACACAGAATCGAGACGGAAGCGCTCGAGCCCGTGTCGGTCAAGGGGATCTCCGAACCTGTCCCGGTCTTTGCGCTTCGCCGGGTGAGGTCGGTGGCGGAGGCACGACGCCACAGAGCGCGCACACTGTTTGTCGGCCGGCGTGCGAATCTCATCCAATTCCGAGGCATGCTGGAGACCTGTATCGAGGAAAGCCACGGGCAGACATTTTACGTTCGCGGTGAGCCTGGCATCGGCAAAACACGACTCGTCGAGGAATTCGCACGTATCGCCGCAGAGACAGGCACCTCAAGTCACCGTGGTCTGGTCCTCCCTTTCGGTGTCGGCGAAGGCCAGGATGCCATCCGTTCCCTCGTGAGAAGTCTGCTCGGCCTGCCGGTAGAAAGCGACAAGGCTGAGCGAGAACGGGCAGCGGATAAAGCAATCAACGATGGCCGCGTCGGGCCCGACCAGGCGGTCTTCCTCAACGACCTGCTGGATCTCCCCCAGCCCACGGAGCTGAGGGGACTCTACGACGCTATGAATAACGCCACGCGCAATGAGGGCAAGCGGGCAGTGGTGTCGACCCTGGTGGCCGCAACCAGCAGCAGCCGGCCTGTCCTCGCCATCGTTGAGGACGTCCACTGGGCCGACGCTATCATCTTGGCGCACCTGGCCGCTCTCGCAAAGACCGTGGCTGAGTGTCCGGCACTGCTCGTGATGACTTCACGCATAGAGGGCGACCAACTCGACCAGAAATGGCGGAGCCGCACTGAGGGCAGCCCATTCATCACCATCGACCTGGGCCCGCTGAGGAAGCAAGACTCGATTGCGCTCATCGCCGAGTTTATCGACGCCGCCGACCCTTTGGCCGCAAGCTGTCTTGAACGGGCAGCCGGAAATCCGCTGTTTCTGGAGCAACTGCTGCGCACCGCGCAAGAGGGCTCGGGCGTGAACCTGCCGGATTCCATCCAGAGCCTGGTGCTGGCCCGGATGGACCGGCTCGAACCTGACGACAAGAAAGCGCTGCAGGCGGCCGCTGTTATCGGGCAGCGTTTTCACGCCGATGCGCTCAGCCAGCTCCTTGGGACGAGCCACTACGACTGCGGCGAATTGGTTAACCACAACCTGATCCGGCCTGAAGGGGACGGCTATCTGTTTGCCCATGCCCTCATTCAAGAGGGCATATATGGCTCACTTCTCAAACGTCAACGTCACGAGCTACACCGGAGGGCGGCTGAGTGGTATGCGGGCGATGATGCCGCGCTGCACGCGGAACATCTGGCGAGCGCCGATGATGGCAATGCACCAAAGGCTTTTCTCGACGCCGCGCGCGAACAGACTCGGCATTACCGCTTTGAGCGGGCGCTTGACCTGACGGAACGGGGACTGGCGCTTGCAACAGAACAATCAGACCAACACGGGCTGATTTGCCTTAAGGGCGAATTGCATCGCGACCTCGCGGATATTCAATCCTCGATAGGCGCTTATCGGGAGGGCCTCGAGAGGGCCAGCGACGATGTGCAGCGCTGTGATGCGTGGATGGGTCTTGCCGCCGGCATGCGGGTGGCGACCGATTACACTGAAGCGCTCGTGCAGCTTGACAGGGCTGAGACCGCGGCGACGAATCATCACCTCACGCCCAACTTAGCGCGACTCCACCATTTGCGGGGTAACTTGTGCTTTTCACTGGGAAGAGCCGACGATTGCCGCAAGGAACACCTCCTTGCGCTGAAGTTTGCCGAGCAATGCCAATCCGTCGAGGATGAGGCGCAAGCACTCGGTGGACTAGGGGATGCGGAGTACGCCCGCGGTCGAATGAGAACGGCGCACGACCATTACAGTCGTTGTATAGACCTCTCCCGCGAACATGGGTTCGGCCGCATCGAAGTGGCCCACCTTGGTCAACGCGGTTTCACTCGCCTTTACTCAGGTGATTGGCGCGGCGCAAAGGCTGAAGGTCTTGCAGCGGTTGAAGCGGCCGCCAAGGTCGGTGACCGTCGCGTAGAAATGAACGCTATTGGGTGTGTGCTCCACTCAGTCGTTGACCTGGGTGAGTACGATCTGCTTGAAGCCTATGCGGAGCGGCAACTGGCCCTGGCCCGAACACTTGGCGCCCGCACATGGGAGCCGCTCGCGCTTGCATGGACGGCTATTGTTTTGGGGGCCAAGGGGCGTCAGTCCGAGGCTCGAGAACTATTGATGGAGGCGGCCTCCATTACTCGCGAGGTAGGCCGTGCATTTAATGCGGGACGGATATTCGGTGCTTTGGCTTGGGTGATGGCTGGCGACGCTGCCGTTCGGGAAGCTGCGTTAGACGAAGGAGAAGCGGCTCTCCGCGAAGGCTCGGTAAGTCATAACTATTTCTGGTTCTATCGCTTTGCAATCGATGCGTTACTTAGCGCCAATGACTGGGGGCGGGTCGAGAGATACGCTGCGGCGCTCGAAGAGTACACAAGGGATGAACCATTAGGGTGGACTGACTTCTACATCGCCCGCGGCCGTGCACTCGCCGCCTTTGGTCGAGGCAAGCGTGACGATGCAACGGTAAAGGAGGTCCAGAGGCTGCGGGACGAAGCCGACCGCGTTGGTCTCGAGTCTGCGTTGCCGGCTTTGGAAGACGCACTCTCGACGACGTGAAACTTCTGTCAAAAGGGTCGCGCGTTAACATAGAATCCATACTCTGAGAACGACGGCAATGACCTCGGCAAGTGGGGGCACGTGATGACGGTGCCATAGTCGCTTGTGACACATGCTGCCATGAGTACGTTATCTAATATTCGCAATTGCTTGTATTCCAGCGAGCCGCAGTTGTTCGACTTGCCGGCCGAGTTTCCAGTGCCCTCGGACCCGGTATCGTGGTCGCACTCGGTCTGCACGGCGCATCCCGGGGCTATCAGCGTGGAGGCGATGCCCCAGACGATTGGCGTGGTTGTCGAGGATCCGGGCAGGGCGGTCACGCTGGCGTCGGATGCCGCGCCGGAGTTGGTGCGCAAGGTGCTTACGGGTATTTCGCGAGGCGCGGCGGCCCACGCGTCGATGCCGCTTTGGCACGCGGACAGCTTCGTCGAACGCGTCGCTGAGCGAGGCGTTGCTGAATGTCCTGATACGGCCGCAAGGCTGTTCCCGGGAGCGCACGAACGAGCTGTTGGACGTGTGGTGGCGGAATGCTGTCATCACTCCCCGCTATCCCGGACCCTATCCGCATCCAGATGGCTTGCCGACATGATGAGCTCGGACAACCGAGACGCCCTGACGGGATAAGCGCAGTGTTGAAAGTATACGGCCGCGGCACGTCCGACAACGTGCAGAAGGTGCTGTGGATGGCTGGCGAAACCGGCCAGGCATTCGAGCACACCCCTGCGGGCGGTTCCTTCGGCGGACTCGACTCCCGCGAGTATCGCGAGATGAATCCCCACGGCCGGATTCCGACGATCGACGACGATGGTGTCGTCGTATGGGAAAGCAACGCCATCATTCGCTATCTGGCGGCGGTCTACTGCAGGGAGTCGCTCTGGTTGGAAGATCCGGTCGAACGCGCGCGTGCCGATCAGTGGATGTCCTGGGCGCAGACGACGCTATACCGCGATTTCAACAGGCTCTTCTGGTTGACGGTGCGCACGCCGGAAAAGGACCAGATCCCGGACAAGATCCAGTCGACATGCGAGCGCTTGATCGATTGCTATCGGCTGCTCGATGCACAGCTCGCCAGGCACGCGTACGTGGCGGCCGAGCACATGACCATGGCCGATATTCCGACCGGGTCGACGCTCTATCGCTATTTCAATATGCCGGTCCAGCGCCCGGAGCTGCCGAACCTGGAGCGCTGGTACCGGCGCCTCTGCGAGCGCGATGCTTACCGCCAATGGGTAATGGTGTCGTTCGAAGAGTTACGGGGGCGATTGAGCTTGTGACGCCACAGCGTCTTTGGTAAGGGTGATCAGCCGTACTCGGCCATCAAATCCCAATGTTCCCACACGCACTGGTCCCTGGCGCTTTTCGGATCCGGCGCCTTCTCTGCCTCCGCCAGGCATGCTTTGAAAATCGGCAGCTGACCCGAAGCCCGGGCCGGCGCGACGGCGGTGGCGAGCACGGCCGTGGTCATGACGATTGCGGCAAATTTCATCGTAAATTTCATCATCCGGTGGTCCCTCCCGCGAATGATTTCGAGCGGATTATATCGCAGACTAACAACTCTGACGCCGACTATCGCATCGGGGTTCCCGACCGAGGACAGCGCCGTGTGGAAAAGAGTCAGCAGTTATGGCGACAGCTATGTGCCGGGATCTTTGCTCGAGCAGCAGATCGTGCTGCAGAGCTGCCACTACGAGTGGAGCGGTGGAGAGCCCGATCCCGGGCAGCTACCGGAAGGGTACAAACAATTGCCCCACGACAGAGCGCGGGCCTGCCGGTCACTGCAAGCCGGCGACAAGCTCGTGCGCGCCGTCATCGCGATTCTTGCCTTGTGTGTCGCCGTGCTCGTGGCGGGTTCCCTGTAGCTATTTTCGGTAGGAGCGCATCTGGCCCACGACCACCCCTTGGATCGTGACCCGCTCCGGAGGCATGGAAATGGGCTCCATGTCGGAATTTGCCGGCGCCAGAACGACTTCGTTGGGACGTTGATAGATGCGCTTGAGGGTCGCGTCCATACCGTCGATGAGGGCCACCACGATTTCCCCGTTGCGCGCGTAACCCTGGCTCTCGATGACCACGCAGTCACCGTCGAGGATGCCGTCTTCGATCATCGAGTCGCCCTTCACTCGGAGCACGTAGCAGGAACTGTCGGTGCGCAGGTGTGCCGGCACCTCGATATGCTCCGGCACCGCGACGGCTTCGATGGGTCGCCCGGCTGCGATGGTACCCAGTAGGGCCAGCTGGGTGGGCATGCGCGCGTCGCCGGCGCGCAGGCGCACACCTCGCTGCTTGCCGTTCATCGGTTCCACCAGCCCGGTATCGACCAGCGCCTTCACCTGGGCGTGCATGGAGCCGCGGGAACGGAGCCCCATCTCGTCACAGAGCTCGTCCAGGGTGGGCGGCGCATGTCCGGCCTCCTGGCGGGTCAGGAGATAGTCGTAGATGCTCTGCTGGCGCCGCGTGAGCGTGACGGATCCTTTCACAGCGGCGGCATCGCAGTTATGACGTTGAGGAAGGTGAGGGCGCAGACGGCGGCGATCAGCGGCCACACGGGGGATGCGAGGGCAGCCGGCCGTTCGTAGCCGTGCATGATGAGTGGTACTCGGTGGCGCACCTGGTCGCGCATGAAATACGGGCTGGGACGGATCATTAGGGATACCTCCTCTTGGCCGGGGCGTCCTGGCAGGACGTTCTCTAATCGTTCTATAGAACGAATATAGAACGACCTGTCCCGTTTGTCCAGGAGGATGTGCGCCGCGGGGGCTGCGGGACTACCCCATGGGCCCGGTCCGGACCGGGATCTCGATCCCTCACGGATGCCGGTCACTGCGAACCGTGGCCCGCGTGAGCGGATCGCCGTGAATCGGCGCACCGTTTCGAATGCTCTCGAGATGCAGCGTGAGGCTGATGCCCGGCATCTCGGTTTTCAGGTACACGAGGATGCGGCGCGGATCGTCGGTAAAATGCAATTCCGCCTTACCGCCCTCGCTGAAAATCCCCTTGGTGCGAAGGATCGGTTGCACGACGATGGTTTTGAATGTGCCCGCCGGGACCACGCGTTCGTCGCGCCGCAGCACCTTGAGGATCACCGGATTGCCCGACTCCTTGAAATAGCGGTCGAATCGGTACTCTTTCCCGACCCGCAGATCGAGAGACCGGGCGAAGTAGATGAAGGAAAGATCGTCCAGGGGCAGCGGCGACGCGAGTGGTCCCTGCTCGCCGTTGTCGACCCGCTTCCACAGATCCCGGTCGGGGAAAAATTGAAACTCCCGATAGCGTGTGTAACTTCCCTCGTGCTGGTCATGGATGAAGCGAAGGCTCGTGAGCCGTTCGATGTCGATCCAGGATTGATACCTGGTGTCCACCTTGTAGAAGGGAATGCCGCCTTTGATGCGCCCCTCGACGCGATAGGTGGGGATCCCCCGTGTCGGCTCGATGGCGGAAACCCGCATGGAGCTTTCGCCGATGGGAAAGATCCCCAGTTGGACCCTGTAGGTGAGGACTTCACCGGGACCAAACGGGACCGGCAGGGCGGGGGGGTCGTTCTGCGAAGCTTTGCCGGCGGTGTCCTGGGCGAGCAGCGGCGATTGCAGAGCTCCCCAGAGGCCGAGCAGAATCATCCATCGAAGTATGGCGGTTGTTCGTCTTCCCATGCCTCTACAGCGTATCAGCAAATGCCTCCAGCGCCACTGGAAATACGATGAAGGGTAATGTTGTGTCCATAAACGCAGTACACGATCAGCTCGCCGTGCTCGCCGAGTTCCTTACTCCAGTCGTCGAATCAGCCGAGGAACTGCACGGCCAGGCCAATCGCCGCGCAGATCCCGATTACCGGAATGACCCCTATTCGGAAGCGCCAGAGGGCGATGAAGGCCGCAATGCTCATGAGCAATGCGAACCATTCGAAGCGCCCATCAAACGGGGCGTGGGTGGAAGCCTCGGGCCACAGTACGTGCCATGCGAAAAACAGCGCCAGATTGACGATGACGCCGACCACCGCCGCCGTGATAGCGGTGAGCGGCGCCGTCAGGCGGATTTCATGACGGGTGGCCTCTATCGCCGGCCCGCCGACGAGAATGAACAGAAAAGACGGCAGAAAGGTGAAGGCCGTTGCCACCGTGGCGCCTGCTATCCCGGCCAGCGCCAGGGACTCCACGCCGAAGACTGCTTTGGTCCAGCCGCCTATGAAGCCGACGAAGGTCACGACCATGATTAACGGGCCCGGCGTCGTTTCCCCGAGTGCCAGACCATCGATCATCTGGATCCCGGTCAACCACTGGTAGGTTTCGACGCCACCCTGGTACACATAGGGCAGCACCGCATAGGCGCCGCCAAAGGTCACGAGTGCGGCCTTGGTGAAGAACCAACCCATGCGCGTCAGCGTACCGTCCCACCCGTACGTCGCCATCAGCGACGCCATCGCGCCGATCCACAGAGCAAGACCGACGGCGGTGAAGCTGACCAGGCGCTGAGTCCGAAAGCGAGCATGGTCAGCCGGTGGCGTGTCGTCGTCGATCATCGCCGGGCCGTAGGACTTCTCTTTGCCGGCGTGCGCACCGGTGGTGAATTTTCCAGGCGCCACGCGGCCGCCGAGCAATCCGACCACGGCGGCGCCGAGCACCACATAGGGAAAGGGCACGTTGAATGCGAATATGGCAAGGAAGGCAGCCGCCGCGATTGCCCAGAGCACGGCGTTGCGCAGAGCTCTGGAGCCGATGCGATAGGCGGAGAACAGCACGACCGCCGTCACCGCCGGTTTGATGCCATAGAGAACGCCGGCGACGCCGGTTGTCTCGCCGAATACGAGATAGGCCCAGGCTAGCCCGATCAAAATGAAAAACGATGGCAGCACGAAAAGGGCGCCGGCGATGATACCGCCGCGGGCGCCGTGCATGAGCCAGCCGATATAGGTGGCCAGCTGCTGGGCCTCGGGGCCGGGAAGCACCATGGTGTAATTGAGCGCGTGGAGAAAACGATGCTCGGAGATCCAGCGCCGGCGCTCCACGAGCTCCTGGTGCATGACGGCGATCTGGCCGGCGGGACCGCCGAAGCTGATAAATCCGAGCTTCAGCCAGAACCAGAAGGCCTCGCCGAGACTGACTGATGCGGGACCCATCGACGGCGCCGCCGACGCGCCCTCGGCCGGCCCGGATCTCCGTTCCGGTGCGCCGCCCGTCATGGGTTGATCTCCATCGTGGTTTCCAACGTACAGGCGGCGTAAAGATGATCGAGAATTCTGCCGGCCGCATCCAGCTGAGTATCACAATATCCTTCTACGAGGCCAGGCCCCGGCCTGCGTCGCCAGGGATCCGCGGCCGCCTGGGATTTTCCCCTCGACCTCGCCAGACTGGGGCCTGGCGCGATGAACACGACCAAGAGGAGGGGTGGCCATGAAGGGCGTCGTATTTCTCGGTGATCGCCAGCTTGCGCTGATGGATTTTCCCGATCCCACGCCGGGACCGCACGAGGTGGTGCTGGAAATCAAGGCCTCCGGCATGTGCGGCAGCGATCTGCACTTCTACCGAGCATCCAGCAGCGAAGAAGGCGGTGCTCAGTCCTTGGGGCTCGGGGGCGACGGCAGTCCGGTGATCGCGGGTCACGAGCCCTGCGGTGTGGTGGCCGCCCGGGGCACCGCGGTGCCCGAAGCCCAGGCGCCGCTGGGGGCGCGGGTCATGTGCCACCACTACAGCGGTTGCGGCGTTTGCCCCAGCTGTCGATCCGGTTGGTCGCAGCTTTGCCCCGGGCACATCGTCGTCTACGGCGTTACGGGTCACGGTGCCCACACTGCCTACATGAAGGTGCCCGCCAGGACTCTGGTGCCGCTGCCGGACCCACTGTCGTTCTCCGAAGGGGCGGCTATCGCTTGCGGGACCGGTACCGCATTCGCTGCCATCCGGCGCATGAAATTGACCGGCGCGGAGACCCTGGCGGTATTCGGCCAGGGGCCCGTGGGCTTGAGCGCCACGCTATTGGCGAGCGCCATGGGGGTGCGGGTGATTGCCGTCGAGGTAGGGGCCGAACGGCTGGCCCTTGCCGAGGAGTTCGGGGCCGACGCCACCGTCGACGGCAGCCAGGTCGATGTCGTGGAAGCACTGCGCGAACGCACCCGTGGCCGCGGCGTGGACATGGCCCTCGACTGCAGCGGGCACCCGGACGCGCGCGTGCAGGCGGTCAGAGGCGCCAGGACATGGGGCCGGGTTTGCTTCGTGGGGGAGGGCGGCACCGTCACTCTGGACGTGAGCCCGGACATGATACGCAAGCAGATAACGCTACTGGGTTCCTGGACATTCTCCAGCCTGGGACAAGGGGAGTGCGCGCAGTTCGTCGCCGAGCGCGGCATTCATCTCGATCGCATCTTCACCCAACGCTACGCCCTCGCCGAGGCTGAGAAGGCTTACCAACTGTTCGACACCCAGACGACCGGCAAGGGTGTTTTCGAGTTTTGAGTTGGCGGCCACGGGTATTGGCTCCGGTATCTCAACTGTATTTAAAGTTAATTTGAAGCCATTGCGCTTAATATATTGAAAACAAGAGCTTTTTCATCGAATACGCTACACTCCGCAGGATTGACACTGGTTTCATTTTCAACAGGAGATCCTTGATGCATCCAGTCAAGCACTTCACTCTGATTGCATTGGCGGCGTTCGTTGGATTCACGGTGACGGCGTCTGCCGCGGAGTCGAATGCGATTTCCGCGGCTCAGACCGTCGTCAACGATGCAGTCCAAACCCTGCGAAACTTCGAGTCGGATTCCAAGCAAGCCTGGTTCAGGGAGAATGTCAGCAAGGCGCGAGGACTGTTTATCGTGCCGCGACTCGGCAAAGGCGGATTTATTATCGCCGGATCCGGTGGCCGCGGTCTGGTCGTGGTAAGGGATGACGCCGGGAACTGGAGTCAGCCCGCATTCTACACGGTGGGATCGGCCAGCATCGGTCTGCAGATCGGAGCACAGGAGTCCGAGGTGATTTATCTCGTCATGTCGGACGCCGGCATGGATGCGTTGATGGGGACCAAGTTTCAACTGGGTGCCGACGGCACGCTGATGACGGGTCCCGTGGGTATGGGCGCGCAGGCGGCTACCACCGACATGCTGGGATTTTCACGTGGCGTGGGATTGTTCGGCGGTATCAGTGCCGAGGGCACCGTGATCCATCCCGACTTCAAGCGCAACGAGGCCTATTACGGCCAGGCCGTGTCCGCATCGGAAATTCTGCTGCGCCATTCCGTGCAGAATGCCGATGCCGGTCAGCTCATAGCGACGGTATCCGCGACGGCGGCGCCTAGATAACGCCGTCGCCCGCGATCTGGAGCCGCCGGCACTGGGCCGGCGGCTCTCTATTCCTCATGACAGAGTCCCCTCGCGCGTCCCACCGTATCACGCCCCGATGGCTGTCGACATCCGCTGATTGAGTAGCGCATCCTGGCGGGAATTTACCCGCCCGTGTGCGCGGGCTAAGATGTTCCGTTCCTTTTCCGATGGCCCCGGAGATCTCATGTCCCTGGTACTTTTCCGCAACGGTAAGTTGTTCGATGGTCTTGCAGCGGAAACCCGCGACGGGCTGGAAGTGCTGGTCGAGGGCGATCGCATCAAGGAGATCTCGGACACGCGCATTTCCGCAAGCAACGCCCGTGCCGTCGATTTGAGCGGCCGGACTCTGATGCCCGGATTGATCGATGCGCATTTTCACGCGGTGGCGGCGGACCCGAATATCGGTCATGTGGAAAACATGCCCTCGTCGCTCATCGCGCAGTACTCCCGGGGTTTCTTCGAAGCGTCCCTGCAGCGCGGTTTTACCACCATTCGTGATGCCGGGGGCGCCGACTACGGGCTGGCGAGAGCTATCGAGACGGGGCTCATTGCCGGACCACGCCTGTTCTATTCCGGCCGGGCCCTGTCCCAGACCGGCGGACATGGGGATTTCCGCCCCTACGAGCAGGTTGACAGCCTTTGCTCTTGCGGGCTCGGGGCGCGGGTATTCTCGCGTATCGTGGACGGTGTGTCGGAGGTGCGCCGGGCCGCGCGGGACGAGCTTCGCAAGGGCGCCAGCCAGATCAAGATCATGGCCTCGGGCGGTGTCGCATCGCCCAGCGATCCGACCTGGGTGCTGCAATTCTCCGAAGAGGAGATCCGGGCCATCGTCTGGGAAGCGCATTCGTGGCGCACCTATGTCATGGCTCACGCCTACACGCCGGAGGCTATCCGGCGGTGCGTCGAGTACGGTGTGCGTTCCATCGAGCACGGCAATCTGATCGACGCGGAAACAGCGGCCTATGTGGCGGAGCAGGGAGCATTCGTGGTGCCGACCTTGTGTACTTATGATGCCCTTTCAAAACACGGATCGGCGCTGGGTTTTCCCAAGATCAGCCTCGACAAGCTGGACTCGGTTCGCGGGGCGGGTCTGGAGGCCCTGGAGCTGCTGCGTGCGGCCGGAGTCAAGATCGGATTCGGCACCGATCTTCTCGGAGAGATGCACGAGCATCAGCTGTCGGAGTTCGCCATCCGGGCGCAAGTGCTGCCGGCGGCGGATATTCTGCGCCAGGCCACATCCATCAATGCGGAGCTACTGGATCGTAGCGGTGAACTCGGTGTCGTCGTCCCCGGCGCGCTCGCGGATCTGATCGTCGTCGACGGCGACCCAATCGCCGATATCGGACTGCTCTCGGGGCAGGGCGAGGCCGTGCTCATGGTCATGAAGGGCGGCGCCGTCTACAAGGACATGCTTTAGCGGCCGCTTATCCGGGCGAAAATCCCTGCGCGCTTGCCAGGCCCCGCCGAGTAAGGTGAAATGGCCCCAGCTTTGGTATCGGACGCCCTGTCCGGCCAAGCCCTATCTCAACAATTCCAATGAAATCTGGAGGGGCTGATGAACAAGAAGATCTTTACCGTAACCCTGATGGTGTTGGCTTTTGTGGTCGGTGTAGCCGCCGAGGCCAAAACCTTCCGTTATTCGACCTCGGGCGACATCCTGGGACTCGATCCCTATACCAATAACGAAGGTCCGACCAACACCATGAAACACAACCTCTACGAGGGGTTGATTCACCGATCCTATGATCTGTCGCTGCACCCGGCACTGGCGACGGATTGGAAACAAACCGACGATCTCACCTGGCGCTTCAATCTGCGCAAGGGCGTGAAGTTCCACAACGGCAACGACTTCACTGCCGATGACGTGTTGATATCGTTCAAGCGGATTCAGGAGCCTGCCTCGAACATGACGTTCGTGGTGAAGTCCATCGACAAGATCGTCAAGCTCGACGACCACACCATCGATATCATTACCAAGGATCCTGACCCGACGTTGCTCCTGAACCTGCCCAACTTCTGGATAATGGACAAGGAGTGGCTGGAAGCCAACAACGCCTACACCATCCAGGAAGGCGCCACGGTCAGCACGTTCGCCAACCTCAACGTCAATGGAACGGGTCCCTTCATGCTCGAAGAGTGGGTCGCGGACACGCGCACGGTGCTGGTGCCGAATCCCAACTGGTGGAATACGCCACAGCACAATCTGACCAAGGCGATCTTTCAGCCGATTGGCAACAACGCCACGCGCGTGGCGGCGCTGCTCTCGGGTGAAATCGATCTAATGTACCCGGTGCCGTTGCAGGATATCTCGCGATTGGAAAGCACGCCGGGTGTGACTCCCCTACAGGGTCCGGAGCTGCGTACCATCTTCCTCGGTTTCGATCAGCATCGTGATGAGCTCATGGATATGCCGGGCAGCGGCAAGAATCCTTTCAAGGACGTTCGGGTGCGCAAGGCCTTCTATCAGGCCATCGATATCGAGGCCATCCACCGGGTCGTTATGCGCAAGGCGTCGAAGCCGACAGGTCTGATGATTGCCGAAGGCATCAACGGCTTTCAGCCCGACATGAACACGCGCTTTCCCTACGATCCGGCGGCAGCCAGGAAGCTTCTAGCCGACGCCGGCTACGCGCAAGGGTTCTCGGTCACTTTCGATTGCCCCAACGATCGCTATGTGAACGACGAGGCGATCTGCCTGGCCGTCGTTCCGATGCTCAAGCGCATCGGGATCGACGCCAAGTTGAACGCTCAGACGAAGTCTCTGCATTTCCAGAAAATCGGCCGCACGGAGAAGTGGAACACGAGCTTCTATATGCTGGGCTGGACTCCCGGCAGCTTCGACGCCCACAATCCGCTTCTGCAGCTCATGACACTGGACGGCGAGGGGCAGGGCACTTGGAATGCCGGCCGCTACACGAATCCGCGAGTCGAGGAGCTCACGGATCTAATCGGGGGCGAGACCGATGTCGACAAGCGGAATTCAATGATCAGGGAAGCCTTCAAGATCCATCAGGATGACGTGGGCCACATTCCGCTTCACCAGCAGGCCCTCGCCTGGGGTATTGGTGACAAGGTCAAGGAAGTCAAACAGCGGCCTAACAATGACGTGGACCTGCGCTACGTCATCATGAAGTAGACGATCCTTCGACCGCGTCAGCGGCCCGGATTCTTCGGAATCCGGGCCGCGCCGTTATCGAGTTTCACCGATGCTCGCCTATATCGTTCGCCGCCTGCTGCATTCCATCCTGGTGTTGATCGCCGTAGGCTTCATCGCGTTCTCGTTGTTCACCTACGTCGGCGATCCGATCAACAACATGGTCGGCGTCGAGGCGACGGAGGCCGAACGCGAGTGGGCGCGGAAGGCGCTCGGCATCGACGATCCATTCCCCGTGCAGTTCGCGCGCTTCGCCTGGCACGCCGTACAAGGGGACTTCGGCCAGTCTTTTCGCTTGTCTATTCCAGTTGAGACCGCCATCGGTGATCGATTGCCGGCCACGCTGGAGCTGGTGTTCGTGGCAGCCGTAATGGCTCTCGCCATCGGTGTGCCGCTGGGCGTCTATACCGGATTGCACAGGGACGGCGCGATCTCACGGATACTTTTGACCGCTTCGCTGGTAGGGATCTCTTTACCGACCTTTTTGATCGGTATCATTCTAATACTGGTTTTCTCCGTGTGGCTTGGTTGGCTACCTTCCTTCGGACGCGGCGCGACGGTCGATCTCTGGGGTTGGGAAAGCAACCTGGTCACATGGGAAGGCTTCAAGTCCATCATTCTTCCGTCGATCACGCTGTGTCTTTTTCAGCTCACGCTGCTTATGCGCCTGGTGCGGGCAGAAATGCTCGAGGTGTTGCGCACCGATTACATCAAGTTCGCGCGCGCGCGAGGATTGACCAATCGTGCCGTCAATTTCGGGCATGCACTGAAAAATACCCTCGTGCCGGTGATCACCATCACCGGGTTGCAGATCGGCTCTTTGATCGCATTTGCCATCATCACCGAAACCGTCTTTCAGTGGCCTGGCATGGGGCTGTTGTTCCTGCAGGCAATCCAGTTCGTCGACATTCCCGTGATGGCCGCCTATCTGTGTCTGGTGGCATTCATCTTCGTGGTCATCAATCTGATGGTGGATCTTCTCTACTACGCCATCGATCCGCGCCTGCGCCTGGAAGGCACCGGTCACGCGCACTGAGGAGATGGCAATGGCAACGGTAATGGGCGCAGAGCAAACGACGAGGAGCTGGTTCTGGCGTCTTCGCGACAGTCTGCACCGTTTTTTCGACAGCGACATTTTCTACAGCTTCCGCCGCTCACCCGTGACCGTGCTTGCCTTCGTGACGACCGTGATCTTTTTCGTCGCCGCATTCGCGGCACCGATTCTGGCCCCGTTCAATACCAATGACGTCGCCACACTCAATTTGATGGACGCGTTCCGGCCGCCGGCCTGGATGGCAGGGGGCAGCAGCGAGCACCTTCTCGGAACCGACGAGCAGGGCCGCGACGTGCTTTCCGCCATCATGTTCGGCACCCAGGTGTCTCTTATCGTCGGCTTCCTGAGTGTGATCTTCTCCGTGGTCCTCGGTGTCGGCCTCGGCCTGATCAGCGGCTATGTCGGTGGGCGCACCGATCACCTGATCATGCGCATCGCCGATGTGCAGCTGAGCTTCCCGGCGGTGCTGGTGGCGTTGTTGCTGTTCGGCTTTGCCAAAGCGGTGTTGCCGCGCGGTCTTCAGGACGCGGTGGCGATCTATGTGCTCATCGTGGCCATCGGGCTCTCCAACTGGGTGCAGTTCGCCCGCACCGTGCGCGGCTCGACCATGGTCGAGAAGAGCAAAGAATACGTGCAGGCAGCACGGGTCATCGGCCGCAGCCCCTTCGCCATCATGGTTCAGCATGTGCTGCCCAATGTCATGGGGCCGGTGCTGGTCATCGCCACCATCAGTCTGGCGTTGGCCATCATCACCGAAGCGACCTTGTCGTTTCTCGGCGTGGGCGTGCCGCCGACGCAACCCTCGCTGGGCACGCTGATTCGGTTCGGCAACAATTTCTTGTTCTCCGGTGAGTGGTGGATGACGATCTTCCCCGGCCTTGCGCTGGTCATCCTGGCTCTTGCGGTCAATCTGCTGGGTGACTGGTTGCGTGACGCGCTCAATCCGAAGCTGCGCTGATGAGCCAGACCGGCAACACGCAACCTCTTCTTCGCGTCGAGAATCTGCGCGTGGAGTTTCCGACCCGGCGTGGAACCCTGGTGGCGGTGGACGACATTTCCTTCCACATCGATGAGGGCGAGGTGCTGGGTGTGGTCGGCGAATCCGGCGCCGGAAAATCACTGACCGGCGCCGCCATCATCGGATTGCTGGACCCCCCCGGGCGCATTGCCGATGGCCAGGTTATTTTCAATGGCAAGCGCATCGACAACTTCAGCTACGAGCAGATGCGCCGCCTGCGCGGCGATCAGATCGCGATGGTTTTCCAGGACCCGCTGACTTCCTTGAATCCTCTTTATACGATCGGCAAGCAGCTTACCGAGACGATTCGCACCCACGTCTCTGTGGACGAGCGTGGCGCCCGGACGCGCGCCATCGAGCTCCTGAACGAAGTCGGCATTCCAGCCGCGGAGCGCCGCGTCGGTCAGTTTCCCCATCAGTTCTCCGGCGGCATGCGCCAGCGCGTCGTGATCGCGCTGGCGCTCGCGGCGAATCCCCGTCTCATCATCGCCGACGAGCCGACGACGGCGCTGGATGTCTCCATTCAGGCCCAGATCATTTCGTTGTTGAAGCGGTTGTGTCGTGAGCACGGCACGGCGGTCATGCTGGTTACCCACGACATGGGCGTGATCGCGGAGACCGCGGATCGTGTCGCCGTCATGTACGCCGGGCGCATCGTCGAGGTCGGGCCGGTGCAGGACGTGATAAAGCGCGCGCAGCACCCCTATACACATGGCCTTATGGGTTCTATCCCGGTGATCCGCCACGACGTGGAGCGACTGATCCAGATCGACGGCGCCATGCCGCGGTTGACGGACATTCCGTCGGGTTGTGCCTTCAATCCGCGTTGCCCCAGGGTTTTCGAGTATTGTCGCGTCGAGCGCCCGGAGCTCATGGACGTAGGCGCTACCCGGGCGGCTTGCTGGTTGTTCGACGAAGCGCGGGAACAGGCCGGTGGCGCACGCTGAGGAAAGAGGCATGAGCGCGAACGATGCTCTGGTCAGCCTCAGCGATCTCAGCAAGGACTTCGACGTATCGCCGCCGTTTCTGAACCGGCTCATCGAGCGTCAGGATCGGCTCCTGCTGAAAGCCGTCGACGGCGTGAGCATCGATATCCCCAGGGGCAGGACCTTCAGCCTGGTGGGAGAGTCCGGGTGCGGAAAATCCACCGTCGCCCGGCTGGTGGTCGGTCTCTACACACCGACCCGCGGGCGCATCCTGTTCGACGACATCGACATGGCGACTCTGAAGACCCAGGCGGAAATCGAGCCCGTGCGCAAGCGCATGCAGATGATTTTTCAGGATCCTTACGCGAGCCTCAATCCGCGCTGGCGGGTGAGCGACATCATCGCCGAGCCGATCCGTGCTCACAAGCTGCTGTCCGGCCGCGACACCATCGCCCGGCGCGTGGGCGAGCTGCTGGTGCAGGTGGGTCTTGCGGCCGCCGACGGGGTCAAATTTCCTCACGAGTTCTCCGGCGGACAACGGCAGCGCATCTCCATCGCCAGAGCGCTCGCCAGCCAGCCCGAGTTTCTGATATGCGACGAGCCAACCTCGGCTCTGGATGTTTCCGTGCAGGCGCAGATCCTCAATCTCATGAAAGGGTTGCAGCGTCAGTTCGGGCTGACTTACTTGTTCATCAGCCACGATCTCGCCGTCGTCTATCACATTTCCGACTACGTCGGCGTCATGTATCTGGGGCGTGTGGTGGAATGGAGCGACAAGCGCGCGCTGTTTCAGCGTCCCTGGCACCCCTACACGCGCATGTTGCTGGATGCGATCCCCGATCTCGAAATGACCGGCCGGCAACGCATCCCGGTGGCGGGTGAGGTGCCGAACCCGATTCACCCGCCCACCGGGTGTCACTTTCATCCGCGCTGCCCCTACGCAAACGATCGTTGCCGGAACGAGGTGCCGACGTTGGTACACAAGGAAAGCAGCGAAGTTGCCTGCCATGCGGTCTTGGAGGATCGCCTGCCCGAGGTAACGGTCTCCGGAGAGCCCGCCAACGCGACAGCAGTCTGCTGAGAGTTCCCCAACTCGACGGAAATGCTACGTCAGGCCCATGAGCTCCAACGTGGTCTTGCCGGCGGCGATGCCGTCCTTGGTTCGCGCTTCTTTGTCGACGATTTTCTGCAGACCGATTTGAACGTCGGTCATCGCCGCCGCCGGGATGACGATGACGCCGTCTCTGTCAGCGACGATGATGTCACCTGGCTCGACGTTCGCGCCGCCACATTGAATCGACCCACCGAGCTTACCGGGTTCTTCTTTGCGCGTACCTATCGGTGCAAGGCCGCGGCAGAACACCGGGAACCCGAGCTCTTCGATATCGCTGCCATCGCGCACGGTACCGTCCAGGACGAGACCGGCAATTGCGCGATGCTGACAGGCCAGCGCGAGGATCTCGCCGAAAGGACCGAAACGGCAGTCCCCGGACATCTCCACTACCAGCACGTCCCCGGGGCGCGCTTCGGCGATGGCGCGGTGGATTGCCAGGTTTTGCCCCGGGGGACTCGACACCGTAAAGGCAGGGCCCGTCACGGACATCGCGTCTGCGAGCGGACGAATACGAAAGTCCATGGCCTTCACGCGCTCGTCGGCGTCGCAGTAATTGCCCAGGGGAAACTGCCGTTCTTTTTCAGTCTTACCCATACAGGTAACTCTATGCGGCGAGCATGTCCTCGATCAATATCTGCACCGATAGCGCATCGGCGAAGTCCGGCATCGAATGGTTGGCGCCGCTGATGGCCGCCGCGGCGTTGTCGAGCTGCAGCTGGTAGCCGAGCTGGCGCGGGTCGTCGATGTGGGTGAGCTGAGGCTGCCAGTTACCGCCGTCGCTGGTCACCAGACGATTCCAATCGAAAATGCGGCAGGACTGGCGCGAGCCCCAGATGGTGTACTCCACCCGATCCGGGCCTGCGCCACCGACGCTGCCGGCGATGGATACCGGCAATCCGCCGGCTTGGAGATCGGCGAGAACATGGGTCTCAGCGCGTTCATGGTCGGGAAAACGCACGGCGGCGCTGCACAGCTCCGCGCGGCCGAACAAACGCTCGCTAAGGTACATCCAGTGCGATAGCACTTCCCTGGCGAATCCACCCTGCTCGCGGTAGCTGAGCCAGGCGGCGGCGTCCATCTGCCACTCGCGGGGCCATTGGGAAAAATGCACGCGCACGTCGACGCCGGCGAGATCGCCCAGGCTCCCTGCCGCTAGACGCTTTTCCACTTCACGGACAGCGGCGGCGGATGCCAGCGAGAAGTTGACGATGTTGACGACACCGGCTTCCTGCGCCTGCTCGACCAGCTCGCGGCTTTGCGTGACGTCGACGCCGAGGGGTTTCTCGCAGTAAACCGCTTTGCCAGCCTGCATGGCCGCGATCGAATACTCTTTGTGCCACACGGGTGGGCACGCGATGTAGACGACGCCGGCGCCGTCGGCGTCGATGGCGTCGGCGGGGGAGTCGGCGATACGGATCTCCGGGTACAGCTCGCGGGTGTGATCACAGGCGCTCGAGTCCGGATCCCAGGCCGACAGCACGCTGAATTGCCGATTGACCGCCATGCTGCCCAGCATGCGTTGACCCATGACACCGAGGCCAATGACCGAAACCGTGTGTGGCACGATGGACTACTGTGCAGCGGCGAGAGCGGGAACCGTCGTGTCAGGTTCGCCGGGCTTTACGTGCACTATCGCGCCCCGCTTGACAACCAAGCGGTGACGCGCGCTATCCGCGACCGCATCGATGTCTTCCAGTGGGTTGCCCTCGACCACCAGCAGATCCGCCACGGCCCCTTCCTGGATCCGCCCGGTTTTCTCCAGGCGCATCAGATCTGCCGCGTTCGCAGTCGAGAAGGTGATGGCATCCATGGGGCCGATACCCACGTCCACCATGTAACGCAACTCCTGCGCGTTCTCGCCGTGGTGATTGAATGGCGTGCCCGCGTCGGTGCCCATGGCGATGCGCCCGCCCGCCTCGTAGAACGTCTTGATGGAGCGCTGATGGGTCTCGGATACCCGTGTCGCTTTTTCGAGCACGTACTCCGGGATCCCCTGATCGCCGGCCGCAAGAATATTCTTCAACGCCGACAGGGTGGGGACCAGGTAGGTGCGCCGTTCCAGCATCTCCTCGATGCATTTGTCCGACAGGAAGATACCGTGCTCGATGGAGTCGATACCGCCGCGCACAGCGTTCAGTATGCCCTCGGTTCCCTGGGCATGGCTCGCGCAGGGCTTGTGAAAGCGGTGTCCCTCGGCGATACCGGCGGCCATTTCTTCCGCCGAGTAGTGGGCATCTTCCGGGTCCACGCCGGGGGTCATGACACCGCCGGTGGCCATGATTTTCACCAGGTCCGAGCCCGCGTGCACCTGCTCGCGGACCGCCTTCACCACGTCGTCGACACCGTCCGCGACGCGCCCGAAACGGTTGCCGTGCCCGCCGGTCATGCAGATCATGCGCCCGGAGGCGCGAATCGTCGGTCCCTGGAACTGGCCGCGATTGCAGACGTCCCGGGCCGCGAACTCCAGATAGTCCTTGCCACCGCAATCCCGAATCGCCGTGATGCCGCCGGAGAGGCTGCGCTGGGCGTTGGCGAGCGCACGAACGGCAACGGCGCCGGGGCGCATCTTCTCCGTCGCCTCCCCGGGGTTCGCCTCGGCGTCGAAGCACAGGTGCACGTGGCAGTCGATGAGACCGGGGAGCAGCGTGGTGGCTTCGTCGAGGACGAGTTCCTCGCCTTCATAGCCTTCGAACTCGGTAATCGGTGCAACCCGGACGATGCGTTCGCCCTCGACCAGGACCCCGTGTTGTGTGAGTGTCCCGCCGATCCCATCGACAATTCGTGGGCAACGCAATAACAGGCTCATGACCGATCTCCAACGTGAGCAGTATTCTGGCTATCGCCTGCGCGGCGGGGGCGTGCAGACACCGCGAGCATAGCTTACGCTCTGGGGCGTTCTGTTACTATCTCGGACCGCTCGGCCAACCACTCCGATGCGACGGACGGCATCTCCATGCTCGGCAATCAGAAATCCCTGTTCTCCTTGCCCGAAGATCTGCATTTCCTGAACTGCGCCTCCAGGGCGCCGCTGCTCAATAAAGCGCAAGCGCTTGGCGTTGCCGGTCTGCGCCGGCAGATCGCGCCTTCGAATCGCACCCCCGACGAATATGCCCGGGAGTCGGAAGAGCTGCGTCGCGCCGTGGCCGTTCTCATCAATGCGAGTCCCGATCAGATCGCCATCACGCCGTCGGTGAGCTACGGGGTCGCCATCGCCGCGCACAACCTGCGGCTTCGCAGCGGGCAGAATGTCGTGTCCATGGAGGAGGAGTTTCCCAGCGATGTGTACGCATGGATGGAACGCTGCCGAAAGGACGGCGCCGAGCTTCGCAGCGTCGCCAGACCGGAGGACACGGCGAGGGTGTCGTCGTTGTGGAACGAGCGTCTGCTGGATGCCATCGACGCACAAACCGCCGTGGTGAATGTCTCTTCGGTGCACTGGACCGACGGGGTGCGCTTCGATCTGGAGGCGATCGGTAATCGCGCCCGGGAGGTGGGGGCGATTTTCGTCGTCGATGGCACCCAGTCCATCGGGGCCGCGGATTTCGACTTCACCCGTATCCAGCCGGACTTGCTCGTATGCGCCGGGTACAAGTGGCTGCTGGGCCCCTATCAAATCGGATTCGCGGCCATCGGCGATCGCTTGATGGACGCCGATCCCTTCGAGTATCACTGGAGCAATCGCGCGGGCAGCCACGATACCACCGCGACCGCTTACCGCCAGGAGTACGAGACGGGCGCCCGGCGCTTCGACGTGGGCGAGCACGCCAACACCATCACTGTTCCAATGCTCACCGAAGGCGTGCGCCAGGCGATGGCTTGGGGCAGCGAGGCGATCCAGGACTATTGCGCCACCCTCACCGGACCTCTGGCGCAATTCCTCGAAGACGAGCGCTTTTCGGTCGCCCCGGCCTCACAGAGGATCGCGCACATTATCGGGATTCGTCTTACCGATGCGAGCCGTATTCCCGCGCTCATGGACGCGCTTGTCGAGCGCCAGGTACGTGTATCCCAACGCGGACAGTGCATGCGGATATCTCCTCACGTATACAACACGCCGGGGGACATCGATGCTCTTATGGATGGGCTCCTGGCCGCAACCGCGGGCTCATGAATGATGCAGGCAAGATGAGCGAGCGCATTTCAGCCCGGCTGTGCGCCCACCAGGGCGATAAAGCGTTTTCCTGAGCCCGCCGGGTCGCGCTACTTGGTGCCAGCGCTCGACTCGGTAAGAATCAGCGGCGACACTTTCTCGCATTTCATGCTGATGTCCGTGAGCTCGTGGGACATCGCGATCTTCGTGGCCTGGCATACCTCGATGCGGGAAAATGTGCCTACCGGCTCAGGCGCCGGCCAGCCCAGGGTAAAGACAATTAACGCGTACATGGCAGCTCCTCGATCCTGAGATTTTTCCTTGTGCGTGTAAAAGCAATTTTCGTGCCGATCGGTGAGATGCTACGGATATTGGTTTCCTGTTGGAGCGTCGGCCGTTTTCGCGAATGCGGCTGTAAAGTTTTTCGACAGAATCCAGCGCGAGAAAGGACGCGCATTACTAAGGGCCACGCCGATTTCCTCGAATTGTCTGCAAATCAAAGCCTTAACTGAATCGGATGGCTGTAAAATTTATCGACAGCGAGTCTTGTAACGGCAATCACACGAGGCGGGCGGTGAAAGGCGCAAAGGGCGCGCGTGCAGCCCGCCGCACGGGCGGGAATCTAAAGAGTGCTTCGATGCGGGCATTTGAATCTGCCGGGATGCTGGTGCTGCGTCGGTCGGTGCAATATGCTTTCGGGCTTCGAGCCGGGCGTATCAAAGGGGAGGGAATCGACGTGGGTCGGATGCTGAGTGGGGCCGGATGGCTCGTGTTTCTGGTTTCGATGCTGACGGCGACCGCGAGCTCGGCGGCTTCGACGGCCTACTTCAAGGTCGGCGACGACTTGAAGGTTTCCTGCGAAGGCACCGCGGCGGGGGAAGAAAACGCCAGCACTGCGGAGTATCTGCTATGCCTGGGTTACCTGCAGGCAGTGGTGGATACGGATGCCACGTTTGCCGAATGGAGTGAGCTCCCCAGGCAGGCCTGTATTCCGCAGGGAGTAACAAGTAGCAAATTGCGCCTGGTTTTTCTCGATTGGCTGAACGAGCGCCCGGATTACCTGCACTTCAGTGCGGCGAGCCTCGCGCTTACCGCTTTCTCTGAAACCTGGCCCTGTAAATAAAGAATAGCGCGCCAGATCCCACATCCCGCGGCAGTCAATGACTATTCTGGCAAGCGCCGTCCAAGAGGTGAGTTTCATTCGGGGGCGTGGTCTGGTGCTTCTGTCCGGCGTGCTGATGAGCATCGGCGGTCCGCTGATTCGGCTTCTGGACTCCGCAAGCGAGTGGCAATTCCTGACCTACCGGGCGGCTGCGCTGGTGGCCGTGTTGTCGATCGTGCTCGCGGTGCGTTATCCGGGCCGGTTGTTGGCAACGCTGCAGGCCGCGGGTTGGACAGGCGTGATTGCCGGATGTTTTCTCAGCTCTGCCTTCGTCGGTTTCGTCTTCTCCATCACCCACACGACGGTGGCCAACACACTGTTCCTCTTGAGTGCGGCACCCTTTGCGGCGGCGGTGCTGGCGTGGCTGGTGTTGGGGGAAAGAGTGAGCCGCGCCACGTGGTTGGCGATGCTGGGCGCATGCGCCGGTGTCGCCGTGATGATCGGCGAGGGATTGGCCGAAGGCGATCTGTTCGGGGATCTGGCGGCACTGGGCGCGGCACTCGGCTTTGCGGGCTTCAGCGTCGCGTTGCGGCGTGGCCGCGAGGTCGACATGGTGCCCGCTGTACTGTTCGCAGGAGTCATTAGCGGGATCCTATCGGCCTCGGTAGCATTCGCATTGGGAACCGGGCTCGTCATTCCCCTGCGGGACGTCGCTCTGTCCTTCACCTATGGTGGTGTGGGCATCGCCGGAGGGCTCTTGCTGTTCACACTCGGGTCCCGCTACGTGCCTGCCGCGGAGCTGACCTTGCTCTCCCTCACTGAAGTAATCCTCGGCCCGATCTGGGTCTGGCTCGCCTTTGCCGAGGAACCCAGCCGGCCCACCTTGCTGGGCGGAGCGATCCTGCTCGCCTCGATTACGGCGCTCACCTTTCATGGCGTGCGGCGTTCGAAGCCGCCACCGATGGTGACCTAGTCCCCAATATGCTGGCTAGATCGACTCCGGTTGCTCGCGCTTGACGATGATCGCCGTGCGATCGTCCAAGGGCCGCATGCCGGGAGTAAACTGGGCAAGGGCCTGTCGAAGCCGCGTCACGATGAGACCCGCAGTCCCTTCGTGATCGCGTACGATGACATCCACGGCGCGCTGGATGCCGAACTGCTCGCCGTCGGCGTTGGTGGTTTCGAAAATGCCGTCGGAGAGCACGGCGAAAATATCGCCAGGCTTCATCATGCGTTCCGGGCTCGTCGGTACCGCCAGATCGCGCATGATACCGAAGGGGGGTGTATCAGCCTCCAGAACCTCGGTACGTTGCTCGTCTGCATGAAAATGCAGCAGGGGCGCCTGCCCGGCGCTGAAGCTGGTCAAGGAACCACTCTTCGCATCGACGACGCCCAGCCATGCGGTGATGAAGCGGCCGCCGAACAGATCGTCGCAGAGTTGCTGGTTGACGTTGTGCACGATGTGCTCGAGGCTGGTGCCGCTGCGTACCGCCATTCTCAGCATCGCGCGGATCTGCGTGGCGGAAAGCGCCGGGCCCACGCCGTGGCCGGCGGCGTCTGCAAGCAGCAATAGCGCCCGATCGGCGTTCTCCACCGACAACGCGATGGTGCGGCCTTCGTCGTCGACCCGGTAGCCGATCACGTCGTAGGTGTCGCCGCCGGTCTCGTCGGCGGAGTCGCTGAAGGCGTCGACGTCGAAGCCAATGACATAGGGAATGCGATCGGGCCACGCGCTCTGTTGAATACGGCGCGCTACCTGCAGATCATCCTCGATGCGCACCAGTGACCGGAGACGCTGGCGCATGCGCTCGTGGGCTTCGGCGAGTTGGCGAATTTCGGTTACATTCGAATCGATGCCGACACCGCCTTCCAGATCCCCCTGGCTGATACGATCGGTATCCCTGACTAGCGCTTCTATGGGCTGACTGTAGCGTTCGGAGAGCACGAACACGCGCACCAGGGCAATCAGCAGCATCACGATCACAATCGTGATCACCCACGTGCGCAGTTTCACCAAGGTGCCGAGAATGCCTTTTTCCGGCACCAGCACCACGATCCACAGTGCGCGCTCGGGGCCGAGGGCGAACAGGCGCCGCTGGCCCCAGAAAACCTCTCCTTCGTTGGAGAAGCGCACCGCGCGGGTGGCGGAATTGCGTGAAGCAAGTGCATCGTGAGCTTCTTTGGAAAGCACCCAGCCGAAGTCGACGGAGCGTTTCAGAAGCGCTTCGCGTTGTGCTTCGCGGCTCGTGAATCGCGGATGCCTGGGCACGCCGATGACGCGGTCGTTGCTGGTGAACACGGCCACACCGCCGCCACCGCTGACCTCGAGGCTACTCGTGAAGCGCGAGATGTCCTCGAGAGAAATGTCGAATGCGATGATGCGTTGGCGCTTTTTCCCGTCGCCGAAGGGCAGGGCCACGGTGATGCCGGGTGCTTGCGTGGTGTAAAAGGTATAGGGCTTGGTCCAGTGGATGCGTGGGCCGTCTTCGGGCTCGAACCCGGGGACCAGGTCCACCTGGGCGCGTAGCGCTCCCTGAAACCACGGGCGCCGACGGGGATCGTAGTCCTCATCCTTCCAGATGACCTCCGGCTTCGCGCCCTCGCTCCCCCACAGATGCCAGCGCGTTCGTGATTTCCATTTCGACACCCGGGTTTCGCGATTCTGCCACCCATTCGCAGTGCGGATAAGCATGTACTCCCGGCCGGTGCTGTCGGCGATGACGACGGTGGACACTTGTGGGAATTCCGTCAGCAGGGGTTGGAACAGGGGGTTCAGCTTTTGCGGCCGGTCGTCATCGAGGAGTCCCTGGTCGCCCCAATCGGCGGCCATGCGCAAGGCCGCGGCAGCCGGTTCGAAAAAGCGCCGCAGCTCGACCTCGGTCACCTCCAGATTGTCACCGATGACCTCGCGCGCCAGGGACTCGAGCATGTGGCGTGCCGCGTATACGGAGACGGCGATGATGCCGCCGCCCACCAGCACGACCACCAGCAGCAGATTACGCAGCAAGCCCTGACGAATACTCGTAGACCGCGTCATGCAGGAATACCGATTCCCGTCAGTGTCCTTTGAATTCCGGGCTGCGGCGCTCGGCCATGGCCGCGATGCCTTCCCGGAAGTCGTCGCTGGTGCGCAATCTGTTCTGCTCGGCGAGCTCGTGCTCGGTGATACGGGCGATCTCTTCGGCCAGATCGGTGCGCAGAGTGGCACGTATCGATTGAACCGCGAGCGGCGCGGAGCCGGCAATTTCCCGCGCGAGTGCCCGGGCCCGGTCACGTACACCCGCCTCGAGCGCAAGCTCGTCGGCGAGGCCCATGGCCACGGCTTCATCGCCTTTGACGCGGCGCCCGGTGAACAGTAGAAGGCTCGCGTTGGTGGGACCGATGAGTCGCGGCAGCGTGACGCTCAGACCGAATCCCTGGTGGAAGCCCAGTCGGGCAAAGTTAGCGGAAAAGCGCGCGTCCCGGCAGGTGACCCGAAAGTCCGCCGATAGCGCGAGCCCGAGGCCGCCGCCGATGGCTGCACCGTGCACCGCCGCCACTACGGGTTTACGGTTGCTGAAAACGCGCACGGCTTCCACGTAGAGCCGACGCGCCTGATTGTCGAGCTGCTCCTGCCCCCAGGATTCGCGGCTCTGAAAATTCGCACCGGCACAGAAGTGTTTGCCCTGCGAGCAAAGGACGATAGCTCTGCAGTCGGAATCGTCGTCGAGCCGCTCGTATGTATCGGCTATCTCACGAATGAGATCGAAGTCGAAAAAGTTGTTCGGCGGCCGCTGGATCTCGACCGTTGCGATAAAGTCCGAAATGGCGACGTTGATATCGTTACTCATGTGATGGCCGTCCCGTAGCTCAGTCCCGATGTTCGGTCCCGATGTTTAATCCGCCGCCGTTGTCGTTGTCCGTGATGATCAATGCGTCGACGACGCTGACGCCTGAACCGCAAGGGTGAACGACCACCGGGTTGAGATCCAGCGCCGACACATTGTCGGCGGCGGCGGCGAATCGGGAAATCATCACCGTGAGGTCCACCAACGCGTCGATATCGGAGGCGGGCGTGCCGGTGCTGCCGTCCAGCAGCCTCTTTCCTTTCCAGTCGTCGAGCAATGCCAGTACCTGGCTTCTGCTCGCCGGAGCCGGTGTCGCTATCACGTCGTCCAGCACCTCCACCAGGGTGCCGCCGGCGCCCAACACGAGAATGGGCCCGAAGTCGGCGTCACGGGTGGTGCCGACGATAATTTCGACGCCACTATCGGTCATGGGCGATACCAGCACGCCGTGGATGTCGGCGCCGGGGTGCTTGCGCGCGGCGTTTTCGAGAATCGATCGGTAGGCAATGCGAATTTCAGCCTCGCCCTCCAGGCCCAGCGCTACCGCGCCGGACGCGCTCCTGTGGCTGATATCGGGAGACTGGACTTTCAGTGCCGCCGCTTGCTGCAGATCCGCCGCCGCGCTCACGGCCTGGTCCTCGTTCGCCACCAGTGTGTCCCGGTTGCCGGCGATGCCGAGGTCGGAAAGGATCGATTTGGCTTCGTGCTCACATATGACGCCGCGGCCTTGCGCCAGACGCGCGGCGATGTCCGCAGGTATCGCCAGCGGTTGGATTGTGTCTTCGGCTTGCGTTTCGAAGCGCTCCACGAAACAACGATAGTCCGCCATCGCCGCTATCGCTCGGGCGGCGTTGGGCATGCTGGTCAGACACGGAAAGCCGGCCCGTGCGAGCAACGCGATGGCCTCGGGATGGGCGAGGGTGTAGGCGCAGAAGATGATCGGCATGTCGATGGCCTTGCCGAGGCGCGCGAGCTCCTCGAGTTGAGGCTTCACATACTTCGCGAGGCCGAGCGAGCCAGCGACCAGCACCGCGTCGATGCTGGGGGACGAAGCGATCAGCTCGAGCACCGGCGCGTAGCCGAGGTGGAAGATCACCTGGGCGGTTACGTCCACCGGATTCCGCGAGCTACCATAGGCGGGCAACAGGCCATCGATGGCGGCGCGGGTCGGCTCGTCCAGCGCGGGCACCTCCAGGCCGTGGGCTTCGCACACATCGGCGAGCCAGATGCCGGCGCCACCGGATGGTGTGAGAATGGCAACCCGTTTGCCCCTGGGCAGGCGGTGGCGAAAGTAGGCAAAAGCGGCGGCCATATCGATCATCTCATCCACGTCCCGCCCGGCGACGATGCCGTAGCGCCGGAACATGGCCTCATAGGCGCGCGACGATCCGGCAAGCGATGCGGTGTGCGAAGCTGCCGCCCGGGCGCCGGCGACGGAGCTGCCGACCTTGGCAATCAGCAACGGCTTGTGGGCTGCCGCTGCCCGGGATGCCACGCGGGCAAACTTCGCGGGGGTCCGAAAGCCTTCCACGAACATGATCAGCGCGTCGGTATTCTTGTCGTCCAGGAGGTAGTCGACGACGTCGAGCCCTTCCAGCCCCGCCTCGTTGCCCATGCTGACCACGAAGCTGAAGCGCAGCTCTTTGGGGCGTCCGCGATTGAAAAACGAGAAGCCCACCCCGCCGCTCTGGGAAACCACGGCGATGCCGCCGGCGGTGGAATCCGCCGGCGTGAGGCCGTCTTTCAGATCGAAAACCGTGGGGCTGAAGGATGCCGTGAGGGGTATGGCCGAGTTCATGAAGCCCTCGCCGTTGGGGCCCAGCACCGCCATGTCGTAGCGTTGCACCGCCGCGCGGATGGCCTGCTCGCGGGCGGCCCCGTCCTCGCCACGCTCCTCGGCGAAGCCCGAGCTGATGATGATGGCCGCGCGCACGCCGCGCTTGCCGCAGGCCTCCATTGCTTCGGGAACATACAGGGCCGGTATGGTGACGATGGCGAGATCCACGGGCTCGGGCAGCGCCGACACGGAATTAAAGGCGGTGAGGCCGTCGATGCGATCGTGGCTGCGGCTCACGGGGTACAGCGGGCCGTCGAAACCGTGTTGACGCACGGCATCGACGATGCGCCCGCGGATCCCACTCTTGTCGGGAGACGCACCGACCAGTGCGATGGACCGGGGCCAGAAAAGCGCGTCGAGATCGGGCATGGGACGGGCGTCGCTAGCGCAGGCCCAGCCCGCGGGCGATGATGCCACGCAGGATCTCCCGGGTGCCGCCCTGGATGGTGAGCTTGGGCGCGATCAGGGTCGCATAGGCCAGGGTCTGGTCGAAACTCATCCGATTGCCCGGCTGCGACTGGCCGGTGGGGGCCAGATCCCGCGCTTTCGCCGGCAGCGCCTGTTCCCAGTTGGTGCCCAGATCCTTCACCAGCGCCGCTTCGATCTCCGGTAGCTCGCCGGCTTCCAACATGCCCGCCACCGACAGCGACATGTTGCGAAGGGTTGCGAGCTGGGCCACCAGGCGGCCGATACCTTCGGTCAATCGCTCGCTGGGATTGGCCGCCGCCAGATCGATCAGCTCGTAGAGCACGTAGATGGTTTCCAGAAAACGTTCGGGGCCGCTGCGCTCGTAGGCGAGCTCGCTGGTCGCCTGCTTCCACGCCATGTCGGCCTCGCCGATGAGGTGGTTCTCCGGCACCAGGACATCGTCGAAGACCACCTCGTTGAAATCGTGATTGCCGGTCATGTTGATAATGGGTGTGACGGTGATCCCGGGAGTTTGCATATGGATGAGGAACTGGCTGAGGCCGTGGCGCCGATTGTCTTCACTCGCCGGCGAAGTGCGCAGCAGGGCGATCATGTAGTGAGAGCGGTGGGCGTTGCTGGTCCAGATCTTGCGCCCGTTGATGCGCCAGCCGCCGTCCGTGCGCTTGGCCTTGGAGCGCGCCGCGAACAAATCGGATCCCGAGTCAGGTTCGCTCATGCCAATACAGAAATAACATTCACCGCGGACGATTTTCGGCAGGATGTCGCGTTTGACTTCCCTCTGGGCATAACGGAGCAGAACCGGACCGCTCTGCCGATCCGCGACCCAGTGCGCCCACACCGGGGCGCCCACGGCGAGCAGCTCCTCGGTGACCACGTAGCGCTCCAGGAAGGAGTGCTGGTGTCCGCCGTACTCCTTCGGCCAGGTCATGCCGATGAAACCTTCAGCGCCGCACTTGCGGCTGAACTCCGGGGAATGACGGTTGAGCCCGGGCCCCAGGCCCGGCTCGAAGGTGCCGGCATCGATCTCGCGCTGGAGAAAGTCGCGCACCCGCGTGCGCATGGCATCCGCCCGGGGCGGTAGATCCACTGGATCGAAGCTGAGGGTCCGCGTCATGGCGTCGTAATCTTCATCAACCTACGGCTATTTCAAGCGCCTCGAAGGATAGCAATCCCTGGGCGAAACGGACACGATAGGCCCTGGAGCGATGATCAAAGCCGATCCCCTCATCGTCGAGACCGTAACCCGTGTGTGCACGGATCTGTGCTCACCGGAACTCGTCAACGCCGCCGAGGACGGCGCCTGGCCGACGGAACTCTGGACAGCCATGGAGAGCACTGGTCTGTCGCTGGCCTGGGTGCCGGAATCCGCCGGCGGGCCGGGTGCGTCCCTGGCGGACGGATTTGCCGTGGTGCGGGCGTCGGCGCGATTCGCGGTGCCGGTGCCGCTGGCGGAGACTCTATGCGCGGGCTGGCTGCTGGCTCAGGCGGGGCTGCGGGTGCCGGCGGGGCCCATGAGCGTGGCGCCGGTGCACGCAAGCGAGGGCATCGAGCTCGATGCCGACGGCCTGCTGCACGGAACGGTTAACGACGTGCCCTACGCCGCCCATGGGTTGCATCTGGCAACAATCGCGTCGGACGGTGAGACGCCGGTGGTGGCGTTGGTTCCGGCAGCCGCCTGCAATATTGCCCCGGGCATCAATCTCGCCGGCGAAACTCTGGGCTCGGTGCGCTTTGACGCGGCGCGTCCGGTGGATACGGGGCATATGCCGGGGCCGGATCCCCTGGAGGCCCTGCAGCGTATGGGTGCCGCCGTGCGATCGCAACAGATGGCGGGCGCCCTGGAGCGCGTCCTCGATCTGTCCCTCGACTACGCCCGCGAGCGCGTGCAATTCGGCAGGCCCATCGCCCGTTTTCAAGCTATCCAGCACAGCCTCGCGACACTGGCCGGCGAGGTGGCCGCCGCCGGTGCGGCGGCAGACGCTGCCGTTTCCGCAATCGTGCGGCACGGCATCGACGATGGGCGTGCGCTGTTCGCCATCGCCGCGGCCAAGATCCGCGCCGGCGAGGCCGCCGGAGCCGGCGCCGCCATCGCCCACCAGGTGCACGGCGCCATGGGATTCACCCGCGAGTACAGCCTGCACCACAGCACCCGGCGATTGTGGGCGTGGCGCGACGACTTCGGCGCCGAAAGCGCATGGGCGATGCGTCTCGGAAAGATGGCGACAAGCGCGGGCGCCCGGGCCCTGTGGCCCGCACTGACGTCGCTGTAGGAGCGCGCCCCCTACGGGGGTAGCTCCCCTTCGGGGACACGCGTGCTCGCGAATGTTCGCGAGGCGGCGATTGATGTCCTTTGATGTTGCCCCGCCCTCAGGGCCCCCACACCTCGTCGAGCAACCGCAACCAGTTGAGGCCGAGGATATTGCGTATTCGGGTCTCCTTCCAACCGGCGCGCTCCATGGCCATCGTCAGGTTCGGAAAGTCGCCGATGGTCGAAAAGCCTTTGGGGAACTTGATCTCGCCGAAGTCGGTGAGGGTACGTGCATAGCCCTTGTCCCGGGTGATCCATTGGAAAAACGGCTCGCCATGTCCCTGGGTGAAGTCGGTGCCGATGCCGATCCGGTCTTCGCCGGAGACATCGATGATGTAGTCGATGGCTTCAATGTAGTCGTCGACGGTGGAATCGCCGCCGCGTCTGAGGAACGGCGTGAACATGGTGACGCCGATGAACCCGCCGTGATCAACGATGAAACGCAGCTCCTCGTCCGTCTTGTTGCGGGGGTGCTCCTTCAGGCCCGCCGGCAGGCAGTGGGTGTAGGCGACCGGCTTAGCCGAGGCCTTGATGACGTCGCGGGAGGTCACAGAACCAACGTGGCTGAGGTCGCACAACATGCCGACCCGGTTCATCTCGGCGACCATCTCGTGACCGAAATCCGACAGACCCGAATCCGTCGACTCATAGCAGCCGCTGCCGGCGAGGTTCTGGGTGTTGTAGGTCACTTGGGCGACCCCGATACCCGCGTCCTTGAATATCTCGATGAAGTCGAGGCGGTCCTCGAAGGCGGAAGTATTCTGGAAGCCCAGGACCACGGCCGTCTTGCCCTGCTCCTTGGCGGCGAGGATATCGGCTGTCGTCCGGGCCTTCAGAATCAGATCGTCGTGCTCCTGGAACCAACGGTTCCATTGCCCGATGTTGACTAAGGTGTCATGGAAACCCTCCCACACCGAACACGTGCAGTTGGCGGCCGTCAGACCGCCCCGGCGCATGTCCTCGAATACCTCGCGGCTCCAGTTGGACACGATCAGCCCGTCGAAAACGACGGCATCTTCATGCAATTCCAAGCCCTTCATGGAGTTCCCTCGGTCACTTCGCCTATCCGAACGCCTTGTCAGAGATAGATGGTCCGCACGATATCGTCGTGATTGCCTTGCAACGACTTTACAAAACCTCCGTCGCTGACGACTCCATCGCGCAGAATGATAAAACGGTCGGCGACCTTGAAGGCGAGGGCAAGGTTCTGTTCGACCATCAGCATCGTCGACCCGTTATCCTTCAAGGCTTGGATGATGGTTCCGATCTCATTGATAAACTGCGGCGCCAGCCCGCCGGACGGCTCGTCGAGCAGCAGCAATCGAGGTTTGGCCATCACGGCACGGCCGATCGCCACCATCTGCTGCTCGCCACCGGAAAGGGTTCGGACTTGTTGGCGTCGCCGTTCACGGAGGCGCGGGAAGTATTCGAAGACCACTTGCAGTTGTTCCTCCGCCTCATCACGGTTTCGTACCGTAGCACCCAAGCGCAGATTGTGCTCGACGCTCAGATCGGGGAACAGATCCCGTGACTGGGATACCTGTACTACGCCGAGACGGAAAATCCGGTGGGCAGGAAGCTGGGTAATGTCCGTGCCGTCGAACACGACCCTGCCGGCGGTCGGCGCGACGAAACCGCTGATGGTGTTAAGCGACGTCGATTTGCCACTTCCGTTGGCGCCGAGGACAGCCACCACCTCGCGCTCTGAAATGCTGTAGTCGATGCCGTGAAGAATCTCCTTGGTGCCGTAGGAAACATGCAGCCCTTCAACGCTCAAGAGTGAATCATGCGTGGCCAAGGTAAGCCTCCAGCACCTCTCGGTTCTGTCTGATCTCATCCGGCGGCCCTTCGGCAATCATCTCGCCGGAACTGAGAACGACGATGATGTCGGAGCCGGACATGACCAAGTCGATCACATGCTCGATGAGCATGATCCCGATGCCTTCCTCGCCGGCAAGCCGGCGAATAATCTCCATCATGCGGTCACGCATCGGCGGTGACAGGCCGACGACCGGCTCGTCGAGAAGCAACAACGGCGGTTCCGTAGCCAATGTTCGGACGATCTCCACCATGCGCTGCTGTCCGCCGGAAAGATCCTTGACCGGTTGATCGGCGATGGCACCCAGATCCATGAGATCCAAAAGGCGGCGCGCCCGCGCGAGGCCTTCGCGCTCAGCTTCCCGGGCCTCGCGCAGTCCCAAGACAATTCCCAGAAAACTGCTATCGATATCTACATGGAGGCCGGTCAGAACATTCTCCAGGGCGGTCATTT